>Ga0208330_1000030_pt1 | contig 93560 bp, 66 predicted proteins | sample DeeseametaMP1896_FD_184180 | JGI IMG/M metagenome (GOLD analysis project Ga0208330, IMG submission 184180) | Marine microbial communities from the Deep Pacific Ocean - MP1896 (SPAdes) | ecosystem: Environmental > Aquatic > Marine > Oceanic | place: East of Hawaii, North Pacific Ocean | collected... | reverse complement strand
GACAAGGATGAGCACCGCAAGCACCGCCAGAACCGGCAGCAGCAGGAGGCTCATGAAAATGTCGAAACTGCGCTTTGCGATCCGAAACGCTCTCGCCCGGCCAAGGCTGGCGTTCCGGTACGACGATCCGGCAGAAATTACCGTCTCATCAAGTGTCCTGACGTCAAACATACTGCCCCCAAAAGGATAAATTTATTTAGGTTGTCTGTTTCGATTACTTCCCGAACCCGGAGATTTTCAAATCATTTCGACGGGCACGTCGATTAATCAACTCTTAAAGACTTTGAGGGAATCCGAAAAGCCCCCCTTGCTCAAATTTTCCGCGTTTCGGAAAATCCGGGACGTCCGCGCGCTCTTGTCCGCGCTTTTGTCCGGGCGCCTGACGGGTTTCGTGCCGAGGCTCAGGCCCCGGGGAAGGCATTGTAGCGCGCCAGGTTGCCGCCGGTCACCGCGATCCCGTGGCTGAGAAGCCAGGCATGGGCCTCGAACCGGGGCCCTTTCTGGCCGGGGACGCCGAGCACCAGCCGGCTTTCGATGCCATGGCGGGTCAGCCAGGCGCGGGCGGCCAGCGCCTGCACAAGGCAGTCGCTGCGCCAGGGCACATAGCGGGCCGCCACCGCGATGGCCCAGGCGGCGCGATCGATGATGCGGCGTTCGGCGGTGCCCAGCACCGGCCAGGGGGCCTGTGGATCGCCGATGCCGGTGGCCCGCGCCAGGTTGCCCTGTCGGGTCCGCAGCCGCGCCCGGCCCAAGAGCACGGCGGCCCAGGCCACGTCGGCCAGCCGCCGCGGCGTGACCTTGCGCAGGGCCCGCAAGGCTCAGGCCTCTTGCGCGATGATCAGGGACTGGGCGTCGAGATCCGCCATCACCGCCACGATATCGCGGCGCAGCACGTCTTCGGAGACGCTGTATTCCGCCCCCAGCGTGGCGCAGAGCGTGTTCACCGAAGCCCCCTCGCCAAGCAGCTCCCAGATGCGCAGGCCGACCGGGTTCAGGCCGTAATAGGTGTCGGTCTTGAAGCTGAGCAGGACAAGTTCATCGCCGGTCTGGGTCGACACCACCTCGGGATGGGTTTTGTAAACTGTGTTCTGGTCCATTCGGGGTCCTTCCAGGCACGGGCGGGACGCGACGACTGTGCGGCGGTCCCAGCCCTCTGTGCCATTGGTGCAATGCTTCAGGCTGAAGAGGTCTCTGTCAATGTCCCGGGTCATGGTAGCGGGCGGCCAGGGTGGCCACATACCCCAGCGCCTCGGCCTCGGTGGCAAACCGGCCCGGCGCGCGGTCCATCGCCTCCCGCGCGATGGTCGCCTGCGAGGTCGCCCCGTCGAAGCGCGACAGGCAATAGCGGTCGAGCTCCAGCCGGGCGGTGGACCGCGGCACATGGGCGCCGGACCGGCGGCGCAGATCCGCGGGGGTGACAAAATCGCCAAGCGCGAGCGACTGGGAGAATTTCAGATCCGCCTCCCCGGCCCGGGCAAAGCGGGTTTTCCAGGTCTTGTTGTACCCATCGTGGACCAGCCGGAAATCCAGCTCGATCTCGGCGGTATCGCCCGCGGCCATGACAACCGGGCGCTCGAAGGGCAGGAAGAGCTGGCCGTAGGTCCGTTTTGGCTGATCGGGGGCGTTCGAAAACCGCTGTCCGCCCGCCAGTTCCGCGTCGAACCAGAGGAGAAGGCCATGCGCCGGGGCGCCGCGGGCGGCGGTCAGCGTGACACGGCCACAGACATCCGGATCGCTGATCGTCCGGTAATCCAGTGTCGCGAAATCCGCCGTGTCCGAGAGCACGGAATCCGGTGTGACATAGACCTTGCGCTCGGCGTTGACGGCGAGCCGGCAGCCGGCGGAGAGGTCGAGGTCCATGCCATTCGCCTGCCAGGGGCGAAAGGTCTCTTCCGCAAGCGTCTCGTCGCTGATCAGGGCGCAGCGCAACCGGTCACATTGGGTGATCAACACGCCGCCGGGGGCCAGAAGACGGGCCCTTGCATCGGCGATGGTGGGAATATGCTGCGTGTACAGCGGCACCACCCCCCGCAGATCGGCGATGATGACATCCGCCCGATACTCCGGGCCCAGGTCCTGCGAGACCCCCTGGATGAATTCGATGCGGTCGGCGCAGCCGTTGGCGCGCGCCATTTCGGGCCCCAGGGCGATCGACCCGGCCGGCTCCACGGCGATCACCCGGCCGGCGCCGTATTTGCAGGCGAGGATCGCGAAAAAGCCGAAACCGGCCCCAAGGTCCAGCACCGTGCACCCGGGTGTGATCGCGGCGCGCAGCGCCTCGGTATAGGCGGTCAGGCGCTGCCGGTCTTCGATCATGCCGCCGTATTGGGTGACGGAATAGGTGCCGTAATTCATATATCTCCGGGCAGACCCGATCGGGCTGCCATCTCCTGTTTGGCGGCCGCCCCGACCCGGTCGAGGGTGGACCGGACAAGATCGACCACCTCGGGCAGGCGGGCGAATTCCCGCGGATAAGACAAGGCAAAGCCGGGCACCGCCGCCGTGACGGCACTGGCCGCGGTCAGACGTTCATGTGCCGCGACCGGATCGGCCGGGTTCAGCGAAAAGCTTTGCCGGAGCAAGGACATGCAGAGCGTCACGGCGGTCACCGGCCGAGCCGCGATTGCATCCGTCCCGTCCCCGCCCTCCAGCAGCAGGACCGCCCGCAGGCGGGGTGTCTCGGCCGGACCACCGACATCGTCCGGGGCGAGGCGGAACTTGTCGAGGTAGTCCGCAACGGGCGAGAGGTCGGCGGGCGGGTCGGGAAACAGGTGGTCAAGCGAATCGGAGAACAGCCGCAGGCTGGGATAGGTCGCCCGCGCGCCGATTTCCGCGCCTTCTGCCCGCAGGTGCAGCGCATCGTCGCCGTGCAGGGTCCAGCCGGCCTTTTGCAATGCCGCCGAAAGGGTCGACTTTCCGCGCCCGGAGTCCCCGACAAGGCAGACCGCATCGGTGTCCCGGGGCAGCAGCGCCCCATGGACAACCAGGGGCCCGTCCTCGGCGACCAGGCGCGGCAGAAGGATATCCGAGATGAAATGGCCGAGGTCATGCCGGGACAGTCCGGGGACAAGAGGAGAAACGCGCACCCTCCTGTCCGATCGGGACACCTCTGCCCGGGCGAGATCGGGAAACTCCACGATCAGGCCGCCCGGAGAGCCGGGGGAAGAGGCAACGATCAGATTGCCTGCCGAACACCTCCACAAGACAGAATCGGGGCCGCTGTCCGCCGCCTCGGATCCCGGTGAAAGGGACAATGTCCAGCCATAGCGAGCAAGAATAAGAGACGCTGCAGAGAGGCCGTCAGACATCGCGACGATGTCCCGGCGCAGCCCCTGGTGAACGATCATGGCTATTCGCAGAACGGAACCGCGTCAGCCCATCTCGGTCGTTGCCATGCTGCCATTTTCCATTCCGATGATCGATCCGCTCGCCGTCAGGGCGGAAACCTCACCGAAAACTTCTAGTTTCGGTGTGATATAAGTTTTGCCGCTTTTGGCTGCGCCGGAATTGTCATTTTTTTTGAGGTCGATCATTTTGATTCACCCTAGGTTTAATAATCTGGGACAAATACAACCATAGGTCGTATATCCCGGTTTTTTTTATGGATCATAATTCTTTTAGCCAAGAATTGATAAATACGACCCGCTCCCGAAGGTCAAGATCGCCGCCGCCGTCCGACCCTGAAATTCGGGTCTCGATGTCCTTTCGGAACAAATATCGGGCCGCGCTCATGGCAGCGGCCTGCCCGTCGTCCGCCGCGGGCCAGGACTCGAAGACCGCCCGGGTGAAATCCAGCCCATGATGATCGCGAATCCGGTTCCAGCGGATGGAATCAGGCAGGCGCCCGGCCATCGCGCTGCGCAGGATGTATTTCCGGTAGCCGTCGCGCAGCAACTGGCTGTCGGGCAGCGACAGGACGAAGGCCAGCAGGCGGATGTCGCAGAACGGGTCGCGCGGCTCGATTCCCTCGGCCGCGGCGATCCGGTCATAGCGTTCCCGGGCGACGGTGACATAGGGGGCCGTCATCCTTAGGGCGCGGTCCGCCTCCGGCGTGGGGCCCTGCGGAAAGTTGTGCGCCCGGTAGCGCGCCCAACGGTGGGCGAGATCGTATTTCCGGATCAGGGCCGGGGCGGCCGGGCACCGCGCGACGCGCCGCAGGTCCGCCCGCCGGACCAGCCGGGCATGGCGCCGCTGGCGGATCCCGGCGGGAACCAGGATGCCCCAGCCCGCCCGCGCCAGCACCTTCCAGAACGTTCGCCGCCGTCCCGTCTCCAGCGCCTCGTGGCGGGCGAACCGCAGGATGTCACGGGTCCGGGCCTCGCGGATGGCGGCCTCCAGGGCATTTCCCGCCGAAAAGCTCGTGTCGCCTGACAACCCGTCAAGCAGGACCTTCACCCCCGCCTGCGCCGCTGTCCTGTAGATGGCGGCGATTATGGTCATGTGGCCGTCGAAGGGATCGTCAAGATCGTCGAGCCGCGCGCGCAGCGCGGGCAGCAGCGCGTCCAGGGTGTCATGTCGCACGAAGGTGGGGGCAAGTCCCGGCAGGCCCGAGGCCAGTTCGGCCAGCCGGGTTTCGACCCGCGCCGGGTCCGGCCCGGTTCCCGAGAAGGTGGGCAGCGGCCCGCGGCCCTCTGCCGACAGCAACGGCGCAGCAACGGCGGCGACCGCGCCTGAATCCATGCCCCCGCTCAACATCGACCCCGGGGTTTCCGGGCTGCGCAGGCGGCAGCGCACAGCTTCGGTGAAGACCTCGGTGAAGGCCTCGGCATAGGCGGCATCCGACGGCAGATCGAGCCGCTCTCCCGGTTCCAGCCGCCAGTAGCGCCGCAGCCGCAGGCCGCCGGCCCCGACCGTCAGGCAATGGGCGGCGGGCAGGCGCAGGATCCCCTCGAAGGGGGTGATCTCGTCGTCGATCGATTCGAGGTCACCATCTAGGAAATCCAGCACCCGCGCCTCGTTCAGCCGCTTTGGCACCGCCTCCAGCGTCACCAGCGCCCGGGCGTCGGTGGCAAAGGCGAACAGCTGCCCGGGTTGGTGCGTGTAGATCAGCTGCCGCACGCCCATGTGATCGCGGGCACAAAACAGCACCTGCCGCCGCGGGTCCCATATGGCAAAGGCGAAATCGCCCAGCAGGTGATCGACGCAATCCTCGCCCCAGCGCAGGTAGGCGCGCAGGATCAGGTCGCCGTCGCCGATGTCCTGCCCTGCCCCCAGCGCCGTCAGCAGCGCCTCCCGGTTGTCGATCCGCGCATCGGCGGTGATCGTGCAGCCGCTGCCGGGGTGGCTCAGCGGCAGGCGTTCCAGCGCGGCCTCGGGCGTGGTGACGAGGCTTGCATGGCCAAGCGCCACCGGCCCGTCCTGCCAGGTCTGTGTGCCGTCGGGTCCCCGACGGCGCATCCGCGCCAGGACCGGCGCCAGCGGATCGGGCGGCAGCGCCGCGCCCGCCAGATCCCACAGGCCGCAAATCCCGCTCATGCCGGTCCCTGCCCGGCCAGGTCGCCGGCGATGGGCACGACCCGGCCTTCCGCCAGCCGAACGGTGGTATGCGCCAGCGCCAGGCTCGCGGGGCGATGGGTGATCAGGATCACCGTCCGCCCGGCCAGCGCCTCGCGTGCCGACTCCACGAAGGCCGCCTCGCCCTCGGGATCGAACATGGCGGTGGGCTCGTCGAGGATCAGGATCGGCGGGTCCTTGACCAGAGCGCGCGCAAGCGCGATCCGCTGGCGCTGGCCGCCCGACAGGCGCACCCCGCGTGAGCCGATGGTGGTGTCGAGCCCATCGGGCAGCGCGCGGGTGAAATCATCCGCGTGGGCCAGGTCGACCGCCCGGTGCAGCGCGGCCTCGGATACGTCCGGCCGTCCGAAAAGGATGTTGTCGCGCAGGGTGCCGTCGAACAGCAGCACCTGCTGCGGCACCACCCCGATGAAGCCGCGCAGCGTCGCCAGGTTCAGGTCCCGGATGTCGGTCCCGTCCAACAGCACCCGGCCGCTGTCGGGGTCCTGAAAGCGCAGGATCAGGTCGACCAGCGTGCTCTTGCCGGCGCCGTTCTCGCCGGTCAGGGCCAGCACGCGGCCCGCCGGAACCGTCAGGCTCACCCCGTCCAGTGTGCCGCGCCGCCCGCTATGGGAAAACGACACATCCTCGAAACGGATCTCGCCGGCCACGCTCTCGGGGCGCAGGCCCGTGATCATGTCTTCGCCCGGCTCGTCCAGGACATCCTCGAACCGCTGCAGCGATCCGCGCACCGCCTCTGTCCGGCCCCAGAGGCTGGCCAGGCCCGAGATCGGCTGCGTCAGCATTCCGGCATAAAGCAGCAGGCTGACCAGTTCGCCGATCGGCAGTTCGCCCGAGCGCACCCGCGCACCGGACAGCCACAGCACCAGGATCACCGCCGCCGCCGCGACGAAGCGCAGCAGCGGTCCGGTCGCCACCTGCAGGCGGCCGACCCGGATCCCCAGATCCCTCTGGCGGTGCACCAGCCGGGCGTAGCGGGACGCTTCGCCGTCCTCCCGGGAGAAGCTCTTGATCGCGGGCAGGATGGCAAGGTTTTCCTCGGCCAGCGAGATCGCCGCGCCATAGGTGTCGCGCAGGTCCTGCGACAGCGGGCGGACGCTGCGGTAGGCCAGCTTGGCGGCCAGGACAAAGACCGGCACGGCCAGCGCCAGCGGCAGGGCCAGCGCGGGGTCGAGGCGCAGCATCAGGACCAGCGCGCCGATCAGCGTCAGCCCCGTCGGCAAGAGCGCGACGAGGTCGCCGGTCAGGTAATCGGCAATGGTGTCCACGTCCCGGGTCAGTACCGAGATCTGGTCGCCGGGCCGCCGGGTGTGGAAATACCGGACCGGCAGGCTCTGGAAATGGTCATAGAGGCGGGTGCGCATGTCGGCCAGGATGCGCTGCGCCGTGGTCAGCAGCGCCAGCCCGCTGGCGATCCCCAGTGCCGTGCGCAAGGCGATCAGCCCGATCAGGGCCAGGGCGACGGTGGCGATGCTGACATCGGCGCTGTCGATCAGCCCGCCGGCCAGCCTGCCGCCGACCCAGGGGATGGTCAGCGCGGCCCCGGTTTCGACCATCTGGAAGGTCAGCGCCAGCGCCAGCCTGCCCCGGTAGGGCACCCCGAACCGCAGGACCCGTGTCAGCTTCACAGGTGGGTCCCTCCCTTGCGGAACAGCGCTCCGAGGCCTTGCATCGCCCGCCGCAGGTAAAGCCTCGGCAGCGTTTCACGACACCCGGCACGGCCAAAGGCCGCGCGCATGTAGGCGGCGGGGGGAAAGGCGGTTTCCCGCAGAAAGCCGATCTTTTGCCCCATCCCGGGGGTGGCCGCCAGGTCGGCCAGCAGCCGGCCGCCGCGTCCGGCCCTGAGAAAGCGGACCGGGGCCTCGTCCTGCGGCGCCGCCTCAAGCGCCCCCAGCACCGCATCCGGCAGATCGAGGCCCGCCCAGTCCCGGGCGGCGACAAGCGAGCCGTGACAGATCCGCAAGAGCCCCTTGTCGCGGGCCCGCCTCAGGAAACGATCCCAGTCCCTCGCGGTGAATTCCCCGGCGAGCCGGACCATGTCCAGCAGCCAGATCAGGCGGTTTTCGCTCAGGTGCGCGGCACCCGCCACCATGATCGGTTTGGAGATATGCATGAAACGGTGGCAACAGGCGAACAGCATCGCATCGACGTGGCCGGGGCGCAGAAACCCGGGGTGCAGCCCGCCCAGCGGTTCGGCCCGCGCCCGCAGCTCGGCATAGGTGAACAGGGCGGCCAGTGCTGCATGGTTGTTCGTGCGCCGGTGCAGGTCGATGACGTGGTACAATCCGTGCGCGTCGCGCATTTCGTAGGAACACTGCGACGATACGATATGCCCGCCTGGCTCGAAGGCCAGCGAGAACCCCTGCGCCTCCAGGATTTCCCGGGCCGGTTCGAAATCCGCCTCGGCGACCAGCATGTCGGTGTCGCCCCGGGGCCGGAGGACGGGGGTGTCATAGACCGAATAGGCCAGCGCCGTGCCCTTCAGGATCAGCGGCGCGATCCCCCGCGCGGCGAAGTCCGGCGCCAGCCGGGTCAGGAGGCGCCTGTGCGCCAGTTCCTGAAAGGCGTGCCCCCGCGCCACGGATTGCATGCGCCCGGCGATCTCCGCTGGCAGGGTCTCCATCAGGAGAGGATCTTCGGCGAGGGTGCCGGTGATGCCGTGATAGATCATCCGCGCGACCAATGCGTCAGGGTGTTCCGCGTCCGGCCCTGGCCAGTCGCCCCCGGGGGCGCGGCGCAGACAGGCGGAAAGCCATGCATCGGTCCGGTCCGGTGTCACGGAATTCTCCGAAGGCCCCATGACGCTCCCCTTTCAACCGCCTTGCGGCGTCCGCTCCGGGCGGCCTTGTCCGGCAAGACGGCTCAGCCGTCTGCCCGGCGGTGCCCGCAGTACATGTTCCCGATTGCGCTCCGGACCGGACCAGACCCGCAGGGACTGCCGGGCAGCGCGTTCTCTGGGGGCTCAAGGCCGGTCATGGTCGCAATCCTGAATGAAACTGGGGTAAATCGGCACCATTCTGTCTATATCGGGCCGACCGCAGGCGACAAGCGTCAAATCGCGGCCCTTTTCAGCGCGCGCAGCGGTCCCGCAGAACATAGTCCAGGGCAAAGTAGTCGCGGATGAAATCCTCGATGTCGGGCGTCAGCATGACCGCATTGGGCAGGTTCTTGAACCTGTCCAGCTTGGCCGGGGGCACATCGGCCAGCGCCTCGTCCACCGTGCCCTCGTGGCGCGGGGCCACGTTCTGCATCCCCAGCCGTTCCCCCTGCAGGTCCGGCCCGCAGCGGTCCAGCACGAAACGTTCAAAGGCGTCGATGTCCTCGATCCGGAACAGGTGGTCCCAGCGGCAGGTCTCCAGGTAGCGCGACTGCGGCGCCCAGTGCGGGTCCATCTCCTCGCGCGGGGCGAGGTTGATGTAATGGCAGAACTGGCGAAAGGTGATCCCCGCCTCGACCTGCTCTTCGGTGATCTCCTCGCAGCCCAGCAGGAAGCGGTAGACCGGCGTGGTGTGATGCAACACGGATGGCACCCGGCGGTTGCGCACGAACTTGTCCCAGTAGCAGCTGATCAGCCGGTCGACCGGATCGCGCAGCAAGGCCACCCGCGCCCAGTCGGGATCGCGCATGATCCGGTCGACCTCCCGTTCGGACCGATAGCGCGCCTGCAGCCGCACCTTGCCGCTGTCCAGCAGCGTGTGCACCGGCTTGTCCACCGTATGTCCCGACAGCCGCAGCGCCCAGTCCTTGACCGAGGTATTGGCGACCTTGGCGATCGGACAGAACAGGATCCGCGCCGCGTCCACCACCAGGATCGACCCGTCCCAGCGCCCGCGCCGATGGGTCGCCAGCACCGGCCCCTTCTTCCAGTACTCGCGCGAGTTCACCATGTTGTTTTCCAGCCGCCGCAGCGGCAGCTGGCGGTCGATCAGCGCCTGCGCCGTTTCCGGGTGCGGGCTGCGGCCGAGGTAGAACCGGTAGGTGGCCTCGATCAGGTCGGCGTCGACGGGGGCCTTGGGATCCGGGTCTGTGCGATCCATGCGGTCTCTCCTGGGGTCAGGCCGCGCCGAGGCGGGCATAGGCCGGGGGCAGCGCGTCCAGCACCGCCTCCCATGTGTACTGTGCCACGTCCCGGGGGCTGCGGCTGCCGGTCAGCGTATCGGCGAAAAGCGCCCGCACATGGGCGCGGAACTCGGTCTCGTCGGCGGCGACATGGACGCCGCCGAGGGTCATGGCCTCTTCAAAGCCGCGAAAGGCCATGCGCATGGCGATCACCGGCTTCAGCGTCAGCAGCGCCTCGGCGGTCTTGAGGTTGGTGCCGCCGCCGGAATTGATCGGCAGGCAGATGCCTTTCGCATGGGCCAGCAGCGCCTGCAGCGTGTCCTCTTCGACCCGGCCGGTGATGCGCACCAGGTGGTCGTTGAGACGGCGGAAATGGCGGTGGCGGCTGTCCGCGCGCAAGAGATCGCCGACCCCGCCGACCACGGCCAGGCGGGCGTCGGGCGGGATGCAGCCGGGGATGCGGCCGATCACGTCCCAGTAGCCCTCGGCATTGGGACCATGGCCGCTGCCGGCCAGCATCAGGTAGTCCTCGGCGATCGGGCGCGGCACGGATCTGTCCAGCGCCGGCGGCCAGCAGCCGTTGGGCGCCACGATGACGGGGGTGTCCTGTCCGGGCGCGCGCCAGCCCTCCAGCACCGCGGCATCCGCGGCGCTGACCGCCAGCACCAGGTCGGCGCGGGCCACCGCCTGCCGCTCCATCGCCTCGGTCTCGGCGCGGTAGCGCGCGGGCGCCAGCACGCTCTCGATGTTCTGCGAGCCGTAGACGACGGCGGGGCGCCGCTCCAGCCCCTCGGTCAGGGCGTCCAGCAGCGGCATCAGCCAGGGCTGTTCGACATGCAGCACCTCGGGGCGGATCTCTGCCAGCCGGCGGCGCGCGGCCTCGAAGACGGGCAGGCCCGGGCGCAGCAGGGTATGCATGTGCAGGTCCTCGCGCAGCCCGGCCCGGGCCAGCTCGCCGTGCAGCTCCACCGGCAGCGCGGTCAGCGCCTCCTCGGCGTCATGCTGCGGGTAATGCGGCCCAAAGAAGAAGGGCATGGCCCGGACCTCGTGGCCCGCCCCGCGCAGCACGCGGCAAATCGCCTCCAGCCGGCGTTGGCCGCCGTGGAACGGAGAACTGACGGGATAGGTCGAAAGCGTGACGATCTTCACGGGGGCAGAGCTCTTGTTGGCCGGGGTGCGCGCGGTTCGGGCGGTGTATCGCCCCGTTCGGGGCCGGAATGCAATGTGCCAACTGTGCCACGCTCTCCGGGTCGGAGATCTGCCGCGCATGGGGCGGTGGTGGAAAGAACAGGGGGCGTCATGCCTCCCGCCTTCGGCGCCTCCCGGGGTATGTCTGCAAGGAAGAGGCCAGGGGCGCCCCGCTTTGGTGCTTCTTTTCTCTGAAAATACCTCCGGGGGGTCTGGGGGGCTGGCCCCCCAGCGGTGATGCGGTCCGGTTCAGCCGGCGCGGCTCTTGACGTCGTCGTCCTGTCCGAAGGCCTCGAAATCGGCCAACAGGTTGGCGCGGAACTCTTCCCAGCTGTAGCCGCCGAAGGCCCGCGCCCGGGCCAGGGCCTCTGCATAGGCCTCGGCATCGCTCATCAGGGCAAAGGCGCGGGCCATCCAGGCCTCGCCATCCATCAGCGGCAGCGTGTCCGCCGCGCCCTGTGCGGCCTCGACGATCGAGGGCGCGTCGGAGGTCAGGCAGGGCTTGCCGTGGTTCAGGCTTTCGACCACCGGCAGGCCCCAACCCTCGTAGTGCGAGGGATACAGCGTAAACCGGCAGTTGTCGTAGAGCACGCCAAGGGCGGCGTCATCGACATCCGTCAGGATGCGGATCGCCCGGTGCGGCAGGCCCACGTCCTCGGCCAGCATCTCGGCAAAGCCCTCCATGCGCCAGCCGGGCTGGCCGACAAAGACCAGCGGCGGCACCTCGCCCGGGTGGCGCTTGTGCAGCTCGCGCCAGAGCCGGTAGGCGAAATCATGGTTCTTGCGCGGTTCCATCGTGCCCACCATGAGCACATAGCCGCCCGGATCGAGGTCATGCCGGGCCAGGGTGGCGCGGCTGGTCTCCGCGTCGGCGGGCGCGGTGCTGTCGGCGCCCAGCAGCACCGGCGTCACCCAGCGGTCGTTCAGCGGCGGATAGCCGTGGTCGGAGACATGCGCCAGCAGGTCCTGCCGGGTGGTGTCGGAGATGGTCCAGACCTGGTCGACCCCCCAGAGCACCCAGTGCAGCGCCAGCGGGAAGGTTTCCTTGGTGGTGGGTTCGGTCAGGTGCCGCCAGAGCACCGGGATCAGGTCGTAGATCAGGTAATGCACCGTCCAGCCATGCGCCTTGCGGGCGTGGTAGGCGTATTCGTAGCGGTCGTCGGACCAGAAACCGCCGACGGAGAGGTACTGTGTCACCTCTTCCGGGGCGATGGCGTTGTCCGGGGCAAAGCGGGCCTCGGCCTGCGCGTCGAGCTGGCCGTGGTGCAGCTGGTGGTTGACCATGTCGGTGCGCGACATCCAGGGGCCCAGTTTCGGCGCCAACCGTTCGGCCGGACCCAGCCAGCGGCGCAGGCTGGAATATTCCTCGAGGCTGACGCAGGAGAGCGCGCCGGCGATGGCCGCGTCGCGGCGGATCTCGGTGGCGGGATCGCTGTCGGGAAAGCTCCGGATCGCGCGGCGGATGTCGCGCGCCAGCCGCAGCCGCCGCAGGTGGCGCCGCCACCGCGAGGGCGACATCGCCACCCGGTCCCGTGCCGGCACCTTCCAGGCCCGTGCCGAGAGCAGCGCGTCGATTTCCCCGGGCGGGACCCGGTAGTAGCCGCCCAGGACGGGATGGTAGATGCCGAAGGTGACCGCCTCGCCATAGGCGGTGCGAAAGGCGCGGATCACCTCCTGTTCGACCCTCAGAAGCCCCATCGCCTTCCAGTGGCGGAAATTGTAGCTGGTGGTGATATCGATCAGGATCATGGATGGCCCGGTGCGGGGAATTTGGCGCGTGGCTATAGCAAGCGGCGCAGCCTGCCAAGGGCGCGCGGGCGACAGTGGCGGAGCGCCGCATTCCGTGGCAGAAGCGGCGCGGTCAGAGACCTGGACGAGGACATGGGATGGTGGCGAAGCCCGGCGCGGCCCCGGTGCGGGCGATCCTGCACATCGGGGCACCGAAATGCGGCAGCTCGGCGTTGCAGCGGGCGCTGAGCGCCACGCCGGTCCTGCGGGGGGCGGACGGCACGCGGCATGTCTACCTGGCGGGGCGGTTGGCCGAGGCGGGGCTGGTGCCGGTCACGGGGCGGCGGCTCTCGGCGATGATGCGCCACGCGGTGCATGGCTATGTCTGCTGGCCCAATGTCGCGCGGCAAGACGATCCGGGCGCCTACTGGCCGGCGGTGGGTCGCGCCGTCGGCGCCGAAGGCGCGCGCGGCCATGTGCCGATCCTCTCCAGCGAGGGCTGGGTCGCCCATGCGGGAGAGGCCCCGGCGCTGGCGCGCGCCGCGGGGCTGGATCTGCTGGATGCGGTGGCCTTTGTCCGGCCGCCGCTGGACTGGCTGAATGCCGCCTACTGGCAATGGGGCATCTGGCACACCGGCTTCTTTCACAACCGCCAGGTGGAACGCTGGCTGGAGCGGGCGCGCTACGATGTCGGGCCGCATGTGGCGGCCTGGGCGGCGCAGCCGGGGGTGCGGCTGGCGGTGGAGAGTGCACGCGGCGACGTGGTGGCGGGGTTTGCCGCGCGTTACGGCCTGCCCCTGACCCCGGCGGGCCAGGTGAACCGCGCCCCGCCCCCGGCGCTGACCGGGTTCTTGCTGCGCAACCGCCGCTTTCGCCCGACCCCGCATGACAGCGCGGTGGAATTTGTCGTGCAGCGCTGGTGCGATTTCGCGCCTTCGCAGAAACTCTGGGCCTTTCTGCCGCGGCATGCGCAAGGCGTCTGGCCGCGCCTGCAGGAGGACGTGGCCCGGATGATGGAGGCGCTGCCGCCGGAGGTGGCGGAGCGCCTGCTGGCCGAACCGGGCTGGACCTCGCTCGATCCCTACTGGGCGCGGATGAAGGCCGGGCCGACGCGGCTGGACGCCCCCGAGGACCTGGCGGCGCTTTTCGACGGGCTGGCCGAGGGCGCGGCGCGGGCCGGTGCAAAGCTGGGCGCGGGGGATGTTTCGCGCGCGAAACCCGCCACCTCGGCCCCGGTCGAGGACTGGGACAGGGCGATCGCCGGGCTGCTGGACCCGCTTCTGGAGGCGGATCTGCGCTGGCGCCGCCGGGGGGCGCTCAGGCGGATGATCGGGGGCTAGAGCAGGAAATCCTCGTCGGTCAGCAGGATCGGCAGCAGGCCGGTGTTGCGGATCTCCAGCCTGTCGGCGCCGCTGCCCAGCAGCAGGCTCTCGCCCGGGTCCAGCGTCACCGATCCGCCCGGCGCCCAGACCGGGTCGGCGAGGCCGGTGAGGTCGATCCGGTCCTGCCCGTCCTCGAAATCGGCGATCCTGTCATGGCCCGCGGTGAAGACAAAGACATCCGCCCCCGGGCCGCCCACGATCCAGTCGTCGCCCGCACCGCCCGAGAGGGTGTCGTCGCCCGCCTCGCCGCGCAGCCAGTCCGGCCCCTCGCCGCCCTCGAGCAGGTCGGCGCCCGCGCCGCCGAAAAGCGTGTCCGCCCCGGCGCCGCCAAAGAGCCCGTCACCCCCCGGCCCGCCGAAGAGCCCGTCGCCGCCGGCCTCTCCGATCAGCCAGTCGTCACCCGCGCCACCCTGCAGGCGGTCGCCCTCGGGGCCGCCCAGCAGGCTGTCCTCGCCGTTGCCGCCCGAGAGCGTGTCGCGCCCGGCGCCGCCGCGCAGCCAGTCGGCGCCGCCGTTGCCGACCAGAAGGTCGGCGCCCTTGTCGCCGTGCAGGCTGTCATGGCCGGGTCCGCCCGCCAGGCGGTCGTCCCCCGGGCCGCCGCGCAGCAGGTCCGCCCCCTGCCCGCCCGACAGACCGTCCGTACCGTCGCCGCCCAGCAGCGTATCGGCCCCCGCCCCGCCCTGCAGGGTGTCGTCATCGGCCTCGCCGCGCAGCCAGTCGTCACCTTCGCCGCCATCCAGCGTGTCCTTGCCCGCGCCGCCAAAGAGCGTGTCCGAATGAGGCCCGCCCGACAGCAGGTCAGACCCCGCGCCCCCGGTCAGCAGGTCGTCGCCGCTCTCGCCGGTCAGGGTGTCGGTGCCGTTCTCTCCCTGCAGCGTGTCGTCACCCCGCCCGCCCAGCAGCAGGTCGTGCCCCGTTCCGCCCAGCAGGTGGTCGTCATCCGCGCCGCCGGCCAGCCGGTCGGCGCCGGCGCCGCCAAAGAGCAGATCCTCGCCCTCCTCGCCGCCGAGGGTATCGTCGCCCGCCTGGCCCAGCAGCCTGTCCTTGCCGGTGCCGCCGCGCAGCAGGTCGGCCCCCTCGCCGCCGAAAAGCGTGTCGTTGCCCGCCCCGCCCAGCAGCATGTCGTCGCCACCGCCGCCACGGGCCCGGTCGTGGCCCGCCATGAGCGCCAGCAGATCCGCCAGCGGTCCGCCGGTCAGGAAATCGTCGAAGAGGGTCGGTCCCGCCATCTGTTCACCCCGTCTGCCCTGCGCCCCCCGGCCGTCCCACCTGCACCGGATGCAGAATCGGGCGGCACGTCCCGCGGGGCCGCGCGTCCCCGCGGGACGTGCCGCCGGTCTACCCGCAAGCGCCCGCGCGACGGAGGGAATTCGGACAGTTTGGTTAAACTTGTCGAACTCTCTGAAAGGAAAGGGAAAGCTTTTCCGCCCCGCGCCGGGGGCGGCCCTGGCTGGATGCCGCCGGGTGAATGTTCACGGTTTGTTAAGCCCGGGAGGCGAGGTTGTTAACCAAGATGAAGAGGGCGGCGCAGCCCGTCCCGGAGGATGTCCGCCATGACCACAACCTATCAGTCCAGCTCCTCCACCACCGTTTTCGTTGCCAATGGCGCCAACGTGGTGCTGCGGGATTACAACGATATCTACACCGCCAACGGCGACGGGTTCGAGCTGATGGCCGGGCCGCTGATCACCAGCCTGTTTGTCTATGGCTATGTCTGGGCCGACGACAACGGGGTCGAGGTGCTGGCCGACAACGTGCGGATCGCCAATTTCGGCATGCTGAGCAGTTTCACCGGCGATGCGATCAACCTTTCCGGCGGCGCAGGCACGGTCGAGATCCTGAACTACGGCACGATCCTGGCCAATGAAGGCGAGGTGATCGACATCGACAGCGCCGGGGACAAGACCATCACCCTGTTCAACGCGGGCACCCTGTCGGCGCGGGACGCGGACCTGGTGTTCGACGGGGCGATCGCGACGATCTCGATCACCAACACCGGGCTGATGGATGGCGCGGGCCTGGCCATGAGCGGCACCGGATCCAGCCGGCTGGTCAACTCGGGCGAGATCCTGGTCACCCATGTCGACATGCGCTCGACCGGGCCGGCGGTGCTGATCAACCGCGGCACGATCACCGACCGCGACGGGGCCGGAGAGCTGATCCGCACCGGCAATGGCACCGGGGACACGGTGGTCAACGCGGGCACGATCCTGGGCGACATCGACCTGGGCGGCGGGCCGGATTTCTTCGAGAACGTGGGCCCGGGCGTGACCAGCGGCCGGGTGCTGGGCGGCGATGGCATCGACACGCTGGTCGGTGGCGAAAGCGCCGACGTGCTGGAGGGCGGCAGCGGCACCGACACGCTGGTGGGACGCGGCGGCGACGATCTTTTGGACGGTGGCGCGGCCGGCGACCTGATCCTGGCGGGGCTGGGCAGCGACGAGCTCTTGGGCGGCGCGGGCAATGACACGATGACCGGCGGCGGCGGCGACGACAGCCTGTCGGGCCAGTCAGAGGCGGATGTGCTGGTGGGCCAGGACGGGTCGGACTGGCTGGACGGCGGCACCGGCAACGACACGATGGACGGCGGCGACGGCAACGACGTGCTGGAGGGCGGCGACGGCGTGGACGTGCTGCGCGGCCGCGCCGGCGAGGATGAGCTGGCCGGCGGGTTGGGCCTCGACTTCCTGACCGGGGGGGCGGATGCGGATATCTTCGTCTTTCGCAGCACGGCCCAGGCGGGGATCGGCGCGCAGCGCGACCAGGTGCTGGATTTCGAACCGGGGCTGGACCTGATCAACGTGGTCAGCATGTCGCCGGGGGTGTTTTCCTTTGTCGGCACCGCGGCCTTTTCGGCGCCCAACCAGATCCGGGTGATCGAGACGGCGACCGGATCCAGCATCGTGCAGTTCGACGTCGATGGCGACGGCACGGCGGATGCCGAGATCCGGGTGGCGGGCGTCACCGGGCTGACGGCGGACGATTTCGCGCTGTAACGCCGGGCAGCCTGCCGCCCCTGCCCCGGCGTTTGGCGACCAGTTGAAACAGATCAAGGTGGGACGCCCGGCATCGGCGCATGGTTCCGGCAGGGACATGCCAAACCGGGGAGAACCGCATGCCGAGTTTCACCATCACAGGGTCCAGCACCACGCCACAAAGCCTCAACGCCTCGGAGATCGGGATCGTCACCGGAACCGGCGCGTTGACCGTGGCGGGCACCGACGCGATCAGCGTCAGCAGCACGGAATATGTGCGCCTCGTCGTCCAGGGATCGGTCACTGCGGTCTCAACGGCCACAACCGAGTCCGCCGTCTTCGGCTTTTCCGACTTCCTCGATGTCTATGTCGGGCCGGGCGGGCTGTTGCAGGCGCTGCGGGGAAACGGCATCTCGGTCAGCCCCGAAAACAGCCTTGTGGTTGTCAACCAGGGCACCATCCTCGGCAGCGGTTACGGTATCCTTGCCTCGAACATCCGGCCCTTCAACGCCACGATCGTCAACCATGGCCTGATCGAAAGCGGCGGGTCCGCGATCCTCACCGGAACCGAGACAGGCCAGGTCTACCTGGTGAACCACGGCACGATCACCAGCCATTTCGGCACGACCCTGGACCTGAACGGCGATCTTGGCGACCAGGGGGCCGTCCGGGTGCACAACACCGGCGTCATCTCCGGCGCCAACTGGGCGCTGCGGACCAGTTACGGCGACGACATCGTCAGCAACGCCGGGCTGATCATCGGGACGGTCCTTCTTGGCCATGGCGCGAACCGCTACGAGGGGCAGTTTGGCCAGGTCCTGGGAACGGTCCAGGGCGGTGGCAACATGGATACCCTGGCGGGGGGCGACCAGACGGATGTATTCGACGGCTGGTTGGGCGACGATCTGCTGGTCGGGCGCGGCGGCGACGACAGCCTGACCGGCGGCGCGGGCAACGACTATCTTCTCGGCGGATCGGGCAATGACCGGATGGACGGCGGCGAGGACGCCGACACGCTCAACGGCAACGGTGAGGACGACACGATCCTGGGCGGCGCGGGCAACGACATCCTCGTGGGCCAGGACGGATCGGATTCGCTCGACGGAGGCACGGAGAACGACACGCTGGACGGCGGCGCGGGCGACGACATCCTTGACGGCGGCAGTGGCAACGACATCCTGCGCGGGCGCGCGGGCGAGGACGATCTTGCCGGCGGACTGGGCCGCGATTTCCTGACCGGAGGTCAGGGCGCGGACAATTTCGTCTTTCGCGCGCTTGCGGAAACCGTCGTGGGGGCGAACCGCGACCAGATCCTCGATTTCGAACAGGGGCTGGACAGCATCGTGGTCGCGGGCCTCTCGCCCGGCGTGTTCGAGTTCCGCGGCACCAGCGCCTTTGCCCCTTCGGGCAACCCCGAGCTGCGGCTGGTGGAAACGGCGGCCGGCTCGACCATCGTGCAGTTCGACGTGGACGGCAACGGCACGGTGGATGCGGAACTCCGCGTGGCCGATGTCACCGGGCTGACGGCGGAGGACTTTGTGCTGTAAGCGGCGGCGGACATCCCCACGCGTGTCTTTCGCCGACCGATACCCGCACAGGGTGAAGCGGCGGGCCCTCACAGGGGAATGTTTTGACCTTGCGTCAATTTTGGCCAAGCATGGAGGCAGGTTTTTTGTCCCCCGGCCCCTCCGGGGTGAGATTTGTTTTCGCGCCTTGCGCAGATTTTGACAGAGAGGAGATATCACCATGCCCAGCTTTTCGCTCAATACAACCGATACCGTCGCCAAGACGCTCAGCAACAACCAGGTGGGCCTGATCGGGGTGAACGGCGCCCTGCAGGTCTTCGGCCCGGCCATCACCACCTCTGGCGCGGCCTTTCTCTCGATCGCGGGCAGCGTGCAGGGGTTCAACAACACCATCGATGCCACCAACGGCACCTCGTTGACCCTGATCGTCACGCAGACCGGCTCGATCACCGGCTTTGGCCCGGCGGTCGTCGCCAATCTCACCACCGAGAGCATCATCTCGAACAGCGGCACCATCCAGACCAACGGTGACGTGCTGGTGCTGACCGCCGATGCGCAGGCGCCCAACGGGCTCAACCACAACGTCCAGAACAGCGGCGTGATCAGCGGCAACCGCGATGCCATCGTGCTGCAGCACAACACGCTGGGCGTCACGGAAATCCTCAACTCGGGCACGATCATGGCCGGGCGGCACGCCATCGACAATATCCTGACCACCAGCGGGATCACCCTTGTCCGCAACACCGGCGAGATCATCGCCGGGCAGGACGTGAACACCGGCAGCGGCCTGGATTTCGCCTATCGCGGCGGTTCTTCGGCTGATTATCTGGTCAACCAGGGGCTGATCAACGGGCTGGTCGACATGGGCCCGGGCGCGGATTTCTACAATGCCGCGGGCGGCACCACCGCCGGTGCGGTCCGGGGCGGCACCGGCAATGACACGCTGCAGGGCGGCGACAGTGCCGACCGCCTGGAAGGCGACAACGATGCCGACCTGCTGATCGGCCGCGGCGGCGATGACGTGATCGACGGCGCCGCGGGCAGTGACATGATGCTGGGCGGCGCCGGCAACGACAGCATGACCGGCGGCAACAACAACGACACGATGAACGGCAACGCGGGCGACGACACGATGGAAGGCGGCGCCGGCAATGACATCCTGGTGGGCCAGGACGGGTCGGACCTGATGGACGGCGGCGCGCTGGACGACACGATGGACGGCGGCAACGGTGATGACATCCTCGAAGGCGACACCGGCAACGACATCCTGCGCGGCCGCGCGGGCGAGGACGATCTTGCCGGCGGACTGGGCCGCGATTTCCTGACCGGCGGGCAGGATGCGGATGTCTTTGTCTTCCGGTCGCTGTCGGAAACCGTGGTCGGCGCCATGCGCGACCAGATCCTGGATTTCGAACAGGGGCTGGACAATATCGTGGTGGCGGGACTGTCCCCGGGGGTGTTCGAGTTCCGCGGCACCGCAGGTTTTGCCCCCTCGGGCAACCCCGAGTTGCGGCTGATCGAGACGGCCACGGGGTCGACCATCGTGCAGCTCGACGCCAATGGCGACGGCACGGCGGATGCGGAGATCCGGGTGGCGAACGTGACCGGGCTGACGGCGGACGACTTCACGCTCTGAGATCGGCGGGGGTCTGCCCGCCTGTCCCGAGGGCATTGACCTTCCCGGGTGGCTTCGCAAGGCTCCGCAGGGGGCCCGGGCCATGTGGTCGCGCCAATTCTCCGGCGGCGCAGGGACGCAAAGCGTCCCGGTTCGACACCGCCGGCCAGGCCCGTTCAAGCAGGATCTGACGGGAAAATAGATCATGGCCATACGCACAATTTCGAGCACCACCGCCGGCATCGACGTCGATACCTCCAGCGATCTCTGGGTCCTCCGCGACGGGTTCAGCCTCGGCAACGCGGGAGATGCCTTCGATTTCCTGACGTTCAGCAACAGCACCCTGCTGGTCGAAGGCCTCGTCTATTCCCAGACCGATGCGATCGATTCCGACGATGGGTCGAGCTTCAACACCGTCACGGTGAGCGCGACCGGGACGGTCTATGGTGTCAGCGACGGTATCGAGCTGGGCGGGAACGACCACGAGGTCTTCAATTACGGCACGGTCACGGGTGTCAATGACCGCGGCATCCAGATGATTGGCGACAATGGCGAGGTGGTGAACACCGGCACCGTCTCGGGTCAAAGCGACGGCCTGTCGCTTGAGGGAAACAACGGGGTCCTGATCAACCACGGTTCGATCAGCTCGGCCGCCTACGACGGCGTGAATGTCGCCGGGACCGGGAATTACGTCAGCAACAGCGGCCAGATCGTGGGCGCGCGCCACGGGCTCGAGTTCAATACCGTGCTTGCCGAGACCAATACCCTTGTCAACGCGGGCACGATCACCGGCAATGCCACGGCGGTGCGCGGCGATTTCGGCGACGAGAGGGTGATCAACAGCGGCACCCTCCTCGGCGTGGTCGACCTGCTGGGCGGGGCCGATTTCTTCAACGGCAACGGCGGCACGGTCTCTGGCACGGTCCTGGGCGGCGCCGGTGACGACACGCTGCAGGGCGGTGAGAACGCCGACGTGATGGAGGGCGGCGACGACGCCGACCTGCTGATCGGGCGCGGTGGCGACGACGTGCTGGCGGGGGACGCGGGCAATGACATGATGCTGGGCGGCGCCGGCAACGACAGCATGACCGGCGGCAACAATAACGACACGATGAACGGCAACGCGGGCGACGACACGATGGAGGGGGGCGCCGGCAACGACATCCTGGTGGGCCAGGACGGGTCGGATTTCCTCGACGGCGGCACGCTTGAGGACACGCTCGACGGTGGCAACGGCGACGACGTGCTCGAAGGCGACAGCGGCAACGACATCCTGCGCGGCCGCGCCGGCGAGGACGATCTTGCCGGCGGACTGGGCCGCGATTTCCTGACCGGCGGGCAGGATGCGGATCAGTTCGTGTTCCGCAGCACGGCGGAAACCGTGGTGGGCGCTGACCGCGACCAGATCCTGGATTTCGAACAGGGGCTGGACAGCATCGTCGTGGCGGGCCTGTCCCCGGGTGTCTTCGAGTTCCGCGGCACCAGCGCCTTTGCCCCCTCGGGCAACCCCGAGCTGCGGCTGCTGGAGACGGCCACGGGGTCGACCATCGTGCAGCTGGATGTGGATGGCGACGGCGCGGCGGATGCGGAAATCCGGGTGGCGAACGTGACCGGCCTGACGGCGGAGGACTTTGTCCTTTGAGCCCCCGCCTGTGCGCATGACGGGCATGGCCGGTCCCCGGACCGGCCCATACAGAAAGATACTCGACGGTTGGAAATTATTAACCTAGCGTAAACGAATTAAATTCGCCGCGCTTATTCAAGTTTCCGGTTTTCCCGCGACGGATCCAATTTGGCAATACTGGCCCAAGAGGACAGAACGTCCCGGTCTGTGGCCACCAGACGAGGGGCTATGGACCATGCCATCATTCCTGCAAAAGGTTGGCGGATTTTTTACGAGCGATGGGCTTGGCGCCGTCGGCAACGTGCTGACCATCGCCGGGACCGTCTACACCATCGCGGGCGAGATCTATTCGCATGTGAACGGCGACGGCACCTTCAACGATGTCGAGGACCCCAGCCTGGCGGCCATCGCCGCCTTGAAGGAGGAGCTGAAGGCCGAGATCGACGGATTGCGCGACGACATCGCCGACCTCGAAGCCGCCCTGACCGATCTCATCGTTTCGCAGATTTCGGGCGTGCAGCAACAGCTGCTGGCAAGCGCGCAGTCACGCGCCAAAAGCGCGCTCGACCTGTTGGCGTCTTACGCCATCGACCAGGATGTCGACCGGGGCGAAATCATCGCCGACGCCTCGCGCGCGCTGCGCGACGCGCTGGGGCAGGCCGAACAGTTGCTCCGGCCCGGGCAGGACCTGGAGACGATCAAGGTGGCGATCGGCGCCGTGGCCTACACGCTTTATGCCCGGATGGAGGTTGCGCGCGAACTGGAGGGCGGCGAGATCGCCTCTGACAAGATCGCGCAACAGATCGAAGATGTCATGACATTCTTCCAGACCGTGGTCACCTATGTCACGGACCGCCTGAGCGTTGAATACGGCTTCGAAGAATGGCGGCAGACACCGGGCGACCCCGACTACGATGCGGCGCGCCAGGCGCTCTATGAACAGTATATCAGTGATTATCCGCCCAGTTCGTCCGTTTTCGTCGTCTTCCTCGACGATGCCGAGTTCCTTCCGTTCTATTCCGCAAGCTTTGAAGACAACATAGGCCGGGGCGACCTGGGCTATTACAACAGCCCCTTCGCCTTTTCACCCGACAGTGTCGACAACAGCGCCGGAGACTTCGAAGGCCCCTACAAGGTCGAGGGCACGTCCTCCAGTTACTACATCCCCTCCATCGACAGGGTCATCACGCTTTATGTCGGTGAGTATTATGACAATGCCGGGAACCCGGTGGACTCGACCCACCCCGAAGCGCGGTCGGCAAACGAAATCTGGTTCGCCGAGTGCAGCGCCTGGGTGCTGGAACAGACGCTGCAATGGTTCGGCATCGACCGCGTCGCATTCGCCGAAACCGTCGCCAATTACGCCGACCTGACGGATGGTGAGCAATTTGTCCTGCCCAGCATTCCGGGGTTCGACAATGCCGGCACCGTGGTCGGCACCGATGGCGACGACCTGATCATCGGCAACGACGGCGACGACCTGCTGCAGGGCGGCGGCGATCCGGACATCATCAAGGGCAAGGAAGGCAACGACACGGTCCAGGGCGGCACCGGCGGCGACCGGCTGGAAGGCAACGAGGGCAACGACCTGATCGAGGGCGGCGAGGGCGATGACGCGCTGATCGGCGGGCCGGGCGACGACACCATCGATGGCGGCGACGGGCTGGACCTGGCGATCTATTCCGGGACACGGGCGGACTATGTGGTCAGCACCTACGCGGATGCAGGCATCCGCTATGTCCAGGTCGAGGGGCCAGAGGGCACCGACACGCTGACCAATGTCGAACGGCTGGTCTTTGACAACCGCATCGTGCAGATCCAGAGCGGCGGCGGCTCTCCGGGGGTGATCGGCGATATCCTGTTTGCCGACGGGACCCGGCGGATCGCCGACGACCGGATTTTCCTCACCGGCTTCGGCTTTGCGCGGGCCGAAGGCGGCATGGGCGAGGATACGATCAGCTCACTGGCGACGCTGGACACGGTCATCAACGGCGGCCCGGGCAATGATCTCCTCAGCGGGAGCTGGTCCTCCGTTTTTGACAATGTGAGCACGGCGGTTTTTTCCGGTCCGCGCGGGGCCTATCTCATCCATCCGACCGAATTCGGACTCGATCCTGTCATCGAGGTCAGCGGCCCGGACGGGAAGGACATCCTGACCGGCTTCACCGAGCTGGTGTTTTCCGACATGACGGTGGGGATCGTCCGGGCGGAATTCAACTTTACCACCTTCCAGGGCACGGGTGCCGGCTACATCAACGATGACATCCTGCTTGGCACGACCGGTCGCGACCATCTCGACGGCGGCGGCCGCAATGACACCATCCTGGCGGGCGGTGGCGACGACACGGTCCACGGCGACGGCACGGCGCCCGGGCCGGACGGCTCTGACCTGATCTGGGCCGGCGAGGGGGATGACCTGGTCTGGGGCGATGCCGGCAACGACACGATCCGGGGCGAGGCGGGCCAGGATACGCTGATCGGCGGCATGGGGCTGGACATCCTGGATGGCGGCACGGGGTCCGACACCGCCTCTTACCGCGACGCCGCCGCCGGGCTGATCGCGGATCTGCAGTTCCCGGCGATGAACACCGGCGAGGCCAGGGGCGACAGCTATACCAGCATCGAGAACCTCGAAGGGTCCGCCTTTGCCGACAGCCTGCGCGGCGACATGTTCGACAACGGGCTGTTCGGTGGTGTCGGTGACGACACGCTGATTGGCCGGGGCGGCAACGACCTGCTGTCCGGCGATCAGGGCGGGGACCGGCTGATCGGTGGCGCGGGCACGGATACGGCCAGCTACCTCACCGCCGCTGCCGGGGTGATTGCCGACCTTGCCGCACCGGCCTTCAACACCGGCGACGCAAGGGGCGATACCTATTCCTCGGTCGAGAACATCCTGGGCTCGACCTGGGGCGACGTCCTGCGCGGGAACCACCTGGGGAACCTGATCCAGGGCGGGGATGGCGACGATGCGCTGATTGGTCGGCAGGGGGCCGATACGCTTGTCGGCGGCGATGGTTTTGACGCGCTGCGCGGCGACGGTGGCAATGACGTGCTGCGCGGCGGCGCCGACGACGACCTGCTGATCGGCGGGTTGGGGCGCGACATGCTCACCGGCGGCGCCGATGCCGACTGTTTCGCCTTTGCCTCTGCCGCCGAGATGGGGGCCAATGCCAACCGCGACCAGATCCTCGACTTCGAGCAGGGCGTGGACATGATCTCGCTTGCCGGGGTGGTGCCCGGCGTGTTCGAATTCCGCGGCACCGCGGGGTTCGATCCCTCCGGCAACCCCGAACTGCGGCTGATGGAGATGGCCTCGGGCTCGACCATCCTGCAGGTCGACGTGGATGGCGACGGCACCGTGGACGGTGAGATCCGGGTGGCGGACGTGACCGGCCTGACCGCCGCCGACTTCGTGCTCTAGGCACCCGCAGCCAGGATTTGCAGCAGACGCGCCCCTGCCTCTATGCTTGTGCTGGCAGGGACGTTACCGATTGCCGGGGCACAGCGCTTCATTTTCCCCCTCATGCAGTGAAGGAGCCGTGGCATGGCAACCGTCTACCAATCGACCTCCACCTCCGCGATGGTCACCGTCACCAATGGCGACGCGCTCGTCGTCCGCAGCGCGGTGGATATCTATGCTCCCGGGACGGCTGTCACGCTGTCCGGCGGCACCCTGACCACCCGGCTGATCAATGACGGCGATATCTACGGCACCTCCCCGATCCGGGTGGACGCCAGTACCTCGCGGATCGTCAACAACGGCGGCCTCACCGCGACCCTCCTGGACGCCATCGAGTTCCGGGGCGGTCTTGGCTATCACTACATCGAAAACGCGGGACGGATATCGTCGGCGCAGGACCTGATCGACATTTCCTCTGTCACCGGTCCGGTGAATGTCGAATTCGTCAATACCGGTACGGCGATCGCCCAGGGGTCGATTTTTTCCGGCAGCGAGAACCTGAACATCGTGCTGCTCAACAATGCCGGGCGTCTGTCCGGGGCTGTTCTCGACATGGACAACAGCTTTTCCGCCCAGCTTGTGAACACCGGGATCCTCGATGTGTCGCGGATTGAAATGGGCTCGATGTACTGGACGCGGTTCAACAACAGCGGGGTCATCGGCGATGTCTATGGCAATACGCATATCGCCACGTCCGACGGCGACGACACGGCGCAGAATGCCGGGACGATCTTTGGCTGGCTTGACCTGAAAGGCGGCGCGGACCGTTTTGAATCCTCCGGCGGCGGCTGGGTCTCGGGCCATGTGGAGGGCGGCGACGGCAACGATACGCTTTCCGGCGGCAGCGATGCGGACGAGTTGCGGGGCGGCAACGACCAGGATCTGCTGGTGGGCCGCGACGGCGACGACACGCTGCTGGGCGACGCCGGGTTCGACATGCTGCTGGGCGGGAACGGCAACGACGTGATGGATGGCGGCAACAACAACGACACGCTGATCGGCAACGGCGGCGATGACACCATGGCGGGCGGCTATGGCAACGACCTGCTGCTGGGCCAGGACGGGGTGGACCAGATCGACGGCGGCGCGGGCAATGACACGATGGACGGCGGTGCGGGCAATGACGTGCTCGAGGGTGGCGCGGGCACCGACGTGCTGCGCGGACGCGGCGGCGAAGACGAGCTGTCCGGCGGCGAGGATCTGGATTTCTACACCGGCGGCACCGGCGCGGATGTCTTTGTCTTCCGCTCGATCACCCATGCCGGGATCGGCGCGCAGCGCGACCAGATCCTCGATTTCGAACAGGGCCTGGACGTGATCAACGTGGTCGGCATGAGCCCCGGCGTCTTCGAGTTCCGCGGCACCGCCGGTTTCGCCCCCTCCGGCAACCCCGAGTTGCGGCTGTTCGAAACGCCCACCGGATCGACCATCGTGCAGGTCGACGTGGATGGCGACGGCAGCGTGGACGCGGAAATCCGGGTGGCCAATGTCACCGGGCTGACAGCCGAGGATTTCGCGCTCTGACGCTTGTGCGGCGTCCCGCCCGCTGCCAGAAAGCGGGCATGGAGGACGATCCCGCCGAGACCCTGAACCTGGCCCTGCTGGAGGCGCTGCGCGACCGTGTGTCGACCGCGGGCGCGGCCCCGGGCGAGGATTTCGACGCCTGGGTGCTGGAGCTTTTGCAGGGTTACCGGCTGTTGCGTGGCACGGGCCGGATCACCCCCGGCGAACAGCGGCTGATCCTCGAGGTCATGCGCGTGCTGGAGACCCGCCACGGCGCCGCCCGCGACCAGGTCCCGGCCCAGCCGCAGCGCTACATCGCCTCTTACCCGCGCTCGGGCAATACCATGACGCTGGGCATGCTGAAGGCGCTGACCCCGGTGCTGACCACCTCGGACATGCGCGACAGCAAGCTCTGCACGATGCCGGCGCTGGAACGCCCCGGGTTCCCGGCGCTGCGCCTTGCCAAGACCCACCAGGTGCCGGCCTGGCGCCCGGAAAACCGCTATCTCTTTGTCTTCCGCGACCCGCGCGATCTGCTGCCCTCGCTGGCCTACATGACGCTGAAGGCGGGGGAGCACGGGTTCACCGAGCGCCACCAGATGGTGGATTTCATCGCCTTCCTGCATGAGCGCTACGTCTTTGGCAGCTGGCTGGACTTTGCCCGCGCGGCGCTGGCGCTGCAGGCGCATGAGAACGTGGCGATCCAGCAGTACGACGCGCTGGACAGCGACTGGCGGGCGCTGGCGCGGGCGGCGGCCTTCTTCGGGCTGGACGTGACCGAAACCCGGCTGCGCGCCGCCTTTTCCGCCCGTGGCCAGACGCTGGAGAAGATGCGGAGCAAGCCGCGCTGGGGGCTGGACGGGGCCGCGCCGCCGGGCAGCCTGTATCAGGCCTGGATGGCGGCGCGGGGCGGCTCGAACTGGCGCGAGACGCTGGACGCGGCGGCAAAGGAGGCGCTGAAGGCGCGCGGCTATACCCCGGCGCTGATCGCGCTGGGATATGCCGAAGATGAAGACTGGTAGGGGCGGGTCTGGCCGGGGATGTTTCGCGCGCGAAACACCCGGGGATCAGCCCTCGGCGGTGTCCATGAACGCCTGCGCCATCGCCTCGGCGCTGGCGATGAAGTCAGCGCTGAGATCGCCGCGTTCCGAGGGACAGGCCAGGTAATAGCTGGGCAGGAACTTGTCATAGGCCAGCCGCCGCCGCGTCATCTTGTTGAGGAAGATGTCGTAGAGGTCATAGTCGAGATCCTCGAAGAACCCCGAGAACTCGGCCATCGTGTAGCCGTTCAGCCGGGCCGCGTGGCGCGGTGTGTTCTCGAAGCAGATCACCGGGCGCAGGTCCTTCAGCAGCTGGTGGCCGCCGCGCAGTGCCGGGAACTCGGCGTGTTCGATGTCCAGCTTGATGAAGGCGCAGGAGGTCAGCCCCTCGTCGCGGGCGATCTGGTCGAGCTGCACGAAGGCCACGTCGACGGGTTTTTCCTCCCCCCCCTCGCCGGGGTGGACGTGGCCCTCGTAGAGCGAGGACCAGCCCGAGAAATTCTCACGCACGTAGAAGGTGGCATGGCCTTCGCGGTCGGCGGCGGCGCCTTCGACGATCTTGAGCGTGTCGCGGAAGGCCGGGTCCTTTTCGATCCGTTCCACCAGGGCGGCGGCGACGCCGGGGCTGGCCTCGATGCCGATGCCGCGGCCCTCCGGCCCGACCTGCCGGGCCATCGGGAAGAGGTGGTGACCGACCCGCGCACCCACGTCGATGAATGTGTCGCCCGGCTGCAGCACCTCGGTGTAGTAATGCGCCAGCAGGCGCTCGCAGAAATCGTGATGCGTGCGCTGGTAGAGGATCAGGTCCTCGATCCGGTCAGGGTCGTTCAGCATGGGCAAGGCTCCGGTGGCGCCCGCCCCCGGTGACCGGGGGGACGCCGGTCAAGGTCAAATGTAGTTGTAGCGCAGCAGGGTCGAGGAATAGGTCTTGTTGATCTCGGCGATCGTCTCGGGGCTGAGCTTGGTCATGTAGTTCTGCGGATGCACCTGGCGGATGTGCTTGGAGGTATCCTCGGCCTTGGGCACCACGTTGAAGCGGTTGGCCAGGTTCATCGGCTGACCGGGCTGCATCTTCCATTCCAGGAAGTTGAGCATCGACATGATCCACTTCTTCTTCATGTAGATGATCTCTTCGTACTGGAAGAGCCGCGCCTTGGGATGGGCCTTGAGCACCTCGGAATAGGTTTCCAGCTTTTTCACGAAACTGCCGACCTCGCGCAGGGCGAACTCGTTGATGTCGCTGCCCAGGGTGGCCTTGCGCTGCTCCTCCATGTGCTTGAACAGCTTGTCGTCGGCATCCTTGCCCGGCATCGGGTGGCTCTGCGAGAGCGAGAAATACTGCGACACGACCGCGTCGCGCGGGTCGCGGACCAGCACGATCAGCGGGCAGTCGTTCAGGCAGGGGATCTCGTACTGGTTGGGGAAATAGCGGAAGCCCGAGTAGACATAGCCTTTGGGCTTGAAGATCTCGCTGGTCTCGGCGGGGATATCCGCGTCCGAGATGCCGGTGTTGAAGAAATGCGACTGGATGTCGACGAATTCATAATCCAGCATTCCGCAGGCGGCGCGGATGAGGTTGTTCATCAGCGTCGAGCCGGATTTATGCACCGACATGAAGAAGACGGAAGAGATGTCGGGGCTGCGCGACTCGGGCAGTTCGTAGATCGTCTTGCCCTTGTAGGCGATGCTGGCGGTCATGGGTGTCTTGTCCTCGTCTCTTGCCGGCCCCGGTTGTTCCCCGGTCTCTGGCGTGATCTCTGCTCCGGCCTCTGGTCGGATTTCGGTGCGGCGGCCCTGTATCCTGCGACCGGGCCAGAGCGTCCTGTTTCTTGTCATGCGCGTCAACGTCCCATCTAGATGTCCCGCAGAACGGACAAAAGCCGGTCTTTCGGTGTGGCGGCCAGGATACGTTCCAGCCCGTCCAGGTCGGCGCTGTGCCAGGGATAGAGCCGCTTGAACCGGCTCATGGCCTCGCCGTCGCCGGCCCCTTCGGCATCCCAGTCATAGGTCGGGCGGGTCTGGTCGCGCCCGGTCATGACGTAATGCACAAAGGGATTCATCCCCGCATCCGCCACGTCGGAATTGCGCAACAGGTAGTGGCTGCCGTCGAAGAAGGGGTTGGGCTGCGCGCCCATGTCGTGCCCGATCTCGAGGTAATGCAGGATCGGATCCTTGAAGGGGCTGTCGCCGCCCATGTAGCGGGCGCGATACCAATCCTCGTAGAACAGGCCCGACCGGCGCAGGAGCTCGGCCTGGGATTCCATCTTTTCGGGGTCCGACAGGATCGCGCGTTCGCCGAAAAGCTGCAGGTAGAGCCGTTCCACCGCCTTGACCGAGGGCGTGTTGGTGCGCGCCACGCGGAAACTTTCGCGCATGCATTGCAGGGTGCGCTTGGCCGACATGCCGCCGCCGACATAGGTGGCGATCACCGAATGACAGTGCACGAAGGTGGCGCCACGGGCCCGCATGGTGAACATGAAGTTGTGGTCGGCGGTGATGTCGAAGCTGAGGTCGTAACCCTCGGTCGCCAGCAGTTCGCGCCGGGTCAGCGTGGCCTGGTGGCAGGGGATGCCGGTCCACCAGCCGGGCTTGAACTTGCCGGCCTGCAGCTGCGCCCAGGTGTCGGCGAAATCGGCGGCCTTGTGCAGGTTCGACACGCCGGTGTCATGGCGGTAGATATGGTCGCCGGTGATGAAATCCGGCAACTCGCGCCGGCCCAGCCAGGCCCCGGGCCCGCCAAAGACATTGTGCATCGCCACCTCCAGCGAGGTGGGCAGGTGGAAATAGTCGCCGGCGTTGATGAAGATGACGTAATCGCCGGTGCCCATGCGGGCGGCCTTGTTCATCGCGTCGTAGACGCCCTTGTCGGGCTCGCTGACATAGATGTCGAACCGGTCCTTGTGGCGTTCCAGGATCTCGACCGTGCCGTCGGTCGAGGCGCCGTCGACCACCACCACTTCCATGTTGCGATAGGTCTGGGCAAAGATCGAGGTCAGCGTCTCCTCGACCTCGGCGGCGGAATTGTAGCAGACCACCGCGACCGAGACCTTGGGCAGCGGCTCGCGGGTGATGCGTTTTTTCGCAAAGCCCCGGCCCAGCCCGGCGCGCACGTAGGCGCCCAGCTCGCGGTAGGGTTCGGGATCGCCAAGATCCTCCTTGAACAGCAGGTCCGACAGGCGGTTCTTCATGTCCCACTGCCATTCGCGGTACCCGTGCTGCACGGTGCGCCAGGCACGGCGGCCGATGCGGGCGTGCTGGCCCAGTTCCAGCGGCTTGGGCTTGTCGACGTCGTAGAGCAGCCCGTTGATCCCGTGGGTGATGTATTCGTTCATCGTGGGATTGTCGGGGGCGATCACGCATTTGCCCGCGGCCATGGCCTCGAGGAAGGACATGCCGATGCCCTCGAATTCCCGGGGCGCCACGTAGATGTCGCAATCGTCGACGATACGGCGATAGTCCGAGGCCTTCTCGAACCAGGTCGAAACCGTGAGCGGGCGCTGTGCCTGTTCCGCCTCCACGTCGACCGCGGCGCGCAACGAGGGGTCGCCGGCCAGGTGCAGGTGGAAGGGCAGGTCCGGCATCTTCGAGACCAGCGTCTTGACCGTCTCCCAGCTTGGCCGGTCGGTGCGCTGCCAGAAAAACGCCTTGGGCGGGCGGGGTTTCTTCAGCCGGTCCCAGACCGGGGTGGCGACCGGTTTCGGGAAGTAGCGGAAGAAGAAGGAATTCACGCCCTGGCTGGCGACGCGGTAATGCAGCGTGGGCGAGAAATTCACCACCCGCACGTCGTCGCGATACGCCAGTGCCTGCCAGTAGTCATCGCCCAGCATCCGCGCGCCGTCGTACATCGGCACAAAGACCAGCCGTTTCGCCAGCCGCCGCTCGGCGATCGCGCGGGCCAGCATCTCGATCTGGAAGACGCAGATCAGGTCGTAGTTCTCGGCCTCCAGCGCCTCGAGGTCGAAGGCGGCCAGGGTGGCCGGATCGGGCAGCGTGTCGCGGCGGTGGAACGTGGTGGCATTGGCCTCCAGCAGCTCGGCCATGAAGTTGGTCGAGGCGGTCTTGCGGTGGTATTCATGGCCGATGTAGCAGATCTTCACGTTGGCCCCTCCCGGATCAGCTGTCGCGCTTGTCGAGCTGGTTGAGCAGCGAGAAGATCACCGCCTCGTAGCGCGCCTCGCGGGCGCGGGCATCGTGCAGCCGCATCAGGGCCTCGGTCATGTCCAGCGGATCGACCTGCGCCGGGCGGATCGCCACGCGGCGCTGGGTGACCACCAGGCTCAGCGGGCGGTGGCCCAGGTCGGCGCCCCAGAACTGGCCTTCCTTGACCAGGTCGATGTCCAGGATCAGCTCTCCGGGGACATCCGCGGCGACGGAAACCAGCATGTTGCGGGTGTAGTGCCGGCCCTTCTGGGCGGCAAACGCGTCGCTGTCGGCGCGGTACTCGCCCACCAGCGCGCCGCGCACCGGTTCCTCGGGCAGGCCCGCGTTGACATAGAGCTTGGCGCCGATCTTCACCGGCTCGGGGTCGTCCCCGTAAAGCGCCAGCGGCGCGCCCTTGCCCACCGACAATGTCACCGGAACCGATGTCGTGCCTTCGCCGCTGAAGCAGAAGAAGGGCTGTTCGACACGCAGGTCGTAATGCAGGTTGGTGGAGTCGAAGAGGTTTTCGGTGGGGCTAGACTGGTCCATGTGGTTGGCAGATCCGTCCATGGTGGTTCTCAATATGTCCTCGGCCTCGGAAACATCTGCCCCGGTCCCCCGGTTGGCAGGAGGTCCAAAGGCCCCGGGCGAGACCTGCCCGAAGAGGCGTTTTGCAACCCCTGCGGGTTACACCGAGCGACGTATGCATGGGCCAAAACCGAGTTACAAGGTGCAAAAATGTGCCGTTGGCGGCCCGATGCGCGGGCCATTGCCGGTTTCAAGGGCAATGGCCCGGAATTTAATCGTTCGCATTTTTCCCGTCGCGCGGCGCCAGCCCGGAGAGCGCCGAGACCAGCGCCCCGGGCGCATGGGCATCGCGGGCGTTCCAGTAGCTGCCCGAGCTCTTGTAGCCCAGCCGGACATGGGGGTGCACATGGGCGCGCAGCTGCGGCAGGGTGAGCAGGGTCAGCCCCTGGTCCGCGGTCCCCTCCGCCTCGGCCAGCCAGGAGGCCGTCGCCCGGGTCACCAGCCCCGGCCCGGTCTTGAACCAGGTGCCGTCGTTTTCCCGCGCCAAGAGCGACCGCCCCGCCGCCTCCAGCGCCCAGAGCAGCAGCGGATGCCCCTGGGGCGCCGCGATCACGTTGTTGGCCACCGCCCCCCAGGGTTCGCGCGCCAGGATCAGCCCCGGCCCCTCGGCGATGAGCGCGCCCGCGTCGCCGGTCAGCCGGTCGTCCGCATCGGCGTAGATCCCGCCGTGCTTGTAAAGCAGGCAGAGCCGCAGGAAATCGCATTCCTCGGCGGGCGAATTGGCCAGCTGGAAGGCGCGGGCATGGCCGGTGCCGAACTCCTTGCGCAGGAAGGCCAGGGCGCGGGCCCGGTCGTAAAGATGATGGTCGAACCCCGGCGCGTCGCGCCAGCTCTGCATCAGGGCGGCGACCTCTTCGGGGACCGCGGGGCTGTTCCAGTACTGGAAGATCAGCCGCGGCACGGTCTCGCCTGCGCCGGGCCGGGGCCCGAAACGGGGGGCCTGGGCCGCGACGAGGCGCTTGGCCGGAAAGAAGAAATCCCGCGCCAGCCGCACCTCGACCTCCGCCTCCGGCTCTCCCGCCTGCAGGGCGTGGTCGCGCGCGGCATGGTAGAGCCGCAGCTCGTTGAACTGCGCCCCGTGCAGCGTGGTCGAGAAATGCGCCGTGTTCTGCCGCCCCGCGCCCGGTTCGCGCTGGACCTCCTGCGCGGCGCGGGTCGAGGCCTCGAGATCCCCCAGCGCCAGCGCCAGGTCCAGGAACTGCCGCGGCGAGAGCGTTTTCAGCCCCTGCGCCGCGCGCGCCTCGGCCATCTCGCGGGTCTCTTCCAGGCGGCCCTCCTGGGTCAACAGCGCCATGCGCTCGGGGCCGGTGTCCAGCTCCGCATCGCGCGCCTCCAGCCGGTCCAGCCAGGCATGGCCCGCCGCCAGCTGCCCGGTCTCGATGCAGGCGCGCAGGAACTGGCGGCGCAGGTGCGGCGCGCCGGGCCAGCGCGCCACGCAGGCCCGCAGATAGCGAAAGCCCGACCGCGCATGGCCCGCGTCCAGCAGCCGTTCGCCGACCAGGGCGGCGCCCTGGGTATCGCGGGGGCTGGGCAGGTCGGCGCGGGCCTGGGCCAGCGCCTCTTCGGGGCCGGAAAAGAGCGCGGCGGAGAGGGCGCGGAACTCTGGCACGCGCGAGGGCGCCAGCCGGCTTTCCAGCGCCTCTTGCAGCGCCCGGGCGCGATCCGGCGGAACGATAACCCGGGCGCGGGTCATCAGGAACTGCGCCACCAGCGGCGAGATTCGCGCCCGTTGCCCCAGGCTGTCGACCACCGCCAGCGCGGCCCCGGCGTGATCGGCCTGTTCGCCCAGCTTGAACAGGCGCAGCAGTTCCGGCTCGTTCATCCGCGGCGCCATTTCCGCCAGCCGGTCCAGCAGCGCGGCGCGGCCCGCGACCTGCCCCGCCTGGCCCATCAGCTCCGCCGCCTTCAGCCCCGGCGCCGGGCCGGTCGCGGCATGATCCGCCAGCACCGCCAGCCCGGCCTCGGGCGCGCCCTGCGCCTCATGCGCCTCGGCCAGGCCCAGCCGGGCCTGGGCATTGTCCGGATCCGCCTCCAGGCAGGCGGCATAGCGCGCCTCGGCCGCTGCCGCATGGCCCGCGGCCAGTTCCGCCCGCGCCAGTTCCAGCATCAGCCGCGGCTCTCCGGGCCGGGTCTCCAGCGCCGCCTCCAGCGCGGCGATGGCGGCCCCGGACTGGCCCATGTGCACCAGCAGCCCGGCCCGGCGCGCGATCAGCGCCAGGTGATCCGGGCAGGCCTGCACCCCGGCCTCGGCCAGGGCGCGGGCGCGGTCCGGGTCGCCGGCGGTCTGGGCGATGTCGATCCGGCCCAGCCAGGCCCCGGCCTGGCCCGGGTCCCGCTCCAGCACCCCGGCATAGACGGTTTCCGCCCCCGCAAGATCGCCGGTGCGGCGCATCAGCCCGGCCTCGAGCAGCGCCAGCTGCAGGTCCCCCGGCGCCCCGGCGCGCAGCGGCGCCAGCCGGTCCAGCGCCTCGGACAGCCGCCCCTCGGCATCCAGCGCGCGGACGCGCTTGATCTCCAGCGCCCGGGCCTGCGGGCCGGGCAAAAGTGGTGTCGCCGCCTCGATCAGCTCCAGCGCCCGACCCCCCTGCCCCCGCGCCAGGGCGATCTCGATCCGGGCCAGCCAGGCACCGGGATGATCCGGGCGCAGGTCCAGCACCCGGCCGTACATGGCAAAGGCCCCGTCCAGGTTGCCGGCCCGGTGGCGCATCCCCGCCAGCGTGGCCGCCAGCGGCATGTCACCGGGCGCGTCCTCCGACAGGTCTTCGAGCAGGGCCAGCGCCTCGGCGCGGGCGCCGCCCGCCTCCAGCGCGCGGGCCTGCTTGGTCACGATCGCAACCCGGTGGCCCGGGCATTGCGTCAAAGCCGCCTCGCAGAGCTTGCGCGCCCGCCGCGCCTTGCCCCGGCCCAGGGCGATCTCGATCCGCGCCAGCCAGGCCCCGGCATGATCCGGGCGCAGCTCCAGCACCTGCGCGTAAAGCCGCGCGGCCTGCGCCGCCTCTCCCGCCTTCTGGGCGGCCTGCGCCTCGGCCATCAGGCCGGGGATCGTCACGGTCCCGGCGGGGTGCGGGTTCGGCATGGGGTACCTCTTTGTCCTCTCAACTCACCGGCGCAACTCTGGGGGGGTCGCCCGCGGCTGTAAAGCACCCCGCGCGCAAGGCTCCGCGGAGCCGCCGCAAAGCGATTGCCTTTCGCAGCCCTGCAAAGTAGGCAACCTGCAATCTGCGTCGAGGGGACCCCGAAGACATGAAAAAAGCGTTCATCACCGGTGTCACGGGACAGGATGGCAGCTATCTGGCGAAACTTCTGCTCGACCAGGGCTACGAGGTGCACGGCGGTGTCCGGCGGATCAGCCAGGTCGAGACCACGCGGCTGGATCTCCTGGGCATCACCGGGGACGTGCAGCTGCACGAGTTCGACCTGGGCGAGGCGAACAACATCTTCCGCACCATCAAGACCGTGCAGCCGGACGAATTCTACAACCTGGCCGCGCAGAGCTTTGTCGGTGCCAGCTGGGATCTGCCGGTCTATACCGCCGAGATCGACGGCGTCTCGGTGGTGCGCATCCTGGATACGCTGCGCACGCTGGTGCCCGAATGCCGCTTCTACCAGGCCTCGACATCCGAGATGTTCGGCCTGGTGCAGGAGGTGCCGCAGACCGAGACCACCCGGCTTTACCCGCGCTCGCCCTATGGTGTGGCCAAGGTCTTCGGCCATTACATCACCATGAACTACCGCGAGAGTTTCGGCATGCATGCCTCCTCGGGGATCCTGTTCAACCACGAGAGCCCCCTGCGCGGCAAGGAATTCGTCACCCGCAAGATCACCCTGGGCCTAGCCCGGATCGCGCATGGCGGCAGTGACCCGGTGGAACTGGGCAACATGGACGCGCAGCGCGACTGGGGCTTTGCCGGCGATTACGTCGAGGGCATGTGGCGGATGCTGCAGCAGGATGTGGCCGATGATTACGTGCTGGCCACCGGCGTCACCACCACCATCCGCGACTTCTTTACCTATGCCGCCACGGCGCTGGGGATGGACCTGGAATGGTCCGGCGAGGGGGAGGGCGAAACCGCCACCTGCCGCACCTCGGGCAAGCTGGTGATGCGGGTGAACCCGAAATTCTACCGCCCCGCCGAGGTCGATCTTTTGATCGGCGATGCCAGCAAGGCGCGCGAGAAGCTGGGCTGGGTGCCGCAGGTCACCGTGGAACAGCTGGCCGAGATGATGGCGAAATCCGACTACGATGCGCTTGCCTGACACCCTGCGCCGCCGGCTGCGCGGGCCGGTGGCACGTTGGCGCGGGTTCCGCGGCAACCTGGATGGCGAGATCGGTGGCGCGCTGGTGGGCTGGGCGCTCTTGGCAAGGGGCGGGCCGGCCCGGGTCGGGCTTTACGTCCGCGGCGCGCTGCTGGCGCAGACCTCCGCCCATGTCTATCGCGGCGACCTGGCCGCGCAGGGGATCGGCCAGCTGCCCGGCGACGGGCGCGCCGGGTTCGCCCTGCCCCTGACCCCCGAGATCCGCGCCCTGCTGCGCGCCAATGGCGGCAGGGGCGAGCTGCGGGTGATCGGCGCGCGGGGCGGCCTGCTGGGCCATTGGCGCCCCGAAGGCGCGGACAGCCCCGCCTCCCAGCCCGTCCCCTCCCGGCCCATCATACCCCTGCCCGAGGACAGCCCGCCCCTGGCCCGCCGGCTCTACGGCGACCTGCAGCGGCTGGCGCTCTGGCAGGCGGGGCCCGCCCCGGACCTGACCCCGCGCCCGGCACCGCCGGTGCAGGCGCGGCTCTTTGCGCCCGAGGATGGCGAAGGCCGCCCCCTGCCCCGGCCTCTCTTTGCCTATGCCGAGTTCCTGCGCCTGCGCGACCGGCTGGAACGCCGCTTCGACCCGGCCCGCCGGCCCGGCGATCTGCTGCCTTTCCTGCGCCATTACCTCGACGATTACGGCAGCGCCCGCGCCGGGCTGCGGATTCCGCTCTCGGCGCAGGCGATTGCCTGGCTCAATGCGCCCGGCGACGGGGATGCCCCCTCGCGCGCGATCGGCGCCTTTCGCGACGAGGTGCCGGGGCTGGAGGGCGCGGCGCTGGCCTATTGGTGGGCCGCCCACCGCGCCCCCCGGATGGGCTGCGAGGACTGCCTGGTGCCGGACGCGGTCCTGGCCACGCTCTCGGCCCTGCCCCCGGAGCAGCGGGCGGGCGACTGGCCGCTGTCGGCCTTCATGCTGCGCTTTCGCGCCGAGGTGCCGGAGCTGGCGGCGCTGGACCCCGGGCGCCCGGAGGGGCGCCGCGCGCTGACCTGCGCCATGATGGTGCTGGCGCTCTCGCGCCCCGACCTGTTGCGCTACATCCCCGAGGCGACCCGCGCCGCCGCGCTGGAGGGCGGCGCGCTGGCGGGGGTCTGCCGGGACATGGGCGGGCCGGACATCACCCCGGCGGGCTATGCCCGGGCGCTGGCCCGGGCGGGGTTCGACCTGGACAGCCTGTCCTTTGCCTGCCGCACCGCCGAGGGCCACCGGGCCGAGTTTGCCCGCCACGCGGCCCCCGCAGCCCCCCCCGAAGCGGGACCCGAGACCGAGGTGCAGGTGATCGGCCCCTTTGCCCGTGCCTCGGGGCTGGGCCAGGCCACCCGGCTGTCGGCGCGGATGCTGGACCAGGCGGGCTTTGCCGTACACCGGGTGGAATTCGCGCTCGACAACCCCTCGCCGGGGGCACCCGGCGAGGCCCGCGCCGCCTGGCGTCCGGCCCGCGTCAACCTCTGGCATCTCAACATCGAGGCGCTGCCGCTGGCCGCCGCCTACCTGCCGGACGTGTTTTCGGGCAGCACCAATATCGCCTATCCCTTCTGGGAGCTGGACAGCCCCGCCGCCTGCCATTTCCTGGGCCTGACGATGGTCGATGAACTCTGGATGGCCGCGCCCTTCGGCGTCGAGAGTTTCGCCCCGCATTGCGCCTGCCCGGTCCACGAGGTCGGCATGAGCTTTGAGCCCCTGCCCGAGATCCCGCGCGACGCGGCCCGCGCGTTCCTGCGCGCCCGGACCGGGGCCGGGCCGGAAGACTTCACCTTCCTGGTCAGTTTCGACAGTTTCTCCTTTCTGGGGCGCAAGAACCCGCAGGGCGTTCTGGCCGCCTTCGAACGGGCCTTTCCCCGGGACGCGCCCGAGACCCCGCCGGTGCGGCTGCTGATCAAGACCCAGAACCGGGCGCGGGTGGCCGACCCCGCGCAGGCCGGCATGTGGCAGGCGGTGGACGCGGCGCTGGCGCGCGATCCGCGCATCACCCTTCTGGACGCGACCCTGCCCTACGACGAGGTGCTGCGGCTCAAGGCGGGGGCGGATGCCTATGTCTCTCTGCACCGCGCCGAGGGCTGGGGCTTTGGCATGATCGAGGCGATGAACCTGGGTGTGCCGGTGCTGGCCACGGGGTATTCCGCCAACATGGCCTTCTGTTCGCCCGAGACCTGCTGGCTGGTCGACTACCGGCTGACCGAGGTCGGCCCCGACGATTACATCTTTGTCCGCCCGGGCCAGCACTGGGCCGAGCCGGACATCGCCCATGCCGCCGCCCAGATGCGCGCGCTGCACGATGATCCCGTGGAACGCGCCGCCCGCGCGGGGCGCGCGCAGGCGCGGATCCGGCGGGATTTCTCGCCCACGGCGGTGGGCGCGCGCTATGCCGCCCGGCTGCGCCCCCTGCTGGCGGGCGGCCTGGCGCCCCGGACCGGGGACTGAGGCATGGCGGCGCGGCTGATCCTGCACGCGGGCTATCACCAGGCCGGGGCCGGGCTGATCCGGCAATGGCTGGAAGATCACGCCGGGATCCTCGCGCCGCAGCTGGCGCTTTACGGTCCCGATCACCCGCAGGTCGCCCCGCTGCGCGAGGCGGCGCTGGCCACCGCCCGGGGCCGGGCAGGCGGGCGCGCGGCGCTGGCCGAGGCCGCCCGCGCGCTGGCCGATGCGCTTGCGAAGGAACCCGCCCCGCAGGTCTGCCTGAGCGAGGAAAACCTGCTGGGCCGTCCTTTGGGCCATGCCGAGGCGGGCCACCTCGAGACCGAGATCTATCCCGGCCTCTGCCCGATCCTCGACACGCTGATGACCGAGCTGGCGGTGTTCGACCCGGTGCTGGCCCTCTTCGAACGCGATCCCGGCGCCTGGCTGGAAAACCTGCACCGGCAGGCGGTGAACCGGGGCGGGTTCGCGGGCGATTTCGACAGCTACCTGGCGCGGTTCGACCCGCAGGTCGACTGGGCCGGCCTGCGCGACGAGATCACCTTTGCCCTGCAGGGGCGCGGCGCCCTGGCGGCCTGGTCCTTCGAAGAGGAGTTTCCCCGCGGCGCGGTCGCCGAGATGGGGTTTTTCCGGCTGCTCGACATCCCCGAACCCCTGATGGACCAATGCCGCCCGACCCTGCGCGCGCATCCCGCGGCGGCCCCCACGCCAGAGCCCGACGCAGGCAAGGCCGGGGCCCCGCCGCCGGTCCTGCTGATGGGCGGCGCCAATGCCCTGGTGCCCGAAGGCTGGGGCCATGTGCTGCGGCGCGACCATGCCCGGCAGGTCGCGGGGCAGACCCTCTCGGGGGCAGCGGGCACCACGGCCACGGCGCTTTACCGGCTGCTGGCGCAGGGCGGGGACTGGCCCGGGGCGCCGGTGATCTGGGAACAGGGGGTCAACGAATACACCCATCTGACCGGCGGTCAGGACCTGGACAGCCTGATCTACCACGTCGAATGGCTGTTGCAGCTCTGCCATCGGCAAGACCGGCCCTTCGTGGCGCTGCTGACACGGACACGGATGCAGGCGGGCATGGCGCAGGACGACAGCTATCTCTCGCGGCTGCGCGCGCTTTTCACCGAGTACGGCGTCACGATGGTGGATGCGGATGCGCTGATCCGGGTGCTGGAGCGTGGCCCGGTCGCGGACCTGGAGGCCTGGTACGCGCGCAACGCGGTCCACGACACCGAGACCCCCCTGCCCCGGCGGCTGGCCGAGACCGCGCTGGTGGCGCTGGAAACGGCGCCGGTGCCGCGCCCGCCCCGGGACCGCGCGGCGCATTTCGAGGCGCTGACGCTCTGCCTGCGCGCGCCGGCCAGCCGCCCCGGCAGCTTTGCGCTGGCCGGGATGGACTGCCCCTTTGCCCCTTTCGGCGAAACCCTGCCCATCGCAACCCCGGGCCGGGCGCTGGCGGCGATCCTCGTGACCTCGGGCAGCGGCCCGGTGATCCGGATCTCGGCCGGGAAAACCCTGCTGGGGCGCTATGTGACGCAGGTTCCGCACGGTCCCCGCCACCCGCGACAGCAATTGCGCCAGCTGGTGCTGGGCCAGGGGGCCGGCGGGGTTGAGATACCCGGCGGGGTGGTGCAGATAGACATCGACACGCGTCCAGATACCCCGGTCGATACCCCGCCAGATACCCAGTCAGACAAGCCGATCATCCAGACCATGTATCACCAAGACGAACCACCCTCCGATCCGCGGCCCTCCGGGCTGGTGGCGCTTTTGTGCGAAGAACCCCGCAAGGGGGTGGCCCGATGATTTTGCTCCAACTCGAAGGATATTGATTCAATGATCTTCCCGGTTCTTCTCTGTGGCGGGTCCGGCACCCGTCTCTGGCCGCTCTCGCGCAAGTCCTACCCCAAGCAGTTCGCCGAGGTGGTGGGCGAGGAAAGCCTGTTCCAGGCCTCGGCCCGGCGCTTTACCGGGAATGGCTTTGCCGCGCCGCTGGTGGTCACCGGGGACCCTTTCCGCTTTATCGTGACCGAGCAGCTGGACGAGATCGGGCTGGAGCCCTCGGGCATCCTGATCGAGCCGGAGGGCCGCAACACCGCGCCCGCCGCCGCCGCCGCCGCGCTGTTTGCCCTGGCCCAGGACGCCGACGCGATGATCCTGCTGGTGCCTTCGGATCACGCCATCTCGCAGCCCGAGCTGTTCCGCGACGCGGTACTGGCCGGCGCGCCCGCCGCCGAGGCGGGCCAGATCGTCACCTTCGGCATCGCGCCGACACGGGCGGAAACCGGCTATGGCTGGCTGGAAACCGGCACCGAGCAGAACGGCGTGTCAAAGCTGGAGCGCTTTGTCGAGAAGCCCGACGCCGCCACCGCCGAGACGCTTTTCGCCGACGGCCGCTATCTCTGGAACGCGGGGGTCTTCCTGGCCAGGGCCAGCGTGCTGGTCGAGGCCTTCCGCAGCCACGCCCCCGAGATGCTCGACCAGGTCGCCGCCGCCATGCAGGCGGCGCAGGGTGACCTGGGCTTTACCCGCATCGACCCGGATCTCTGGGCGCAGGTCGCCGATGAATCGATCGACTACGCGGTGATGGAAAAGGCCTCCAACCTCTCGGCGGTGCGTTTCGACGGCCACTGGACCGACCTGGGCGGCTGGGAATCCGTCTGGCTGGAATCCGAACGGGACGAAGAGGGCAACGCGGTTTCCGACCATGCCACCGCGCTCGACTGCGAAGGCTCGCTCTTGCGGGCCGAGGCCGGCGACCAGGAGCTGATCGGCATCGGGCTCAAGAACGTGGTCGCCGTGGCCATGCGCGACGCGGTCATGGTGGCCGACATGAGCCAGGCGCAGAACGTCAAGCAGGCGGTCAAGGTCCTCAAGGAGCGCGGCGCCAAGCAGGCCACCGCCTTCCCGGTCGATCACCGCCCCTGGGGCTGGTTCGAAAGCCTGGTGATCGGTGAGCGCTTTCAGGTGAAACGCATCCACGTCCACCCCGGCGCCTCGCTGTCGCTGCAATCGCACCACCACCGGTCGGAACACTGGATCGTCGTGCAGGGCACGGCCAAGGTGACGGTCGACGAAGAGGTCAAGCTGATCACGGAAAACCAGTCGGTCTACATCCCGCTGGGCGCGGTGCACCGGATGGAAAACCCCGGCAAGGTGCCGATGGTGCTGATCGAGGTGCAGACCGGGTCCTACCTGGGCGAGGACGACATCATCCGCTACGAGGACGTCTACGCGCGGAGCTGAGGTCGACCGTTGGCCTACCGGAGGCATGCGTCCTGCATGTCCCCCGTCCCTGCGGGACTCCCCCCAGGGTATTTGTGCAACCAAAGAAGCAAGGGCGCGGCGCGGGTCTCTCCGCCGCGCCCTTGTTGCGTCCTGCGCAAGCGACCGCGCGCCCCGAGGTGGGTCATCCGGAGGCCGGCTGCGTGCGACGAAGCTGCCGTTCGCCGCAGACATCGGACCATGTGCTTATGTGGTCGTCGGCAGGAAGCCACCCAATATGGTGCCCCGCGTCCGGATGGACTGTACAAGTTGGTAACAGCGCCGCAACTTGGCATTGAACCCGCCGGGTTCCGCCTGATCAAAAAAACCGCAAATCTTCGGAGAAACCGCTCATGCCCAAAAGCCCCTGATTTTCCTGATTGCCCTCCTCGCCACGCCTGCGATGTCGGATATCTCGGACGAGGCGAATGCCTGCATTGACGCGCTTCGGGCAGCCCATGGCAATATCGGCGGCGAAGTCTTGGGACAGGAAGGCAGCGAAGCGGGCACCCTCGTCCGGCTTCGCGACGCGAACGGGGCAGAGTACGAATGCGTCGTCTGGTCCGGCCCCGAGGTTGCGGAATTGCGGCGCGTCGGAACCGGACCGAGTGGTGCTGACGATGGCGGAGGTGCGATGGCCGGGGTTGTCTCGGGCACCAAGCGCGTGTCCTTCGACAAGGGCACGAGCGGGACGGCCATGACAGCGACACTGAACCCGGAGAGCTCCGTGCGCTATGTCCTCGGGGCGAGCGACGGACAATTCCTGAACGTGGATATCGGTTCGCACGGCGGCGCGCTGGACTACAGGATAGAGAACCCGGACGGGTCGGAACTGCTGGGTCTGATGGCATCGGACACGCCCTACGAAGGCCAGCTTTGGCAATCGGGCGACCACGTCATCGAGATCCTGAATGCCGGGGCGCAACCGGTGACATTCGATATCGGGATCGGAATCAGATAACCGTTTCCGGTCACTCAAGCGATGCAGGGGCGTTTCTGCCTTCTTTGGTTTGGAAAATGCCGCGGAGAGCGCGAGAGGCAGCGCCTCTCGTACCTTCGCCTGCGAAGGTCTTCAGCGCGCCGATGAAACCTCCCTCGGAGGTTTCATCGGCCTTCGCCTGAACCGGAGCTCAGCCCGGCACCGCGATCTCCCCGTCCACCTCTACCGTGACCGGCTGCGGGAATCGCACCGCCTCGGGCGCATCGGCGCCATGCGGCAGCAGCACCACCACCTCCAGCCCCTCTTCCGTCAGGCGCACCGATTGCACCCAGCCCTCGCCGGGGCTGTCGCTCTCTTCGGCGGCCAGCGCCGCCAGGTCATAGGCCGCGCCATTGGCGATCAGGCTGTTCCCCTGCCGCTCCAGCACCAGCTCCCCCTCCCGGCGCACCGGGGCGAATACGATCGTCAGCTTGGTCATGGCTTTCCTCCTCAGGCCCAGCGTCCAAAGGCCAGGAGGCCGGTGGCATAGGCCACCCTTGCCCCCGACAGCCCCCAGACCGAGAAATTCACCCCCGCCGCGGTCGGCGCGCCCACGCTGGCGAAATGCGCCGTCTGCACCTGGCCCGTGGCCTGCACGACGGGCACCGTCCCGCCCAGGAAACCGGCCGGAAAGCTCCAGAGCGTCTGGCCCGTGGCGCTCGATGTCTTCTGCTGCCAGCAGAGCTGGGTGCCATCCGCCAGCCGCAGGTAATGCCCGTTGGCATTCTCGCCGCTTTCCAGCACCGCACCGGTGGGGGTGCCACCTGTCTGCGCGACCGTGCCCAGCAGGTTGCCCGGCCCATAAGCGTAATCCGCCCGCGCCAGTTTCCCCGTGCCGGTGTCGGTGGCGCTGTCCTGCACCGCCGCCCCCGTGGCCGTGCCGCTGGCCCCGTCGAAGCTCAGCGCCGTGACCCAGGCGGCGCCGTCGGCGCTGACCTTGATGGCGAACTCATCCGACCCGGTGGTGCCCATCTCGGCCCGGCCCGACCAGTTCGTCTGGAACAGCAGGCTGGCGGTGTCGCTCTGGGCCGCCTTGTTGACCTTCAGCTGGTGGCCCGCGCCGTCATGGGTCAGCAGGGTGGCGGGCGCCACGCTGGTCAGCCGGTTGGTGGCATCCGCCGCGCCGTTCACGCCCAGCCTGTCCGCCTGCAGCGCCCCGGCCCCGTCCCGCCAGGCGGTCCCGTCGAAACGGACTTGCGTATCTTCCGAGAGCACCCGGGCGCGCCAGCCCGCCACCGGGGCCTGAAAGATCCATGTATTCATGTCGTATACAGCGATGGTGCCGTCCTGCCCGACCCAGTCGCCGGTGGCGCCCGCGGGCACCAGGTACCGGTCGCCCTGCGCCGGGCTGGCGGGCGGCGCGGTCACATCGCGGGCGATCACCGCCAGCTGCACCGCCACGTCCAGCCGCCGCAGCGCCTCGTTATGGGTGACATGTTTCTGCGCCTGGGACGGCAGCAGGTAAGGCAGCGTGAGAACCGCCGAGACATCGGACATGGGACAACCCTCCTCGAAGCACGGCGCCCAGAGCTAGGGCGGGAAGGTTAACCGGGCTCTATGCCAACGCACGCCCCCGGCAGGATCGCGCAACACCGCAGGGCGGGGGTCACCCCGCCGCCGCCATGTGATGCAGCCGGTAGCGCCCGGCGGTGCCCGCGACCCCAGCCGCCGCGCGCAGCTCCCCGGCCAGCCCCTCCAGCGCCTCCGCCGCGTAACCCGTGACCAGCATCAGCCAGGGCATCGCCTGGTCCCTGCCGCGCAGCGCCTGTTCGCGGGTCATCGGTGGCGGCGGCGCCGGGCGCAACAGATGCGCCGTCACCAGCCCGCGCCGCGCCACAAGCTTCGGCACCAGCGCCCCCAGCCGGGCGGCCAGCGCCGCTTCCGTCCCGGCCTCGGGGGTAAAGCGCAGCACCAGCGCCTCGCCGCCCAGGCCGATCCCCGCCCCCGCCAGAACCTCGGCAAAGCCCCGCACCATGCCGCGAAACCGCGGCATCATCGCGCCCGTCCAGGGCGTCGGGTCGTTCAACCGGTCGAGGTAGGGCTGCGAGGTCGCCACATCCGTGCCCGTCACGTCATAGGTCACCAGGTTGCGCGGCCCGTCGTCCAGCGCGACCCAACGCACCGCCCGCAGGAACCCGGGCACGGCGAGGCGCTCGGCGAAATGTTCATGGCTGTGCCAGTCGTCGTGATCGGCGTCGTCCCCCTCGATATCGTAGAACAGCACCATGACCGCCTCGCCCAGCATCGCCGTCCCTCCCCTGTCGACGGGGCAAAGGCTAGCCGGAGGCGGCGGGGCTGTCACCCGTGCGGGGGATACCCCGACGGCAGAGCGGAGCCGCGCCGGTTGGGGCAGAATCGCGATAGTTTAGCGATTGCAGCCTGACCCCGCGTCGGCTGAACACCCTGCTGAGACTTCACATCCTGCCCCGCCTGCTCTCCGTACACGCTGCGCGATAAGGGAAATGCAACGTGTCTGTGCAAACCTCGCCACCGCATTTCCTGGGAGCGCAACTATGGCAACAATCAACGGGGGCAGTGGCGACGATACCTTGAACGGGACATCCGGGAACGACACGATCGTCGGCGGCGAAGGGGCCGATGCAATCGACGCCGGGGCCGGAGACGATATCGTCCACGGAGATGACGCCTTCGGATCTGCCGACGGCGGCGACACCATTGATGCAGGCGACGGTGCAGATACGGTCTATGGTGCCGATGGTGACGATGTCATCCAGGGCGGGGCCGGGGCGGACAGCCTGCATGGTGCCGAAGGCAACGATATCGTCGATGGCGGCGATAACAATGACACGCTCTATGGCGATCAGGGGAATGACACGCTCGATGGGGGCGCTGCCAACGACCTGATCTATGGCGGCGACGGCGATGACGAAATTCGCGGCGGCGCGGGTAATGACACGATCTACGGACATGCCGGCGCGGATTCGTTCGTCATCACGACAGGCAGCGAAAATGACGTGATCGAAGATTACAACGCAGGCGATGGCGACATCCTTGTCATCGACTACCCGGGGATTACGACCTACGCCGAACTTGAGCCTTACCTGAGTGACGATGGCAATTGGGGCACTCTGATCTCTCTCCCGGACGGGTCCGTGACCCAGGTCAAATGGTTGAACTATGGGTCTCAATCAGCGTCGGATTTCAGCTTTCAGTCGGGTCCGCTGTGTTTTCTGAAGGGCACCCTGATCGATACGGCGACAGGCCCCAGGCCGGTCGAGACGCTGCGCCCGGGCGACATGGTCGAGACTCTGGATAGCGGAATGAAACCGATCAGGTTCATTTCCTGCAGACGTTACAAGTTCAAGACGGGCCCTCACAAAATGAAACCAATTCGGATCCGGCCAAACGCGCTCGGGCCGCAGACCCCGATCCATGAATTGCTTGTCTCACCTCAACACAGAATTGCTTTGCCGCAGGACGATCCCACCCGTATCGTCGCCGCCAAAAAGCTCCTGCGACTGCCCGGCGTCACCGAGCGGCCATCCTGCCGGATTGCGTGGTATTACCACCTCCTTCTCGATCAGCATCAATTGGTTCGAGCGAACGGCGCATGGGCTGAAACACTCCTGATAACCGAATTCAGCAGCCCCCATGCCCGGCTTCCCAATCCGCCAAAACAGATTGGGATGAGACCCATTCGAAAGATCGAGACCTCTGTCAGCACCGTGTCTCTTGCCCCTGCATAGGATCAGTCGAGCCCCCGATCGCTTGCCTGCCGATCTGGTTTCAAGGGCGTCTTTCCAACCCGCACCTGGCTTTGAGCAACCGCGCGGCAAACGTCACTTTGGGCTGATCTCCACCCTCTCGGGCAAAACACCCAAAGGCTGGGCAAGTCGACGAAGGTTGTGACACAAACGGGGGGTTTAGACCGCCCCGCCAACCGCCCGAAACATCAACGCTTTAGACCCGCCATAGACCCGGGGCAAAACCCACACCACCGGGGCTCCGCCCGTTTGTCGCCCGACTCCGAGTCAATGCTTGCGCATGGCGCCGAGGGGCACAAGAACGTATCCAACGGCAGGAAGAAAGCCTCTCCTGGCAGCAAGAGATGATGGAGAACCCAGAGGAATGAGACTCCAATCGGTACTCATGCTCCTTACCTGCCTGCTCACCGGCAGTTGTTCCTTGTTGTTCACGCCGTTCGTATCTTTTTACTACAGCGACCCGCTCGCGGTGATCTCTGAAGGCGCATGGGTCGTCCTGCTCCACCCGCTCGGCGTGATTGCATCCCTCTACTTCTTCACAGCGTTCTTTTTCAGATCAGCCCGAAAAAAAGATGCAGCTCTCGGGGTGGCCAGTTCGACATCCGTCGTATTGGCGTGGATCGCAATCGGCGTTGTCCTCGCATTCATTTTTTGGCTTTCACAGCAACAATTTGCCTGAACCGGCCCGGGGCTCCGCCCTTCGTCGCCTCAAACTCTCCACTGGCGCGTTTGTCAGGCTTTGCCTGAACCGGCGACGAACCCCAAAAACGCCTTGTCGGGATTGCGGACCGGCGCCCGGCCCGAGCGCGCCCACCAGGCGCGCCACTCCGCCTCCAGCGCGTAGACATCCGCGCCGGGGCGCAGCACCCGCGCCGCCTCCAGCGTTTCCGGCAACAAGGGCGGCAGGCCCATCCCCGGCGCCTCCTCGACCACCACGTCGCGGCGCGTGACCACGATCATGTCGCCCTCGACCTCTTCCAGCGCGTAATCCGGCAGGTGATCCTCCCCCACCATCTTGCGCAGCGCCGCCCGGAACACCCGCACCGGCGCAGCACTCCCCGCCTTCTTGTGCAGGACGGCCACGCTCACCCGCCACGACTTCTGCCGCCCGCAATGCTTGCGCGCCAGCTCGTAGATCCGCCGCTCCAGCGGTTTCCTCAGCCGGAAATAGTCGCGCGACAGCGTCAGCACCGATTTCGACAGCACCGCGCGATAGAGCCAGTCCGACAGCACCACCCGGACCGAGACCATGCGCCCGCCGCGGGTCTTGCGCACGATCTCCCAGGCCTCGATCAGGCCAAAGCCGCGCGTCGTCTCCTCGCCCCCGGTGGCGATATTGGTGGTGATCCGCGTGCCCGCCAGCCGCTCGAAGGCCTCCTTCAGCCGCGCATAGGCATCCCCGCTGGTGTCGCGGTTGGTGGCCACCAACAGGTCATGCGCACGCAGGGTCAGTTGCCGCGACACCTCGCGGCCCGCATTCACCGCCGCCATCAGCTGGGAGATGCAATAGATCAGGATGTCCTTGTCATGGATCGTCGCCCGCCCCTTGACCGAGGGCGTGACCTTCACCTGCATCCCGTTGTGGTCATAAGACAACACCCGCGTGTCCGGCCGCGTCGACAGCGAAAAGATCGGATGTTCCATCGAGGCCATGTCATCCTTGGGCGCGGCATCGAAGATGTCGCAGACAAAGAAATCCCCGGTCGGATGGCGGTCGGGCAAAAGCCCCCCGGTCGTGCTGCTCATCTTGCCCTCGCCGCCCCCCGGGCCTCTGACGTCCCGGTTTGTCCGGAATCGCTTTCGGGGGTTCAGTGACACCCAACCTAAAGTTATCCACAAGACCCGTCCAGCACCCCGCCGAAAAACCCCGGGACCCCCGCGCCGCTTTCGGGGGAGCAGAGTCACCACCTCGGGGGATCAGAGTCGCCCAAACGTGGGTTCAGAGTCGCCCCCCTCCGGCAAAGCCCGGGATTCCGGGGGGTTGCAGGGAAAATTCCCGCCTTAACGGATTCTCTAACCTTGAATTAACACATCGGTTTGGGCCAGATTTGCCACATCTCCCCGCCGGCCCTACAAAATCCCCGCCCATGTGCGCATTTCCTTCCCATGTGCGCGGTTTTGACGTATCCTGAGAAAAAGAGCGCACATCGCGCCGTATCGAGCCTCCCGCCCCAGGAATCCAGACCAGGGATCCAGAACAGGACAAACCCCATGAGCGCGCTTCCTCCCTATGTCGGCATCGACCCCGAGCTTGCCGCCACGCAGCTCGACGCCCCGGCGGGCACCGAAGATTTCGCCCGCATCGCCAGCGCCTGCGCCGCCGGGCGGCAGGACCTGGAAAGCCGGGGCCTCGAAGAGAATGGCAATCGCAGCCTGCGGCTGTTCTCGACCTGGGAAATCACCCGCTACCTGATCCCCGTCGCCACCGGCCATTTCCGCCGCGTGCTCAAGGAAAACCCGGACCTGCCGCAGGGCCGCTCGGAAACCGCGGGCGGCGCCAAGTGGTTCACCCTCGACGAGGTGCTGAAACTGCGCGCGCATTTCGGCGCCAAGGGATCCAAGGCCAAGGACTATCGCCCCTACCGCCCCGAGGGCCTGCCGGCCAAGATGCTGGCGGTGGCGAACTTCAAGGGCGGGGTCGGCAAGACCTCGACCGCCGCCCACCTGGCGATGTCCGCCGCGCTGGATGGCTACAAGGTGCTGGTGATCGATCTCGACAGCCAGGGGTCCATGACCTCGATCTTCGGCGGCAAGGTCGAGGATGAATGGCAGACGGTCTTCCCGCTGCTCGCGCGGCATTACGCCCGCCACCTGCAGGGCGACAACCAGGCCCGCGCCGCCCGGGGCGAGGCGCCGCAGCCGCTGGACGACACGCTGTCAGAGGCGCTGGAGGCCCGCGCGCAGGGGCTGATCCAGCACACCCACTGGCCCAATATCGACCTGATCGGCGCGCAGCTGAACCTCTACTGGGCCGAGTTCCAGATCCCGGTCTGGCGCATGGCGGCACGCGGCTGGCGGCTCTGGGACGCGCTGACGGAAAGCCTTGAGGCGGATGGCGTGCTGGAGGAGTACGACCTGGTCTTCCTCGATACGCCCCCGGCGCTGGGGTATCTCACCATCAACGGGCTGGCGGCCGCCGACATCCTGCTGGTGCCGCTGGGGGCGTCGTTCCTGGAGTTCGACTCGACGGGTCGGTTCTTCGACATGCTGCATTCCACCTTCGGCTCGATCGAAGAGGCCGAGAATATCGCGGCCCGGGCTTTGGGGCGCGAGGGGCTGGCCTTTGAATGGGACGCGGTGCGCGCCGTGGTCACCCGCTACGACGGCGCCCAGCAGGCGGAACTGGCGGCGCTGATGCAAAGCTACCTCGGCACCACGCTCTCGCCCCACCGGCAGGGCTATACGGCGCTGATCGGCCAGGCCGGCGAACAGGTGCAGGGCATCTACGAGGCCGATTACCGCGATTTCAACCGCGAGACCTATGTCCGCGGGCGCGAGACCTTCGACGCCACCTGGGCGGCGGTCAAGAGCCTGGTGATCGGTGCCTGGCGGCGGGACGAACGCGCCGCGATGCAGGCTGCCGAATGATGTTTCGCGCGCGAAACAGGGGCCGTGGCAGGGGGCGCTGCCCCCGTCTCCCTGCGGTCGACTCCCCCGGAGTATTTGAATGCCCAAAGAAGCGAAAAAGCCGCGCCCATGTTTCTTTGGGCCCGAAAATACTCCGGGGGGAGCGCCACAGGCGCGGGGGGCAGCGCCCCCCTGCCCCGCTGACCACCGCGCGCCCCGCTCAGATCGTCTTAACCCCGGACCGCAGACTTGGGGACGACCCAAGGAGGACATGACATGGCCAAGCGCAAACGCCTGACCCCCGCCAACCCGATGTTCCTGGAACCGGCGCCGGAAACCAAATCCGCCGTCAGCGTCCCGTCCCGCGCGCCCATCGCCGATGTCGCCCGCGAGGCCAGCGCCACCGCCGCGGCCGAGGAACTGGCCCGGCAGCGGGACCAGGACCGCGCCGAGGGGCGCATGGTGATCGCGGTGTCCCTGTCCGAGATCCGGCGCGACCATCTCACGCGCGACCGCATCCCAACGGTGGACGAGGAAGAGATGACCGCCCTGGTCGAAAGCCTGCGCGCCCGGGGCCAGCAGACGCCGGTGGACCTGGTCGATCTCTATCCCAACCGGGACGGGCCGCGTTACGGGCTGATCTCGGGCTGGCGGCGCTGCCTGGCGCTGGAACGGCTGCAGGCCGAAACCGGCGAGGCGCGCTTTGGCAAGGTGCTGGCGCTTTTGCGGCGGCCCTCGGAAAGCGCCGAGGCCTATGTGGCGATGATCGAGGAAAACGAGATCCGCGTCGGGTTGAGCCATTACGAGCGCGCCCGCATCGTCACCCGCGCGGTCGAGGCCGGGGCCTATCCCGACGAGGCCGAGGCGCTGCGCGGGCTCTTTGCCACGGCCTCGCGCGCGAAACGCTCCAAGATCAAGAGCTTTACCGGGATCGTGCGGGCGCTGGACGGAGAGCTGGGCTTTCCCCGCGCGCTTGGCGAACGCCAGGGGCTGGCGCTGGCGCAGGCGCTGGAGGAGGACCCGGGGCTGGCGCGTCAGCTGACCGCCCTGCTGCGCCGCGAGGCCCCGGCCACGCCCGAGGCGGAGGCGGCGCTGTTGCGCCGCGCCCTGGCGCCGGCGAAACCACCCGCGCCCGCCCCCTCCCCTGCCCCGGTGACGGTGGTGCGGCGCTCGTCGCGCGAACTGGCGCTGATCGGGGCGGATCTGGATGACCGTTTCCTGAAGGAGCTGGAGGCCTGGATCGCGAAACGGCGCCGTTAAGACCGCCTGTTTCGCGCGCGAAACATCTCTTACAGGCCCAGCGACAGCCGCCGCCGGCGCAGCCCCGCATCCAGCGCGATGAGATGTTCCAGCGCCCCCGCCAGCGCCACGTCCCAGCTGTGGGCCGAGGCGCGGGTGGCCAGCACCGGCTGCAGCGGCGGCACCGGTTTGCCCGCGGCCTCGGCCGCCGCCCCCACGCCCCGGACCAGCGCACGATAGAGCGCGGCCAGCTCCTCGGGGTCGTCGAGCGGGCTGCGCCCGCGGATCAGCTCGGCGTGATAGGCATCCTCGGACAGTTGCCAGCGGGGATCGGCGCGGGCCGACTCGGGCAACAGCGGCAAGAGCAGGTCCAGGTCGGCGCGGGTGGCGGTGCGCAGCGGGGTCAGGTGGCGCGGCAGCACCGCCCAGGGGCGCGGGGCGCCCGCGACATGACACCAGCGGCGAAACACCTCCTCGGCGGTGTGGTCCTCTGCATCGGCGCGGTAGCGGCGGTTGCGCATCAGGAAGCCCAGGAAGGCGGGGGGTAGCGCGCCCGGGCTGCCCGGTGCGGGCCGGGGCAGATCGGCGCCCAGCAGGGTCTCTGCCGCTGGCAGCGGGTCATCCTCGGCCAGGGCCAGGGCCAGCCGGGTGTTGGGCAGCGCGGCCCAGCGGGCCAGGGCGGCGCCCAGCGTATAGGGCATGCCCATCTGCGCCAGCCAGCTGCCAAAGCCGCGCCCGCTCCAGATCCCCCAGTCCCAGTAGGCCGCGTTCAGCCAGTCCAGCGGCGGGCGCACCAGCGCGCAGATGCCGATTGGCGCCCCGGCCCCGGCGCTGAACCAGTCCGGCAGCGCCTCGGCGAAACTCTCGGCATGGCCGATCCAGCCCGGCTCCGAGACCAGCGGCACCGTGCCGCCCCGCTTGCGCCGCAGCCGGTCGAGCGGGTCCGGCTCTGGCGCCTCGGGGCCCGACCAGGCCAGCCGCCCCGAGACCTCGCGCGCCGCCGCCCGGCGCAGCGCCTTGCCCGAAAGCACCGTCTGGCTGCCCGGGCGCAGGGCGGCATAGGACAGGCGGGTGCCGTCCCCCGTGGTCAGCTCCGGGGTGATGGACAGCGCGCGCTGCAGGGCATGCGCCCCGCATGTCGGCGCCCCGACATGCAGCACGATTGCCGGTGTCTCGCTCATGCCCCTGCCCCGCTCAACCGGTTCGCGGCTTCCAGGATCGCGCCCATGTCCTGCGTCGCCGAAAGCGGCAGCAGCGCGCCGGGCGCCCCCCGGTCCATCGCGGCGCGCACCGCGTCGCCCTGCGCGCCCAGGTCGAAGACCATGACCGGCAACCCGCTGGCCAGCGCCTCGTGGGTGGTAAAGGAAAAGGTTTCCGGCCAGACCGAGGGGATGAACCAGCAGGTGATGCCATAGCGTTTGACCAGCGCCGGCAGATCCTCGACCGTGTAGCGCCCGTGATGGCGGCCCGGGCGGTGCAGCCGGTAGGCCGGGTCGATCTCTCCCAGCAGCACCAGGCCCGGATCGCGCGGGCTCAGCGCCCGGCTGAGCCGTTGCACCACGCCCGCCCCCTTGTGCGGGGCGAGGCTGCCCAGCACGCCGATCACCGGCGGGCCGTCCGGGCGCGGGATCGCGGGCACATGGGCATGCAGCGCGTGCGGGTGCACCTCGATCCGCGCACCGGCATAGGCCTGCGCCATCAGCCGCGCCGAGGCCTCGGAAAAACAGGTGACGCGGTCGGCGGCATAGACCAGCCGCCCCCAGTCGGCGCGCCAGCGCGACAGCGGCACGGTGGCGCCATCGGGGCGGCGGGTGGCATGGCGGGCACTGGCGGTCTGCGGGTCGGGCAGGCCTTTCCAGGTCTCGCCCGCCTCCAGCAAGGAGGGCGTGGGCGAGAGCGGGAAATAATCATGCACCAGCACCTCGAGCGTATCGCCGGAGTTTCGCAGCGAAAGCAGCAGGTCGGGCAGGGTGACCGGATCGGGATCGCCGACGCCGCAGGCATAGGTGATCTGCCGGGCCGTGACCGGGGCCAGCAGCTGCGCGATCATCGGCGCGCTGGCGGTGCCGCCCGAGGTCACGCCCGTGCTGCCGTCGGGGCGCGGGCTGTGCAGTTCCAGCGTAAAGCGGAACACGCCCCCCACCCGGATCACAAAGGCGGCGCCCACGCGCTCCAGGTCGGCGGCAATGCGGCGCTCCAGGTCGACCTCGGCGCCGCCGCCCATGCTGTGCGCCAGGTAGACGGGCAGCGGGCCGCGCCGGGTCACCTCGACCTCGGCCAGCCCCAGCGCGAGGCGCGCGGTGACCAGCGGATCGCGGCGCAGGAACCCGTGCACCTCGGCGTCGAAACGGGGATAGCGGCGGGTGATCAGCGCGCTGTTGCGGGCGATGAGCGCGCGCTTGGCCTCGGAGCCGAAGCTCTGCCCGCCCATATGCGCGACAAAAAGATCCGGCACGTAGAGATGGGTGAACCCCTTGCGGGCGGTCTTCTGGCACCAGTCCACCTCTTCGCCGTAGCCGGGGGCGAAGGCCGCGTCGAACTCGGGGTCCTCCGCCAGGGCTGAGGGCGAGAGCGCCATGCAAAAGCCCACGCCGGCGGGGGCGGCCTGCTGCGCGGCGCCGTTCAGCGTGGCGGCAAAACGGTCCACCGCGTCGGCGACCCCTGCCTCGATCTCGCGCGCGTGGCCCGGTTCGGGGACAGAGCCCAGCTCGGCGTCGTTCGACAAGGGCGTGACCGACCCCACGCGCGGATCCTCCCAGATCGGGCGCAACAGGCGTGGCGCCCAGCCCGCGGGCAGGAAGGCATCGGTATTGAGCAGCACCACCGGGTCATCGGGCCAGGCCCGCGCCGCCCGCATGCCCGTCGTGACGGCGCCGACGAACCCGAGGTTCTCGGGCAGGGCGATCAGCTCGGCGCCCGCGTGGCGGTCGGCCCAGTCGCGCAGGGCGGGCAGGACATCCGGATCGGGCGAGGCATCGTCGACGATCACGATCCGCCAGGGGATTTCGGTATGCGCGGCCACCCGCTCCAGCGCCGCGCGGGTCAGGGTCAGCGCGTTGTAGACCGGCATGACCAGGGTGACACCGGCGCCCTCGGGCGGGGGGGCCGCGTTTCGCGCGCGAAACAGCGTGCCGTCCAGTTCCACCGGCGCCGGGCCGGAGAGGTCGAGCAGCTGCTTGACCCGCGCCCGCGCCGCCGGGTCGCGATGCCGCGCCCAGCGGATCGCATCGGGCAGGGCGCGGGTGCCCGCCGCGACAAAGCCGGGCAGCAGCCGCAGGCGTGCGCAGCGCGGGCAGGGCGCATCCTGGGGCAGGTGATAGGCGGCGTAGATATCGAAGAGCCGCCGGACGCGATGCAGCACGAGGGTCCCCCTGAAGGCTGAACCCTCATCAACCACAGATCGCCCAAGGGGCCAATCCCCCCGGGTGTTTCGCCGGTCCGGGGTGTTTCGCGCGCGAAACATCCCCGGTCTGCGGGCGGATCACCTTTCCAGCGCGGTCTTGTGGTCGCGCCGGAGCAGCATCAGCCCCAGCACCAGCGCCACCAGCCCGAACCCGGCGACGTAGAGTTCCGACAAATAGGGCGCGTCGTAATTGGGATAGAACCCGTGCCGCATCATCCCTACCAGGTGCACCAGCGGGTTGTACCACAGGTAGTTGCTGTAGGGTTCCGGGATGGTGTCGAAGAGGAAGAACACGCAGGAGAGCAGGAACAGCGGCCGCATCAGGATCGACCAGAACCGCTGGTAGATCGGAAAGCGCAGCATCATGAAACAGTTGAAGGTCCCCACCCCCAGCGACAGCAGCCCCGCCAGCCCATAGGCGCGCGCGATCACCGGCCCGTCCATGATCACCCGCGTGTCGAAGGCCAGCAGGATCGAGCCGATCACCAGGTAGCTGACCAGGATCTGGGTCATCAGGTTCAGCCCGAAGCGGGCCAGGATCGTGTCGAGGAAGGTCACCCTCGGGTAGGCCAGCAGCTGCTTGGAATAGTTCATCGACTGCCCCAGCTTGCCGGTGATGTCGGTGAACAGGGTAAAGGGCAGCATGCCGGTGGCGTAGAACATCGCGAAACTGACCCCCAGCGGCGGCGAGCGGAACCCGATCGAGAAGATCGCCGTGAGCAGCGCGATGCCGGCAGCCGGTTCCAGGATCGCCCAGACATAGCCGCCCGGCGAGCGCCCGTAAGAGGTGGCCATTTCGCGCAGGATCAGCGCGGTGATCGTGCGCAGGCTGGCAAAGCGCGGGATGCCCTTGCTGATGCGCGGGCGCTGCGGGCCGGGAAGCTGGGGCTGGGAGGTATCGGTCACGGGGTCTCTGCTCGGGTCTGGGTGGGCGGTTCTGCTCCGTCGGCGGCGGCCTGGGCGGTCCGGCGCGCGGGCGCGGCATCCGGGCTGGCATCCGCCGCGCACATTATGTAGCAAGGACACAGCAGGAGCCACTTGAAAAGCCGCACCTTTCCGTGACCCAGACACCACCGCCCCGCCCCCCCAAGGGCCCCGCCGCCGCCGGCGGCGGTGACAAGGTCGCCTCGCTGCGTCCGCCCTCCGGTGCCGCGCCGGCCGGGCCGCAGGTCTCGGCCCCCGGAAAGCCCGCAGGAAAGCCCGCCGGACCCAATCCAGGCCCGAATAAAGGCCCCAATCCCGGCCCCAATCCGGGACCCGGCCGCACCCCGGTGGGCCCGGCACCCCGTCCGGGATCGGGCGCCCCGCGCATGGCCTCGGGCGCCCGGCTGCGCCGCCGGCACTGGTCGGTGCTGCTCAGCCTGGTGCTGGGCGTGTTTCTGCCGGTGCTGGTGGTGGCGGGCTATCTCTGGCTCAAGGCCGCCGATCAATATGCCTCTACCGTGGCCTTTTCGGTCCGCACCGAGGAGGCGGGCTCGCCGCTCGAGGGGCTCCTGGGCATCCCCGGCATCTCGGGGTCGTCGTCCTCGGACACCGACATCCTCTATGAATTCCTGCAGAGCCAGAAGCTGGTCGAGGACATCGACGCCCAGATCGACCTGCGCGGGATCTGGTCGAAACCCTCCGGCGACCCGGTCTTCGCCTTCGACAACGACGGCACGATCGAGGACCTGGTCGAGCACTGGAACCGCATGGTCAAGATCTACTACGACGACGGCGCCGGGTTGATCGAGGTGCGTGCCCTGGCCTTTACCGCCGAGGATGCGCAGCTGCTGGCGCAGACGCTGTTCGAACATTCCTCGGAGATGATCAACGCGCTCTCGGCCATCGCCCGCGAGGATGCGATCCGCTACGCCCGCGAGGATCTGAACGAGGCGCTGGACCGGCTCAAGACCGCGCGCGAGGCGGTCACGAAATTCCGCAACCAGAACCAGCTGGTCGACCCCTCGGTCGACCTGCAGACCCAGGCCGGGCTCTTGGGCACGCTGGAGGCGCAGCTGGCCGAGGCGCTGATCGAATTCGACCTCTTGGCCACATCGACCCGCGACGACGACCCGCGCGTGACCCAGGCGCAGCGCCGCATCGAGGTGATCCGCGACCGCATCGATGCCGAGCGCCGCAAGCTGGGCCTTGCCGGCGGCGCCGAGGGCGGGGCGGATGTCTATGCCAATCTCTTCGGCGAATACGAACGCCTGGTGGTGGACCGCGAGTTCGCCGAGAAAAGCTATACCACCGCGCTGGCCACCTATGACGCCGCCCAGGCCGAGGCGCGCCGGCAGAGCCGCTACCTGGCGGCCTACGTCAAGCCGACGCTGGCGGAAAGTTCGCGCTACCCGGAACGGGTGGTGCTCTTGGGGCTTTCGGCGCTTTTCATCCTCCTGGTCTGGTCGACGCTGGTGCTGGTGGTCTATGCGCTCAAGGACCGGCGGTGACGCCATGCGGCAAGGGGCGTTCCCTGCAAAAAGGCGCGCGCGGTGTCCGCGAACGGGGTGTGCAGCCGCAACCCCTGCCGCGCGGGCACCACGCGCGCGTCCTTTTCAGCTGAGCGGGAAACGCCCGACATGATCCGCTTCGACAACGTCTCCAAGCGCTATATCACCGAGGGCCGTGAAAAGACGGTTGTCGAGAACATGAACATGGTCATCCCCTCGGGGCGGTCGGTGGGGCTGCTGGGGCGCAACGGGGCCGGGAAATCGACGCTTCTGCGGATGATCTCGGGGGCGTCGGACCCCACCGAGGGCCATATCGAGACCACCGGGCTGGTGTCCTGGCCGGTGGGCTTTGCCGGGTCCTTCCACCCGGATCTGACCGGGCAGCAGAACTGCCGCTTCATCGCGCGCATCTACGGCGTCGACACCGACGAGCTGGCCCAGTTCGTCGAGGAATTCGCCGGGCTGGGCATGCATTTCCGCCTGCCGCTGCGCAGCTATTCCGCGGGCATGCGCTCGCGGCTGGCCTTCGGCGTCTCGATGGGCATCGCCTTCGACACCTACCTGGTGGACGAGATCACGGCGGTGGGCGACTCGGCCTTCCGCGAACGCTCGGACCGGCTGTTCAAGGCGCGGCTGCGCAAGGCCGGCGCGGTGGTCTGCAGCCACGCCATGCCGCAGATCCGGCTGCTCTGCGATGCCGGCCTCGTGCTGGACGAGGGGCAGGCCTATTACTACGAGGACCTCGAAGAGGCCATCGCGCATCACGAGGACAACATGCTGCGCGCCGCCGCGATCTGAGCCGCGGATCGCGCCCGTTTCGCGCGCGAAACAGCGGGCGCCCCCGTCGCCAAAGGCAGCGCCCCTACACCCGTCCCAGCAGCGCGGCCAGCCGCAGGAAGGTGGTGGCGCCGGGGCGGTCCCGGGTCAGGCCCAGCCGGGCGTGCAGCCGGGCGCGCCCGATCCCCCGGGGCGGGGCGGCGTCGAGCGCGTCGAGCAGCCTGCCCGCCTCCGGCGTCAGCAGCGGGCGGGCGCGGGTCAGCGCGGCATGGTTGCTGGCCTGCCAGCGGGCATAGGTCGGCCCCAGCACCATCGCGGCCCGGGACAGCCCCGCCAGCAGCCCCCGATGGGCGCCCAGCACGTTGTCCCCGTGCTGGCGATAGTCCAGCACCACTTCCGGAGAGACCGTGACGGTGCCGCCCGCGCCCGAGATCAGCAGGTAGAGCCACCAGTCGTGAAAGGGCACGTCGACCACGCCCGCCGCGCGCACCAGGTCCAGCGCCTCGGGGGTCAGCACCGCGCAATGGCCCGCCACCCGGTTCTGCACCAGCGCGTTGCCGAAGGAGGGCGTGCCGGAATGCACCCGGCTGAGGCCCAGCCCCCGGCCCGCCCCGTCGACATGGCGGCTCTGGGCGCTGTAGACCGCCGGGCCCCTGTGCCGGGACAGGGCCATCAGCGCGTGGCTGAGCTTGTGCGGATACCAGAGATCGTCCTGGTCGGCGATCGCCACATGGGTGCGGGGCAGTTCGGGGTGGCACATCAGCGCCAGGAAATTCGCCGCCGCGCCCCGGCCCGGTCCTTCGACCAGGCGGATCTCGTGGCCCGGTGTTTCGCGGCGGAAGGTCTCGACGATCTCGCGCGTGCCATCGGTGGAGCCGTCGTCCGAGACCCAGAGCGCCCAGCCGGTGTGATCCTGCGCCGCGATGCTGTCCAGCTGCGCGGCCAGGTGGGCCGCGCCCTGGTAGCTGGCGAGCAGGATGGTGACAGGCGGCAGATCCGGGGGCGGATCATGTGGCGGGGTGGGGGGCATCACGGGACTCGCTGCTGGTGCGCGCCCTTCTAGCGGGCGGCGGGGCGGGGCGCAAAGCGGGGCTGCGCCCCTGGGTCCCGTTGACCGGGGGGGCGGTTTTCCGGCATTCCTCCGAGAGGGTTTCGACCGTGGCCTGACCGGCCCTCGGCGCGGGGCTGTTTTCGGGTTTTTCAAGTGGTTTTCAGGGCACATGGTCACCATCATCACCGATCCGCGCTACGCGCAGCAGTGGCATTTCAATCTCATCGGCGACATCGAGACGGTCTGGCAGGAGGTCAGCGGCGCCGGCGTCCATGTCGGCATCTACGACGACGGCATGGACCAGGCCCATGTGGACCTGGCCGCCAATTACGATGCCAGCCTGCATTATGCCGGGCTGGGCCACGATGACGGCACCCACAACCCCGAGGCCTCGGGCCACGGCACCTCGGTGGCGGGGCTGGTGGGCGCGGCGCTGAACGGGATCGGCGTGGTCGGCGTGGCCTGGGGCGCGCGGCTGACCGCCGTGGACTACCTGAACGACATCCAGGACCAGAGCGACGCGGTGATCGAGGATGCCCTGGCCTGGGGGCGTTTCTTCGACGTGGTCAACCAGAGCTATGGCGTCACGCCCGAGTTCTCGGACGACTGGGACCTGGGCGATCCCGGCAGCTATGCCTGGCAGGATGCGCGCGGCATGGCCCGCGCCGTGGCCGAGGGGCGCGGCGGGCTGGGCACGATCTTTGTCAAGGCGGCGGGCAACGACGCCAACGATCCGGTGCTGGCCGGGTACGGCATCCTGGGCAACGCCCAGGGCGAGGGGGCCAACGTGCAGCACGACGTGATCGTGGTGGGCGCGGTGGACCGCGACGGCGCGGTGACGGACTATTCCAACTATGGCGCCAACCTGCTGATCTCGGGGCCGGCCGCCAGCCAGACCACCGATGTCACCGGCGAGGGGGGTTATGCGCCGGGCGCCTGGATCAGCGATTTTGGCGGCACCTCGGCGGCGACGCCGGTGGTCTCGGGCGTGGTGGCGCTGATGCTGGAGACCGAGCCGGGGCTGGGCTGGCGCGACGTGCAGGAGATCCTGGCGCAGAGCGCGGCACAGACCGGATCGGCCTATGGCGGGCCGGCCGAGGGCTGGGAGGTGGGGGCGTGGCGCGCCTATGGCGGCACCTGGAACGGCGGCGGTCTCAGCTTCAGCCCCAGCTACGGGTTCGGCCTGGTCGATGCCTTTGCCGCCGTGCGCATGGCCGAACACTGGCTGGACATGCGGGGCGGGGCGGCCAGCGATGCCACCCTGGTCAGCGCCAGCTTCTCGCAGGGGCAGTCGCGCCCGATCCACGATTTCGCCGATGCCCGGCTGAGCATCACGGTCGACGAGGGCATCGTGATCGAACATGTCTATGTCACCGTCGAGATCACCCATTCCTATGCCTCGGACCTCACGCTGGTGCTGGTGGCGCCCGATGGCAGCGAGGTGGTGCTGGCCGATGGCGATGGCGGCAGCAGCGCGCTTTCGGGGGACTGGACCTTCGGCGTCGCCGCCCTGCGCGGCATGTCCAGCGAGGGCACCTGGACGGTGCGTGTCAGCGACGGGGCCCTGGGAGGCGACGGCACGCTGGAAGGGATCGAGCTGGACTTCCTCGGTGGTCCCGAAAGCGCCGATGACATCTGGACCTTCACCGCGGATTTCCCGGCGCTGCTCTCCGCCGATCCGGACCGGGCGCAGGCCCATGACGGCAATGGCGGCAGCGACTGGATCAATGCCGCCGCCCTGGCCGATCCGGTGACGATCAGCCTGGACGGGACCGCGACGCTGTCGGTGGCGGGCAGGCCCTGGGCCGGGATCACCGGCGGGATCGAAAACGCGGTTTCTGGCGATGGCGACGACGTGCTGACCGGCGGGGCAGGGGCCAACGTGCTGCGCGCGGGGCGCGGGCGCGACCTGGTGACCGGGGCAGGGGGTGCGGACGATCTCTCTGGCGGGCCGGGGGGCGACGTGATCCAGGGCGGGGGCGCGGGGCTCTATCACACCGCGATCTCGGCCCAGGTCTACCGGCTCTACCTGGCGGTCTTCGGGCGCCAGCCGGATGCCGGCGGGCACCAGGCCTGGGTGCAGCGGATCACCCTGGGGCAGATGGGGCTGGACGCGGTGGCCGGGGCCTTCATCGCGGCGCCGGAATTCGCCGAGACCTATGGCGAGACAACGGACGAGGCTTTCCTGACCCTGCTTTATGCCAACGTGCTGCACCGCGCCCCCGACGCCAGCGGCCTGGCCTCCTGGCTGGAGGCGCTGGAGGGCGGCATGACCCGGGCGCGGGTGGTGCTGCTGTTTGCCGAAAGCCCCGAGCATGTGGCCGCCACGGGGACGGCGCAGGCGGGCTATGACGATGCGCGCGATATCACCACCTGGGCCGACGATGTGTTCCGGCTGTACCAGGCGATCTTCGACCGCGATCCGGACCCGGTCGGCTTTGAGAGCTGGACCGGCGCGCTGGCGGCGGGCACGCGCAGCTTCGACCAGGTGGTGAGCGGCTTCATGGGGGCGCCCGAGTTCACCGAGACCTATGGCGCCGCCACCGACGATACCGCCTTTGTCACCCTGCTTTATGAAAACGTGCTGAAACGCGCGCCCGATCCGGACGGGCTGGAGGGCTGGGTGACGCGGCTGGAAGACGGCATGAGCCGGGTCAAGCTGGTGATGTTCTTTCTCGCCTCGCCGGAATTCGTGGCCACGACGGAGCCGGCGCTGGCGGCCTGGATGGCGGCGCGGGGGGAGGACGACGTGCTGCGCGCCGATGGCGGTGCCGACGTGCTTTCGGGCGGGCTTTATGCCGACCGCTTTGTCTTTGCCGCCGATGGCGAGGCGGGGGCCGTCACCGTGACCGACCTGGAAGCCTGGGACGTTCTGGTCTTTGAGGGGTTCGGCATGGATGCCGCCGGGTTGCATGCGGCCATGCGCCAGGTCGGCGACGACGTGGTGCTGGAGGCGGCGGGCGAAACCCTGGTCTTTCTGGACACCGAGCTGGCGCAGATCGATGCGGGCATGATCGAGCTGGCCTGAGGCGGGCCTGAACTGGCCCGAACTGGCCTGTTTCGCGCGCGAAACAGCCCCGGGCGCGGTCAGAGCATGAAATCCGCCGCCCCCAGGCCGGTGACATCCGCCAGCCGGATCTCGGCGTCCGGGATCCCGTCGCCGTCCAGGTCCATCTGCACGATGGTCGACCCGGTGGGCGTTTCCCTCAGCCGCAGCTCGGCGGGGCCACTGGCGGTGAACCCCGCCGTGCCCCGGAACCCGAAGGCGGCCAGGGCCGAGACATCGACCAGGTCCAGCCCGGGCTGGAAATCCATGATCTGGTCGCGCGCGGCGCCAAGCCCCGCCTCCGCGGCCGAGGCAAAGAGGAAGACATCCGCATCCGCCCCGCCGGTCAGGAAATCCCGGTCTGCGCCGCCCGACAGGCGGTCCGCCCCCGCGCCGCCCCGCAGCAGGTCGCTCCCGGCACCGCCTTGCAGGACATCCGCCCCGCCGTAGCCAAAGAGCCTGTCGTTGCCGCCGTTGCCGGTCAGCCTGTTGTCCCGGTGATTGCCGGCGATCAGGTCGTCGCCCTCGCCGGTTTCGGCATTCTCGAAGTTCAGGATGGTATCGCCCTGGGCCAGCGGATCGCCTGTCACCGTGTTGTTCCAGAGCCGGAGGATCATTCCGCTTGTGGCCTGCGCATAATCGATCGTGTCGCTGCCCCCCGGAGAGCCGTCCAGGGTTTCCGCGCCGGGGCCACCGATCAGCACATCGTCGCCGACCCCGCCGATCAGGCTGTCGCTGCCCTCGCCGCCGTAAAGCGTGTCGTTGCCGCCGCTCCCGAGCAGCCAGTCATCCCCGGCACCGCCCAATAGGCTGTCGTCGCCCTGGTCGCCAATGAGACGGTCGTGCCCCGCACCGCCCAGCAGGACATCGGCCCCGCCATACCCGAAGATCGTGTCGGCGCCGCCGTTGCCGGCCAGCGTATTGTCCATGAAATTGCCAAAGACCTGGTCGTCGCCCTCGCCGGTTTCGGCATTCTCGAAGTTGAGGATGGTATCGCCCTGGGCCAGCGGATCGCCTGTCACCGTGTTGTTCGCAAGCCGGAGGATCACGCTGCTTGTGGCCTGCGCATAAGAGATCGTGTCGCGGCCCCCCGGAGAGCCGTCCAGGGTTTCCGCGCCGGGGCCGCCGATCAGTCGGTCGTCGCCGACCCCGCCGATCAGGTTGTCGCTGCCCTCGCCACCGTCGAGCGTGTCGTCGCCGGTCCCGCCCTGCAGGGTGTCGTCCCCGTCCCGGCCCAGCAGCAGGTCGTTGCCGCCCGCGCCCATGAGGCTGTCGTCGTTCGGGCCGCCGTAGAGATCCTCGTGAAAGAATTCCCCCTGCAGGGTGGTGAAGGCGGACCCGGGGGCCTGGCCCGAGAGCAGGACCATGCGCGGGAAATCCGCCGCGCCGCGGGCCTCGGGGCCGCTCAGCGCCAGCAGGTGGGCGGCCAACTCGTCGTAGAAGGTCATCAGGGCGGTCGATTGCAGGCGGATGTCGCCGAAAGAGGGCCCCGGGGTCGTCACCCGGACCCCGCGCGAGGTCAGGCCGATCAGGTAGGTCTCGGGGGTGCCGTCGCCATCGGCGTCGTAGTCGAGGAAATTGCCGCCGCCGCTCATGCCGCCGACCACATCGGGGGTGTCGATGGTGAAATAGCCGCCGGTGTCGCCATTGACGGTCTGGGTGGCGTAGCCCAGGAGCGCGCCGGATGTTTCGTAGAGGGCCCCGCCATAGGAGGGGCCGTCGGGATAGCCGGTGACGGTCACGGTGCCAGAGAGGTCATCGGGGTCCGCCGCGATCAGCAGCGGCACCGCCGGACCGGCGTAGAAGCTCCCGTCGGAGAGGCGCGCGCCGACATGCAGGCTGGCGTCGAAACCGACCTTGATGAAATCGGTGCCGCCGGGGTTGGGGTCGCGGTAGGCCTGCCAGGGGGCGCCGCCCGCGGGCAGGGTAAAGTCGATCTCCGTGGTCGCATGGGCCTCGCCCGGGGGGGTGAGGCCTTGTCGCGGCACCGCCGTATAGGTGCCACCGGGGTGGGGGTCGTGGTTGTCGGACAGGTAGATCCCGCCGCCGATATGCACGCCGGAGTCCTTGACCTCGACCGAGGCCAGATGCGCCAGGAGGGTCGAATTCTGATTGACGGCGGTCAGTGCCATGCCCTGATCCTTTGCGGTCTGCCTGTCCTGCCTGTTCTGGAGACGGTACCAGCCCGGGCCGGTCGTCGACAGGGCGGATGGGTCAAATGCGGTTGAATTCCCGCGCGCCCCGCGCAATTTCGCCCCGGGGAGGCAGTGATCGGGAGGCCATGTTTCGCGCGCGAAACAGCCAGGGGGGCAGGGCAGGACAACCGTCGCCAGCGATCTCGAACGCGACATGCTGGATCTGATCAACGCCGACCGGGCGGCGCTTGGCCGGGCGCCGCTGATGCTGGAGCTGAATCTCAAGACATCGGCCCAGGCGCACAGTGTCTGGATGGTGGCGGCGGATGTCTTCAGCCACACCGGGGCAGGGGGCAGCAGCGCCACCCAGCGGATGCTGGCCGCGGGCATGGAGATCTCCGGCAGCTGGCGCAGCGCCGAGAACATCGACGCGGTCTCGGTCTCGGGCGCGGACAGCTATTGCGACGAGGTGGCGCAGCTGCACGCCAACCTGATGAACAGCCCCGGCCATTACGCCAACCTGATGGACCCCGACCTGGTGGTGATCGGCGAGGGCGGGCCGACCCGAACACCTTGGCGATGGGTCGCGTAGGGGGGCCGGTTTGTATCTGAATTACATAACACACATTATCGGACACTTCCCCGCCGCTCGTGGCGACGTCCCCCGCCGGTGTCACGGGGTGTTGCGCCATACCGCCGAGCGCCGTGCGCCCCGGTACCTGTCGGTAAGACTTTGCATGGATTTTCTCCGGGGCCGTCTGCACGCACCGTGCCGACGGGGAATTCCCGTGCCTGCCTCCCGCCGGAGGCGGACCTCGGGCCATGCTCTTGCGTCAATCCGGAGATATCAGGAATGGGTCTGTTCAATCACGAAAATGCCAATCGCGCCGTCGATGCCCAGGGCGCTCCGGTGCAGAATGCGATCCGGCGCATCTATTCCAAGGGGCATGTGGGCACTGCCCCGGTCTACCTGGATCCCGACCTGACGATCATGCGGTCGTCGGACATGAAATCGGATGCCTCGGGGTATTTCGACCTGTGCTACCTGCAGACCGGCGCGTACCGGGTCGAGATCGAAAGCCCGAGCGGCAAGCTCATGTACAGCGCCGACGACATCCACATCGGGTCGAATCTGCGTGACCAGGAACTGGACGAATACGCGACGCTCGAGCAGCTGACCGCGGATGTCCTGCTGACCTACGAGCAATGCACGGGCCGTTACCAGGTGCGGCCCGGCCAGAAGCTGCTGGTCGGCTCCAATGCCACCCAGTACCAGGTGATGCCCGAGACCGAGAGCGCGCCGCAGCTGGTCACCGCTGGCGGGGTCAGGTTCTGCGAGACCGGAACGCGCTATTCCAGCGAGGCACGCTTTCAGCAGGCGGTTGCGCGGGGCGAAGGCTTTTCTGCGGGGGCGCTGGTCCTCGCCGGGGGGGCGGTCTATTCTTTCAGGGACGATGGCAACACCGAGATAGCGGGTCTGACCGGCTGGGCGAAGATCCTCGACGAGCAGACCTCGTCAGATGCCAGACAGGCCAGGGGCAAGACCGATCTGCTCACCGTCAGCCAGTCGGTGAACCTGGATGTGATCCCGGCCCTGGTCGCAGGGTCGAACACCTATGCCAGCGTGGCGGCGGGACTTGCCGGGACGACGGATGGCGAGGCCTTCTTCGTGTCGACCGGGCCGGGTCTGCAGGTCTATCGCAACGACACCGGCGCGGGCACCTTTGTGGGATGGCACGGCGATGTGCTGTTCGACGACGTGGCGTCTCTGAGCGCATCGATGGATGCCTTGCCGGAGGGGTTGATCGTCCGCACCCGGCAGGAGGGATACGCCTACAAGGTCGCGGCGGCGGGTGCTGCTGACCATCACCTGACCACGGCGGGCGGCGTCAAGCTGTATGTCATGGCCAGTTCCGGCGAATTTTGGGCTGAAGCATTTGGCGTCAAGACCGATGGCACCGACCAAAGCGAACCGATGCAGGCCTTCCTCGACGCCATCATGGCAACAGGTCATGGCGGGGTTCTGCCGAGCGGGACGATTTATATCAGTAGCCTCATCCGGACGGACGGAAACGGGAGTGACGCGGCACTCGATGTCGATCTCAAGTGGCGTTCCGCCGGGCGCACCACGCTACACATGTCTGCCGGGCCGGGAAAAAAACTGCTGTTGCATGTGACGACAAAAGCGCAGACGCAGCTTGCCTCCGACGCGGCGTGGAAGGATCGGCAGATCGAGGTCAGTGATGGCTCTGAAATCACCGAAGGAGATCTCATTCGCATTTCATGCGCGACTCTTCCGTCCCCGTCGCGCCCCTACCAGAAGCAATGCCTGCGCAGAGTGACCGGCGTCTCCGTGGGTGCCGGGTCCGGTGGCGCTGACATCCTCTACCTGGATCAGCCGCTGGTGTGGTTTTTCAACACCTCCGAAAGCGTAACTGTAACCTGCTACCCGCCAACAAAAATCCTGTGGGACGATATATCCATCAAATCGGAAGACCAAAGCGGGGTGAGTTTCCGCGGGTTTTCCGACGGCATCATCAAGAACATGGATATTACCGGCCCTGTCAAATTCTATGACAGCTACACCGACCCGGTTTCCATGACCTATTGCGACAACGTTACGCTCGACGGGGGGATGTACCGGTTGTTTCGCTACCTGGCCATCGCGGGCGGTTCCCGCCGCTGCAAGATCCGCAATTTCTCTGCCTGGGGGATCCGCCATATCGACGCGCAAGTCTGGGCTGAAGATACGGAGATCGGTCCAGGGCAGGGCCTGTGGACGCAGGGGCTCATCCAGTGCCACGCAAGCATCAACACGATATTCCGCGGCATCCGGGACAATATCGACAATGACAGCCCGGAACTGTTCGGAACGGACATCAGATGTGTGGGCGGCATTGTCGAGGATTGCGAGGTGTCGGTCAATCATTCCACGGCTCCCGGCACGAACACCAATGGCATCGATATGGAAGTTGATTACCAATATCTCTACGACGCCTATGACCGCCGGATCACGCGGCTGAAAAACCCTCACTGGCTTGCAAGCGCACGATATGTGCGGGCACTCAGGATCGAGGATTGCAAACTGGCCGGAATCTATCAGTCGGGATACAATGTCGATCAGGTCATTGTGGACGACAGGACAGAGATCGAGGACGACGTCCACCATATCCTGACGTCAGAACACATCGCAGACGGATCGGTGAAAGCTCTTGCGCCGTTTTCAAGCTATGGGCGCGCGCCAGGTGTCTCTGCTGGCGCGATCACCGATGCGACGCAGGCGAGCCCCTGCGTCGTCACGGAAGCCGGCCATGGCAGGGTGACCGGAGACGTGGTGCGGATCGACGGCATTGTCGGCATGACCGAGCTGAACGAACGCGTGTTCACGATCACCGTCATCGACAGCAATACCTATGCGCTGGAGGGAGAGGATGCCACAGGTCACACAGCCTATTTGTCCGGCGGGGCCGCGACAGAGCAGATGCCTTATGAAACGCTCTGCACGGCGAAGAATCCCGCGCTGGGGTGGTCTCCGAAACTGCACTACCAGGCGACGGTTCTTGAAAACGAAACGCTCGGCGGAACGACCCGCACGATCTCTCTCAAGCTGCACCATGACGTCACGACCCCCTACCGGTCTTACGCGCATGGGCAGCTTCGCGTGAAGGTCGGCACGCGAGACAGCTATACCGAGGTTGCGTTCAATTACCAGCGCTATGCCGGTCATACGTCGAGGATCAAATTCAGCCCCGGCGCGCCCATCGGAAACAACGTCAACGGAACGCTTTCGGTGACCGTGTCAAACGCGGAGCCCCATTTCTACACTCAGGTGAACGAGGAGGGCGGACACCCGATTGCGGACGGTATGGAGTACTACGCCAGGCTGGACATCAACATTGCAGCGGACAATGGCGAGACGCTCCGCCGCGTTGATGTGGAAGTCGAGGAGTATCGCTAAAGCACGGTCCGAAAAAAACCGGCTCTCATAGCGCTGCCTGACAGCAGTGAGGTCAACGCGTTCCGTGATGCGCGGTGTCTCGGGTCTTTCGCGGAACGCCATGGGCGCTCTGACCAGATCATCGCGCTCCTGAAGCCGCGGAAAAGCAGGAGAGAGCCTGGTGGAAAGGGCGTCAGCGTGCCGGTCTCGGGCACGCTGACATTTTTTCGAGGAGACCTCTACGAAGCGGACTGCAGGTCCATCAAACCATTCTCCGCGATCACCTCGTCCCAGGAGCCGATCAACGCCACCCGGCCCTTGTCCAGAACGATAATGCGATCGCAACTGCGCAGGGTTGTAAGACGATGCGCGATCATGATCAGGGTCTTGGCACCGGGCAAGCCTTCGATGGCCTCCATCACGTCTTTTTCCGTGACATTGTCCAGGGCGCTGGTCGCCTCATCCAGAACGATCAGGTCCGCATCATGATACATGGCACGCGCTATTCCGATGCGCTGACGTTGTCCCCCTGAAAGCCGGACGCCGCGCTCTCCGACAACGCAATCGTAGCCTTCGGCCAGTTCCTGAGTTACAAAATCGTCGATCTTCGCGATTTTTGCGGCGGTGCGCACTTTTTCCATATCGATGTCACGCTTGTTGACCCCAAGCGCGATGTTTTCAGCGAGCGTGGCGTCGGCAAGGAAAATCTCCTGAGGCACGTAGCCGATGGTTTGTTGCCAGGCGCGCAAATTCTCCTGGGAGAGTGTCACCCCGTCCACCACGACGCGCCCGCTCGAGGGGGTCAGCAGGCCCAGAATGACATTGGCGAGTGTCGACTTTCCGGACCCGGTGGAGCCAACGATCCCGATGCGCTCTCCGGCTTTGATGGAAAGCGAGACATCTGCCAGGTTTGCGCGGTCGCTGCCAGCATAGCGATATTCGATCCCGTCCAGATCAAAAGTCTTGGACAGGCCCATCGGGGCCGGGAGCTGCCGGGGAAGGTCGACATCACTCTTCTGCTCGACGAGATCGCGGTAGACGGTGTCCACGGCGGCGGCGGCGAAGGTGAGTTTTGTCACATTGGCATAGGCGCGGGACAGTTCCGGTATCAGCCGTTGCCCTGCGAAGGCGAACAGACCCAGGATTGGCAGGATGTCGCTCAACGGCGCTTGGGCGGTCAGGCCTTCGGGCTCGAGCAGGACAAGGCAGAGCGCGATCATGCCACCGAAGGCCAGTGCCTGCATCATGTATTGCGGTGACAACGAAAGAACTTCGGAGGTGGTGATGGCCTTGGCCACGCGACGGGACGGGTGGGAAAATCGCCGGACATAGGCCGCTTCGCGCCCGAGGATCTTGATCTCCTTGACGCCTCCAAGCGCCTCTCCGGTAATCCGAAAGCGTTCGGCATTGCTTTGCGCCCGTATGAGGCCAAGACGGGAAATTCTCTTGCGCGTCAGGACAAGTGTCATGCCATAGGCCCCGCCGATCACCAGGAAGGCTGCCAGTGTCACGGTCGGGTTGACCCAGATCAGAAAGCCGACGATCACCCCAACGGTGATGATCGCGGCAATGAACTCTGCCGCAGGGCGATAGAATTTATTTACAACCTGTTGAGATTCCGCAAGAATTTGCGTTCCCATGTCGCCCGTGTTGTTTTGTAGAAAGAACGTGTAGGGTTGCCGCAGGTAGTTGGCCAGAAGCCTGCATCCAATCGAGTGCATCCGCATCAAGGCAAAGCGCGTCACGATGTAGACGCGGAGAACTTGCAGAAGATTGGAGATGACGATCACTGCGATCGACGCCAGCCCCAGAGCGAACAGGAAGGAATAGTGGTCCTCGAAACCGCCCGCCTGGTACGCCCAGGCCAAGGCCGTCGATTCTTCGATCTTGGAGGGGTTCGACAAGACCGCCAGAAAGGGCATGATAGAGCCGATCATGGCCACGGCCGAGGCGGCTCCGACCAGAACAACGGCCAAAACGACCGCAGCGTTTCGGCGCTCCCGCGTGTCCAGGATTGCCCAGCTCTTTTTCCATGTTGCCAAGCCCACCAAAACGCCGTGCTCCTTATCTATAAATTTCAAAAACTTGCCGATTTTCGTTGGCTGCCTAATGCAGTATCGGTACGCGTGCAACGTCTTCCAAATGAGGCACCCGCCGACTTGATACACGAAGTCTCACGGGATGAAAGGAAGAAGGCTGGCCTGCGGGCCGTTGAACTTTATTGGTGTCTGTGCTTCACAGGCGCCGGATCGCCATCACTTTGGTCCCGTTGTTTTGCGTCTGCATTTTCGACCCCGCAAGAGGTGCCTTCATGGCCATTGTCAGCTACTCCCGCAATTTCATTTTTGTCAAAACACGCAAGACCGCAGGCACAAGCATCGAGGTGGAACTGTCCCGTCGGCTGGGACCCCGGGATGTGGTGACACCGCTCTTCCCGCCCGAACCCGGCCACGACCCTCGCAACTACAAGTTCCTGGGCTTTCAGCGGTTCAACAACCACATGCCGGCAACCCGCATTCGTCGCCAGATCGGGGCACGACGGTTCAACGCGATGTTCAAGTTTTGCGTCGAACGCGAGCCGCTGGACAAGACGATCAGCCACTTTCGGATGAAAAAGAACATGGTCGCCACAAACGGATTTGACCAGTCGATCACTTGGGAAGACTATGTCGAGCGAGGCGATTTTCCGATCGATATCGAGAAATACACCGACATGGTCGATGGCCGCCGCCAGCTTATCGTCGACAGGATCATCCCCTACGAAACCCTCAAGGAAGGTCTTTGTGAGGTGCTGGCCGCCCAGGGGATGGAGGATTTCCAGCTGGGTACCCGCGCCAAGTCCGGGTATTCCGCCGTGCGTCACATTGAAAAGCAGGATGTCACCGAGGCGCAGAAGGCGAAGATCTACGCGGCTTTCGCCGAGACCATGGCGCTCACCGGACTTTACAGCGATCCCACAGCAAATCAGCAGGTGAGGGAGCAGGCTGTATAGAAGCCAACCAGAGATTCATTCAGGGTTCACATTCTTTCGGCTGCACGGTGACGGCGGTCATTCCAGAGGGTTTGCCATATGGCACAGACATTGAAGAGCGCGCACTCTGATCAGGAGCCGTCGGACAGCATTGTCGAGGCGGCCCGGAGTGTTCTCAGGATCGAAGAAGCGGCAATTCGGCGCCTCGCCGCCGAATTGCCGCCGGATCTGACCGGGGCTGTGCAGCTCATGCTGCGGGCAGAGGGGCGGGTGATTGTATCTGGGATCGGGAAATCCGGTCACATCGGGCGCAAGATTTCAGCAACGCTGGCCTCTACCGGCACCCCCAGCCATTTTGTCCATGCCGCCGAGGCCAGCCACGGCGACTTGGGCATGATCGATCCGCGGGATGTGGTCCTGCTGATTTCGAACTCGGGTGAGACCAAGGAACTGAGCGACATCGTTGCGCATACCCGGCGCTTTGGAATTTCGATGATCGCCATCACGTCGCGGCCCGACAGTTCCCTTGCAAAGGCGGCCGACCACCTGCTTTGCCTGCCGGACGAGCCTGAAGCCTGCCCGATCGGCATGGCGCCGACCACCTCGACCCTGCTGACACTTGCGCTTGGCGATGCGCTTGCCGTGGCCCTGATGGAACAGCGCGGCTTTCGCCCCGACCAGTTCAGGGTCTTTCACCCCGGCGGAAAGCTGGGTGCACAGCTGGCGACCACCGCGCAACTCATGCATGGCGGTGACGCCTTGCCGCTGGTCGGTCCAGATACCTGCATGGACGAGGTGCTGCTGACCATGACGTCCAAGGGGTTCGGCGTGGCCGGCGTCACCGAAGAGGGCTGTCTGACAGGGATCGTGTCCGACGGCGACCTGCGCCGCAACATGTCACGGCTGATGCAGAGCCGCGCCGGCGAGGTGGCCACCCGATCGCCGGTTTGCGTGACGCCCGAGACAATGGCCGTCGAGGCCCTTGCGATTATGAACCAGCGCAAGATCAGTGTTCTGTTCGTGCTCGATGAGGCCCGGACCCCCCTCGGGATTCTGCACATTCATGACCTGCTGCGGGCGGGTGTCGCATGAAGACCGCCATCCTGATCCCTGCGCGCTATGCGTCGACCCGTTATCCCGGCAAACCACTGGCCCTGCTGACCCTGCCGGACGGCAGCCGGAAAAGCCTGATCGAACTCAGCTGGATGGCGGCAATGCGGGTCGCGGGCGTGGATGAATGCCATGTCCTGACCGATGATGACCGCATTGCCGAAGCGGCCCGAGCTTTTGGGGCCTCAGTCATCATGACAAGCCCGGACTGCCGCAACGGTACAGAGCGCTGCGCCGAGGTCATTGCCAAGGGCTTTGTCGAGGCGGACATCGTCGTGAACCTGCAGGGGGATGCCCCCTTGACCCCGCATTGGTTCGTCGAGGACCTGGCCGCCGCCATGAAGCGGGATGCCTCTGTCCAGGTCGCGACCCCGGTTCTGCGCTGCGACCAGGAGTCCTACCGCAACTTCCGCGAGGACCGGCAGGCGGGGCGCGTGGGAGGCACGACGGCCGTCTTTGGCGCCGGCGGCTCGGCACTCTACTTCTCGAAGGAAGTTCTTCCCTACATTGCGCCGGGAAAACTGCCTGATCCGGTTCCGGTTTTCCATCACGTCGGCGTCTACGCCTATCGTCCTGCGGCCTTGCGCACCTATGCGACGGCCCTGCAAGGACCCCTCGAAACCCAGGAGGGACTCGAACAGCTTCGTTTCCTCGAAAACGGCATCCCGGTGCACTGCGTCGAGGTCGAGGGCCGGGGGCGCAGTTTCTGGGAGCTGAACAACCCCGCAGACATCCCGCGCATCGAAGCCGTACTGGAAGCGACACACTCATGACCGAACCGAAGACCATCACGATCGGCGACATCGACATCGGCGCCCGCAACCCCTTTGCCCTGATCGCCGGGCCCTGCCAGCTCGAGAGCCTCGATCATGCCCGCATGATGGCCGAGCGCATTGCCGAGGCCTGTGCGCCCACGGGGACCGGGTTCATCTTCAAGGCCAGCTACGACAAGGCCAACCGCTCCTCGCTGTCCTCGCAGCGCGGCCTGGGCATGGACAAGGGGCTGGGGATTCTGGCGCGGATCCGCGAGGAATTCGGCTGTCCGGTGCTGACCGACGTGCATGACGTGTCGCACTGCGGCCCCGCGGCCGAGGCCTGCGACGTGCTGCAGATCCCGGCCTTCCTGTGCCGCCAGACCGACCTGCTGCTGGCCGCCGGCGAAACCGGGCGCGCGCTCAACGTCAAGAAGGGCCAGTTCCTCGCCCCCTGGGAGATGCAGAACGTGGCGGCCAAGATCGCCTCGACCGGGAACGAGCGCATCATGCTGTGCGACCGCGGCACCTCGTTTGGATACAACACGCTTGTCAGCGATTTTCGCGGTCTGCCGATCATGGCCCGGACCGGCTACCCGGTGGTTTTCGATGCAACCCATTCCGTCCAGCAACCGGGCGGACAGGGCGCGACCAGCGGCGGCCAGCGCGAATTCGTGGAAACCCTGGCCCGCGCGGCCTGCGCGGTGGGTGTTTCGGCACTGTTCATCGAGACGCACGAAGATCCCGACAACGCCCCTTCGGACGGTCCGAACATGGTTCCGATTGACCAGATGCAGGCCCTGATCGGCAGGCTCAGACGCTTCGACAGCCTGTCCAAGGAAGACTGAAAACCGGATCATCTTCCATGTAGCGCTGAAATCAGTGGCGACGCGCCTTCGGCTGCCGCTATTTCGGCTGCAGGGTCTCGTCATTGTCATGTAAGTCCATTATGAAAAACGCATTCCGGCTCCACCCTCTGGGCCGTATTCGGCCAATTCCAAGGAACGTTCGGACAGGTTTGTTGATGCAGAAATCTGTTGCCATCCTTTTTGCAAACCTCAAGGGCAATATTGGGGATTTCGCCATTCTGGACGCCATGCTGCGCGAAACCACTCGGCGATTTCCCGGACGGCGTATCGATGTTTATCCCCATGGCTTCCTCGAAGCGGATCATGCGCGGCTGGAGGCATTTCGCGCCGCGGGTGCCCCACGTTTCGAGATCGCCGGGGGCACATACCACCGCTCCGTGCCACCGAAACTCAAACGGCTCTACCGGTTCGGTCTCTGGCCATGGGTGCAGCGCCGCCTGGTCGATAGCCTGCGCCGCGCATCGCGCGATGACGCACGGCGGTTCGCGGAATACGAGGCGATCTTCCTGGCCGGGGGGGATCAGTGGAATGCGATGGATCTGGGCGTCTCGATGTTCGGCACCCTGCTTGCGGTCGCGGAGCACAACCGGAACATCTACCATTACCCCTTCTCGCTGAACCCCGCGGCCCGGACCTTCAACACCGCGGCCGATCTCCGGCGCTACTTCAAGGCCGTCCGGCAACCGATCGTGGTGCGGGACGGGATCTCCCACGACGTGATGACCGACCTCGGCATCCCGACGGTCCTAGGTCACGACACCGTTTTTTCCCTGTCCGGGATCGGGCAGCAGATCCCGCCGCTCGAGTCCCGCGACCGCGAGCGGATCCTGCTGGTCCTGACAGGGCCGCACGACCGCGCGCTGCTGGTCAGGACCCTGGGCGACGTGCTGGAACGGCTGAAGGGCGCCGGGCGCCCGATCGAGATGCTGACCACCTGCTGGAACGAGGATCTGCATATCTACGAGGATCTGGGCCGCCAGCACGGCGTCGCGGTCCGGGCACCGCTAACCTGGCAAGAGACCATCGCCGAACTGAAGCAGAGCGCCGTCGTCGTCACGGATCGCCTTCACTGCCTGATCCTGGGCACCTTCGCGGAATGTACACTGTTCCCGGTGGCGGACCGGAAGAAGGCAGAGGCTTTCGTGCGGGACACCGGCACGCCCCACTATGGAACCGGCATGCAGGATGTCACGCCGGACGCGCTCGAGGCTGCAATCGCCGATCGCGCAGCGATCCTCGAAAAGATCCGCGCCTATCGTGACATCGCTAACGAACGGGATACCGCACCGCGTCTGATGGCAGAGGCATGACGGGGAAACCACTATGCGACGTGTCCTGATCGTCCTCGAGAATGGCCCGGACATCCGGCAGTTCGGCCATTCCGGGCTGGCTGCGGATCTTGCCCGTGACGCCTGCGTCGTATGGGCCCTGGGACAAAAGGCCAGCGAACGACAGCTTCCCGAGTCGGACGAGAAGATCCGGCTGGCCGACATCGTGCCCGCCCTGCCCAAGCCACTCAGGCTGATCAGCCGCCTGGCCGAGCGTGCGTGCAACGCACGGGAAGAGCGCAGGGGGGGGCAGGCGCAATGGGTGAACTTTCTCGACACGCTACGCGCCCGAAAAACCGACCGGCTGAAACGGCGCCTTGACGGGCTTCTGTCCCGCGCTCCCGTCTATCAGGCGATCATAGCCCTGGAGCGGATCCTGTTTCGCAACTATCCGGTTCCGGACGCCCCTCGCAGCCAACTTGCCTCCATCTGCCCCGATGCGATCGTCCTCGCTAACCATGCCACGCCAAGCGCCTGCGGCCTGCTCTGGCTCGCTGAGCGATGCGGGATGCGGACCGTGGTCATGCAGAACTCATGGAAGGACGCCTACGCGCGGATGCATGTCCCGGTGGCTCCGAACCTGTTCATCGTGCCGTCGCAGGACGCCGCGGACCTGCTGTCCCGGGCCAATCCGGACCTTGCCGCGGAACTCCAGGTGCGGGACACTCTGCACACCACGCAGTTGGCCGATCCCTACAGGATCATGGGGCGGGACGCGTTCTGCGCGCTCTACGACCTGGATCCCGCCCGCCCGATCCTCTGCCTGTCCGCCGCGGCTCCGAATGCCGTCCATGATGAACCTGAGATCGTGGCGGACCTGATATCGCGCCTAGAGGGCGGGGCGCAGTTTCTTGTCCGTCTCAATCCGATGGAGGACAACCCCGAGCGCTGGGAGGTCCTCGCCAGACGTCCCGGGGTTGTCCTGCAGACCCCGGATTGGGACTATGTTCCCGCCGAGAAATGGAGCGCACCGAGACTGGAAGACGGCGCCATCTGGGCCTCGACCATCGTGCACAGCGCACTCAACATATCGGTTCCCTCGACCGTGACCCGCGACTTCCTGCTGTTCGGGAAACCCGTGGTGAACATCTGCTTTGACGCCGGGCTGGGCAGCACGCACCCGGAGAGCAACCTGCGCTACTGGAACGCACCTTTCTACAAGGCGTACAGGGAGCACGACCTCGTCCGACCGTCTTTCTCGCAAGAGGAGCTTGTCGACAATGTGCAAGCGGCCCTGAAGTCGGTCCCCGACCGCGGCAACCGCGCCCCGGATGCCGTGGCGGCCGAAAACAGGGCATTTGCCGTCAAGGCCATACTGGCAGATGCCCGGTGCCATGAAGGAGCTCGCAAGTGAAACCATCCAGCCTGCCTCAGTCCCCCGAGGGAAACGGGGTGCTGCTATTCTCCGGACCCGACCGCAGGATCCCCGAATGCCGCGATCAGCTCAAGAAAAAAGATGGGCCGAGGAATAATGCTCCCGCCTTCCTGGCCGGCAGGGAGAATTCCGATCCAGTGTGCGCTTCTGGAAATACATATCAAGGTCGCGTTGCGTAGTGTCATGTGGGAGAATGTGAAATTCAATGAATAGACAGGAAATTCGAGCATAGAGAGCTCAGGCCGTGTCTTAAGAGAATAACGTTTCATTTCCTTTTAAATAAAGGGTCAAATCTTGGCAGTCGTAAAACTAAACCCGATCAGGAAGATCAAGAGCTTTGTCCGGAAAGCCATCAATATGGTTTTCCATAAGCTTGGATACACCCGGATCATGACGTCGAAATCGCGTGCAGGCCAGATGGATACGGAGCGGCTTGCAAAAAACGAATTCGCAAAAATTTCCTTTTCCCAACAGGGCGAAGATTTGATCCTGGAAAGACTCCTGCAGCAGGCGATTTCAATGGATATCGATACGCATGACGGATTTTATATCGATGTGGGGGCCTATCACCCGCACTCTCATTCGACAACCTACCTGCTGTACGAACGGGGCTGGCGCGGCATTGCCATCGACATGTCCGAAGCGACCTGTTCGCTGTACCGAAAGATACGCCCGCGCGACATCGTGGTGAATGCCGCCGCGACGGACCGGGAGGGGACGATGACCGGGTACTTTGCCAACGAGATATCGCTCCGCAACACGATCGAAGCGGACGGGCTTGCCGACTGGGTGGACTATTCCGAAAAGGAGGTGCCGGTCCGGCGGCTTGACAACATTCTTGCGGAACACCCCGAGGTGCAGGAGATAGATTATCTCAACATCGACGCCGAGGGTGCCGAGATATCGGTCATGGACGGGTTGGATCTCGCGAAGTGGCGACCCAAGGTCATCTCGATCGAGATCCACGGCCGCGACATCCCGGAGGCCATTCAATCGGATATCGCACAATACTTGCTGGAACGGGACTATGTCCTGATGGGCAGCGCGGTCATCACCTATTTGTTCGTTGATGCCCGGGCGCTGAAGCGCGTCGGCACCGGCCCGAAAGCAAAGGTGAACTGAACATGGTATCAGCCCTCTTCCGCGTTGACCGGGCGGTGGAAATGGTCGCTTCCGGGACGCGTTCCCCCGCGGACTCTGGGGTGCGCCCGGACAGGGCGATCGGATCGACCGCGTGCTGCCGAGGCGCCCGGGCACGGGCGCGCCGGATGTCCCGAGCCGGCAAGATGCACCACTCCCGGGCGCCAGGTCCGAGAAAGTTCGATACCCCCTCCCTTCCCGTTCGGAAAGTTCCATGCACTATCGCTCCCGGCAAACCCTGAAACATACGATTGCCCTCAACCTGAGACGCCTGAAGTTCGGACCGCCGCGGCCAAGGGTGTTCTGTGTCGGGTTTCAGAAAACCGGCACGACCTCTCTGCAATATGCCTTGTCCAGGCTCGGCTACAGGGTTGGCGGTGTCTTCCCGGTGAAGGACCTGGACCGTCGCGAACAGATGTTCGAAAGGGCAATGGAACTTCTGCCCCAATTCGACGCCTTTGCCGACAACCCGTGGTGTCTTTATTACAAGGAGTTCGATGAGGCATTTCCCGGATCGAAATTCATCCTCACCACGCGAGATCCGGAAAAATGGTACAACTCTGCCTGCAGGCATTTCGGCGACCGGTGGAGTCAGATGCACGAGTGGATCTACGGCGTTCCGGTTCCAATCGGCAACAAGGACGCCTGGATTGGAAGGCTGCTCTCTCATCAGGAAGAAGTACGGGATCATTTTGCCGATCGTCCCCAGGATTTCATCGAATTCGACGTCTCCCGGGGAGACGGCTGGACAGAACTTTGCCGCCTCCTGGACAAGAAGATCCCGTCCAGCCCTTTCCCACAACTGAACACGGCGAGGATGAGATCCTGATGGCCCCGTGGCATTGGACGCATGGAGCTGGAGCATGAACTACCGCCCCGACATCGACGGCCTGCGGACCATCGCGGTGCTTCCGGTGGTTTTGTACCATGCAGGGGTCTCCGGTTTTACCGGCGGCTTTGTCGGTGTTGACATCTTCTTCGTGATCTCGGGGTTCCTGATCACCACGATCATCCACGGCGAGATAGCCGAGGGTCGGTTCTCGGTCATCCGCTTCTACGAACGCCGCGCCCGGCGTATCCTGCCCGCGCTCTTTGCGGTGATCTTGGTCAGTCTGGTGGTAGGTTGGTTCCTTCTGACGCCGGCGGACTACGACCACATGGGACGCTCGATCCTCTCCGCGCTGCTCTTCGTGTCGAACATGTGGTTCTGGCAGAACTCCGGCGGCTATTTCGACGGCGCGACCGATTACCTGCCGATGCTGCACACCTGGAGCCTGGCGGTCGAAGAGCAGTTCTACATCTTCTTTCCTCTGCTGCTGATGCTGTTGCACCGGATCGGGCGGCGGCTGGTCCTGCCCGCGATCGTGGTGCTGGTGATGGGCTCGCTGGTGCTGGCGATCTGGGCGACGCCAAGGATGTCTTCGGCCTCGTTCTACCTGCTGCCCACGCGGATCTGGGAGCTTGGCTTCGGCGCGCTGCTGGCGATGGGGGTGTTGCCGGACCGGTTGCCGCGCGTCCTGCGCGAGGGGCTGGCGGTGCTGGGGCTGGCGGGAGTGCTGCTGCCGGTGTTCCTGTACGGCCCGGATACGGCCTTTCCCGGACTGGCGGCGATCCCGCCGGTCCTGGGCGCCACGCTGCTGATCTGGACCGGCGGGACCGGGCCCACGCTGGCGGCGCGCCTGCTGTCGCTGCCAGTCATGGTGGGGATCGGGCTGATCTCCTATTCGCTCTACCTTTGGCACTGGCCAGTCATGGCCTTCGCCCGCAACCGCCTCTTCGCGCTGGAGCTGGATCCGGCCTGGCAGGTGGCCACCGTCCTGGTGTCGGTGCTGGCGGGCTGGCTGTCCTGGCGCCTGGTCGAGAAACCCTTTCGCATCTCGCCCCGCAACGGAGGCTTCGGGCAATCGGCGATTTTCTCGATGTCGCTGGCCGGGATGCTGTGCCTGGGGCTGCTGGCCGGGGCCACCGTTCTGACGCGTGGCGCGGCAGAGCAGCGTTTCGAACCGGCAGAGCTGATTGCGCTGGACACCACGGGGTTCGATCCGCGGGTCTCGAACTGCCGCCGAGAAGGGGATATCGACCGGTTCTGCACCTTCGGGACATCCGGAACCCCGAAGGAAGGCGATTGGATCCTCTGGGGCGATTCCCATGCCGAGGCGCTGCTGCCGGCGCTGGAAACCGTGGCGGAAAGGCAGGGCCGTCGGCTTGTGCTGGCCGGGCGCCCGGCATGCGCCCCCCTGCCCGGCGTGACGCGGTCGGACCGGACACAGGCCCAGAACCGGGAGTGCACCGCCTTCAAGGCGCGGATCGAAGACCTCATTCTGACAAGCGGCCGGTTCGACACCGTGGTCCTGCATGCCCGCTGGCCGCTTTATATCGAAGGCACGCGCTATGGCGAGAACGACACGGAAATCATTCGCCTCGTGTCGCAGACGCCCCCGGAAATTGTCGGCGACGACCCCGCGCAGAACCTGCTGATCGCCGAAGACGCCCTCTCTGCCCTCGTGGACCGGCTGACCGCAGCCGGGCTGCGTGTCGTCATCGTAGGGCCGGTCCCGGAGCTGCCCTGGAACATGTCGGACCGGATGAAACAGCGGGTCCTCTATGGCACCGACCTGCCCGAGGGTCCCGACCGGGCGCTGGTCGAGACCCGGCAGGCCCGCAGCATTGCGATGCTTGAACGGGTGGCGGCGGCGCGGCAGGTTCTGTTTGCCGAGATCACCCCGACGCTCTGCCGGGGGCGCTGCCCGATCAGCGACGGGCTGGTGTCCTACTACCGGGACGCCAACCATCTCAGCGAAACGGGATCCAGGCTGCTGCTGCCGGACATCCTGTTCGGGGCGCTGGCCTCCCTGCCGGAAAACCCGGTGATCCAATGACCCGGGTGTCCGTCATCACCCCCGCCTTTCGCCCGCAGGGTTTCGACGCGTTGGCGCGCAGCATGGCGGTGAACACTGATGTGGATGCGGAATGGATTGTGGTCGACGACGCCTCGGGGCCTGATTACGAGGCGGTCTTTGCCACCCTGCCCGAGGGTGTCACGCTGATCCGCCAGCCGGAAAACCGCCGCCAGGGGGCGGCGCGCAATGCCGGGCTGGCGCGGGCACAGGGGAAATGGATCAAGTTCCTCGATGCGGATGACGAGTTGGATCCGGGCCACTTGGCGGCCCTGCTCGCCGTAGCGGAACAGGGGCAGGACAAAGCGCTCCCCTTTGCGGCCACGAAACATGTCTTTGCCACTGGCGCGACCCATGTGAACGACAGCTGGCGCGATCTGCCCGCCGACAGCGCCGTGCAGCACCGCCGCCAGATGCTGCGGCCTTTCCTGCATCACTGCGGCGCGCTCTACCCGCGCGCGTTGCTGGTCCGGCTGGGCGGCTATGACGAAAGCCTGATCACCGACGAGGATGGCGACCTGCTGCTGCGCATCCTGCACGCGGGCTATCACTTCACCCCGGTCGAGGGGGTGTTTTACCTCTATGTCCATCACGATACCGGGCCGCGCGTCTCGGCCGATGACGACATCGCCAAGATGCGGTCCCGCATCCGCGCCTGCGACAAGGTGGCGGAGCGCTGCGGCGGAGAGATGCCCCCCGACCTGGCCCGGGCGCTGGCGCAACGGATGGACAAGATCGCCATGACCTACTGGACCGCCTTTCCGGCCGAGGCCCGTGCGCTGATTGCCCGCGCCCGCCGCATATCGCCCGGTTACACACCGGACATGCGCGGGGCCCTGCGGCTGCTGCGCGGCCTCGGTGGCCCGGGCATGGTCTTTGCCGCGCAGGGTCTGTACCGACGCCTCAAGGGGCGACCGAAAGGAGGGGCGCAGGGATGAAACTGCTCGCCATCAGCGAACATTATTTCCCACGCGTCGGCGGCACGGTGAACTACGTGCACGAAACGCTTTGCGCCCTGTCGGCGCTGGGGGTCGAGGCGGAATTGCTGGTGCCCGGCCCGGCCCCGAACGGCTGGCTGCCAAACGGAATGGCCGAACCGCCCTATACTGTCACCTGGATCGACGCGGGCTATCCCGCCAAGGGCGATCCTGGCCGCGAGCAGCGCTATTCTTTTTGTCAGCAAGTGAACGATCTGGCCGCAGAGCGTGCGGCAGGGCCCGACCGGCCGGATGTGCTGCACGTGCTCTTCGGGCTTTTCATCATGGAGGTTCTGGAGACTGAAAAGCTGCGCCAGGCCGGGCTGCCCGTCCTGGCTTCGGTCATGAATGTCCCGCCGATGGAATGCCGCCAGATTTCCCATAACGCCCCGCTGCGAGCACAGCTGAAAGAAGCGCTGCGGCTCAAGCTCGTCACGATGAAGAACAACTATCGCCTCAAGCGGCACAGCTATGATCGCTATTTCGTCATCTCACCGCCGGTTGGCGTGCTTCTGGCCCCCATCGTCGGGGCCGAACTGGTCGAGGTCATCGGGCTTGGTCCAACCAGCGAGTTGCACGCCCAGATGACGCCCCCCGCCACGCGCCGCCCGAACGGCACCGTGCGCCTGCTGACCGTCGGCGGCTATGCCCCGCACAAGCGCCAGCACATCCTGCCCGAAACCGCCACGCGCCTGCGGGAGGCGGGGGTGGATTTCGTCTGGGAAATTGCCGGACCCGCGGGCCGGGTCCGGAGCTATTTTGACAACATCCGTGCCGAGATCGCCACCCGCGGGCTGCAGGATCGGGTGATCGCGCAGGACTCGGTGCCGTTCCGGGATCTTGGCGCGCTTTATGACCGCGCCAATATCTACGTCCAGCCCTCGATCGAGGAAGGTTTCTGCCTGACCGCGCTCGATGCCGCCGCCGTCGGCCTGCCTGTCATCGGTTGCCGGGCGGGCGCACTGCCAGAGATCGTCGCCGCATCCGGAGGAGACCTGGTGCCAAGCGCGCCGGAGCCCCTGGCCGAGGCCATCGCCGGGTTTGTGAAAAGTGACCGCTGGCAGGACCCCGCCGCCCAGGCACAGCATGTAAAGAGCCTGTTTTCCTGGACCCGGGCCGCCGCCGAGCTGAAATCCCATTACGACAGGCTGACCGCATGACCGATCCCCTGCGCGTTCTGCTGCTGACCTCCAGGCTGTCCCCGGCGGCGGGGGGGCTGGCGGTCTCGGTGCCGGGTCTGGCGCATAGCATCGACCCGCTGCCGGACATGGAAATGCACGTCTTCGGCACGCTGGATCCCGGCAATCCCGCCGCCGCGCAGGGCTGGGGTCCGCGTGTGCAGGGCTTTGACGTCACAGGCCCGCAGGCCGGGCAATACGCCCCGGGGATGGCCCCCGCCATCGCGGCGCTGGCGCCCGACATCGTCGATGTGCAGGGGATCTGGACCTATCCCTCACTGGCCAACCTGCGCCATGCGCGCAGGACCGGTACGCCCTATCTCGTCACGCCGCGGGGCATGCTCGACCCCTGGGCACGCCGCAATTCCGCCTGGAAGAAGAAGATCGCCGGCACCCTGTTCGAACAGGCGCATCTGAAAGGCGCCTGCGCCCTGCGCGCCACCGCCGAGATGGAGGCGCAGCATTTCCGCGACATGGGGATGACGAACCCGATTGCCGTGGTGCCGAACGGGTTGACCCTGCCCGACCTGGCCCCGCGCAGCGATCGCGACCTGCGCTCGATCCTGTTTCTCAGCCGCATCCACCCCAAGAAGGGCGTGGATTTCCTGTTGCAGGCCTGGGCCACGCTGCAGGCCGAATTTCCGGGCTGGGAAATCGTCATCGCGGGTATCGACGAAAACGGTCACGAGGCTGACCTGAAGGCGCTGACGCGCAACCTTGGGCTGTCGCGGGTCCGTTTCGTGGGTGAGGCGCATGGCGATGCCAAGCAAAAGCTCTATCGCGACGCGGATCTCTTTGTTCTGCCCACTCATGCCGAGAACTTCGGCCTCGTGGTGGCCGAGGCGCTGGCCCAGGAAACCCCGGTCATCACGACCCGCAATGCGCCCTGGCAGGGGCTGGAAAGCGAGGCCTGCGGCTGGTGGATCGACCTTGACCAGGGCCTGTTGACCGACACCCTGCGCCAGGCCCTGTCACGTCCCGCCCAGGACCTGGCGGCGATGGGACGGCGCGGGCGCGCCTGGGTGCAGCGCGATTTCGCCATGAGCCAGGTGGCCGAGAAGATGCGCGAGGTCTACCTCTGGGCGGCGCGGCGCGGGGCCAGACCGGAGTACGTGCATGACTGACCCCGCGCAAAGGCTCGACCTGTTCGCGAACCCGGAATTCGACCGCGGTGCGTCGAAACCGACCGAACTGCTCTGGATGCTGGTGCAGGCCTGGCTGTTTGGCTCCTGGCTGCCGGGATCGGGCTGGCGGGGGCGGCTGCTGCGGGCGTTTGGGGCCAGGATCGGCAAGGGGGTTGTCATCAAGCCGCATGTGACGGTGAAATTCCCTTGGCGGCTGGAGATCGGAGACCACGCCTGGATCGGTGAGCACGTCTGGATCGACAATCTCGGCGAGGTGACCATCGGCGCGCAGAGCTGCTTGTCGCAGGGGGCCTATCTCTGTACCGGCAGCCATGACTGGACCGATCCGCGCTTCGGGCTGATCGTCAAACCCATCGCCATCGGGCGCGGCTGCTGGGTGGGCGCGCGCGCCACGCTGGCCCCCGGCGCCAAGATGGAGGACGGCGCGGTGCTGGCGATGGCCGCGCTGGGAAGCGGCTTGCTGGCTGGGGCCACGATCCACCGCGCGGATGGCACGACACGACCCCGCAAACAGACCGGAGCGCGCCCGGAATGAGCCTGTCCTACCGTCCCGAGATCGATGGTTTCCGCGCCTTGGCTGTGACCACGGTGGTGCTGTTCCATGCCAAGATCCCCGGCTTCGAAAACGGGTTCATCGGCGTCGACATCTTCTTTGTCATCTCGGGGTTCCTGATCACCTCGATCATCGCCCGTGAACAGGCCGGAGAGGGGTTTTCCTACGGGCGGTTCGTGATGCGCCGGGTGCGCCGCATCCTGCCGGCGCTGGTGGTGGTGATGCTGGCCTGCATCCCCTTCGCCTGGTGGCTTATGCTGCCCGACCCGCTGGAGAATTTCGGCCAGTCCCTGGTCGCCACGGCGTTTTCGGCCAACAACATCCTGCTCTGGCTGACCTCCGGCTACTGGGACCTGAGCTCGGACTTCAAGCCGCTGTTGCACACCTGGTCGCTGGGGGTCGAAGAGCAGTTCTACATCCTTTACCCGATGCTTCTGGTGCTGGCGCTGCGGCTGCCGATCCGGGCCTGCTACATCCTGATGGCGGCGATGGCGGCGCTGTCCTTCTGGTTGATGGTGCGCGCGCTGCAGACCGATCCGGCCGCCGCCTTCTACCTGCTGCATTACCGCGCCTGGCAATTGCTGATCGGCGGCATCGCCGGGCTTCTGGCGATGCGCTCGGGGGTCGGAGACCGACCGGGTCTTGCCGGGCTGGGGCTGGCGCTGGTGATGGGCGCTCTGGTGCCCTTGCCGGGGATGCCGATGGCGGTGACCCTGGCGCTGGCGACCGTGGGGGCGGCGTTCTACCTGCTCTGGGCGCGGAGCGGGAGCGCAGTGACCTGGGTCTTTACCCGCCGCCCGGTGATCTTCGTGGGGCTGGTGAGCTACAGCTTCTATCTCTGGCACCAGCCGGTCTTTGCCTTTCTGCGGGTCGGACGTCTGGACCATCCGACCTACCTGCATTTCGCTGCGGGTATCTTGCTGGCCTTTGCCTTGGCCGTTCTGTCCTGGCGCTACGTCGAACGTCCCTTCCGGTCAGCCCGCACAACCGGGAACCGCACGCTCTGGAGCTTTGTCGGCCCTGGCATGATCGTACCGGTCGCCCTCGGCCTGGCGCTCTACCTGGGCAAGGGCTATTCGCAGCGCCTGAACTACCCACCTGACACCGGCGAGGCGGGCCTGACCGTCGCCTATAACGAACGCATCCGCCGCATCCTGCCGCGCGATTTCTCCGGAGACGCCGGCAACAAACCCGTTGTCCTGATCGCCGGCAACAGTTTCGCACGGGACTTTTCCAATGTGGTTCTCGAAGCGGGGCTCGGGGACAGACTGACACTGCTCTACCGGGATGACCTGGGCATCTGTTCCGACAACTGGACGGACAAGGAGCGAGAGTTCGTGGCCCGGCTGGATATGCTGGTTTTTGCTTCTGGCGGGTATCTCAATGACTGCCTCCCGAGTTTGATCGCCGCAACTACGCCTTTGGAGCTTCCTGTCTACATGATCGGGCCCAAGCATTTCGGCAACAATCTCAATCCTCTGGTTCGCTACAGCCCGGAGCGTCGGGCCGAGACGCGATTGAAGATTCCGGCACCGGTCCAAGCAATCAACACACGTCAGATCGAGCAGTTGGGCGACCTCTACATCGACCTGATTTCCGTTCTGTCCCCGGACGGCCGAACGATCCGCGTCGCAGATTCACGGGGTGTGCTTCTGACTACGGACCGTGTACATCTGTCCCGTGCGGGGGCTGTCTATGTTGCGGAGGAACTGCCGGATCTGTTCCCCGAACTCTATGATCTGGCGGGCCTGTCACCCGCAGGAGCCCACAGCGAAGACTGACCGCAATGCCCTTCGGATACACGCTGATCGATCCTTTGGTTGTCCTGCTGGGAACAGGTCTGGCGGTGTACTTCCTGGGTACGCGGCCCATTCGGCTGATGGCATGGCTGCCCGGGATGCTGACGCTCTATTTCTTCATTCCCTTCGTGACCCTGCTGACCATGTGGCAGACCGTGCCATTGCTGCTGGCAAGCCGGGTGCTGCTGAAAGGGCAGATCCGGGCGGACGGTCCGGTGCGGCTTTTCCTGTTGCTCCTGTTGGCCGGTTTCGCGGCCTCGGCCTTCTATGCAGGGCTTCTGGGGCCGGATAAGTCCCGAGCGGTCATCCGGAGCATCTTCTACATCGGGGTTTTCGCGATCGTGTCCTTCACCTACGAGATGGGACGCCGCGAAGACTGTTATGAACTGCTGCTGAAAGGTCTCGCCATCCTGGGGACCGTGCTTGCGGTCTACGCCCTCTACCAGCTGCTTGCAGCCTATACCGGCCTGCCCTTCCGCGGCATCCTGCGCGGCACAGGCGGGGCCCAGGCGGCCTTTGAAGGTGGGTTTTTCCGTCCCAACAGCCTGGCTACAGAACCCAAACGTCTTGGCTACGTGATGTTCGTTTGCGCCCTGGCCTGCCTGTTTCTCGCCCGGCTCCGGCCAGAGCGGTCGCTGCGGTTGAAATGGACAGGAGCCGGCATCCTGGTCATGTCGCTCTTTACCTTCGCGGGCTCCTATTTCGCGGCGATCGCCCTGTTCGGTATCCTGGCTTCGATGCTGTTTCCGTCCCGGTCGACGAAATACGTTCTGGGCTTTGTCGCTGTGGTGGTCATCACGATGACGGCGTTCCAGGATTCGAACCTGGTCCAGACGATCGAGCACGGGATCGAGCGTCGTCTCAACGAGGTCGAGGTCGGCCTGGACGGATACAAGGTCTACCGCCAGGAATTCTATGCCTGGGACTACTTGGACAAGAACCCGTCGGCGGCCCTCTTCGGGGTGGGCGTCGGCCAGTATTACCAGACCTTCTCGAGCACCTACGGTCTTGGCGCGGGCATCAGCGAGAAAGGAGGCCTGCTGCCGCTCAACTCGAACTTCCTCGAACTGGTCTTCGATCTTGGCGGGATCGCGGCAACGGCCTTCTATGGCGCAATCGTGCTGCTGATCCTGGCACTGCGCCGGCAAGGTGAGACCTTTCTTTGTCTCGCCCTGCTGTTTCTCACGGTGCAGAGCCTGTCGATCCTGACCCTGCACTTCATGGTCCTCTTCGCCGGGGTCGGGACCGGGCGGCTGGCCCTGGCGCGACAGCGTAACCGCCGTCAGGCCTGGCAAATGCCTGCACCTGAGGGTCAAGTGTCGTAATAGGCCTTTCCATACCCCGAATAGGCGCCGTAGCGGTCGCCATAGCCGTAACGCCGCATGCCCGCCGCGTCGATCTGGCTGAGGACCATGCCAGTGATGGGCACGTTGACCGAGGCCAGCTGGCGGATCGCCTCGGCGATCTGGTTGGCGCTGGTCCGGTTCCAGGCCACCGTATAGATCAGCGCATCGGCGTATTGGCCCAGCACACGCACGTCAGGCACCACCAGGACGGGCGGGGTGTCTATGATGACAAAATCATAGCTCTGGCGCAGGCCCTCGAGGAACTCCGAGAAGGTCGAGGAGGAGAACAGGTCGGCGGCGTTGACCGGGGTCTTTTCCCCAAACAGCACGTCGATACCCATCCGTTCGTCATGCACCACGACCTCGGACAGGGGCTTTCGGCCCTCCATCACGGTCAGGAGCCCCTCGGTGCCGCGGCTGGAACTGAAATACTCGAAGAGGGTCTGGCGGCGAATATCCCCCTCGAGCAGCAGCACCCGTTTGCCCAGTCCCGCGTAGTTCTGCGCCAGCGCCAGGGCATTGGTGGTCTTGCCTTCGCCGGGCACGGCGGAGGTCGACAGGATGATCTGCGGCGGATGATCGATGGAGGACATCATGATGGAGGTGCGCAGGTTGCGGATCGCCTCAACCGCCGCCGATGTCGGGTTCTCGATCAGGAAGGGGATCAGCTGCTTGCGGTTGCGGATCTTCATCCGCGGGATCTGGCCGATCACCGGCAGGCCGAACTTTCGTTCGAGGTCGGTCGAGGTGCGGAAGCCCGCGTGCAGGTACTGGCGCACCAGGATGATGACCAGCCCGACCATGAACCCGAGGATACCCGCCATGGCCAGGATCCGCGACTTCTGCGGTGAGACGTAAAAGCCCCCGACCGCCTTGGACAGGACGCGGCTGTCTGCCTGCTGCAGCCCCTGCTGCAGGGTCGTTTCCTTCAGGCGCGTCAGGAAGGTTTCATAGAGTGTCCGGGTGGAGGCGACCTCGCGCTCGGCCTGCTGCAGCTGCAGAAGTTTGTCGAATTCCGCGCTGGCCTCCTGCTCCGAGCTCTGCAGGGAGGCCTCGAGGGTACGGAGCTGGGCCTGGCTGCGGACCAGCCCGTTCTCGAGGGTCTGAAGCCGCGTGTCCGCACGGGTCAGGAAGGTTTCGCGCGCCTCGCCCGACAGTGTCCCGCCCGACTGGTTCAGGAGGCGGGTGAGGATCGGATCCTCGAAGGTCTCGGCAATCTTCTGCAGGTCGCCGCCGGACCGGATATCGCGCAGCCTTGCCAGCTGGGCTTCGGTCGACTCCAGGTCGGCCCGGCTGCGGTCGATGCGGTCCCGCAAATCCCTGATCCGCTGGTTCAGCAGTTCTATGCCCTCTTCGCTGACCAGCTCCATCTCGGACCGCATGGCCTTGATCTGGTCCTGGCGCTCGGCCAGTTCGGCCTCAAGCTCGACCACGCGCTCCGACAGCCAGGAGGTGGCGTGCTCGGTGGCCTGGAATTTTACGTCGATCTGATCGGCGATATAGGCCTTGGCCAGGGTGTTCACGATGCGCGCGGATTTTTGGGGATCCTCGGTGACGACGCGGATGTTGAAGATGTAGGTGCCGTTCTGGATCGAGACCGAAACTGCGCGGCGCAGGGCGTCGATCGCCCGATTGATGGAGCCCTGCCCGTCCGGATCCACTGCCGTGCGCGGTTCGATCCCGCGCACGATCTCGCGCAGGCGGGCCTTGATACCGGTCATCGAATAGGGGGCCACCTCCTGCAGGGCGCTGTTGAACTCGGGGTCCCGGTTCAGTTGCAGTTCGCGGACGACGTTTTCCAGGATGGTACGCGACTTGATCACCACCAGTTCGGTGTTCATCGCCGTGTAATCCGCCGAGACGCCCGAGATGACGCTTGTCAGGTCCACCACCTGCTGGTTGCGGACCTGAAGCGCCAAAGAGGTGTTTGCCGCGTATTTCGGGGCGGCGACGAAATAGGCCTGGTATCCGCCGATGACGATCCCAACCAGCACGCAGAAAGCCAGGAGCCATTTGCCGCGCCAGATGCTTTTCACGAGGCCGACAAGGTCGATGGTGTCGTCTTCCTGCCCCCCTTGGGAAGCAACCTCTGTCTTCGTCATCGAAACGGTCCGTGCCTTCATGTTCATCTCAGTCTGGCCTCATCGCTGACCATGTTTCAATGTTCCCCGGTCCGTCGGAGCGGGCGGAATGCGCCATTCCCTTTGGCTGTCTCGGTCTCGGGCGCGCTCTTGGCCACGGTTTTCAGCCTAGAAAAATTGCTGGATCTTGGACAGGTTCTTCAGTGCGAGGGTTTCCATTCCCCCTACACCATTGGTCCGGATGGCGCGATAGTCCTCGGAACTCTTGCGGAGGATCTTGCGGATCGACTTGTTGCTTTCGCCGCCGACCCGCATCTTGACAAAGACCTCGGGCACATAGGCCAGGCGGATGCCGCCCCGGGCCAGGTAGCGCAGCATGGCGTCGTAATCCGCGGCGATCCGGAACGAGGTGTCGTAGAGCCCCCATGTGTCGAAGACCTCGCGGCGCAGGTAGAGCGTCGGATGCGGCGGCATCCAGCCGCGGCGCAGCTTGGCGGGGGTGTAGGGGCCGGACCGCCACTTGCGGATGATGCGGCCGGTGTCCTCGGCGGCGACGTAGTCGAGATCGCCATAAACGCCGTCCACCGCCGGATCCCGTAGCGTCTCGGCCACTCGGGACAAAACGCCGGGCGCGGCAAAGAAATCGTCCGAGTGCATCAGCCCGATCACCTCGCCGGTGCAGCGGGCGATGCCCTTGTTGATCGCATCGTAGATCCCGCCATCGGGTTCGCTGACCAGCGAGATGTTGGACTGCGTCCGTGCCTCGATCAGTTCCAGCGTGCCATCGGTCGATCCGCCGTCCTGGATCACATGTTCCACGCCCGGATGGGTCTGGGCGGCAACGCTGTCGAGCGCCTCACCAAGGGTGCGCGCGCGGTTGTAGACGGCGGTGACGACGGAAATCCTGGTCACGTCTCGATCTCTTTCAAAATCTGCCGAAGGCCCGGGCCAGCGGATCAAATGGCATTCATCGGTCCGCCTGTGGCGGCGTCTCGACCGCGCCTTAGCACGTGGGAAATCGCTTGGGAACGCGCGATGCGGCGCGGTGGGGGTCTGGGGTCGGGTGCCGCGCCGGATGCTGTTTTTCAGGTCAGCGCGCCGCCTGTCAGCGCGCCACCTGGCCCGCCGCATTCAGCAGCGTCGGGAAGGCCTGTTGCAGGGCGCGGCCCCACTTGGTGATGGGCTGTTCCTCGATGAAGAGGACATCATTGGGGCGCATTTCGAACCTAGTCGCCAGGATCATGTTGGCCGCGTTGCCCGCGTTCAGGTGATAGGCCACGATCTCGCCGACCTTGGCCGGGTCGCTGCTGCCGCGCAGGACGTAGATCTCGGTCGGGTCGCCGGTGGTGTTGTCGAAGCCGCCCTCGTTGTACAGCACGTCGGCCAAGGTTGCCTGGCGGCCATAGGGCAGCGCAAAGCGGTTCTGCTTGGTCACCTCGCCGCTGAGATAGACGTAATCGCGCTTTTCCGCGTCCAGCGCGGTGCGCGCCTCGAACAGGCCGCGGCGCTCTTCCAGCGCCGCGCGGCGAATGCCGATCTCGGCGCTCAGCGTACTCAGCGCCGTGCTGCGCGCGGACGACCGGAGCGTGATCACGTCGATCCTGGCCTTGTAGAACTCGAACGCGCGGTCGAGATCATAGGTCGTGTCGACATAGATCGCGTCGCCCGCCCGCAGCAGCTTGTCCTTGAGCGCCGGTTGCGCGCGATAGGTTTCGACCGGGATCTGGTACAGCGTACCGTCACGATAGATCCGGATCGAGGCGAACTCCTCGTCGCGCACGTTCAGCCCGCCCGCGGTGATCAGCGCCTGGCCCAGGGTCAGGTTGTTGGGTGTGATCGGCACCAGCTTGGCGGAACCCACGGCACCGCCCACGGCCACCTGCTGCGAGTTGAACTCGGTCACCTCGAGGCTGAAGGAGGGGTCGATCTGGTTCGACACCAGCGCCTGGAACAGCTGGTCCTCGGCCTGTTGCAGGGTCATGCCGGCCAGCTGGACCGGGCCGATCTCCGGGATGGCGATGGTGCCGTCGTCGCGGACCGTATAGCCCTGCCGCTGGTTCTGTGCCGCCAGCAGGCCCGAAAGCTGTTCCACCGTCGAGGCGGCGTTGCGCGTGGCCAGCAAGAGCACGTCACCCACGCCGATGCGGTAGGGCTGCGGGCTGACGTCGGGCAGCGGGCGATATTCCAGACGTTGCCGCGATTCGTCGGGCAGGTAGGGCGCGGCGGGCAGTGCCCCGACGCCGGTGGCGCCGCCGTAGGATCCGGCATAGGCGTAAAAGACATCCGGCAGCGCGCGCGGCGTATAGGCAGAGGCATTGGCATAGGTCACGGCCCTGGGCGTCAGCTCGACCACGGACACGGGCAGCGCGCCCTGTCGTTCGGACACCTTCGGGCTGTGATAGGTGACCCCGCACCCGGAGAGGACCGCAAATCCGCTCATCGCCAGCACGGCGGCGCGGAGCCAGCCGCCCGGTTTTCCATGCATTTCAGACCCTGTCCGCAAGATCATCCCCATTGTGCCTCACCCCGGCGCCAAATCGGTTTCCATTGCTCAGGCACAAGCAGCCGGGAGATAAATGGAAACCGCAAAAATCTCTGAATGATGTAGCCCGGCGGGGAGCCGAATGCGACAGGAGCCATTGCCCCGCCGCGCCATCGGTGCCGATCGCGGCAAATCAGCAACAAACCGGGAAAACCTGCGCGACCTGTGGAAAAGTTTTGCGCAACCTCGGATCGCCCCGTGCCCGGATCGTCCCGTGACTGCGCGCCGGCGCATTGACAGGTGCAGGCCCGGATACCGTTGCGGGCCCGGATACGGTTGCGGGCCTGGGTGTCAGGCGCCGCCACGCTTGGCGACGACGCTGAGCGTCCGCCAGAAGATCCACATCTCGAGCGCAAGGCTCATGTGCGAGATGTAATAGAGATCCGCCTTCACCTTGCGGCGGGTGGCGTCCATGCCCTCGATATAGCCCAGTTCGGTCTGCGCCAGGCCGCTGATGCCGGGGCGGACGGCGTGGCGTTCGCGGTAGCCGGGGATCTTTTCCAGGTATTCCACCGCGTGATCGAAATAGTCCGGCCGCGGGCCGATCAGGCTCATCTGGCCGCACAGCACGTTGAGAATCTGGGGCAATTCGTCGATCCGCGACTTGCGCAGGAAACGGCCCAGCGTGGTGATCCGGTCCAGCTCCAGCGGGCTGTCCGCGCCGCGGACAACCGTGGGGACCGCCCGCATGGTGCGGAACTTGATCGCCCTGAACGGCTTGCAGTCGCGGCCCATGCGGGGCTGCACGAAAAACAGCGCGCCCGTGTTGTAGAAGGGGTTCAGGACAAGGATGAGCACCGCAAGCACCGCCAGAACCGGCAGCAGCAGGAGGCTCATGAAAATGTCGAAACTGCGCTTTGCGATCCGAAACGCTCTCGCCCG
>Ga0208330_1000024_pt1 | contig 102468 bp, 100 predicted proteins | sample DeeseametaMP1896_FD_184180 | JGI IMG/M metagenome (GOLD analysis project Ga0208330, IMG submission 184180) | Marine microbial communities from the Deep Pacific Ocean - MP1896 (SPAdes) | ecosystem: Environmental > Aquatic > Marine > Oceanic | place: East of Hawaii, North Pacific Ocean... | reverse complement strand
TGCCACCGCGCCAATGGTACTGCGTCTCAAGACGTGGGAGAGTAGGTCGCCGCCAAACCTAGAAAAAACCAAACCTCTCTATGCAAAATACGAATATAAAAGCCCCGTCCGGTTCCGCCGGCGGGGCTTTTGTCGTTCTGGATCAGAAATTCCCCGCGGCCTCGGTCAGCAGTTCCAGCATGCGGCGTTGGGCCGTGGTGGGCATCCAGTCGCGGCGCAGTGTAACGCCGATCCTGCGTGTCGGAACATCCGGTTGAATTGGAAGTGGCGTCATCAGGCCGTGCTGAACCTCGGCGGCGGCCTGCCACCCGGAAATGCAACCGAGCATCTCGCTTTGCCGCAGGGTTTCGCGCATCAGGAGGACGGAGCCGCTTTCGATGACGTTTTCCGGCGGTCTCAACCCGTGGTTGGAAAAGACCTCTTCGAATTGACGACGCGCCGGGGCGCCCATGCGGGGGACGACCCAGGGCCATTGGAGCAGACTCGCGATTGTTGGGGCCTTGCCCTTGGTCAACGGATGCCCGGGTCTGGACACGAAACACAAACGGTCGTCGAAAAGTGGACGTTGCTCGACCTCTGCCACCGGTGCGGGATCGCGCAGGGCTCCGATGATCGCATCGACGTCTCCGGCAACAAGCCCGGCTAGGAGATCCTCGTAACGACTGTCGTGCACGATGACCGGCGTTTCGGGGCGTTCCTTCCGGAACGCAACCAGTGCCGCCGGCAGCAGGTTGGATCGTGACAAGGGCAGGGCGCCCAGAACCACGCGCCCGCCTTCGCGTCCATCGAATTCCGCCAGATCCGCCTCTGCCTGGTCCAGTTCGGCGAAGGCGAGTCGCGCGGCCCTGCAAAGCGACAGGCAGGTCCGGCGGGGAACCAACCCGCTGCGTGCGCGATCGAACAGCGAACGGCCAGCCGCGCGTTCCAGATCGCTCACCGCACGGTGGACCGTGGGTTGGGCCAGGCCCAGTTGCCGGGCAGCGAGGGTGACATTGCCGCTGTTTGCGGTGGCGATCAGGGCAATCAGTTGGGAGTGGGTCGCGACACGCGACAGGCCGGGGGCAAGGGCGTCAAGGGCCGGGTCCAGCCGGTCGAGCGCGCGCCGGATCCTGGCCAGCAGCACCACGCCGCGTTCCGTCGGAAAGGCTCCGGCGCTGTTGCGATCGAACAAGGGGCTGCCAACCGCGGACTCGACCTTGTGCAAAGCATGGGTGACGGCGGTCTGGGACAGGCCGCTGACCTGGGCCGCTCCCGTCAGAGAACGGTGTTCTGCAATCGCAGGCAAGAGACGCAGATGTCTCAGGTTGCGCGGGATCGACTGGCCTGTTGTCACGTCAGTTGAACATCGTATTTGGCAGGATCAGCGAGATCTGAGGGAAGGCGACAAGCACCGCCAGTGTCGCGATCATCGCCAGCCAGAAGGGCAGGACGCCGCGAAAGATTGTCCCCAGCTCGACCTTGGGCGCCACCGATTTGACGATAAAGACGTTGATCCCGACGGGCGGTGAAATCAATCCCATTTCAAGCGTCAGGACCACGAGCACCCCGAACCAGATCGGGTCGATCCCCAGGTCGATGATGACCGGAAAGAAGATCGGCAAGGTCAGCACCAGCATGGCAAAACCTTCGAGAAAGCAACCCAGAACGAGGTAGACAAAGAGGATCACAATAAGGGTGCCGATTGTGCCCGCTTCGAGGCTGGCCAGGAATTCCCCGACGACCGTTGGGATATGGCTGAGCGCCAGGAACGGGTTGATCATATGCGCGGCGATCAGGATCAGCATGACCGTGGCGGTGGTCACGATGCTGTCCTTGGATGCCTCCCAAAACGCGCCGAGCGTCAGGGTGCGGGTCACGATCCCGTAGAGGATCACCAGCCCGGCGCCGACCCCCGCCGCCTCTGTCGGGGAGAAGAGCCCGGCATAGATGCCGCCGATGGTCAGCAGGATCACGACAAGGATGGGCAGCGCGCCCAGCAGCTTGCGGCTCTTCTCATCCATCGTGGTCCGTGGTCCGGCGGGGCCGAAACTGGGCCGTATCCAGCACATCACGGTGATTGTCAGGATGAAGGCGCTGAGCAGCAGCAGGCCCGGCAGAACGCCGGCGAGGAACAGTCGGCCGATGCTCTGTTCGGTCAGGATGGCATAGATGACAAAGCCGGTAGAGGGCGGGATCAGGATGCCCAGGGTGCCACCTGCGGCAACCACTCCCGTCGACAGGCGCGGATCATAGTCGAAACGGTCCATCTCGCGCAGGCTGACCTTGCCCATCGTCAGGGCGGAGGCGACGGAAGACCCCGACAGCGCCGCGAACCCGCCGCAGCCGATCACCGTGGCCGAGGCCAGCCCGCCACGGATCTGGCCGATCACCGCATAGGCCGCATCATACAGCTGTCGGCTCATCCCCGTGACCGTGGCGATATTGCCCATCAGGATGAACAGCGGAATGATGACCAGTTCCGGGTTCGAGGCCAGCGTGAAGGTTTCCGAGGCCAAAAGCCCCATCGCAGCGTTCCAGCCGTTCAGGTGCCAGATTCCAAGGAAGCCCACCAGGAACATGGCAAAGGCCACAGGAATACGCAGCATCAGCAGGATCAGCAAAGCCGCGATGCCCATGAGGCCGATGGCGCCAATTGTCATGTGGTCTTGCTCCATTCGCCGCGCACGTCGCGTCGCGACAGGGTCAGTTCCACCGCCCGCAACAGCATTCCCAGCGCGGTGAGAACGGCGAACCCACACAGCCCCCACTGGAACCAGACCTTGGGCAGGCGCAGCAGATTGGTGGAGAGGTTCAGCATCTGGCTCAACTTCGCGCTTTCCCAGACGGCCCATGCGATGAAGGCAAAGATCACCGCACCCAGCAGGGCAGAGAAGATGTCGATGATCCGGTTCATCAGCGGTGGATAGGTCTTCTGGAACAGATCGACCGCGATATGACCGCCGTTGCGGTCACAAAGCGCCATGCCGCCAAAGACAAGCATGACCATGATCATGGTGATCAGGTCCTGGCTGCCGAACATCGGATGGCCGAAGGCGCGCCCGATCACGTCGACCAGGATCACGCCGACCTCGGCAATCAGCGCCAGTGCGCCGATGCCCGCGGACAGGCGGATCAGCCCGTCCGCGGTTTTCCTGAGGGCGTTCAGCACTCACTCGCCCCGCATCTTGGCAAGCGCGGCCTCTCCATTGACCTCGGCAACGTAGCCATTGACCACGTCGGCCACGGCATCGGCAAAGGCCTGGGCCTCTTCCGGGCTGAGATCGATCACCACGTTGGTGTCATCCGCGCGGGCGGCCTCCAGCGCGGCATCTGCCGTCGCGTTCCAGGCCATTTCGGCGGATTTGGAGACCTCCATGCCTGCAACGGCGTCGACGGCGGCCTTGGCGTCAGGCGACAGCTTGTCATAGGACGACTGGCCCATCACCGTGTAAAAGGCGAGGCGGCCCAGGTTGGCGCCCAGGGTATAGCTGTTGGCGACCTCGTCCAGTTTGAAGTCCGACAGGGTCGAGGCACCGGTGATCACGCCGTCGATCAGCCCGGTCTGCAGCGCGTTGTAGACCTGGTTGATCGGCATCTGCACCGGCGTCGCGCCTAGGGCCTCGGCCACTTCGGCGGCGGTGGCGCCCGCGACGCGCACTTTCAGCCCTGCAAGGTCTGCGGGGGTGCGGATCTCTACATCCTTCATGATGAAAATATTGGGTTCCGAGGTCCAGAGCGCGATCGGTTTGGCGGCAGGGAACTCTCCCTTGATCTCGTCAAAGGCTGCCCAGAGCGCCTCGTAGCCCGGCTGATCCAGCGGGATGGCATTGGGCATTTCGACGATCATGGTCTTGCCGAACTGCGACGAGGTGTAGCCCGGCAGCCCCCAGACCATGTCGGCCACGCCCTGCACGGCACGGACGTATTGTTCGACCGGGCCCGCGCCCAGTTCGCCGCCGTGATAGCCGCGTACCGTCACCGCGCCATCGGTGGCCGCCGACAGATCGGCGTTCAGCTTTTCGATCACGCTGGCGTTGATGGTGTGGAACGGAGGCGTGAAATTGGCGAATTTCAGCTCCTGCGCCTGGGTGCTCATGGCAGAGGCCACGGCAAGCGCGGCGCCCGCGAACAGATGGGTCATTTTCATTTGATTTTCCTCCCGATTGATATGACCGGCCCTCCCCGGCGCGGTCCGTCCCCGGGCAAAGTAGTGCATCACCTTGCCCGGGAAACAAATTCATTCCGCCCGAAGGCGCAGGAATTTCTCTTATTCGGCCGCTTTCGTCCGCCAGCTGTCGGCGTAGTTCTCGCGGGCTTCCTTTGCGTAGGGTGTGGGTGAGACGCGCACGCGGATCTCGGCCTGCTTGTGCTTTTCGGTCGATGTCTTGGCGGTGTCGTCCGGTTCCCCCCAGCGCAGGGTCAGCACGTCGCCCACCTGCACGTCCTTGTGCACCACGCCCAGGGACAGCATGCAGCGTTCGTTCCAGCTATAGCCGTTGAACATCGACATGCCGACCATCTGGTCGCCCTGCATCACCATGTCGGCGCTGGACGAGGCATAGTTTGGCTGCGGGAAGTCGATCCACTTGTAGGGGGTCCCTTCCTCGAACCCGCTGGCGATGACCTTCAGCACATCCTCGCGGTTCCATTCAAAGGTGACTTTCTTGCGGTGCGCCCCTTCGGCCTTGATCTTCTCCAGCGCTGACTTGCCGATGAAGTCGTCCTTCTTCCAGCCGATGTAGAAGTCATAGCCCAGCTCGAAGGGATTGACGTAGTAGTCCTCGATGTTGTCGCTGACAAAGCTGCCGCCGATGGCGCCCGCCGCCTCGTACATGTCGGCGCCCAGCCAGTCGCGGTAGTCCGCCAGCATGCCGTCGCCGGTGTAGATCCCGGGCAGCGGCGAGGGGATCCAGCCGGATTCCAGCGTGTTGGTCGAATAGGCGCGGCTGCCGCATTGCACGATGTTCACGCCCGCCTCTTTCGCGGATTCCAGGATCACCGAGTGGATGTAGTCCTTGTCCTTGTACGGCCCCCAGACCTCCAGCCCCGGCGCGCCGGACATGCCGTGGCGCAGCGCCTGGACCTTCTTGGAACCGATGTTGATCCAGTCGACGTGAAAGAATTTGATGTCCGGGATCGGGCCGCCGTTCATCTTCTCGAATATCTTGTAGGCTTCCGGCCCCTGGATCTGATAGCGGTAGTGTTCGCGCAGCACGCGTTCGCCTTCGGGGCGCGACGGCGAACGGGGATCGTGACGCAGGCGCACGTTCCACTTGCCCCAGGCGGCGGCGAACATCAGCCAGTTCGAGGTAGGCGCGCGACCGACCAGGATGTACTTGTCCTCGCGCTCGCGGAAAATGATGTGGTCGCCGATCACATGGCCGTTGGGCGTGACCGGGACAAAGTGCTTGGCGCGGTTCAGATCGAAATTGGCAAACGAGTTGATGCCGTGGTGCGACAGGAATTCGGTCGCCTGCGGGCCTTCGACGATGACCTCGTCCATGTGGTGGCTCTGGTCGAAAAGCACCGCGCTTTCGCGCCAGGCGGCCTGCTCGTTGCGCCAGTTCTGGAATTCCGGCGTCACCACCGGGTAGACATACATCCCGATCTGCGAATTGCGCAGCATTTCGACCGGGTTGTTCCACTTCTTCATCGTGTCGTTGAGACTGGGCATGGTTGTTTCCTCTCTCCCTGTACCAGTTGTGTCACTCCGCGATCAGCGAGAGTCCGGGCACCTTTTCGGCAAGAGCCGGCTCTTCCATTGTCACGTAATCCAGGTTGTTGCGGGCCAGCCGGGCGTGTTCCCGGGCCAGAGCCTCGGCGCGGCTGCCCTGGCGGTCCATGATCGCCTCATAGATGCCGCGGTGCTGTCTTTGCGCGCGGGTCAGGCTTTCGCGGAAATCGGGGATCAATTCCTGCCCCTGCATGAAGGCCGAGGGCGAGGCCGCCGGCAGGCGTCCGGCGCGGGCGACTTCGCGCGCGACAACGGCACTGCCGGCAAGATTGGCCAACAGGTCGTGGAATTCGCCGTTCAGGGCGACATAGGCCTTGAAGTCCAGCGTGCCGGACACAGCCTCGTCCAGTTGGTTCAGGACCCCGGCCATACGCTCGGCCAGCTCTGGCAGGGCGCCACGTTCGGCGGCCAGACGGGCGGCGGTGCCTTCCAGAACGCCGCGCAGCTCTATCGCGTCGTGGATGTCGGCCTTGGTGAACTGGGCCACCCGGCAACCGCCGGTCTCGATCCGTTCCAGCAGGCCTTCGTCGACCAGCCGGTCCATCGCCTTGCGCAGCGGAGTGCGGGAGAGATTCAGGCGCTCGGCCAGCGCGATCTCGGCCAGACGCTCGCCGCCATCAAAGCTGCCGCTCAGGACGAGCGACCGCAATTCGATGAGGGCGCGCGCGTATTGGGCACTGCGTTCCTGCCGATTCATAGGTCTCCTCCCAAAGTTCAAGGGAAGGTATCTTGTATACATAAATTGTCAACATGGCTCAATTTCGTTTCGTTTTAGCAGTGTGATCGAAATATTGTATACCGCAGTGCGGGCCGTGCCCTGGCGGTCGGAAAATATGCGGTTCTTGCGATGAATCAACGTGCCGGCGCGCGCGGGTGCTAGACTTGCATACTTACCCGGCACACCGGGGCTGCCGGGCGACCCCAGGGGAAGACATGGCGAATCGTGACAGCGGCATGATCATCGGAACGCGACAGAAAGCCATTGGCATGGCAGACCTTGTGGCGCCCACGGCGGGCCCCGACTTGATCTATGGCACACCGCTCGACGACGTCATCGCCGGACTGGCCGGCGATGACGTCATCTACGGGGTCGAAGGTGACGACTCGCTCGACGGGAACGAAGACAACGACTCGCTGGAAGGCGGGCCGGGCAACGATACGCTTGACGGCGGCGAGGGTGACGACACGCTGCGCGGAGGCGAGGATGACGACTGGCTGATTTTTTCCGCAGGGGCGGATGTCGTGGACGGAGGCGCCGGGACAGACACATTCGATCTGACGGGCGTCACCGCCAATGTTGGAATGAGCCTGACATATCAATGGCTAGAGCTCGACGGCATTGGGACCGGCGTCGTTCCGTCGAACCTCGAAACCATCCTGTTGGGTCCGGGGGACGACAGTGTCTCTGCCAATACCGATCTCGATACAAAACTGGACGGTGGAGAGGGCAACGACCGTTTGCTCGGGCTCGAAGGCAACGACACGCTGATCGCCGGGCCCGGTCTGGACGATCTCGATGGCAATCAGGGGGACGATCTTTTGGTTCCAGGTCCCGGACGGGACCTGCTTGTCGGTGGACGAGGGACCGACACTCTCGACTACTCGGCAACCACCCTGGGCTTCACGCTGGACATCAATCCCGGACCCGCCCCCTTGGGCGGTTTGCTTTACTGGTCGATTGTCTCTTCGCCCGATCCAATTGCAGAGATCGACCAGGTCCGAGGCGTGGATTTCGAGGTCATTCTGGGTGGGGCGGGCGATGACCATATCACGGCTTTCCAGACCGGCGTGACGCTTCGGGGCATGGCCGGAAACGACACCCTGACCGGGGACTCAGGCAGCGATTTCATCGAAGGCGGTTCCGGCGCGGACGTGATGGATGGCGGCAGCGGCGGCGACGACACGGTGTCCTTCGACACTGCTTCGGGCGATGTGCTTGTACGGCTGTGGAACGGGCGGCTGGTGTCGGCAGACCCCATCGTCGCGGGGGACACGATCACGGGGTTCGAAAGCGTCTTGACCGGCGGCGGCAACGATACCCTTGAGGGAACCCAGGGTGACAATCTTCTGGTTGGTGGCGCGGGTGATGATCATCTCACCGCGTTTGCCGGTGACGATACGGTCCTGGGCGGGGACGGGGTCGACACGATTCTCGCCGGCGCGGGCAGCGACCTTGTCGATGGCGGGCCAGGCGCCGACGTTCTGAATGGCGGCGGCCTCGTCGGAGACGACACGCTGGACTACAGTGGCAGCACGGCCGCCGTGATCGTCGATCTGGACCGGGGCGGCCAGAGCGCCACCGGCGGCACCGCCACGGGTGACACGATTGCGGAATTCCAGAGCGTCACCGGATCGGCCCTGTTCGGGGATACGCTGATCGGCTCGGACCTGAACAACGTGATGCGGGGGCTGGGCGGGGATGACACGCTGCATGGCCTTGACGGGTTCGACACGATGTTCGGTGGCGATGGTGCCGACGTCATGTACGGCGGTGACGGGGCCGAAGAAATGGACGGTGGCCCAGGTGACGATGTCATCGCCGGGCAGGACCGGGCAGATACGATCCTGGGTGGCGACGGCAATGATACGATCTCGGACGGTCCGGGGTGGGACACGGTGGATGCGGGCTCGGGCGATGATGTGGTCTATGTCGGCTTGGGCCGTGATGTCATAGATGGCGGCCCCGGGATCGACACTGCGAATTTTTCCGTCTTTTCAGAGGCCGTCACCATCAACCTGCTCAACCATGTGGCTGCGGGCGCCTCGGAGTTCACCTTGCTGTCCAATTTCGAGAACGCGACAGGCGGGGGCGGCGACGATCTTGTCATTGGAGACACGTTCCGAAACACCCTGCGCGGTCTGGGTGGCAGCGACACGCTCTTGGGGCTGGACGGTCCGGATCTCTTGCTGGGCGGCACGGGCGGCGACGAGCTCGACGGCGGCGGTCAGTTCGACATCCTGTCGGGGCAAGAGGGGGACGACACGCTGGACGGCGGCGCCCAGGACGACTTTCTGCGCGGAGGAGACGGGGCCGATACCTTTGTATTCACGGAGGTTTTCGGGCAGGACGTCCTCGATGATTTCGGATTTGGCGGTTCGGATCTGGCCCGGATCATAGGCGCGCCCGCAGGTTACAACACATTCGCCGATTTCGACGTGGACAGCAGCGGCGCCATCAATTCCGCCGACGCCGCGCTGACGGCCAAGGTCACGGTTGGCCCGGGAGGAGAGCTGACCCTGATCTTCGATCCTCTGGGCGAGACCAGCGTGACCTTTTCCGGGGTGACTGCACTGGTCGCGACCGATCTGGATTTCGCCTGACGGCTCACCCGCCGCGCCGGATCATCTCCTTGTATGCCGCCCGGATGCGGTGGAACATCTGTCCCGCCTTGCCGCCGCCGATCACCCGCCCGTCGATCTCGAACACCGGGGTCTGCGCGCCGAAGGTGCCGGTCAGAAACGCCTCGTCGGCGCCATAGGTGTCGACCAGCGAGAAGTTGCGTTCAAAAACGGGAATGCCGTTGTCGCGGCAGATGTCGATCACCTTTTGCCGCGTGATGCCGTTCATGCAGTAGTCCCCGGTCGAGGTCCAGACCTCGCCCTTGCGCACGATGAAGAAGTTGCAGGCGTTGGTGGTGTTCACAAAGCCGAAGGGATCCAGCATCAGCGCCTCGTCCGCGCCCGCGCGGACGGCGTGGTTCAGTGCGATGATGCAATTCAGTTTGGAATGCGAGTTCAGCTTGGCATCCTGGGTCAGGGGCAATCCCCGGTGGTGCGGCACGGTGAACAGGGAAATGCCCCGGTCGATGACGCTGTCGTCGGGTTTCGAGTGCTCCGCGATGATGACGATCGTCGGGCCATAAACGCTGAGATGCGGATGCTGAAAGGGTTTGCGCTTGCGCCCGCGCGTCACCATCAGGCGGATGTGCACATCTGTGGTCATACCGTTGGCCGCCAGCGTGTCCCAAATGGCCTGCGTCAGCTCTGCGCGCGTCTTGCCGATGTCGAGGTCCAGATAGAGCGCGGCCTCGTAAAGCCGGTCCAGGTGGTCATCCAGGAAGGGGATATTGCCGTCATAAAGCCTCAGCCCCTCCCAGATGCCATCCCCCAACAGGAAGCCGCTGTCATAGACCGACACCCGTGCCTCGTCCCGGTGGACGATCTCGCCGTCGACGTAGATCAGGATGTCATCGTTGCGCACGTCCGGTGCGGCGTCATGCGTCGAAACATGGTCGTCGGTCATCTTGTTCCCCTCTGGTCCGCCGCGATGCTTGCATGGCGCCGTGCCAGAGGAAAGCAGGCTTGCTCCACAGGCGGCGCGTTGGTACTCATCCGGTATGACGGAAAACGCTGACGCCATCTTGGCCAAACTTCCCACCCGCCTGCGCGAGGCACGCCGGGCGCAGGGGCTGTCGCTCGACGCCGTGGCCAAGCTGTCGGGCGTGTCCCGCAGCATGGTCAGTCAGATCGAGCGGGGGGAGTCGTCGCCCACCATCGCCACGCTGTGGAACCTGACCCGTGCCCTGCAGGTCGATTTTGCCGGTCTGCTGGAGGACGCGCCCGCCCGCCAGATCGAGGTGCTGCGCGCCGGGGATGTGCCCACGATCGAAAACCGCGGTGCTGGGTGCACCATCCGCATCCTGTCCCCGCCCGAAGAGGCCGGGCGGCACGAGGTTTACGAGCTGCGCTTTGCCGCTGGCGGTGTACTGGACAGCCTGCCGCACACGCGTGGCGCGCGCGAGCATCTCAGCGTGATCGAAGGCGAGGTCGAGGTTTCAAGCGGTGCGGGATGCGACCGGCTTGGCCCAGGCGACACCGCGCGCTATGCCGCTGACGTGCCGCATCGGATCGCGGCGCTTGTCCCGGCGCGGGCCTTCCTGGTGGTACAGGATGCATGATGCGGCAATATAACGGATAAAAATCCGCGATTCCGAAAATCCCCTATTTCGGAATTCCATCCGTCATGTTAGCGTTTCCGCAATGGAGGCTAACATGACACACCGATTCCTGACCCATCTGACCGAGACCCTGAGCCAGATCGAGGCCGACGGCATGATGAAGCGCGAGCGCCTCATCACCTCGCCGCAGGGCGGTGAGATCATGGTGGATGGCGAAACAAAGATCTGTCTCTGCGCCAACAACTACCTTGGGCTGGCTGACCATCCCGACCTGATCGCCGCTGCCAAGGCGGCGATGGAGCCTAAAGGGTACGGCATGGCCTCTGTCCGCTTCATCTGCGGCACGCAGGACCTGCACCGCGAGCTGGAAACCCGGTTGGCGCAGTTCCTCGGCAAGGACGATTCAATCCTGTTCGCCGCCTGTTTCGATGCCAATGGCGGGCTGTTCGAACCGCTCTTGGGGCCGGAGGATGCGGTGATCTCGGACGCGTTGAACCACGCGTCGATCATTGACGGCATCCGGCTCTGCAAGGCGCGGCGGTATCGCTATGCCAATTCCGACATGGCGGATCTTGAGGCGCAGTTGAAACAGGCCCGCGAAGACGGCGCGCGCTTCATCATGATCGCCACCGATGGTGTGTTCTCGATGGACGGTTACCTGGCGAAGCTGCCGGAGATCACCGCGCTGGCGGAACAATACGATGCTCTTGTCATGGTGGACGACTGTCACGCGACCGGCTTCATGGGGCCGAAGGGGCAGGGGATGCCGGCGCATTTCAGTGTCGACGTGGATATCCTGACCGGCACCCTGGGCAAGGCGCTGGGCGGGGCCATCGGCGGCTATATCGCCGGTCCGCAGCCGGTGATCGACCTCTTGCGCCAGCGCGCGCGGCCCTATCTCTTTTCCAACGCCCTGCCGCCGGCGGTCGTGGCCGCCGGGATCGAGGCGATCCGCTTGGTCGAAGAAGGCGACGACCTGCGCACACGGCTTTTTGACAATGCCGCCTACTGGCGCGCGGGTCTGACGGACCTGGGCTTTGACCTCTTGCCGGGGGAACACCCGATCGTCCCCGTCATGCTGGGCGAGGCGAAGCTGGCGCAGGAGATGGCGGCGCAATTGTTCAATAAAGGCGTCTATGTCTCCGGTTTCTTCTTTCCGGTGGTGCCCAAGGGGCAGGCGCGTATCCGCACGCAGATGAGTGCGGACCTGACGCGCGAGAATCTCGACAAGGCGCTGGAGGCCTTCGGGCAGGTTGGCCGCGATCTGGGGGTGATCCGATGACAAGCAATCAAATGAAGGCATTGGTGAAGGCGAAACCCGAGGAAGGCCTTTGGATGGAGCGCGTCCCGGTGCCCGAGATCGGGCCGGATGACGTCCTGATCAAGATCAAGGCCACGGGCATCTGCGGGACGGACATTCATATCTGGAACTGGGACGACTGGGCACAAAAGACCGTGCCGGTTCCCCTGGTGACGGGGCACGAGTTTGCCGGGGAGATCGTCGAGATCGGCCGCAACGTGGATGACCTGACCATCGGTCAGCGGTGCAGCGGCGAGGGGCACCTGATCGGCAAGCACTCGCGCCAGTCGCGGGCGGGCAAGTTCCACCTCGACCCGGAAACGCGCGGCATCGGCGTGAACGAGCAGGGGGCCTTTGCCCAGTACCTGCGCCTGCCGGCCTTCAACGTGGTGCCGCTGCCGGACAGCATCCCGGACGAGATCGGGGCGATCCTCGATCCGCTGGGCAATGCCGTCCACACGGCGCTGAGTTTCGACCTGGTGGGTGAGGATGTGCTGATCACCGGCGCGGGCCCCATCGGGATCATGGCGGCGGCTGTGGCGCGCCACGTCGGCGCGCGGCGGGTGGTCATCACGGATGTGAACCCGGATCGGCTGGCCCTGGCGGGGCAGGTGGCGGACGTGGTGCCGGTGAACGTGGGTGAGGAAGACCTGAAGGACGTGGTGGCACGGCTGGGCATGAAGGAAGGCTTTGACGTGGGGCTTGAGATGTCGGGCAACCAGCGGGCGCTGGACCAGATGGTCGAGACGCTGGTGATGGGCGGGCGCATCGCGCTCTTGGGTATTCCGCCGGGCAAATCGCCGGTCGACTGGTCGCGGATCGTCTTCAAGGCGATCACGATCAAGGGCGTCTACGGGCGCGAGATCTTCGAGACCTGGTACAAGATGATCGCCATGCTGGAAAACGGGCTGGATGTCAGCCGGGTCATCACCCACCGTTTCCCGGTCGACCGCTTCGAAGAGGGTTTTGCGGTCATGCGGTCGGGCAAGTCCGGCAAGGTCGTGCTGGACTGGGTCTGAGGCAATCCCTGTACGTTTTGTACAAAACGTACAGGGAATCCGGCATTTCGTACAAAGCGGTAAGGTCTAGGTAAGGGGATCAGACCGCGTAGCGCGTCGCGCCGCGGCGGTTCTCGTCCACCGGTTGGGACAGGACCACCGCCTGATGCGCGCGCTGGTCGCAATTGGCGCGGGGACAGACACGGCAGTTGATGCCGATCTCGGCCGCATGTGGCTGCCGGACGTTCAACTCCTCGGCGTAACCGATGCTGCCGACGTGTTCCATCGCGCAGCCCATCGCCACCGCCAGTCGCACGTCCTGCCTGTGGCGGGCAAAGCTGGGGCGGTCCACCGTGCGGGCAAAGACGAAGAACTGCGACCGGTCGGGCATCTCGGCGACCTGCGGTAGAATCAGGCCGGGTGTTCGGAAACAGGTGTGCACCTCCAGCCGGGGGCAGGCGCCGCCGTATTCGGCGAGGTGAAAATCGGTCGAGTTGAATCGCTTGGTGACGTTCCCGGCCTTGTCGATCCGCAAAAAGAAGAAGGGCACGCCCCGCGCGCCGCTGCGCTGCAGCGTCGTGGCGCGGTGGCAGGCCTGTTCGAAACTGACGCCGAACCGGGTGGCCAGGTGGTCGAAGTCGTACTTGCTCTCCAGCGCCTCGGTCAGGAAATGCTCATAGGGCATCAGCACGGCGGCGGCAAAGTAGTTGGCCAGCTCCACCCGGCAACGCGCGCGCCCCTTGGCGTCGGTCAGGCCGCTGCGGCCAAGGATATCGTCCAGCAGGTCCTTCTGTTCGACCAGGGCGGCCACATGGACCAGCTGGAACACCCGGTTGGGATGGTCCAGCGCCTCGGACAGGCGGACCTCGCGGCGCTCTTCGTCGTATTCCCTGAGCGAGGTCGGCATCTCGGCCACCGGGACCAGCCGAACACGTAGGTCCATGCGGTGCCGCAGCCGCAGTTTCAGCGCCGGATAGATGTCGTCGGGGGCGACGTTCTCGCCGAACCAAAAGCCCTCGGCAGCCTGTTCCAGTGCCTCGAAGTGATTGCGGTTGCTGCGAAAAAAATTGTGAACCACCGCCTCGGAGGTCTGCGGCAGCACGCGCTGCCCCGTCTCGCCAGAGCTGGCAACGCTCATCAGCTGATCGTTCGTCGCCATGAAGGCGCGGTGCAGTTTCAGAAAGCAGGCGGCCAGGTCGGGGCTATGCGCCAGGGCGGCGCGCAACTGCGGCAGGTCGGGGCGGGCGCCCTCGAACAGCGGGTCCTGCAGGACGGCGCGGATGTCGGCCAGCTGTGCTGTGTCGTCGTCCTCGGCGATGTCGCGCCAGTCAACGCCATAGGCCTCGAAAAGCTTGAGCAGGACCGGCACCGAAACGCTGCGCTCGTTCTTTTCCAGCAGGTTCACATAAGAGGTCGAGATGCCCAGGCGTTTGGCCATCTGCACCTGGGTCTGGCCGTGTTCGATGCGCAAGCGGCGCAGGCGGGGTCCGATGAAAGTCTTCATGGTATTTTACAGTATACTAAATTTTACATTTTGACAATTATGGGTGTTTGTAAAATCTCGCATTTACAGCAGGACCCGGCTTTGTTTCCGATTTTCGAATGTATGACGCATGGTGAGTCTCAGCCGCAAGGGAGGAGCACCATGCGTACCGGACAGAGCCACCTTTTCATTCCCGGCCCGACCAACGTGCCGGAGACCGTGCGTCAGGCGATGAACGTCCCGCAGCAGGACATGCGCGCCAGCGATTTCGGCGACCTGACCCTTGGCCTGTTTTCCGACCTCAAGCGCGTGTTCAAGACGGCGACGGGTGAGGTCATGCTTTTTCCCGGCTCCGGCACCTCGGCCTGGGAGGCGGCGATCACCAACACGCTGAACCCCGGCGACAAGGTTCTGATGGCGCGTTATGGTCAGTTCTCGACCCTCTGGGTCAAGATGGCCGAAATGCTGGGGCTGGAACCCGTGGTCGTCGACCTGCCCTGGGGCGCCAGCGCCCCTGTGGGCGAGTTCGAGCGCATCCTGGGCCGCGACGTACATGACGAGATCAAGGCCGTCTTCGTCACCCACAACGAGACCGCGACCGGCGTCGTCTCGGACGTGGCGGCGGTGCGCCGCGCGCTGGACAGCACCTTTCACGACGCGCTTCTCTTTGTCGACGGGGTCTCTTCGATCGGCTCGATGGATTTCCGCATGGACGACTGGGGCGTCGACCTGGCCGTGACCGGCAGCCAGAAGGGCATGATGATGCCCGCGGGCCTGGGCATCCTGGGGGTCAGCCAGAAGGCGCTGGAGGCGTCGAAGACCGCCACCATGCGCCGCGCCTACTATGATTTCGCTGACATGCGGGCCTTCAACGCCGATGGCTACTTTCCCTACACCCCGCCGACGCCGCTGCTGCACGGGCTGCGCGCGGCGCTGGACCGGATCTTTGCCGAGGGGCTGGAGGCGGTCTTTGCCCGCCATGCGCGGCTGGCCGAGGGCGTCCGCCGGGGCGTGCAGGCCTGGGGTCTCGATCTGGTGGCCGAGCATCACAGCTATTACTCGAACACGGTCAGCGCGATCCGCGTGCCCGAGGGCGTGGATGCCCGCGAGGTGCTGCGCATCGCCTACGACGATCTGAATACCTCCTTCGGGTCCGGTCTTGGCCGGCTGAACGGCAAGGTCTTCCGCATCGGCCACCTTGGCGACTTCAACGAAGGTATGGCGCTGACCGCGCTCAGCCTTGCTGAACTGGCGCTGATGCGGGCAGGCGCCGCCGTGGTGCCCGGATCCGGCGTCGGCGCGGCCCAGGCCTGGTTCGCAGGCGACATCGAATATCGGCAGCCCCTCGCGGTGGCCGCAGAGTAACCCAATCCCGATACCCGGGACCTTTTGAGCGCGCCCCGCAAGGGCGCGGCCGGTCCCCTCATGCTTTGAAGAAAGGTGAAATCCATGTCCCACACCCTGCACCCGCTGCGCAAGCAACGCCTGCACCGCTCCGAACTGGCGGTGCCCGCCTCCAACCCCGGTATGGTCGAAAAGGCCGCCGACAGCGCCGCCGACTATGTCTTTCTGGATCTCGAGGATGCGGTGGCCCCGCCCGAAAAGGATCAGGCGCGCAAGAACGCGGTCGAGTTGCTGAACGACATCGACTGGGCCGGCAAGGGCAAGACCGTTTCGGTGCGGATCAACGGGCTGGATACCCATTACATGTACCGCGACGTGGTCGATATCATGGAAAAGGCCGGCGACCGGGTCGAGACGATCCTGGTGCCCAAGGTGGGTGTGCCCGCCGACCTTTACATGGTCGAAGCGATGATCAACCAAATCGAGCAGGCCTGCGGGCTGACCCATCGCGTCGGCCTTGAGGCGCTGATCGAAACCGCGCTGGGCATGGCCAATGTCGAGGCCATCGCGCAATTCGGCGGGCGGCTGGAGGCGCTGCATTTCGGCGTGGCCGACTACGCCGCCTCGATGCGGGCGCGCACGGTGAACATCGGCGGGCTGAACCCGAACTATCCGGGCGATCAGTGGCATGCCTCGATCACCCGCATGGTCATCGCCTGCCGCGCCTACGGGCTGCGCGCCATCGACGGGCCCTTTGGCGATTTCGCTGACGGCCAGGGCTTTGTCGACGCCGCGCGCCGCGCCGCCGCGCTGGGCTGTGAGGGCAAGTGGGCCATCCACCCCAGCCAGATCGCCATGGCCAACGACGTCTTCAGCCCGCCCGAGGCCGAAGTCACCAAGGCCGAACGCATCATCGAAGAGCTCAAGGCCGCCGAGGCCGCGGGCAAGGGCGCTGCCAGCCTCGACGGCAAGATGATCGACGCCGCCAGTGAAAAGATGGCCCGCAACGTGATCGACGTGGCCAAGGCGATTGCCGCCAAGGGCACCGGCATCGCCGCAGAATAACCCGCGCAGAGGGAGGATAGAATATGGACATTCATGAACATCAGGCCAAGGAAATCCTGAAGAGCTTTGGCGTCCCCGTGCCGCGCGGCGGCCTGGCCTATTCGCCGGAGCAGGCGGCCTACCGCGCCCGCGAACTGGGCGGGAACGCCTGGGTCGTCAAGGCGCAGATCCACTCTGGCGGACGCGGCGAAGTGGGCGGCGTCAAGGTCTGCAAGTCGGAGCAGGAGGTGGCAGACTTCGCCCGCGGCCTGCTGGGCCAGCAGCTTGTCACCAAGCAGACCGACGCGAACGGCAAGGGGGTCTTCCGGCTCTGGGTCGAGGAAGCCTCGGACATCGCGCAGGAACTCTACCTGGGCTTTGTTCTGGACCGAAAGACCGAGCGCATCATGATTGTCGCCTCCGGCCACGGCGGGATGGAGATCGAAGACCTGGCCGAGGAAGATCCCGACAGCCTGGTGCGGTCGGTCGTCGATCCGGCGGTAGGGCTGGCCCTGTACCAGGCGCGCGAGCTGGGCTTTCGCCTGGGGCTGGAACCCAAGCAGGTCGACCAGTTCTCGACCTTCCTGCGGGCCTGCTACCGGGCCTATCGCGATCTTGACGCGATGATGGTCGAGATCAATCCGCTAGTCATCACCGGGTCGGGTGACCTGGTGGCGCTGGATGCGAAAATGTCCTTTGACTCCAACGCGCTGTATAAGCATCCCGCCATTGCCTCCCTGCGTGATCCGTCCCAGGAGGACCCGCGCGAGGCAACTGCCTATGACAACGGGCTGGCCTATGTCGGCCTGGATGGCGACATCGGCTGTATCATCAACGGGGCCGGTCTGGCGATGGCCTCGATGGACATGATCCAGCTGGCCGGGGGGGAACCTGCCAACTTCCTCGACATCGGCGGAGGCGCTTCGCCCGAACGGGTCTGCCAGGCCTTCCGCACCGTCCTCTCGGACCGGAATGTGGCGGTGATCCTCGTCAACATCTTCGCGGGCATCAACCGTTGCGACTGGATCGCGAAGGGGGTGATCCAGGCCTACAAGGAAGTCGGCATCGAACTGCCTGTCGTGGTGCGCCTCAGCGGCACCAACGTCGAGGAAGGGCAGAAGATCATCCGCGAAAGCGGCCTGCCGATCATCTCTGCCGACACGCTGGAAGAAGCGGCGGAAAAGGCCGTCGCCGCCCGCCCGCAAACCATCGCCGCCGAATAAGGAGCCCGGACAATGGCAATTCTCATCACCGAAGATACCAAGGTCGTCGTGCAGGGGCTTTCCGGCCGGATCGGCCAGTTCCACGCGCAGGAAATGATCGAATATGGCACCAAGGTCGTTGCCGGCGTCACCCCCGGCAAGGGCGGCAGCACCGTCCTGAACCGCCCGGTCTTCAACACCGTCCGCGAGGCGGTGGAGCAGACCGGCGCCGAGGCCTCGCTGCTGTTCGTGCCGCCGCCCTTCGCCGCCGACGCGATGATGGAGGCCGCCGACGCGGGCATCAAGACGGCGGTCTGCGTGACCGACGGCATCCCGGCGCAGGACATGATGCGGGTGAAACGCTTTCTCCGCCGCTACCCGCGTGACCGCAAGATGCGCCTGATCGGGCCGAACTGCGCGGGCATCATCAGCCCCGGCAAGGGCTTCATGGGGATCATGCCGCCGCATATCTACATGCCGGGCCGCATCGGCATCGTCGGACGCTCCGGCACCCTGGGTTATGAGGCGGCCAGCCAGATGAAGGCGCTGGGCATCGGGATCTCGTCCTCGATCGGCATCGGCGGCGATCCGATCAACGGGTCGAGCTTCAAGGACATCCTCGAACTCTTTGAAAACGATCCGGAAACCGATGCTGTCATGATGATCGGCGAAATCGGTGGCCCGCAAGAGGCAGAGGCAGCCGCCTATGTCCGCGACCACATGACCAAGCCGGTGGCGGCCTATATCGCGGGTCTTGCCGCGCCCAAGGGGCGGCAGATGGGGCACGCGGGCGCGATCATCAGTGCCTTTGGCGAAAGCGCGCAGGAAAAGGTCGAGATCCTCTCCTCTGCAGGCATCACCGTGGCGCCGAACCCCTCTGCGATGGGGCGGACGATGGCCGAAGTCCTGGGCATGAAGGCTGCGGCATGAGCGCCGCGTCCCTCATGGAGCCGGACTATACGGACTGGATCGGCCGCAGCGAAACCCGCGAGGGGGGCGTCACGCCCAACCTCGCGGGGATGCTGAACGCCGCGGTCAGCCATGACCTGTCTCCGGTCCGTGACGTGCGGGCCGGAATGGAGCTGCCAAGCCTCTGGCACTGGGTCGCTTTTCCGGAATTTGTCCCGATGAGCGAACTGGGCGAGGACGGGCACCCGGCGCTGGGTGGATTCCTGCCGCCCTTGCCTTTTCGCCGCCGCATGTGGGCGGGTGGTGACGTCCGCTTTGGCGGCGTCTTTCACGTCGGAGAGCGGCTGACCAAGGTCTCGACCATCCGGGCGGTGACGCAGAAGGAAGGCAAGACCGGGCCGATGGCCTTTGTCACCGTCGACCATGTGACCACCGGGGAACAGGGCGGCGTGATCGAGGAAGAGCAGAATATCGTCTACCTCGACATCCCCAAGACCTTCCGCCCTCCGCGGCAGGTGCCGGTGCCCGAGCGGACGGCCTACGATGAGCGCGTGCCGATGAATGAGGTTCGGCTTTTCCGTTATTCAGCAGCGACTTACAATGCGCATCGCATCCACTATGACCTGCCTTACGCGCAGCAGGTGGAAAAGTACCCGGCGCTGGTCGTGCATGGGCCGATGCAGGCGACGATGGCGATCGAAGCGGCAGAGCGGCACACCGGCAAGGCGCCGTCGCGGTTCAAGTATCGCGTCGTGCACCCGATGTTCCACGATTCCGACCTGCGCCTCGTGGGCGCCCTGGACCCGGCGGGTGGGGCCATAGAGGTCGGGACCGCCACCTTCGAGGATTACCTCGGGCTTCAGGCAAGAATGGAGTGGGAGACATGAGCGGCATTCTGGACGGCATGCGCGTGGTCGAAAGCTCGGCCTTCGTGGCGGTGCCCCTGGCGGGCATGACCCTGGCGCAGATGGGCGCGGACGTGATCCGTTTCGACCTGCCGCAGGGCGGAATGGACTATAAGCGTTGGCCTGTAACATCCTCCGGAGAAAGCCTTTTCTGGGCCGGGATGAACAAGGGGAAACGCTCTGTCGCGCTGGACGTGAAAAGCCCGCGCGGGCGCGAGATCGCGCAGGAAATCATCTGCGCCCCGGGCGAGGACGCGGGGCTGTTCATCACCAACCTCGCCGCGAAGGGCTGGACCGATTACGAGACGCTGCAAGCCCGCCGCGAGGATCTGTGCATGGTCTCCTTGCGGGGCGATCGGCACGGGAGGCCGGCGGTGGACTACACGGTGAATCCCAGCCTGGGGTTCCCGATGGCGACAGGTCCGGAAGGGACGTCCGACCCGGTGGCGCATGTCCTGCCGGCCTGGGACTGCATCGCAGGAAACATGGTGGTCTCCGGCCTTCTGGCTGCGGAAAGAACACGCCTTCGCAATGGGTTGGGGCAGTTTGTTGATCTGACACTCAAAGACGCGGCGGCGGCAATGCTGGGCAACCTTGGCATCATCGGCGAGGTCGCGGTCAACGGGACCGACCGGGCCAAGGCGGGCAATTCGCTTTATGGCGCTTACGGGCAGGACTTCGTCTGTGCCGACGGGCGGCGCGTCATGGTGATCGCCCTGACCCCGCGCCAGTGGAAGAACCTGATGAAGGTCACCGGCACCGAGCAGGACATGGGCTACCTGGCAGCACGGCTGGGCGTGGACCTGATGCAGGAGGGAGCCCGCTGGACCTATCGGGCCGAGATCACAAAAGTGCTGGCTCCTTGGTTCGCACGGCGCAAGGTGAGTGATTTTGCATCGGATTTCGACAAGGGTGGCGTGACTTGGTCGCAGTTCCGCAGCTTTGCCCAGGCCCTGCGCGAGGACGCGGACCTGACGACCGAGAACCCGATGTTCTCGGAAATCGAGCAGCCGGGGATCGGCCGGTACCGGGTGCCCGGTTCGCCGTTCAGTTTCGCCGGAATCGACCGCGAGGTGCCGCGCCCGGCCCCGCAGCTGGGTCAGCACACCGAGGAGATCCTGGCCGATGTCGCGAAACTGTCCGACGGCGAGATCGGCAAGCTGATGGATGAGGGCGTGGCGGTGCAGCCGCGCGGCGATTTTCGTCTGGCCTCATGAGTAATTCTTTGTGACATGGTGGTCAGGTCGCCCCCCGCCAAATAGAAGATCTGACCATAACGCCCCGGGAAACTAAGGTTTCCCGGGGTTTTCTGTGTCAAGTCCGGGCCAGTCGTCCAACCATTGCCGCGCTGCGGACGGTTTCCGAGAAATGGCGGAATTGCTCGGACAAGGGGCTGGAGTTGCGCCAGACCATGCCGATGGTGCGTGTCGGCTGCGGCTCGGCAAAGCGGGCGATGGACACGCGGGCGGCAGGGGTTTCGACCGGCACCGCCATTTCCGGAATCAGGGTTACACCCAGGCCGGCCCCCACCATCTGCACCAGCGTCGTCAGCGAGGACCCGTCCAGTCCGTCGCGCGGCGTGGCGGAACTGAGCTTGCAGAAACTCAGCGCCTGGTCGCGAAAGCAATGCCCTTCTTCCAGCAGCAACAGGCGCATCTTTTGCAGCGCTTCTCCGTCTGGCACGGGCGCGTTGGCCTCGGCCTCTGGCCGGACGAAGACAAAGCTTTCATCGAAGAGCGCCACCTCGTGCAGGCCGGCCTCGCCGACCGGAAGGGCAAGGATGGCGGCGTCGATCTTGCCTTCGTGCAATTCGCCCAGCAACCGGGGGGTGAGCGTTTCGCGCACATGCAGGTCAAGCCCGACGTGGTTGCGGTTCAGCTCGGCAAAGAGGGCGGGCAGCAGGTAGGGGGCGACGGTCGGGATCACGCCCAGCCGCAGGCGCCCGACCAGGTCGCCTTGTGCGGCGCGGGCGAGGTCATCGAATTCGTCGACCGCGCGCAGGATCTCCACCGCCCGGCTGAGGCAGGCCTCGCCCAGGGCCGTCAGCCGCACTTGTCGGGCGCCGCGTTCGAAGAGGGGGGCGCCCAGGTCGGCCTCGAGGTCGCGGATCTGCACCGAGAGTGCGGGCTGCGAGATCGAACAGGCTGCGGCAGCGCGCCCGAAATGGCCGTGCCGGGCGAGTGCCTCGAAATAGCGGAGTTGGCGGAGTGTCAGATTCTTCATAGGGAAAAGTTATTGCGATGATGAGAAAATACAACTTAAACATATGGTCGGCACTTGTTAGAAGCATTCTAGGGTAAGAGAGGGCGAGTCGCCTTGCGGGCCGGCGAGGGCCCCGCGCGATACGCTGTCTCCCCGCAGAGAGACAAGGAACGGGTCGGGCCGCAAAGGTCCGGACCGACGTTTATGACCAAGGGAGAACATCATGGACGGCAATGATATGGCGGGCAAATGCCCGGTCATGCACGGTGCGATCACCGAGACCGGCACCACGGTCACCGATTGGTGGCCGAAGACGCTGAACCTGGACATCCTGCACCAGCACGACAGCAAGGTGAATCCGCTGGGCGCGGACTTTGACTATCGCGAAGAGGTCAAGAGCCTGGATTTCGACGCGGTCAAGGCCGACGTCAAGGCGCTGATGACCGAGAGCCAGGACTGGTGGCCGGCGGACTATGGCCACTATGGCGGGTTGATGATCCGTCTGGCGTGGCACTCTGCCGGCTCTTACCGCCTGGCGGACGGGCGCGGTGGCGGCGGTCACGGCAACATCCGCTTTGCTCCGCTGAACAGCTGGCCGGACAACGGCAACCTGGACAAGGCGCGCCGCCTGCTGTGGCCGGTCAAGAAGAAGTACGGCAACAAGCTGAGCTGGGCCGACCTGATCCTGTTGGCGGGCAACATGGCCTATGAATCGATGGGCCTGAAGACCTATGGTTTCTCCTTCGGTCGTGAGGACATCTGGCATCCGGAAAAGGACACCTACTGGGGGGCCGAGCGCGAGTGGCTGGCACCGTCGGACAATCGGTACGACGACGTGGCCAAGCCCGACACGATGGAGAACCCGCTGGCGGCTGTCCAGATGGGCCTGATCTACGTGAACCCGGAAGGCGTCAACGGCCAGCCCGACCCGATCAAGACCGGCGCGCAGGTCCGCGAGACCTTTGCCCGCATGGCGATGAACGACGAGGAAACCGCGGCCCTGACCTGCGGCGGCCACACCGTCGGCAAGGCGCATGGCAACGGCGACGCGGATGCACTGGGCGCAGAGCCCGAGGGTGCTGACGTCGAGAGCCAGGGCTTTGGCTGGATCAACCCGAACCTGAACGGCAAGGCGACCAACGCTGTGACCTCGGGGATCGAGGGCGCTTGGACGACCAACCCGACCAAGTGGGACATGGGCTATTTCAAGCTGCTCTTCGGTTACGAGTGGGAGCTGACGAAGTCGCCCGCCGGCGCCAACCAGTGGCGTCCGATCGACATCAAGGAAGAGGACATGCCGGTCGATCCCACGGATTCGTCCAAGCGTGTCATGCCGATGATGACCGACGCCGACATGGCGATGAAGATGGACCCGGTCTATAACGAGATCTGCCAGAAATTCATGGCCGACCAGGCCTATTTCGAGGACTGCTTTGGTCGCGCCTGGTTCAAGCTGATCCACCGCGACATGGGCACCCGTGACCGTTACATCGGCCCCGATGCCCCGGCCGAGGACCTGATCTGGCAGGATCCGATCCCTGCGGGATCGACCGGCTACGATGTGGCCGCGGTCAAGGCCAAGATCGCCGAAAGCGGCCTGTCGACCGCCGAGATGGTCGCCACCGCATGGGACAGCGCGCGGACCTTCCGCCAGTCGGACCTGCGCGGCGGTGCCAATGGCGCGCGCATCCGGCTTGCCCCGCAGAAGGACTGGGAGGGCAATGAGCCGGCCCGCCTGGCGAAAGTGCTGCAGGCGCTGGAACCGATCGCGGCGGAAACCGGCGCCTCGGTTGCCGATGTCATCGTGCTGGCCGGCAATGTCGGTGTCGAGCAGGCCGCAAAGGCGGCGGGTTTCGACATCGAGGTACCGTTCACGCCGGGCCGTGGCGATGCAAGTGCCGAGATGACCGACGCCGACAGCTTTGACGTGCTCGAGCCGGTCGCCGACGGGTTCCGCAACTGGCTGAAGAAGGACTACATCGTCAGCGCAGAGGAGCTGCTTCTGGACCGTGCCCAGCTGATGGGCCTGACGGCGCCGGAGATGACCTGCCTGCTGGGCGGCATGCGCGCGATGGGCACCAACCACGGCGGCACGGCGCATGGCGTCTTTACCGACCGCGCGGGTGCGCTGACAACGGACTTCTTCGTCAATCTGACGGACATGGGCTTCAAGTGGGTGCCCGGTGGCGATGGCACCTACGAGATTCAGGACCGCAAGACGGGCGAGGTCAAGTTCACCGCGACGCGCGTGGACCTGGTGTTCGGCTCGAACTCGATCCTGCGTGCCTACGCCGAGGTCTACGCCCAGGACGATGGCGCCGAGAAGTTCGTGAAGGACTTTGTCGCGGCCTGGACCAAGGTGATGAACGCCGACCGCGTCGACGCCTGATCGCGGCGGGTTTGCTGATCTGAAGGGGGCGCTCCGGGACACCGGGGCGCCCTTTTTCGTTTTGCGGTCGCCGGGACGGGACTGTTTGCGGCATGCGCCGCAAAGGCGCCCGCCCGCCGACCCGTTTGGACAGGCTGCGCCTGTTTCTGGCTTCCAGAGTCACCCGGGAACAAGCATCGCCTGTTTCCCTGCGCCCGCCCTCGCGTTCGTGCTGCCTGAGCCAGACCGCCCGGCGATGCAAGGGCAAGCCGCGCCTTGCGCGGGCCTGCGGCCCCTTGCATCGCCAACCGGTCCGGCTCTTACCGGCATCACGCGAGGGAGGGCTCCGGGGAACAGGCTGACTGCCGTGCCGGGAAGGGGGCGTTCCGGTGTTGGGTATGACACGTTACTCAAATATGGAATTCGGTTATTTCTGTAACTTTTCCTTGCGCGAATCTCTGACCTGACGTATTCCGACCGCATGGTCGATTAATGGGAGGAGTGTCGGTCTTGGACGCGTTTATCTGTGACGGAGTGCGGACGCCGATCGGGCGCTATGGCGGGGCCTTGTCCTCGGTCAGGGCTGATGACCTGGCGGCTTTGCCGATCAGCGCGCTTATGGCGCGCAACCCTTCGGTGGATTGGAGCGCCGTCGACGAGGTGATCTATGGCTCTGCCAACCAGGCGGGCGAGGACAACCGCAACGTGGCGCGCATGGCCGCGCTGCTGGCCGGGTTGCCTGAAGCTGTGCCGGGGACAACGGTGAACCGTCTTTGCGCCAGCGGCATGGATGCCGTGGGCTTTGCCGCGCGCGGAATCAAGGCGGGGGACTATGACCTCTGCATCGCCGGTGGTGTCGAAAGCATGAGCCGCGCGCCCTTTGTCATGCCCAAGGCCACCAGCGCCTTTACCCGGGCAAACGCGGTCTATGACACCACCATCGGCTGGCGTTTCGTGAACCCGAAGATGAAGGCGATGTACGGCACCGACTCGATGCCCGAGACCGCCGACAACGTGGCCGCGGACTATGGCGTGAGCCGGGCGGACCAGGATGCCTTTGCCGCGCGAAGCCAGGCCCGCTGGGAGGCGGCGCAGGCGGCGGGGCTGTTCGCGGATGAGATCGTTTCCGTCGAGGTGCCGCAGCGCAAGGGCGATCCGGTCATCGTCGACACCGACGAACATCCGCGCCCCGGCACCACGGCCGAGAAACTGGCCAAGCTCAAGGGCGTGAACGGGCCGGACCTGAGCGTGACCGCGGGCAATGCCAGCGGCGTGAACGACGGTGCGGCGGCGCTCTTGCTGGCCGGTGAGGCTGCAGTGAAGGCGCAGGGACTGACGCCGATGGCGCGGGTTCTGGGCATGTCGTCCGCCGGCGTTGCGCCGCGTGTGATGGGGGTCGGCCCCATACCCGCCAGCCGCAAGGTGCTGGCGCGCTGCGGCCTGAGCATCGACCAGATGGATGTGATGGAATTGAACGAGGCCTTTGCCAGCCAGGGGCTTGCGACGTTGCGCGATCTGGGCGTCGCGGATGACGATCCTCGCGTGAACGCGCAGGGCGGCGCCATCGCGATGGGGCACCCGCTGGGCATGTCAGGGGCGCGTCTTGTCTTGACCGCGGCCCACCAGTTGCGGCGCAATGGGGGACGTTACGCGCTCTGCACCATGTGTGTCGGTGTCGGGCAGGGGGCGGCCATCGTCCTCGAACGGGTTTGAAGTCTATCAGCAGGGAGGTTCTGCCATGTATGCACAGATGATCAAGTCGGAGGCGACGCAGGAAGATCCCGAGAAGCTTGCCGCCTTCCAGGCCCGCATCGACGCGGGCGAGAAGATCGAGCCGAAGGACTGGATGCCGCAGGGCTATCGCAAGACGCTGATCCGCCAGATCGGCCAGCACGCGCATTCGGAAATCGTGGGCCAATTGCCCGAGGGCAACTGGATCACCCGCGCACCCACGCTGGAGCGCAAGGCGATCCTGCTGGCCAAGGTGCAGGACGAGGCGGGGCACGGGTTGTACCTCTATTGCGCCGCCGAGACGCTGGGTGTGACCCGCGACGAGCTGACAGAGATGCTGCTGGACGGGCGGATGAAATATTCGTCGATCTTCAACTATCCGACGCTGACATGGGCCGACATGGGCGCGGTCGGCTGGCTGGTCGATGGCGCGGCGATCATGAACCAGGTGCCTTTGCAGCGGACCTCTTTCGGGCCCTATTCCCGCGCGATGATCCGCATCTGCAAGGAAGAGTCGTTCCACCAGCGGCAGGGCTACGACATCATGATGAAGATGGCGGCGGGCACGCCGGCGCAGAAGAAGATGGCGCAGGATGCGCTGAACCGCTTTTGGTATCCGTCCCTGATGATGTTCGGCCCCTCGGACAAGGAATCCGTGCATTCGGAACAGTCGATGGCCTGGAAGATCAAGATGAACACCAACGACGAGTTGCGTCAGAAGTTCGTCGACCAGACGGTGCCGCAGGCGGAATACCTTGGCCTGACCGTGCCCGACGAGAACCTGAAGTGGAACGAGGACACCGGGCACTACGACTTTTCGCAGCCCGACTGGTCCGAGTTCTTCGACGTGCTCAAGGGCAATGGCCCCTGCAACCAGGAGCGCCTGGCGGCCCGGAACTCGGCCTGGGACGACGGAAAATGGGTGCGCGACGGTCTGCTGGCCCATGCCGAGAAGAAGGCGGCCCGCAAGGTTGCCGCCGAGTGATGGCCCTCCGGGTACACCCGGTTTCGAGATTGGGAGGAAGTTGAGATGAGTTCCCCGAACGCAGCCTATCCGGACACGCCGGATCAAGCCATGAAACCCAAGCGCCATGAGTGGCCGCTCTGGGAGGTCTTTATTCGTGGCCAGCATGGCATGAGCCACCGCCACGTCGGGTCCCTGCATGCGCCGGACCAGGAAATGGCGATCAAGAACGCCCGCGATGTCTATACCCGTCGCAACGAGGGCGTCAGCATATGGGTTGTCGAGGCGCGGCATATCGCGGCTTCGTCGCCCTCGGACAAAGGCCCGCTCTACGAGCCCTCCGAAAGTAAGGTCTATCGCCACCCGACATTCTTCGACATCCCCGAAGAAGTGGGGGCGATGTAATGACCCGCGACACGGCGTTTTTCGAATTCCTCCTGCGGATGGGGGACAATACCCTCGTGCTTGGTCACAGGGTCAGCGAGTGGTGCGGGCATGCGCCGGTGCTGGAAGAGGACATCGCGCTGGCCAATACCGCGCTGGACCTGATCGGGCAGACGCAGATGTGGCTGGGCCTTGCCGGAGAGGTCGAGGGCGAAGGTCGCTCGGCCGATGACCTGGCGATGCTGCGCGATGCCTGGGACTTCCGTAATGTCCTGCTGGCGGAACAGCCGAACGGCGATTTCGGCCAGACGATGATGCGGCAGTATCTCTTTGACCAGGCGCATGTGCTGCTGCTGGAGAAACTGGCCCAGTCCTCGGACGAACGCGTGGCGGGGATCGCGGCGAAGGCGGTCAAGGAAGTGACCTATCACGTCGAACGGTCGCGCGACACGGTGATCGGTCTGGGCGATGGCACCAGCGAGAGCCACCGCCGCATGCAGGCGGCGCTGGACCTGCTCTGGCCCTATGTCGGCGAGATGTTCACCGATGACGAGGTCAGCGGGATCATGGCAGCCGAGGGCATCGCGCCGGAACCGTCGTCCTTGCGCGCGGCCTGGGACGCCGCCGTGCAGCAGACCATGAGCGAGGCGACGCTGGTCATTCCCGACAGCGGTTTTGCCCATGCGGGTGGCAAGACCGGGTTCCGTCACTCGGAACACCTGGGCCACATGCTGACGCAGATGCAGTGGCTGCAACGGGCCTATCCCGGGGCGCGCTGGTAAACCGCCATGACCGTGAGTGTGGATCAGATCTGGGGCTGGCTGGACGAGGTGCCGGACCCCGAGATCCCCGTGATCTCTGTCGTCGACCTCGGCATCGTGCGCGAGGTCGTGCTGGAGGGGGAAACCGTCACCGTGGCGGTGACGCCGACCTATTCCGGCTGTCCGGCGACCAGCGTGATCTCGATGGATATCGAGACCGCGCTGCGCGACCGGGGGATGACGGACGTGAAGATCGAGACGCGGATCGCCCCGCCCTGGACCACCGACTGGCTGAGCGACAAGGGGCGGGCCAAGCTCGAGGATTACGGGATCGCCCCGCCGCAGCCCGCGGGCGGACCGGAAAAGTGCCCGCATTGCGGGTCCAGGAACGTCACCCGTGTGAGCCAGTTCGGCTCGACCCCCTGCAAGGCGCATTGGCGGTGTACCGACTGCCTGGAGCCTTTCGACTATTTCAAGTGCATCTGAGGAGTGAGGCCCATGCCGCGCTTTCATGAACTGACCGTCCGTGACGTGAAAAAGACCATCCGCGACGCGGTTGTCGTGACGCTGGAACCGGCGAACGGCGAAAGCTTCGACTTTATCCAGGGGCAGTACCTGACCTTCCGCCGCGATTTCGACGGCACCGAGGTGCGCCGGTCCTATTCGATCTGCGCCGGCCGGGGAGAGGGCGTGCTGCAGGTGGGCATCAAGAAGGTCGATGGCGGCGCCTTTTCGACCTGGGCCAACGAGGACCTGCAACCGGGCATGGTGCTGGAAGCGATGGAGCCGATGGGCAGCTTTCACACCCCGCTCGACGCCACTGCGCAGCGCAGCTACCTGGGCTTTGCGGGCGGGTCGGGGATCACCCCGGTGCTGTCGATCCTCAAGACCGTGCTGGCAACGGAACCCCGGTCTGATTTCACGCTGGTCTATGCCAACAGGGGCGTGAACTCGATCATGTTCCGCGAGGAACTGGAGGATCTGAAAAACCTCTACATGGGGCGGCTGAACATCATCCACGTGCTGGAATCGGACGCGATGGACATCGACCTGTTCCAGGGCCGGGTGGACGCCGAGAAATGCGCGGCCCTCTTCGAACACTGGATCGACGTCGAGACTGTCGACACCGCCTTTATCTGCGGGCCGGAACCGATGATGCTGGGCATTGCCAAGGCGCTGAAGGACCACGGCCTGTCCGAGGAACAGATCAAGTTCGAGCTATTCGCCTCGGCCCAGCCCGGGCGCCTGGCCCGCAAGGCCACCAGCGCCGAGGCGGGCACGCAGGCGGCGCGCACGCAGGCCACCGTCACGCTGGACGGCACTACGCGCAGCTTTGAAATGGACAAGGACCTCTCTGTCCTCGACGCGGCGCTGGAGAACGCGATGGACGCGCCCTATGCCTGCAAGGCCGGGGTCTGTTCCACCTGCAAGTGCCGGGTGATCGAGGGCGAGGTCGAGATGATCGCCAACCACGCGCTGGAGGACTACGAGGTCGAACGCGGCTACGTCCTGTCCTGCCAGTCCTACCCGCTCACCGACCGCGTGGTCGTGGATTACGACCAGTAAAGGGGGACGCCATGACCGACGAGATGAACATTGCCGACTACCTGGCCCAGGGCGGGCGGCTGACCAATCCGGCCAACGTGCCGCCCCGCTACCGCGCCGAACTGATGAAGCTGATGAGCATCTTCGTCGACAGCGAACTGGCGGGCGCGGCGGGCTTTGCCGACGTGATCAACGACGGGCCGGGGATCAAGGAACGCATCGCCGCCGCGCGGATCGTGCTGGAAAAGACCGATCATGCGGACAAGGTGCTGCGCCTGATGGGCGAATTCGGCGCCAATACCGACCGCTACGTCGGCCACCATCCCTGGACAGACCGTCTGCCGCGCGACACGGCACCGGGGTCGGCCAGATCCGCCCATGACATGCGCCTGTCGGTCTTCAACTATCCGCTGGAGGGCTGGGTCGATGCGGTCGTGATGAACCTGCTGATGGGCCACGCGGTCTCGGTACAGCTGGAGGACATGGCGCGCGTCACCTACCAGCCTCTGGCCGAGGCGCTGCGCGAGGTCCTGCCGGTGGAACGGCGCCACACCGAACTGGCCGAGGAAGGGCTGGAACGGCTGACGGCTGAGGGGCAGGGGGCGGCGATTGCCGACAGCCTGAGCTACTGGCGCCCGCGCGTCGCGGCGGTCTTTGGCGACCCGTCAGAGGAGCGAATGGCGCAACTGCAGGCCTGGGGCCTGCGCCACGCCAGCGCACCGGAGATGCGGGCCGAATGGGAAAAGCGGCTGGACGCCGCGCTGACCCGGCTGGGCCTGACAGAGACGGCCTGAGACAGACATTCAACAAACCGCCGGGCGCGACCGGCAGGACAGGGGGGAAGGATGAGCCTTCTTGAGATCAAGAGCTATGCGGCGGGCCAGTGGGTCGCACCGGGAACGGGCGCACGCAGCTTTGAAAACGCAGTGACCGGCGAGGTGCTGGGCCACGCGGGCAACGACGCGCTGGACGTCGAGGCGATGCTGGCCTTCGCCCGAGACAAGGGCGGGCCGGCGCTGCGCGCCATGACCTTCCACCAGCGGGCCAAGATGCTCAAGGCGCTGGCGCAGTACCTGTCGCAGCACAAAGAGGCGCTCTACGATCTGTCCTTCAACACCGGGGCGACGGCGCGCGACCACGGGCTGGACATCGACGGCGGCATTGCAACGCTCTTTGTCTTTGCCTCCAAGGGGCGGCGAGAGATGCCGGACGGGCATGTCTACCTCGACGGCGAGGTGGAACAGATGTCGCGCTCAGGCCAGTTCCTCGGGCATCACATCTGTACGCCGCTACAAGGCGTCGCTGTGCATATCAACGCCTTCAACTTCCCGGTCTGGGGGATGCTGGAAAAGCTGGGGCCGACCCTGCTGGCGGGGGTGCCCGCGATCGTGAAACCGGCGACGGCCACCTGTTACGTCACCGAACTGGCGGTGCGGCTGATGCTGGAAAGCGGTCTGCTGCCCGAGGGCGCGCTGCAATTCGTGGCCGGTGGCCTGGGCGACATGCTGGACCGGCTGACCTGCCAGGACGCGGTGAGCTTTACCGGTTCGGCGGATACGGCGCTGAAGCTGCGGTCGAACCCGCATATCCTGCAACAGTCCGTGCGTTTCGTGGCCGAACAGGATAGCCTGAACGCCTCGATCCTGGGGCCGGACGCAGAGCCGGGCACGCCCGAGTTCGATCTCTTCGTCAAGGAAGTGCATCGCGAGATGACCGTGAAGGCGGGGCAGAAATGCACCGCGATCCGCCGCATCATCGCGCCCGAGCGCCAAGTCCCCGCGGTGATTGAGGCGCTGAGCGCGCAACTGGCCAAGACGCCGATCGGCGATCCGCGGGACAAGGGCACCCGCATGGGCGCGCTGGTGTCCAACGGCCAGAAACGCGACGTGCTGGAAAAGGCCAAGGTGATCGGGGCAGAGGCCGAGCGGGTCTTTGGCGATCCCGACGACTTCGAGGTGCATGGCGCGGACGGGGCCAAGGGCGCCTTTCTGCCGCCGATGCTGTTCCACTGCGCCGACCCGGACAAGGCGGAACGCATCCACGATACCGAGGCCTTTGGCCCCGTGTCCACGGTCATGGGCTATCGCGATCTGGGCCACGCCGTGCAAATCGCCAATCGCGGCGGCGGGTCGCTGGTGGCTTCGGTCATCACCCATGATCCGGCGGTCGCGCGCGAGGTGGCGCTGGGCGCGGGCGCCTATCACGGGCGGCTTTACTTCAACGACCGCACCAGCATGAAGGAAAGCACCGGGCACGGCTCGCCGATGCCGCACCTTGTCCACGGTGGCCCGGGCCGCGCGGGCGGCGGCGAGGAAATGGGCGGCGTGCGCGGTGTGATGCACTACATGCAGCGGACCTCGATCCAGGGCAGCCCGGATATGCTGAGCGCCATCGGCAATCGCTGGGTCCCCGGCGCCAAGGAAGTGGAAGCGCCCGCGCACCCCTTTACCCGTGGCTTTGACGACCTGGCCATCGGCGAAACGCTGCACGCAGGTCCGCGTGAGATCACGCTGGCGGACATCGAGCATTTCGCCGAGTTCACCGGCGACACCTTCTATGCCCACATGGACGAGGAGGCCGCGGCGCGGAATCCCTTTTTCCCGGGCCGGGTCGCGCATGGCTACCTGCTGCTGAGTTTCGCGGCGGGCATGTTCGTGGAGCCAAACGAGGGCCCGGTGCTGGCCAATACCGGGCTGGACGGGCTACGCTTCATGAAGCCGGTGGTGGCGGGGGATGCGCTGAACGTGCGCCTGACCGTCAAGCAAAAGACCCGCCGGACGGACGAGTATGGCGAAGTGCGCTGGCACGTGACGCTGACGAACCAGGATGGTGAGAAGGTGGCAGAATACGACCTGCTGACGATGAACGCCTACAGCGCCTGAGCGCAGACAGGAGACGATGGACAGCACAGCGTTCGAGGCAGTGGTCAGCGACCTGCGGGGGGATATTCCCCCGCGTGTCTGGTCGCTGCTGGTCACCGTCTTCGGTGATCTTGCGCAGGATGGGTCGGCCCTGCCGGGCACCGTTCTGGGCGAGATCATGAGCCGTGTCGGGATCAAACCCGAGGCGATGCGCGTGGCCCTGCACCGCCTGCGCAAGGACGGCTGGATCGAAAGCGAACGCGCGGGCCGGTCCAGTCTCTATCGACTGACGGCAGAGGGCCGTGTGCAGACCGTGGCCGCCAGCCCCCGCATTTATGCCAGGGACGCGCCCGCCAGCGCGGCCTTCCTGGTGCTCACCGATCCGGCCTCTCCGCTGGAATGGACGCGCAACGATGTCTGGGTTACGCCGCACGCGGTCCTGACAGCGCACCCCCCGCGAGGGGCAGAAGCCTTTGCCACACCTATTGATCCCGATAGGCCCTTGCCGCGCTGGATGCGTGACAAGACCTGCGATTCCATGACCGTGACCCTGTCGGCCGACCTGGCGGCCCGTTTGGCCCGGGCCGAGGCAAAGCTGGAGGCCGCCAGCGCCCCGGACCCGCTGCAGGTGGCGGCCCTGCGGGTTCTGATCGTGCACAGCTGGCGGCGTATCGTGCTGAAAGTGCCGGAGCTTCCGGATTTCGTCCTGCCCGCGGCCTGGGCCGGTCCCGCCTGCCGGGCGGGGACGGCGCGGCTGTTGCGGCGCCTGCCCGCGCCGGGGCTGGACAGGTTGTGTGCGGCGGCCTGACGGGGCCCTGTCCGGTCCGATGTTGTCACCGACCAATCGGTCAGTTAATTTCCCCGCCAAGCCCCGGTAAAGGACCGGGACAGGGAGCGAGGAGAGACCGTGGCACGCCCCATCGCCAAGGATCATGACGAGAAACGCGCGCAAATTCTGAATTGCGCGGCCCAGGTCTTTGCCGCCGAAGGGTTCGACCGCGCCTCGATGAACCGGATCGCGGCGGGCTGTGGCATCTCGAAGGCCAATATCTATCACTATTACGCGGGCAAGGATGCGCTGCTGTTCGACCTTCTGGACAGCTACCTGTCCGCCCTGCACGCGCGCGTCTGTGTCGACCCCGCGCCGGAGGCCACCCCCCAGGACCGGCTGCTGGACACGGTGCGCGCGGTGCTGCGCGCCTACCAGGGCGCGGATGACCATCACAAGGTGCAGATTTCCGCACTGGAAGCCCTGCCAGAGGACAAGCAGAAGGTTCTGCGCACCTATCAGCGCGACATGGTCAACCATCTCTCGGCCATCCTGGCCGAGATCGCGCCCGACCCGCTGGCGGCGGATGCGCGCAAGCTGCGGTCTGTCACCATGTCCGTCTTTGGCATGTTGAACTGGTACTACATGTGGAACGGGGGCGCGGGCAGCGATGTGCGCGAAGAATACGCGCAGCTTGTGACCAACCTGACGCTGAAAGGGCTTGAGGGTGTCTGAGGCCCCCTTGCCGGCGTCCATGATGGCGGTCGTCACCACGGGCAACGGCGGATACGACCGGCTGGAGTACCGCGAAGTTTCGATCCCCGTGCCAGGGTCCGGCGAGGTGCTGTTGAAGGTGCTGGCCGCAGGCGTGAACAACACCGAGATCAACACGCGTCTGGGGTGGTATTCCTCCGGGGTGACGACGGACACCGCAGCGGCGGCCGATGGGCCGCCCGAGGACCGCGTCGATGGCGGCTGGAACGCGGCGACGCCCTTTCCGCTGATCCAGGGCACCGATTGTTGCGGGCGGGTCGTGCAGGCAGGTCCGGGCGCGGACGAGGCGCTGATCGGTCGACGGGTGTTGGTGCGCCCCTGCATGCGGACGCGCGGTTTCGATCACATGGACACGGTGTGGATGGCCTCTGATTTCGACGGCGCCTTTGCCCAATACGTCAAGGTGCCCGCGACCGAGGTCTTTGCCGTCGACTGCGACTGGAGCGATGCGGAGCTGGCCTCTGTTCCCTGCGCCTATGGCACTGCCGAAAATATGCTGCGGCGCGCCGGGTTGCGTGCCGGAGAGCGTGTTCTGGTCAGCGGTGCCTCGGGCGGCGTCGGCTCGGCCACGGTGCAATTGGCGGCGCGGCGCGGGGCCGAGGTCATTGCCCAGACCAGCCCGGACAAGATGGACTTGCTGGGCGAACTGGGCGCGTCCCGCTGCATCACGCGCGCGGACGATCCCATCGCAGTGTTGGGCGCGGGCAGCGTCGACCTTGTGGTCGACAATGTCGCGGGTGACGGTTTTCCGGCCCGGCTCGCGGTTCTGCGCCGGGGTGGGCGGCTGGTGAGTTCCGGGGCTATCGCAGGCCCCGTGGTGCCGCTGGACATGCGCGAGCTGTACCTGCACGACCGGCAGGTGATCGGAACCACCGCCTGGGATGAACCGGTCTTTCCCGACCTGATCGGCTATATCGAACGAGGCGAGATCCGCCCGCTGGTGGCGCGGACCTATCCCTTGGACCAGATCGTGACGGCGCAGAAGGATTTCCTGGCCAAGACCCATGTCGGCAAGTTTGTCCTGATCCCGCCCGGCGTCTGAGGCCCCGGTCAGGCAGGCGACGACATGGACCGGGATGTCTTCACGGCGTTGACGGGTGTGCCCAACGCTCACGGGGCTGGTCCGTGTTGTCAGACCGTGAAGGCCGCGCGGAAAGCGTCCAGAGCGGTTTCGGGATCGGTCTTGGCATAGCCTTCGAAGGCGACCGGGCCGTCATAGCCCATGTCGGCCAGCGCGCGGGCGATGACGGGATAGTTCATCTCTCCGGTGCCCGGCTCGAACCGGCCCGGATTGTCGGCGATCTGGTATTCTCCGATCCAGGGCAGGCAGGCCTCGGCCCAGCGGATCACGTCGCCCTCGCCGATCTGGGTGTGATAGAGATCGAGGTTGATGCGCAGTTGCGGCCTGTCCACCGCCGAGACAAGCGACAGGACATCCGCGGTGGTGTTGAACGGACACCCGGGATGTTCGCGCAGGTTGAGGTTTTCGAGGGTAAAGGTCACGCCCTCTTCCTCGGCCATGTCGCAGATCCGGTGCAGCGTATCGCGGGCACGCAACCACATGCCGGGCGCAAAGGCGGTGTGCTGCGGGATCGGCAGGCCGCCGTCGCCCAGGCCGGTGCCATGCAGGTTAAGCCGCGCGACGCCCAGCCGCTTGCCCACCTGCGCGGTTTCGCGGGCGGATTCAACCAGCAGGTCGGCGCCTTCTGCATCCGACAGCCGTCCGCGCAGGTAGCCGTTCATGATGGTGAAACTGGCGCCGGTTTTCTCCAGCGCATCCAGATCCCACGCCGGCCAGTTCCAGAGACCGACGCCAAACCCCATTTCGTGCAGGCGCGCGGCGCGCCAGGCGATAGGTTTGTCCAGCCAGAGCATTTCCGCGCAGGCGGCGAGTTGGAATGTCATGCGAGGTCCTTTCTTGTGAGTGTACCGACTGACCGGGCAAGCGGAACGGCCAGGGGCGCGGATCAGGGTCCGGGGTGGTGCGCTACCTCATAGCGCGACGAGAACGCGGCCGTTCTCGACCTTGGTGGGGTAGGTGCGCAGGTTTTCGCAGGCGGGGGGCGTTTCGACCTCTCCGGTGGCGCAGTCGAAGATCGAAGAATGCTTGGGGCACTCGATCGTGGCCTCGACCACCAGACCGTTTTCCAGGTGTACGTCCTCGTGGGTGCAAAGCCCGTCGGTGCAATAGTAGCTGTCCCGATGGTCGCGTACGATTACGAAGGTGCGGTCGCCGTGATCGAAACGGATCACGTCCTCTTCCTCGACATCATCGGCGGCGCAGGCATCAATCCATTCAGCCATCGCGGGCTCCTTGGTTTGTCAGGCGGCGCTGGCGCGCGGGCCTTTCTGGTAAGGATGGGCGCCGTCGGGCAGGGGACGGCGCAGATGAAAATCCGGGTCGCGCCGCTGGCGCCAGAGCACCGGCAGCATCTCGGCGTAGGCCTGCGGGATCGACCGGCTTGGCGCCGGGAAGTCATGGGCACAGACCGCGTGCAATTCCGGCAGGCGGTAATAGGGCACCAGCGGGAACATGTGGTGTTCGACATGGTAATTCATGTTCCAGTAGATGAAGCGGCTGACCGGATTCATGTAGACGGTGCGGCTGTTCAGGCGGTGATCCAGCGCGTTGTCGTCCAGCCCGCCGTGTTGCAACCAGCCGGTCATGACCATGTGCCAACAGCCATACATGCGCGGCAGGCCGATCAGCAGCAGCGGGATCCAGGACTGGAACAGGAGTGCCGCCAGACCTGTCAGCGCGTAGATCGCCAGCCAGATCCGCGCGGTGCGGTAGGTTTTCGGGTAAAAGACGGCTTCGACATAGGTTTCTTCGTCCGGCAGCATCCGGCCCGAGGCATGGACCACCATGCGGCGCAGCCCGTCAGGCACATCGACCAGACCCACCAGGTTCGCGGCGAGTTTCAACGTCACGACAGGCCGCATGATCGCGATTTCCGGGTCGCGGCCCACGATGATCGTGTCCGAATGGTGCCGCGCGTGGCTGTACTTCCAGCACCACGGATCGCGCATCATGCAGAAACAGGCGACCTGGTAGACAAGCTGGTTCATCCAGCGTGTCTTGAAGGCGGTGCCGTGCCCGCATTCGTGCCAGCGCGAGTCCATCGCAGACCCGTAGAGCACGCCATAGGCCAGCCAGAAGGGCACGGACCACCAGGACGGCATCAGAGCGATGGCCGCGCCCGCGAACACAGCCATGAGGCCGAACAGGATCAGCGTGTCACGGATCGCAGGCTGGTCGGCGCGTTTCATCAGGGCCTTCATCTGTTTGCGGTCGATGGGCGTTTTGTACCAGTCCTCCGTCACCAGCCCCGCATCCAGCGCTCGGCGGGCATCACCTCCGGTCAGGTCGTAGTCGCGGGGCATGCGCTCAGATCTCCTGCGGATTGAAATCGGCCGGGGACGAGGGCATCACGTTCTGCAAGAGCGCCACGGATTTCTCCAACCCTTCGAGCGCGTTGAGCAAGACGTCCTCGTGTTCGATCGACAGCCAGCCGTCGTAGCCCGCCATCCGCAGCCGGTAGCAGAACTGCCGCCACCATTCCTCTCCGTGGCCGAAGCCCAGCGTGACGTAGGACCAGCTGCGCGCCGGGATGTCCATCAGAGAGCCATTCTCCAGCAGAGAGGTCGTCGCCTGCACCGGCGCGTTCAGCAGCGTGTCCTTGGCGTGGACGTGGTAGATGGCCTTTCCCAGCGCCTCGGCGGCAACAAGGGGATCGGCGCCCATCCACATCAGGTGGCTGGGGTCCAGGTTGGCGCCGATCACCGGGCCGATGGCCTCGCGCAGTTTGAGCAGTGAGGGCACGTTGTAGACGCATTGGTTGCCATGCAGTTCCAGCGCGATCCTCTTGACGCCGCTTTCACGGGCGACGGCGGCGACGCCCTCCCAGAAGGGCAAGAGCACCTCGTCCCATTGAAAACGCAGGATCTCCTGCGTCTCCGGCGGCCAGGAGGAGACAACCCAATTCGGCATCGTATCGCCGGGCGCGCCCGCGGGCAGGCCGGACATGGTGCAGACCGTCTCGATCCCCATTTCGCCGGCGGTTCGGATCGTGTCCAGCAGGGCATTCCCTTGCGTCCGGTCGGTGGGGTGCAGCGGGTTGCCATTGGCATTCAGGCTGATGATCTCCAGCCCGTGATCCGTGAATTTCTGCTGGTAGGCCCTCTGCGCGCTGCGGTTGCCCAGCATGCCCGGCAGGTCGAAATGCGGCGCGGTGGTCCAGCCGCACGTGTTCACCTCGATGCCCGACACCCCCATGCGCCGGGCCTGGGCCAGCATCTCGTCCAGAGACAGGCCGCCGAGGCTGTCGGACACAAACCCCAGTTTCATGCGTAGAACTCCGGTTTGGCGATCATCTCGACCGCGCATTTCTGCCCTGTTTCCAGTGCCGTGACGCCGGTTTGCGCGACCTGTGCAGCGCAGTAGCCGTCCCAGCAGTCCGAAGCCGTTGCCGGAAAGGCGCCGCTTTCGACAAAGCGCAGGAAATCGCGGTTCTGGCGGACATAAGCCTCGTGATAGCGCCCGCGCCAGTCGGGCTCGTAGCGGGTGGCGGCGGCCAGTTTCATGTCTGTGCGGGTATAGGCCACGTTGTTCATCGCGATGCTGCCCTGTTCGCCCACCAGTTCCGCGCGCACGTCATAGCCGTAGGCGGCGTTGTTGTTGACCTCGATGGTCACAAGCTGGCCGTCATCGGTTTCCAGCACCATGACGACCGGGGCCACCAACGCATCCGACCGTTTGGGCTGGTAGGCGGAAATTGCGGTGTATTCGCAGCCCAGGACGTGGCGGACCACATCGAACTCATGCGGCGCGGAGTTGGTGATGGCCATGGCACCGGTAAAATCGGCGGCCGGGGTTTCCACGTTGCGGTGAAAGTTGTGCATCATCAGCGCGCGGCCCAGCTGGCCACTTGTCAGCGCCTGTTTCATCTCGACGTAGGACTGGTCGTAGCGGCGCATGAAGCCCAGCATGACGTGTTTTGCCCCGGCCGACTTTTCGGCCTGCATGACCTCGATGCACTCCTGCGGCGATTGCGACAGCGGTTTCTCGCAGAGCACGCGCTTACCCGCGCGGATGCAGGCCATGCTGAGCGGCGCATGGGTGAAATCGGGACTGGCGATGATCACCGCGTCGACATCGCCGCGGGTGATGACGGCCTCTGGATCGGTCGAGACATCGGCGGCGCCCAGCCTGTCACCCACCGCCCGGGCGCGGGCGGCGTCCATGTCGCAGACCAGCTGAAGGGTGGCGCCGGGCAGATCCTCTGCCACGATTGCGGCGTGGTCGGCCCCCATCAGTCCCGCGCCGATCACGGCGATACGAATGCTCATCTTGTGCTCCGTCATGAAGTTGGGTTCGCGAAGGATGCCCGCGAACGCGGTGCCGTCAAACGGCACGAGGCCGTTTGCCTGATGTGAAAGACCTCAGTGCCAGGGGCGGCACATGGCCCGTCAAAGGGGGCTCGTTATTCGGCGGCCATACGGCTTTTGCGGGCCTTGATGCGCTCCTTTTTCTTGCGCAAACGCGCCTTCATCTTTTCGTCGGCCTCCTTGGTGCCGTCGTGCCAGGTGCCCAGCCACTTATCGAGCGGGACCAGCCCGTCGGCGCCGTAGTTCACCTCGAAATACTTGTGGTGCAGGTGATGAGCGTAGGCATGGCTGTCGAGCGTACGCGCGTCGGTGATCTCCAGCTTGTCGAAGCCGATATGCCCGTTGATCGCGCCGTAGCCGACCGCATGGCTGTTGAACATCATCACGATCGGGTTCGACGGGATCAGCAGGTGCCAGAGGATCTCGCCAAAGTAGAGCGCGTGTTCGATCCAGTGCATCGACAGCGACGACCAGGGGGACGGGTTGATCGAGTTGTGGTGCACCGAATGGACGTGCTTGTAGAGAAACCGCGTGTGGATCAGGCGGTGAATGCAGAAAAAATGGATCTCGTGGATCGCGGGCACCAGCAGCGTCAGAATCCCCAGCCACAGCCAGTTGTCCTGCCAGTCGACCCAACCGAAGGCATGGATGCCGTTGCCGTAGCACCACAGCACGAAGATCTCGATGGCGGTCCAGATCGGGATGCCGATCAGGAAACTGCGCAGGAAATTGTCCAGGTTCTGGCTCTTGAACCAGAACACGTCTGACGGGTTTTCCGAGGGGAACCTGGCGTTGTACTTGAACCGCGTGCCCTGCTTGCGCCGGACGTAGTAGACTAGTTCGATGGCGCCATAGATCGCAAAGATACCCGCCATGTTCACGGCCAGCAGGTAGAGCGGCCAGCCCCAGCTGAGCGTCGCCAGCGTCTGGGCATCGGGGATCACAAACACCCAGTAGAGCAGGGCCGTCGCCATGTGAAAGGCGTTCCACGGCCAGAAGAAATCGACCAGGAAGGCGCCCAAACGGTTGAACTTTCCCAGCCAGAAGGGCGCAATCTCCAAGGGGGCGTTCGGGGCCCAGTTGCCACGTTTGTCACGGGTGCCGTACTGCAGATCATCCATGAGTGCGCGCCCCCTGTCGCCTTGCTGACGCATGCGGAAATCTGCGCCGGTCGATGCATGTTTTCTTGACGAGTTGACCCGCATCAAATCAAGCTTGCTGGCAAGGAGAGAGTGATTTCAGATCATTTCACTTCACGTGCAATGCAAAATGAAACGAAATGAAGTGGCCGTGACCTGGTGAAGAGACCGACAATTCCTGACCTGGCAGAGGCCGCCGGCGTCTCGGTTTCGACGGTCAACAGGGTGATCAACAAGGCCGACAGCGTGCGCCAGCCGACCCGAGAAAGGGTGTTGCGCGCGGCGCAGGAAATCGGCTTTTACGGGCTTGGGGCCATTGAGTATTCCGTTCACGCCGGGCGAGAGGTGCACCGCCCCGGCGTGATGCTCTTGCAGGAGCGTCGCCCGTTCTACCGCGACCTTGGCGCCGCCTTCCGGCAGGCTGCCGAAGAGCACACCGACGCCCGGATCGACCTGACATTGGAGTTTGTCGAGGACCTGTCGCCCGAGGTCGTGGCAGATCGGCTGAGACAGCTTGGCGCGAATTGCGATTCGGTGGCGCTGGTCGCCGCGGAACATCCGCTCATCACCGATGCAATCGATTCCCTGCTCTTGCGGGGCACCCCGGTCATGGGGCTGATCACACCTCTGACCGCGCGCGGGAATGTCGGTTTCGTGGGGCTGGACAGTTTCAAGGTGGGGCGCACCGCCGCCTGGGCCTTTGACAAGATCTGTCACCAGCGCGGGGACATCGGTATCCTTGTGGGCAACACCCGATACCGGAACCAGGACCTGAACGAGAGCGGGTTCCGGTCCTATTTCCGCGAAAACGGGTCCGGTTTCACCCTGTTGGAGCCGCGCGCGACCTTCGAGTTGGCGGATGTGGCCCGCGAGATGACAGAAGAGCTTTTTGCCCGGCACCCCGAGATGTGCGGCCTGTTCATCTCGGGTGGGGGGATCACCGGCGCCTTGGCTGCGCTGCGTGAGATGCCCCGGCGTCCGGGCTTTGTTGCGGTGGGCTATGAACTGATGGATGTCACGCGGCGGGCGCTCTTGGACGGGACGCTGACGATGGCGATTTCGCATCCGATGGAGGCCCTGGCCCGTCAGACCCTGGCGGCATTGATCAAGTCGAAACGCGCCGGTCCGGACGCCGGGGCGCAGAATGTCATGTTGGATTTCGACATCCATACGTCCGAGAATCTGTGACCCGATCCGCTATGGTGCGGAGGAATGCCCTTGAATCTATCATGATGAATTGCTTGTCTCTGTCAATGTCGTCACGAACCCGTTCCAAATGACCGGCTTGCAAGGTCCAGGCCCCCTGACGCGCGATGGCGCGCGCCGTTCGCGCCCGGTGCGCGTGGCCGAGGCAATCAAGGACTGGGTCGTCGAACGTGGGCTGCAACCCGGCGACCGGCTGCCGGGCGAGGCCGAATTGATCGCCGAATTCGGCATGTCCAAGGGCACGATCCGCGAAGCGATGCGCCTGTTGCAGGCGCAGGGCCTTGTCGTGACCAAGACCGGCCCGGGCGGCGGCAGTTTCGTGGGCGAGGTCGGCAAGGACCGGGCTCATGCGCTGCTGGGGAACTATTTCTACTTCCGCAATATCTCGATTGACGACATCTACCAGGTGCGTATTGCGCTGGAACCGGAACTGGCTGCTTCGCTGGCCGGGCGGCTGACGCCGGAGCAACTGGCAGAGCTGCGGCAGATCATGACCACCTACGCGGAACCGGCCGAAGATGCCGAGGGCGAGCGCGCCCAGCATGTCGCCTCTCTGGTGTTTCACGCGCGGCTGGCGGAATTCGCGGACAACGCTCTGCTGGGGTTCTTCATCGGTTTCATGGCGCAGATCCTGGCCGACCTGACCGTCTACAAACGCCTCTACTCCAAGCCCAACCACGAGCTTTGGCGGCAGGGGCGTGACCACCAGGCCGGGTTGGTCGAGGCGCTGCGCGACGGTGACGCCGAAGCCGCGCGTGCGATCATGCGGGAACATATGCAGATGGCACGCCGACTGATGGAGGATCAGGAGGCGGTGGTCATGAAACGGTTCATGGCGGAATGAGCGTGGACGGTCTGGCGGAGGAGCTGGAACGCCTCGTGGCCGAGGCGCGGAGCGCGGGCAACTGGGGACATCCGGCGGATTATATCCCCGAACTGGCCAAGATCGATCCGGCGCAGGTGGGCGTCGCCGTCTGTCTGGCCGACGGGACGGAACTCGGGGCAGGAGAGGCCGACACCCCGTTTTCGATCCAGAGCATTTCCAAGGTGTTTTCGCTGGCCGCCGTGCTGGGGCGACTGGGGGACGACCTGTGGCGGCGCGTCGGGCGCGAACCCTCGGGCACCGCCTTTGACAGCATCTTTCTGCTGGAACATGAGAACGGCCGCCCGCGCAATCCCTTCATCAACGCGGGTGCACTGGTGACGACGGATGCCCTGCTGGGCGGGCGCGCGCCGCGGCAGGCCCTGTCGGAGATCATGCACCTTGTCCGCGCGGCGGCCGAGGATGACGATATCCACATCGACAAGGCGGTCGCCGAGTCGGAAAAGACCACGGCCAGCCGCAACATGGCGCTGCTCTACTACCTGCAATCGCATGACAACCTGCTGAACCCGCCCGAGATGGTCATGGGCACTTATGCCCATCAATGCGCCATCGAGATGACCTGTCGCCAACTGGCGCGGGCGGGGCGGATGCTGGCCATGCTGCCGGATGTGCCCGCGATGATCTCACCGCTCAGGGCGCGACGGATCAATGCGCTGATGATGACCTGCGGGCAGTATGACGGATCGGGAAATTTCGCCTTTCGCGTCGGCTTGCCGGGCAAAAGCGGGGTCGGCGGGGGGATTCTGCTGGTGGCGCCGGGCGTGGCCTCGGTGGCGGTCTGGTCGCCGGGGCTGGACGGCTACGGCAACTCTCAGGTGGGCACCTGGCTGGCAGAGCGGATCGCCGGTTACACCGGCTGGTCGGTCTTCGCGCCGTAGGGGGCGGCGCGTTCGGGATCGTCGAGCGTGGGCACATGGGTGACCCAATCGGCATAGTCGCCGCTGGTGGCCCGCCCGTGCAGCGCCCTCAGGTCGGCCAGCGGGGTTTCGGAATGATCCACGCGCAGGGTCAGCGGTGCCATGTCCCGCCCGACGATGAGCAGCGCGGCTGACAGCAGCCCGCGACTGTCCCCCCCGGCAGCAGAGGCGGCGTCCAGCGCCGCCAGAAGGCGCAGGTCAAAAGCGCCCTCTGCGGTAAGGAACCCGTCCAGCATGGCTTGCAGCACCTCCTCGGACGAGAGCAGGTTGCCGGTGACGATCACCTTGTCCGCGCGGCGAGCCCCCGCGACCTGGATGCTGTCGGCGCCGGTAAAGCTTGCCGTGCCGCCCTTCGGGTCCAGCGTTGCCAGCTGCCGCTGGCCGCGCCCGCTGTCGGCGCCGGTCACCTCGTCCAAAGCCGCCTGCGCCGATCGCCCGGATTTCATCAGCTCCAGCGTCCGCGTGCCCCACATGGTCGAGGGCAGGGACCCCTGCGAGGCGGACATCCCCGATTCGGCCTCCCCGCGCAGAACCCAGCCCCCGACGCAGAGACTGCCCGTGGTGGCGGCGCCGCCGTAGCGGCCTGTTTTTTCATCCAATGCCAGGATCGAAATCGTCATGCGGGGGCCTCCTCATCATGAGACTTGAATTTATCATGAAAATTTGGCCTCATGCAATTTATCATGAAAAATAAAAAACGAAGAACAAGACCCAAGGACAACAGCGGAGGTAACGCAATGTCGCTCTTCTCTTTCACCCGCCGAGGGCTGCTTGCTGCCGGGACGGCGCTTGCGCTGACAGTCGGCACATTGACCGGGGCTCAGGCGCAGACGCCGCCGGGCGTCCTGATTGTCGGCCAGATCGCCGAACCCAAGGCACTGGACCCGGCGGCGGTGACGGCAGTCAACGACTTCCGCATCCTGATGAACGTCTACGACGGGCTGGTGCGCTACAAGGATGGCACGCTCGAGGTCGAACCGGCGCTGGCGACCGACTGGACCATCTCAGAGGATGGCACGGTCTATACCTTTACCCTGCGCGAGGGGGTGAGCTTTCACGACGGCAGCCCGTTCAACGCCGAGGCGGTGAAGTTCAACTTTGAGCGCATGCTGAACGAGGACCATCCCTATCACGACACCGGGCCCTTCCCGCTGGCCTTCTTCTTCTCGGCGGTGGAAACCGTCGAGGCGGTCGATGACCTGACGGTCAAGTTCACCCTGAACGCCCCCTATGCGCCCTTCCTGTCGAACCTCGCCTATCCCACGGGGCTGATCGTCTCGCCCGCCGCGGTCGAGGAATTCGGGTCGGACTTCGGGCGCAACCCCTCGGGCACCGGCGCGTTCAAATTCGCCGAATGGCGGTCGAACGAGGCGGTGGTGATCGAGGCCAACCCGGACTACTGGGACGGCGCGCCGGAGCTGCAGGCCGTGGTGTTCCGCCCGATCACCGATGCCAACACCCGCACCGCAGAGATGCTGGCCGGGGGCATCGATCTGATGGTCGAGGTGCCGCCCGTGGCCCTGTCCGAGTTCCAGGGCACGGAATACAGCGTGCACGAACAGGCCGGCCCGCATGTCTGGTTCCTGATCCTGAACGCCAAGGAAGGCCCCTTCGCCGACAAGAAGGTGCGCCAGGCGGCGAACTATGCCGTGAACAAGAAGGCGCTTGTCGACGACGTTCTGGAAGGCACCGCCGCCGTGGCCGCCGGACCGACACCGCCGGCCTTTGCCTGGGCCTACAACGAGGCGCTGGAACCCTATCCCTACGATCCCGACAAGGCCCGCGCGCTGCTGGCCGAAGCCGGGGCCGAGGGGGCCGAGTTGACCTTCTTCGTGACCGAGGGCGGGTCCGGCATGCTGGACCCGATCGCGATGGGCACGGCGATCCAGGCGGACCTTGAGGCCGTCGGGTTCGACGTCAAGATCGAGACCTACGAGTGGAACACCTTCCTGGGCGAAGTGAACCCGGGTCTGGAGGGCAAGGCTGACATGGCCGAGATGGCCTGGATGACCAATGACCCCGACACGCTGCCCTTCCTCGCGCTGCGCACCGATGCCTGGCCCGATGCGGGCGGGTTCAACTCGGGCTACTATTCGAACCCGAAGGTCGATGAGCTGCTGGAAGCGGCCCGCGTGGCCACCGACCAGGATGAACGCGCGCGTCTTTACAAGGAGATGCAGACCATCGTGCAGGAAGATGCGCCCTGGGTCTTTGTCGCCAACTGGAAGCAGAACGCAGTGACCAGCGACCGGGTCGAAGGGTTCTCGTTGCAGCCGTCGTTCTTTCTGCTGCTCGACGACGTGGTGAAGAACTGATCGCCAGCGCGGGCGGAACCGGGCATCGAGCCCGGCCCCGCCCGCCGGGGGCTCTGCCCCCGAAGTGCGCCTTTGGCGCACACCCCCGGAGGTATTTCTTGCCCAAAGAAGCCAGGGGGCGTTCTCCAGCCAGAAAAAGGGAGTGCGCATGGGGCGCTATATCCTCGGACGACTGATTTCCGCCATTCCGGTGCTTCTGGGCATTACCGTGATCGTCTTCCTGATCATGGCGCTGATCCCCGGCGATCCGGCCACGGCCATCCTGGGCAGTTACGCGACGCCGGAGAACGTGGAAAAGCTGAACCGTGACCTTGGTTTGGACAAGCCCCTAGTGTCGCAGTATTTCATCTGGCTCGGCAATATGCTGCAGGGCGATTTCGGCACCAGTTTCTCGCTCAACCGGCCGGTCATCGACGAGGTGCTGGAACGCTTCAATGCCACGCTGATCCTGGCCGGCACCTCCTTTGTCATCTGCTCTGTGCTGGGCATCATGGCGGGCGTGATCTCTGCCGCGAACCAGTACGGCTGGGCCGACAAGGGCATCACCTTTGTCGTGCTGCTGGGGATCTCGATCCCGAGTTTCTTCCTCGGCATGATGATGATCCTGTTTTTCTCGGTGAACCTCCGGGTGTTTCCGGTGTCCGGCATGTGGCCGATCTATGGCACGCGCGACATCTGGGCCCTGCTCAACCATCTTGTCCTGCCCGCAACCGCACTTGCGGTGGTGGCCACGGGCGTGATTGCCCGTCTGTCGCGGTCCGCCATGCTGGAGGTGCTGCGGCAGGATTTCATCCGCACGGCGCGGGCCAAGGGCGTGCATGAGCGCGGTGTGATCTGGCGTCATGCGCTCAAGGCGGCCATGGTCTCGATCATTCCCGTGCTGGGCATCCAGGCGGGGTTTGTCCTGTCCGGCGCGGTCTATATCGAGATCGTCTTTCAGTGGCCGGGCGTGGGCCGGATGCTGGTCGATGCGATCCTGACACGCGACATCCTGTTGGTGCAGGGGGGCGTGGTCTTTGTCGCCGCCTGTTACGTCCTCTTCAACATCGTGGTGGACGTGGCGCAAAGCCTGCTGGACCCGAGGATCAAGACATGATGGCCTTTCTGAAACTCCTCGCCCGCAACCGGCTGGCGCTGGCCGGGGGCATCGTGCTGAGCTTCGTCGTCCTGCTGGCGCTGATCACGCCGCTCTTGCCGCTGGCGGAACCGAATGTCACCAACACCGCCGCGCGGTTCCAGAAACCCTTTTCCGAGGGCACGTTGCTGGGCACCGATCACCTGGGCCGGGACCTGCTGTCGCGCTTGATGTGGGGCACACGGTTGTCGCTGGCGGTGGGGTTTGCCGCCGCAGTGGTCGCCGCCACGCTCGGCGCGGCCATCGGGATCGTCGCCGGGTTCTACGGCGGGCGCACGGACAACCTGATCATGCGCGGCGTCGACATGCTGATGGCCTTTCCCTACATCCTGCTGGCACTGGCCATCGTGGCCGCCCTTGGCCCGGGGCTGTTCAATGCGCTGATCGCCGTGGCCGCCGTGAACGTGCCCTTTTTTGCGCGTAACATCCGGGGCATCACCGTGGGCATCGCGCACAAGGAATTCGTCGATGCGGCCCGGCTGGCGGGTCTGTCGAACAGCCGCATCATCCTGACCGAGATCCTGCCCAACGTGATCCCGGTGATCGTGATCGCCATGTCCACCACCATCGGCTGGATGATCCTTGAGACCGCCGGCCTGTCCTTCCTGGGGCTGGGCTCGCAGCCGCCGCAGGCCGACCTGGGGTCCATGCTGGGCGAGGCGCGTTCGGCGCTGATCACCAATCCGCATACCTCGGTCGTGCCGGGCATCATGATCCTGATCATCGTCATGTCGATCAACCTGCTGGGCGACGGCGTGCGCGACGCGCTGGACCCGCGCCTGAAATCCGGCGCCCTGTCGCGCCCGATGGCGGCCACGCTGGTCAGCCGCAAGGACCCGGTGCCGCCGGCGGAGGGCAAGGGCCTGTTGGAAGTGCAGGAGTTGCAGACCCAGTTCCACGTCAAGGACCGAGTCTATCGTGCGGTGGGCGGCGTGTCCTTGCACGTCAAACCCGGCGAATGCCTGGGCGTGATCGGCGAAAGCGGGTCGGGGAAATCCGTCACCGCGCTGTCGGTCATGGGGCTGGTGGCCTCGCCTCCGGGGGTGATCACTGGCGGGGCGGTGCGGTATGACGGCGAGGACCTGATCGGGGCGCCCTATCGCAAGCTGCGTGAGATGCGCGGGCGCAACGTGGCCTATATTTTCCAGGACCCGCTGGCGACGCTGCACCCGCTATACAAGGTGGGCGACCAGCTGATCGAGGCGATCCGGTCGCACCGGCCCATCAGCAAGAGCGAGGGGCAGGCCAAGGCCATAGACCTGCTCAAGGCAGTGCGTATCCCGAACGCCGAAAAGCGCATATCGGACCACCCGCACGAGATGTCGGGCGGGATGCGCCAGCGCGTCGGGATCGCCATGGCTTTGGCCAATGATCCCGACATCATCATCGCGGACGAACCGACGACGGCTCTGGACGTGACCGTGCAGGCGCAGATCCTGTCGCTGCTGGATGACCTGCGCCGGTCTCGCGGGCTGGCCATTGTTTTCATCACCCATGATTTTGGCGTGGTCGGGCAGCTTTGTGACCGGGTGGCGGTCATGTACGCGGGCCGCATCGTCGAAGAAGGGCCGACGCAATCGGTGCTGGAAACCCCGACCCATCCCTATACCGCGCGGCTGATGGCCTGTGTTCCGGAACTGGGCGCGGGCAAGCGGCGGCTGGAGGCGATCCCGGGACTTCCACCCGTGGTCGACAAACTGCCCAAGGGCTGCGCCTTTGCCGACCGCTGCGACCGGGTGCAGGCGGATTGCCGGCAGGGCGAGATCGACCTGGAACGCGAAGGCACGCGGGCCGTGCGCTGCATCCATCCCGTGATCCCGCTGAAGGAGGCCGCAGAATGACAGAGGCGCTGAAACTGACGGACCTGTCCAAGAGCTTTGCGGTGGGCGGCGGATTCCTTTCCGCGGCCAAGGGATCGGTCAAGGCGGTGCATCCGATTTCCCTGTCGGTGCAGCAGGGCGAGACGCTGGGCATCGTTGGCGAATCCGGCTGTGGCAAGTCCACGCTGGCGCGGATGCTGGTGGGCCTGTTGGAACCGACGACCGGCACCATCGAGATCGACGGCGCGGCGCTCGACAATGCCGACCCGGCGGTTTTTGGCAAGCGCATCCAGTACGTCTTTCAGGATCCGATCTCCTCGCTGAACCCGCGCAAGACGATCCGGCAGATCATGGAGGCGCCGTTGAAACGCCTCTATGGCATGGACCGCTCTCAGCGGACCAAGCGGATTTCCGAGATCTTTGCCAGCGTGAACCTGCGCGAGGAGTTCCTGGACCGCTACCCGCATGAATTTTCGGGCGGGCAGGCGCAGCGGATCGGGATCGCCCGGGCGCTGGCGGCGAATGCGCGTATCCTGATCCTCGATGAGCCGGTCTCGGCGCTGGATGTCTCGGTACAGGCGCAGGTGCTGAACCTGCTGGCTGACCTGAAGAAGGAATTCAGCCTGACCTACCTCTTCATCAGCCATGACCTTGCGGTGGTCGAGGCGGTCAGCGACCGGATCGCCGTGCTCTACTTCGGCTCGGTGGTGGAACTTGGCCCGGCAGAGGAGATTTTCCGCGCCCCGCGCCATCCCTATACCAAGCTCCTGGCCGACAGTGCGCCGGTGGTGGGGCGGCCGTTGACAGCGCCGGAGTCGAAGGAAACCGAACTGCCGGATCCGCTCAACCCGCCGCCGGGCTGCGCCTTTGCCGCGCGCTGTCCGCGCGCCAGCGACCTCTGCCGCAAGGAGGTTCCCCGGCTGGAAGGCAACCGCGTGCATGCGGCCTGTTTCCACCCGCTGGACGGTGACTGACGGGGGGGGGGATCGGTCCAGTCGCGCGCCCCCTTCTTGACGCGCCGGATCGGGATAGATGATTTGATCGAGGCCAGGCCGGGCGCCCTGGTCATCCGCTGGAGCGCTCTGGCGATAGAGGCGCTTGCGCTCCGGTGGCCTGCCGCCGGAAAGCCCGCGCAAGATGATTGACGTCTGGGCCATCGGCCCCGAGGCCAACGCCCCGTGGCGTTGCTAACGACCAAGAGGAACGCTGGGCAGGCCTGCAGCAAGGGCCTGCTTCACCGTGTCCGCGTGAGCGCCCGCCTCTTCACGGGACAGAAACGCGAGCGCGGGCGGAGTACCTTCGGCCATCAGGGCCATTCCGATGCTCCGGCCCAGGTCGTCCTCGATCACGAAAAGCCCCGAAGGCGCGCCGCGAAAGCGGTGCTGCTCGACAAAGCCGGGCAGCGCTTCCGCCGAAGGCCAGGGGGCTGCGGTGCCGGGCAGCATCAGCGCAAGCGTCGGCACGTCCTTTTGCCGGGCCGGGCGCAGGCTCAGCCCGTCCAGTGCATGCCGGGGTGGGTTGAGCAGGTGCCACTGCTCTGGCGCCATCAAGAGGTCGTGGCAGGGTTCGGACCGCCCGCTGGACTGAAAGAACATGCGCCGGGATCCGGGAAAGCGGGCAAAGCCAAGGCGTGTCAGCAGCGACAGAGAGGCCGCATTGTCCGTCCGGCAGGTGGCGAGCAGGGGCGGCGCCGGGCGAGCGAACCATTCCGACAGGGCAAGACGCAGGGCCGCAGTCATCAGCCCGCGGCCCTGAAAGGCCGGGTCCAGCCAGTACCACAGGCCCGCACCCAGACAGATGCAGCCCGCGAAGGCGCCCTCGATCTCGATGGTGCGCAGATGTTCGCCGGGGTGCTGGCCGTGGTCCAGCAGCGCCTGTGCCTCGGTCAGGCCGAAAGGCTGCGCGACCGCCGCCAGCCAGGGCGCGACGCGCTCGTCCGACAATTGTCGCATGACCTCGGGCAGATCGCCTTCGGCAAGCGGCCTCAGGCAGAAGCTCTCCGCCGCCAGGCGGGCCGGGAAATCATGCAGTGTCACGGCCTGTCACTCCGGGTGGCAGGCGGCCCGGTCAGTCGCGCGGAATGCCATATTGCTTGATCTTGCGGTAAAGCGTCGGGCGCGAGATGCCCAGTTGTTCGGCCACGCGGGTCAGGTTGCCCTTTTCCGCCTGGATGGCGCGGCGGATGGTCAACGCCTCCATGTTTTCGAGGTTGATGGGCGCCTCTTCGACGTCGACGTAATGGCTGAACCCCAGCCCGTCCGCCGGTTCCACGATCTCGGGTGGCAGATCGTTCAAGCCGACCTCGGGGCCGGATTTCAGCAGGTAGAGCCGTTCCACGAGGTTGCGCAACTCGCGCACGTTTCCGGGCCAGCGGTAGTCCTTCAGCCGGTCCATCACCGCCGGGGCAAAGACAAGGCGCGGGCGCGAGAAACGCTCGGCGAAGACGCTGTTGAAATAATCGACCAGCAGGGCGACGTCGTCACCGCGCTGGCGCAATGGCGGCACGTCGATGGCGACGATGCCGATCCGGTAAAACAGGTCGCGGCGGAACCGCCCCTGTTCCACGTCGCTGCGCAGGTTGCGGTTGGTCATCGCCACCAGCTGCACGTTGACCGGGCGGCGCTGGTCGTCGCCGATCCGGTAGACGGCGCGCTGTTCCAGCGCCCGCAACAGGTAGGGCTGCAGTTCTACCGGCATGTCGCCGATCTCGTCGAGGCAGAGCACCCCGCCATCGGCCTGTTCGAACTTGCCCGGCTTGCCGCCGCGCAGGGCGCCGGTAAAGGCACCCTCGACATGGCCGAAAAGCTCGGCCCCGATCAGTTCCTTCGAAATCGCGGCGCAGTTGACGGTGACATAAGGCGCGTTCTTTCGTTCCAGGCGGTTGTGCACGAGGCGCGCGAACAGCTCTTTGCCGACGCCGGTTTCGCCCTGGATCAGAACCGTCACACCGGCAGAGGCCGCGCGTTCGGCCAGTTCGATCGCTTCCAGCATCTTGGGCGCGTTGCCCACGATCACGATCTCGTCCTCGTCGACATTGGCGCGCGGCTTGATGCGCACGGCGACCGTGTCCTGCGGCCGGATGGCGGAAGAGCGTTTCAGCGACAACGCCGCACCGCGCAGGCTGCCGTCGAATTCCAGTCGGGTGATGCCGTCGGTCTCGATGTCGCGGGGCAGGGCGGCGCGGATGTCGCCCTCTGTCATGTTGGCTTTGAGCGGCAACAGCTGGTGTCCGACCGCGAAATCGGGACGCGGCAGGTGCAATCGGTCGTCCAGGCCGCGGCGGAACATGATGCGCCCGACCTTGTCCAGCAACAGGACGCTTGTGTCCGGACGGCTGGCATCCGAGTTCAGGAAGGTTTCCAGAAGGCGCGTGCGTTCCTCGCGCTGTTGCTCGGCCAGCGCGATCTCGATTTCGCGCGCGGCCGCGACGACCAGCGCGATGTTGTGGCGTTGAAAGATGTCGGGGGGGCCTGACAGGTCCACGACGCCGATCACCGAGCGGTCGAAAGGGTCATAGATCGGAACCCCGGCGCAGGTCCAGGCCTGAACGCCCTGGCAGAAATGTTCCGCCGCGTGGACATAGGTCGGTTTGCCGGTCTTGAGCGCGGTGCCGATCCCGTTGGTGCCGATCGCGTCCTCGTTCCAGACCCCGCCGACTTCAAGGTGGATGTTTTGTCCCGCGTCCAGCACCGAATGGTCGCCGATGGCGTCGATGATGACCCCGTTCTTGTCGGTCAGGAGCAGCATCACCTGTGCCCCGGCCAGATGAGGCTCCAGCCGGGCAAAGGCCGCGCGTGCCGCCTGTCGCAGGTTGGCGTTGCGGCGGCGCAGTTTCTTCAGTTCCTCGTCACGTTCGATCTTGCGCGATTGCTGGCGCGTCGCATCGACGCCGAGGCTCATGCTGCGCTGCCAGGACTGGACGATCTCGCTGCGCACCTCACCGGCCTCGGTCTGGCCGGTCACATAGTTTTCCCAGGCGCGTCGGGTCTCTCCTTCCGAATACTCGGAGTAGAGGCCGGCGTCGTCGTTGCCACCTTGCGTGGCCTTGAAATATCTAGGTCGCCCCATCGGTCACTCTGTCAGGGCCGCACACAGAACTGCCGCGGCGGTGAAGGTTTGGCGGTCAGGCAAGCGTCGCCTGTTCGGGCCGGGCGCGAACCAGGTTGGCGATGGCATCGTCGAACATGGCTCCTTCGGCGTCATGTTGATACGGGCACCGATTGGCGCCCATCGCAAAGATGTCCATTTCCACGTCTCCCCGCTCAAAAGATTATCATGTCATAAACATTTTGCATAGCGCCGCCCGCCTGCGGCGGCGTGACGCCCGGTTCGTGGGGGCCAAGTGAGACCGAAAGACCGCCGTAACGTCAAGGCCCGGAATGGCCGGTATCTTGCGTCCTGAACCAGTGGTCGGGCAGGGGCCTGCGCCTTGCAAGTGGTTCATGTCAAAGGCCTCGCCCAGCTTGCGCGCCGTCCTGATTGGCCAGTGCCGGGTAGGGGGCCGTCCTCCTTGTCCGCTCTCTCTGCAAAGGCGGTGGCATCGCTCTGCCGGCGGCCCCGGTGCCGCCGTTCGAAGGGCGGCAAGACCCGAGGCAAAGCCGGCCATCTCAGCTGCAACGATTCGCCGCATCGCGGCAGATTCGCCGGTGCCGCGTCAGTTCGGTCGACGTCGCCGGAACAGATTTTTACGATGCTTCCCGGACAGTGTAACGAAGCTTTACGACTTTCCGTCTACTTGTCCACTTGTGGCCTAATAAGTTGAATTTTCACAGGTTTTCGTTGCGCCGGGCCGGGCGAAAGGTAGCATGGCGCGACCATGACACGCCTTACCCAACATCCCCCGACCCTGACCGGTTTGCCGAAATCACCCGGCACCGGAACCGGCTTGACCCGCTCTGCGAGGCTTCGCTGCAGGGGAATTTCCCGATCAGTTCATGCGTCCGTTCGAGGGCGCGCCTGGCATCTGGTCCCAGATCGCAGAGAGGTCCGTCGCCAGGCGCCTGTGGGTCTCCGCCATCAGCCTGTCGCGCTTGTCCGCGGGCAGGTTTTCAAGCGCCTGACGGGCCATGCGCAGGTCGTCAGGGGCGCCCGTTTCGGCGGCCTTGCGGGCGATCCCGATGGCGCTGTCCTGCGGGTCCAGCACCTGGGCCGCGACCTCTGCGAGGGTGGCGAAGAAACGGGTGTCGAATTGGCTGAGCATTTGGGCGGGACCTCTCTGTTCCGGCTGGGCGGGCACTATAGGGGGCACGCATGAACGATCAACGGCGAACCGTACAGGACATCCTGATGGAGCGTCTGGAGACGATCCAGGGGATCTCGGAGATCACGGCAGAGCATCTTCGGCTGACCCAGAAACAGAGCGGAATGCAGGTTCTGGACATGTCCGAGGACGAGGACGATCCGGGCGTCGCCCGCGAGATGGGGCGCACCGAGGGCGCGCTGGAAACCTGTGAAGAGAAGATCGACGCGCTTGAGCGGCGTCTGGCAGAGCTGGACGAAGAACTCGAGGCCAAGGTCGAAGGAGGAGAGACATGATCGAGACGAAACCACCCCAGGCGCTCAGCCTGTTCGACCTGATTGGCCGGGAATGGACGCTGTCCGCCCCTGTGCAACAGGTCGGGTTCAACGCCAGCGGCTCTGCCGTGGCGTGCCGCATGGAAGGCGGCGGGCTGGCGCTGTTGCCGATGGCCGACGCGGAACATCCGGAAAAGCGGATCCGGATGGAATTCGACACCGGGCGGACAACCATCCGTCCGCGTGAAAATCCGGTGGCCCCGCCCGTCGGGGCCGAGGTGTCGCTGTCCGAGGCGCCGGGGTTTTGCGCGCTGGGCGAACAGGGGTTTGCCGTCGTCGACCAGGCCGGCGCCCTGACGCGGGTGACGGCGCGTGGGCAGGTGGTCAAGCTGGCACAGGCCGGTGCCGGACCGGTCACGGCGCTTTGCGCCGTGCCGAGGCAAGAGGCGATCTGCGTGGCGCGCGGCGGGGCGCTGACATTGCTGCGGGCCGAAGATTTGGCGCCCTTGGCGGATTGCGACTTGGGGGAGCCCGTTACGCAACTGGCCATTTCCGCAGATGGTGTGCTGATCGCCGCGCGTTGCGGCGATCGGATTGTCGTTCTCAAGGCCGAAACGCTGGAGACCCGGGCCGAGATCGCCGCCAAGGGCACGCTGGACAGCCTGGCATGGTCGCCGGATCGCAAGTGGATCGTCGCCGGATGCCGCGAGACCTCGTTGGTGGTCGCCAATGTCCTGCGCAGCGAGGCGGATGTGATCGAGGGCTTTCCGGCGCCGGTCGCCTCTGCCGCCTTCAGCGACAAGGCCAACGTTCTGGTCGCCTCGGGCGCCTTTCGCGTGGTCGGCTGGCGTTGCCCGGATCTGCCCTTTGGCACGTATGAGGGGGACCCGGTGCACACCGGCAAGCCAGGCTTGACCCTGGTGGACCGCGTGGCGCCGAACCCGACACGCGACAGCTGTGCTGTGGGCTATGCCAACGGCCTTGTGACGCTGTGCCCGATCGGCCAGCCCGACGAGCTGATGCTGGTCGAGGGCAAGGGCGCGGGGGTCACGGCGATGGACTGGTCGTCCGACGGGCAGCACCTGGCGCTGGGCTTTGCCGATGGCCGGGCGGCCATCCTGACCTTTCCCAAGGTCATGTTCAAGTAACTGTCAGACAAACGAAAACGGGAGGAAACCATGAAACTCGAACTGTCCAAGGAAGAGCAGAGCAAGGACCGTTATTTCTCGGAAATCGCCAAGATGGCCGAAGAGATGATGGACGAGCACGGCAAGGATTTCGCGATGGGCGCCTTTGTCCTTGCGGCGCGCTGGATCGCCGAGGGCAAGCTCGGCAAATCCGAGGAAAGCATGCACTGAGGCATGCGGCCCCAACCGGGGCATGGCCCAGCCCCTAGGGGCTGGGTCGCGGTTGCCGCCCGCGCCGCCAGGTGACGAGGCAGCCGCGCGGACCCGCCCTAGTGGCGGGTCGCGCCACCGGCCGAAGGGGCGGCGGCGGGTTGTGACAGGCTTTGTATCTGGTTGACGATGATCGCGCTCAGCGGGGCGGCGAGACCGGCCTGGCTGTCGGTGTCCGCTGGTTCCGTCGCGGCCCGTGTCAGCGCCTCCACCAGGTCCGGCTTGATCAATTGGGCATAGGCGCAGAGTTCATGAATCCGGAATGTCGCGAAATGCAGGCTGTTGTCATTGCCAAGATGGGTGCCGGGCTGACGGTCCGTGCCGGGCATGGCCAGCGCATTGCTGTGAACGGCGGCGCCGAGATTGGCCAGAACGTCCTTGCGCCAGCGCCCGTAATCCGTGTCGGGCGCGTAATCCAGCCCGATCTCGTAGAGTTTCTCTGTCAGTGCGCGAAACGCTCGACCGCCCGCGATATGGCGGCGCCAGAAACTGCTGGCCTCTTCGACGGTGCGGCAGGCGATGAAGCGCGCGGCCAGTTTGCGCCGCACCAGCAGCACCAAAAGCATGTCTACGTCTTCCGAGACAGAGCGCGCGATCTGCATCGCGGGCAGCGGCAGGTCGGTCAGCGCCAACATCCTGAGCGCGGTCATCTGTTCGATCAGCCGCGCGGTCAGGGCCGCCAGCCCATGCCATTGCGCCGGGTCGAGTCCGGGGATGCCGTGGTCGTATCCACGGCGGGCGGCCGCGTGGACCGCCTTTACCCAGATCAGGCCCTGATCAAACAGAAACACCAGGTCGACCTGCGCGCTGGTCGCGGTGTCGTCGAGGCGGGGCAGGGCGCGAAAGCCCGGCATCTGGCGGATCGCTTGACGCCATGCACTGTCGAAGTCCAGCCCGCGCACCGACCAAAGCTGACGCGTCCGCGCAAGCAGTTGCGGCGAGAGTCCGGGATAGGACATCTCGGGCGGGGCCGTGCCCAGGGTGGCGATATCGCCAAAGGGGAATTTCTGGCTCATGTCCGGGGCTTCGCCGTTGGGGTTTGGACCAGTCTAGGCGCGGGCGGGGTTGTGCGGCCAGAAAAAACCACCCTGTGCGGACAAAAGGCGCTGGGTGCATGACCCCGGCGCTGGGACATGTCACGCGCCAGACGCAGGCATTTGTCCTGCACCAGTCGATGGCGCTCTTGCGGTTGACGGCAGCGGAAGTGACCGAGCTGTTGACCCAGGTGGCCGAGGTCAACCCGCACCTGCTGGTGCGGCGGCCACGGCGGCGGTTTCTGGTCGGTCTTGGCGCCAGCGATGCGCTGGAGGCGACCCTGGCCGAAGGCTCTGGCAGCCTGATCGCCCACGTGCAGGCGGAACTGTCCGATCTCTTGTCGCGCGGCGGGCTGATGGAACGGATCCTCACCCGGCTGATGGAGGACCTGGAACCCAGCGGATGGATCAAGACAGATCTTGGCCGGATCGCGCGGGATCTTGGCATCCGCAAGTCGCTGGTCGAGGCGACCCTGAAACTGGTGCAGGAACGGGTTTCTCCCACCGGATTGTTCGCCCGGGACCTGCGTGAGTGCCTGCATCTGCAATTGTCGGAACGGGGCGAGGTTTCGCCCGAGATGGAGGCGGTCCTTGCGCATCTGGACCTGCTGCAGACCGGCGGCGCGGATGCGCTGGCGGAAAAGACCGGGCTGACCGCCGAGCGCGTGCGCAGCTGCCTGGCGCAGATCCGGACGCTGGACCCGAAACCCGGCGCCCGGTTCGACGTGGACCCGGTCCTGACACGGGAACCCGATGCGCGGGTCACGCGCGAGGGCGGGGCCTGGAAGGTCCGCTTTAACCGCGATACCGAACCCACTGTCGAGATTGCGGCCATCCCGCGCGCTGGCGACAACCCGGACCTGGCCGAGGCGCTGAAACAGGCGCGCAGTCTGCAATTCGCGCTGAACCTGCGGCAGTCGGCGACGCGGCAGGTGATCGAGGCCCTGATCGCCCGACAAACCGGGTTCCTCGATAGCGGCGACGCGGCGCTGCGCCCTTTGACCCAGGCAGAGCTGGCAGAGGCCACCGGGTTTCACACCAGCACGGTCAGCCGGGTCATGAACGGCTACCTGATCGAGACCCCGCAAGGGGTGATCCCCGCGCGGACCCTTTGCCCGGGGTCGGTTTCTCGTCTTGGCGGTTCGCATTGCAAAGCGCAGGTCCAGGCCCGTATCCGGGCGCTTGTCCAGTCCGAGGATCCGGCCAGTCCCCTGTCGGACGGTGATCTTGCCCAGCGGCTGCGCCATGAGGGCATCGCCATTTCGCGCCGTGTCGCTGCGAAATACCGTCAGGAAAGCGGCATTGCCCGTGCTGCACTGCGGCGTAAATCGGCCTGAAAACCCCCATGTTCCCAAGACTTTGTGCGTCCTGCCGCCGGGCAAGTGTAACGCGTTAGTACGGTCGTCCGTAATGTCCAGTGTTCACTGTAACGTCCATGCGTAACGCTACGTGACACTGCGGCGGCCTGACGCAGTTTCCCAGGAAACAGACCTGCGGTGCTGAAGAAAAAATCAGAAAATAAAAAATAGTAAAAGCAACATCTTGGGGTGATGTTTGGCCTTTTTGGGGTCTGTCCGGCCCGGTCTGGAACGCGGCTTGCCTATTGGATTGGCACAACATGACGCCTCGCCCCGATGGCAGGCGCGCAAGAACGAAGGAGTGGAAGCCGCACCGCAGCATTTCCTCGCAGCCGGATACAGGCCGGAGGCGCTGACGGAAGACCGGACTTTCCAACCTTTGCCGTGATCCGCGCCGGACGCTTTGCCGTCCGGCCAATGAACCGGCGACGCATGTCGCCTGAAACAGCGGTCGGACTACCGGCCGCAGAGCTTGAAAGGAGGCTCATGGCATGACTTTGACGTTGAACAAAATCACGTCTCAGCGTGGCATTTCGGTCGGGGAGGCCACCAAGAAGATCTCGGATCTCGGGTGGAACCCCACGTATGTCCAGGAGGCCAACACCTTCCCCACGGACTACAAGATCACCAAGGCCCCGCGTGACCCGATGAAACAGGTCCTTCGTTCCTACTTCCCGATGGAAGAGGAAAAGGACAACCGGGTGTACGGCGCGCTCGACGCCGCCCTGCGCGGCGACATGTTCCGCAACGTGGAACCGCGCTGGATCGAGTGGATGAAGCTGTTCCTGGCCATCATCCCCTTCCCGGAAATCTCGGCCGCGCGTTCGATGGCGATGGTCGCACGGCTGTCGCCGGGCGAGGATCTGCGCACCGGCTTCACCATGCAGATGGTAGATGAATTCCGTCACTCCACGATTCAGATGAACCTGAAGAAGTGGTACATGGAAAACTACATCGACCCGGCGGGCTTCGACATCACCGAAGAGGCCTTTGGCAAGTGCTACGCAACCACCATCGGTCGCCAGTTCGGCGAAGGGTTCATCACCGGCGACACCATGACCGCCGCCTGCATGTACCTGACGGTGGTTGCCGAGACTGCGTTCACCAACACGCTCTTCGTGGCCATGCCGTCCGAAGCCGCTCGTAACGGCGACTACGCGCTGCCCACGGTGTTCCTGTCGGTGCAGTCGGACGAAAGCCGCCATATCGGCAACGGTCACTCGCTGCTGATGGCCGCGCTCAAGGAGCCGGAAAACCACCTGCTTCTGGAACGCGACCTGCGGTACGCCTTCTGGCAGAACCACGCGATCGTCGACGCCGCTATCGGTACCTTCATCGAATACGGCACCACCAACCGCGACAAGGAAAAGGAATCCTACGCGGAGATGTGGCACCGGTGGATCTTTGAAGACTACTACCGGACCTACATGCTGCCGCTCGAAAAGTACGGTGTGAAGATCCACCACGACGACGTCCAGGAAGCCTGGAAGCGGATCACCGAAAAGAACTACGTGCACAAGGTCGCACAGTTCTTCACCGTCGGCTGGCCGGTCAACTTCTGGCGCATCGAGGCCCAGACCGAGAAGGACTTCGAGTGGTTCGAGCACAAGTACCCGGGCTGGTACGCCGAATTCGGCGAGTTCTGGAAGTGGCATGCGAAGCTCAGCACGCCGGGTGAGAAGGTGATCACCTTCAACGAGGACGTGGGCTATGTCTATCCGCATCGCTGCTGGTCCTGCCTGGTGCCTTGCCTGATCCGCGAGGACATGGTCGTCGACGAGATCGACGGGCAGCTGCACACCTTCGCCCACGAACTGGACCGCTGGACGGCTGTCGAGGCCTTCGCGGACGAGTACCAGGGCCGGCCGACCCCGGCGATGGGCAAGTTCTCGGGCAAGCGCGAGTGGGAGTCGATGTACGACGGTTGGGACCTGGCCGACGCCATCAAGGATCTCAACTTCGTCCGCGAAGACGGCGAGACCCTGGTTCCGCAGCCGCACCTGCGCTTCGACGACAAGGACATGTGGAAGCTGGAGCACGTCCGCGGCAACACCCTTGCTTCGCCGCTCAACGCCCTGCGCGCCATGTCGCCGGCAGAGCGTGACGCCCACATCGCGGAATACCGCGCGGGCTTCACCATCAATCCCTGCAACTGACGCAGAACAACCGGGAAGGCCGCGCGCGGCCTTCCCCACCAGACCCGACGCCCGAAACGGGGCGTGAGAAGGATCAGGGAGAAGAAAGATGACGGACGTCCACACAGTCCGACTGGAACCAGTTGGCGTGGAATTCGAGGTCGAGGAGAACGAGACCATCCTCGACGCGGCCTTTCGCCAGGGCATTGCCTTGCCGCATGGTTGCAAGGAAGGACAGTGCTCGGCCTGCAAATGCGTCCAGCTGGACGGCGAGACCGAGATGCTGAAATACTCGACCTTCGCGCTCAACGACATGGAAAAGGACAGCGGGCACGTCCTGATGTGCCGCACCCTGGCCTGGAGCGACGTCGAGATCGAACTGCTGAATTACGACGAGGAGGTGCTTGCGAAGTCGATCCCGGTCAAGACGTTCACCGGCAAGATTACCGACTTTGAAAAGCTGACCCACGACATTCGTGGCGTCCAGATCGAACTGGATGCGCCTTTGAAATTCTGGGCGGGCCAATATGTCGACATCACGGTCAGGACCGAAGCGGGGGAGGAGATTACACGCTCGTTCTCCATGGCAAATCCGCCGAGCGAAACCCAAAAACTCTCCTTCATCATCAAGAAATACCCCGACGGACGGTTCTCCAACGAACTCGACGACGGCGGAATCAAGGCAGGCGCCGAAGTCTCCGTCGAAGGACCCTACGGGATGTGCTTCCGACGCGAAGAACGGCAAGGACCCGTAGTGCTGGTCGGGGCCGGGTCCGGCATGTCGCCGGTCTGGTCGATCCTCAACGATCACGTGACAAGCGGCGAGGACCGCCCGGTCTATTTCTTCTACGGGGCCCGCTCGCAGTCGGACTTGTTCAAGCTGGACGAGATCGGCGCGCTGACCGACGCGCACCCGGGCGTCGAATTCATTCCCGTGCTCAGCCACGAGGAAGAGGGCAACGGCTGGGCCGGTGAGCGCGGCTTTGTTCACGAATGTGTCGACCGGAAGCTCAAGGAACTGGGGATCGACGGCGAAGGCGATGTCTATGCCTGCGGTCCGCCCCCGATGATCGACGCGCTGACGCCGGTCCTGTTCATGCACGACTTCGATACGGACCGCATCTTCTACGACAAGTTCACGCCCACTTCCGGTTCTTCGGGCCACTGATACCGGCCCGAACGCAAGTGACGCGAACGTAAAACCAGACAAGGGAGGCTACAATGGTAGCAACATCAAGCTCGGTTGGATCCGGGGCAGCAGGCGCAGCCGTTTTCGTCGGCTCGAAGAGCCGCAAGTACAACTACTTTGAACCGCGCGGCAAGCGGGCGACCCACTACGAGGACGTCACCGTCGACGTCCAGCCCGATCCCGAACGCTATCTGATCCAGGACTGGATCATCGAATTCGAGGGCGGCAAGGGCGGCGGCGCCTACCGCAAGGACAGCACCGCGGCGCTGTCGTCGAACTGGCACGCCTTCCGCGCCCCCGACCAGGAGTGGGAGCGCACCCACTACCAGCGCCAGGCCAAGATCGAGACCATGGTGCAGAGCGTGATCTCGAACGCCCGCAAGGCCGGCGCGCCTGCGGCCTTCGACAAGGTCTGGACCAAGATCCTGCAAAAGCATCTGGGCGCGTGGAAACACGCGGAATTCGGCCTTGGCACCTCGCTGATGCAGGCGCAGCGCTACGGCTACACCCAGATGATCAACAACGCCACGTTGACCAACTCGTCCTACAAGATGCGCCTGACCCAGGACATCACCCTGTACCTCGCCGAGATCGGCATGGAGATCGAGGGCTGGGACGACACGCTGGGCAAGAAGACCTGGCTGGAAGACCCGATCTGGCAGCCCTGCCGCGAGGCGGTCGAGACGATCATGGGCTGCGAGGACTACCTCGAGCAGTATTTCGCCATCAATATCGTCTTTGAACCGCTGGTGGGCGAACTGTTCCGGTCCGGCTTCCTGATGCAGGCGGCGGCGGCGAACAACGACTTCATCACGCCTCCGGTGATCTCGGCGGCAGAGGCCGACTACGAACGCAACCTCGCGAACACGGTCGACCTGATCTACCTGCTGGCCAACGACGAACAGCACGCCGCCCATAACAAGGCGCTGTTCCAGTCCTGGCTGAAAAAGCATGGCGCCCTGGCCGACAAAGCCGCCGCCGCGCTGCAGCCGATCTGGTCGCAGCCGCATTCCAAGCCCGTCTCCTTCGAGGACGTGAAAGCCGTGTCGCAGGAGCGCATCGGCCAGATCCTCGGGGAACTCGGCCTCAGCCGCTAATCGCAACACAAGAAGGAAAAGACTGATGTCAAACGTAGCGCGTGACGCGACAAAGCAGAACATCTTCAAGTCGATGAAGGACATCGACCTGACCTCGCGCGAGATCTCGCACCAGTGCGGTGTCACCATGAACGACAGTGTCGAGGCCCGGGCCATCGCCGAGTTCATGGAAGAGAACGATCCCAAGGTGACGATCACCTACAACCCGGCGACCATCCGGATCGACGGCGAAGGCAAGCTGATCTTCAAGATGAGCGAGATCACCGAGTTCCTGGGTCGCGAGATGACCGCCGAGACCTTCGAGGTCAACACCTCCACCCACTATGGCCGCATGGTCCGGGTGGATGACGACACCGTCATCCTCTTCGGCGACATGAACGAGGTCATGGAATACATTTGAGGGCTTTGCCCTGATCGGGGGCCGGGCCTGCACCGGCCCCCTGACACCCCAGCCAATCCGACAGAATTCCAGGGAGGATCTCATGTACAAGACACCGGACGGCAAGGAAATCTTCGTTCTCGACGGCCACACCCATTTCTGGGACGGCAGCCCCGAGAACCAGGCCAACGTGCATGGCAAGCAGTTCATCGAATGTTTCTATGCCTACCATACCAACCTCAGCCCGCAGGAAGAGTTGTGGGAAAAGCCCCGCTTCGAGAAATACTCGGAGGACGACATCTACCGCGATCTCTTTGTCGACGGGCCGGACGACATGGCGATCATCCAGTCGACCTACCTGCGTGACTTCTACAAGAACGGCTTTTCCTCGATCGAGCGCAGTTCCTCGATGGCGTCGCGCCATCCCGAACGCTTCATCGTGAACGGGTCCTTCGATCCGCGCGACGGCGAGAAGGCGCTGGAGTACATCCACTACATGAAGGAGGAATTCGATATCACCGGCGTGAAGATGTATACCGCCGAGTGGAACGGAAACTCCAAGGGCTGGGCGCTGAACGATCCCGATGCCTACAAGTGCTTCGAACTGTGCGAAAAGCTGGGCATCAAGAACATCCACGTCCACAAGGGCCCGACCATCATCCCGCTGTCCAAGGACGCGTTCAGCGTCGATGACGTGGACTATGCGGCCACCGATTTCCAGAACCTCAACTGGATCGTCGAACACTGTGGCCTGCCCCGGCTGGACGACTTCTGCTGGATCGCCGTGCAGGAAACCAACGTCTACGCCGGTCTTGCCGTGGCGCTGCCCTTCATCCATGCCCGCCCGCGTTACTTCGCCGAGGTCATGGCCGAACTGCTGTTCTGGGTCGGCGAGGACAAGATCCTCTTCGGGTCCGACTACGCGATCTGGACTCCGAAATGGCTGGTCGAGAAGTTCTGGAACTTCCAGATCCCCGACGACATCGCCGAAGAGCGCGGCGTTCAGCTGACCGACGAGATCAAGGAAAAGATCCTGGGCCTGAACGCGGCGCGGATCTACGGCATCGACGTCGAGGCCAAGAAGGCGCAGCTGGCCGGTGCCCCGGTTCAGATCGCGGCGGAGTAAGGCCCATGCTGACGGACATCATCAAGGCCGACCTCGAGTGCGAGCTCTGGGAAAGCCTTGAGGCGGTGACCGATCCGGAGCTCGACGAACCCATCACCGACATGGGGTTCGTCGAGCGTGCCGAGGTCATCGGCTCCAAGCGCGTCGAGGTTGAGTTCCGGTTGCCAACCTACTGGTGCTCGCCCAACTTTGCCTTCCTCATGGCCTTCGGCATTCGCGCAGAAGTCTGTGCGCTGCCCTGGGTCCAGGAGGTGCAGGTCACGCTGAACGACCATTGCTTCGGCGACGAGGTCAACGAGGGCGTGAACAGCGGCAAGCCGTTCGAAGAGGTCTTTGCGCAATACTGCGATGGCGCGAACCTGGCAGAGGTGGTCGACACCTTCCGTGCCAAGGCCTTTGACCGGCGTCAGGAGGTCATGCTGCTGGCCCTGCAGGCCCAGGGGATGACCGAGGCCGAGATCGTCTCGCTGACGCTGGCGGCCTTCGACCGCATCACCATGCATGGCGAAGAAGAAGAGCGGCAGAAGCCGCGCTATCGTGACCTGCTGCTTGACCAGGGATTGGCGGAAAACCCGGAGGATCTGGCTTTTCCGACCTGGGACGGGCAGGCCATCGAGGCGCAGGAACTGGCGACGCATCTGGTGCGGCTGAAAGGCACGCGGATCAACATGGAATTCAACGGCGCATTGTGCCGTGGGCTGGCAACGACCCGCTACAAGGAGGTCGAGATCGGCCCCGAGGGACCGACGCTGGTGGATTTCATCGCGGGTCGCGTACCGCCGCGAGACGCCCACGCCACCCGGCGCTGACCGACTGAAAACACGAGAGAAATCAGGGAGACGCCCACGGACCCCCGTGCGGCGAAGGAGGAAGACATGGCCAAATTGCTTGTACACGGAAATTTCGCCCGCAAGGCGCTGGCACGCGGTGTTGCGCGCCTGGCGGCGGCGGTGGAGCCGACGCTGGGACCCAAGGGTCTGAACGCGATGGTGGACCGCCCCGTGGGGACCCCGTTGATCACCCGTGACGGTGTCTCGATCGCGTCCGAGATCGAGCTGACCGACCGTTTCGAGAACATGGGCGCGCAGGTGGTGCGCGAGGTCTCGATGCAGACCAACGAGGTTGCCGGTGACGGCACCACGACCGCCATCGTGCTCGCCAATGCGCTGATCCAGAAGGGCGTGGCGATGACCGACAGCGGCGCCAAGCCGGTGGATCTGTGCAAGGGCATCGACATGGCGGTGCAGCGCATCGTGGCCGAGATCGACGAGACCTCGCGCGATTGCGACGAACACCCCGAATACCTGGAGGCCGTGGCGCGGGTTTCCGCAACGGACCCCGATCTTGGCGATCTGGTTGCAGAGGCCTGGCGCCGGGTGGGGCGCGAGGGCGTCATTTCCGCCGATTTCGGCGTCACCATCGACACAACGATGGAAGTGATGGAAGGCATGTCCTTCGAGCGCGGCTACATCTCGCACCATATGGTCACGGACCGCGAGCACATGGAGGCGGTGCTGCGTAACCCGCTGATCCTGATGACGGATCAGAAGATCCTGCAGCCGTCGATCCTGGACAAGGCGATCGAGATTGCCGAGGGCGAAGGTCGCCCGCTGGCGATCATCGCCGAGGAAATCGCCCCCGAGGTGGTCATTCGCCTGCTGGAAAACGGCGGCGCGGGCAAGTTCCTGATCGTGCATCCGCCTGAATACGGCCATTGGCGCACCGCCATGATGGACGATCTGGCCATCATCACCGGCGGCGAAGTGCTGTCGCGTGACCTGGGCAAAAAGCTGGAGAACGTCACCCTGGCGCAGCTGGGCGGGGCCGAAATGGTGCGCGCGTCTTCGACCTCGACCAGTGTCCTGCGGGGCGAGGGCGATCACGCCGCGGTCGTCGCCCGCCGCAACCAGGTGCAGCGCATGTACGAGGTGGCACCGCCCAACATCGAACAGGACAAGCTGCGCGAGCGGCTGGCCAAGCTTTCGGGCGGCAGCGCGATCATCTACGCGGGCGGGTTCACCCCGGTCGAGCAGAAGCGCAAGATCCAGCTGATCGAGGACGCGCTCTGCGCGGTGCGTGCCGCAGCCGAAGACGGCGTTGTCGCTGGGGGCGGCACGGCGCTGGCGCAGGCCGCGCCGGTTCTGGAAAACCTCTCGGCCATCGGGGATATCGGCAAAGGGATCGAGCTTGTCCGCTCTGTCCTGACCCAGCCCGTGCGGCGCATCGCGGCGAACGCGGGGGCCGATCCCGAAACCGTGGCCGACACGGTGACCGGCGGCGCGAAGGGCCACGGCTACAACGCGGCCACCGGGGCCTTCGGCGACATGTACGAAGACGGGATCATTGATCCTGCGCGCGTGCCGGCCTCGGCCCTGGTGAACGCGGCCTCTGTCGCGACCCTCATCCTGACCACAGAGACGCTGGTGGGTGATCTCGACGAAGGCGAGGCCGACCCGACCGAGGGCCCGGCTCTGGGCGGTGGTGCCGAACTGCTCGGCCGTCCCTAACCCTGTCACGCGGCGCGCCGGGCCGGACCCGACGCGCCGCCACATCCCGCAGATCAGGAGACAAGACCATGAAGGCTGCAAGACTTTACGACTACGACCCCGCGATGAACGTGGAGCTGAAGATTGAAGATGTTCCTCCCCCCACAATCACAGCCCCTGACGAGGTGGTCGTCAAGGTCGGTGCGGCGGGTCTCTGCCGTACCGACCTCCATATCATCGAAGGCGTCTGGAAGGACATCATGGACACCCAGGGCACCCTTCTGCCCTATGTCATGGGCCATGAGAACGCCGGCTGGGTCGAGGACGTGGGCAGTGCCGTCACCTCGGTGAAACCCGGCGACGCGGTGATCTGCCACCCGTTCCAGAGCTGCGGCATCTGCCTGAACTGCCGTTACGGGCATGACATGTACTGCGATCACGGCACCTTTCCGGGCTTGGGGATCGACGGCGGGTTTGCCGAGTACTTCAAGACCTCGGAAAGCTCTCTGATCAAGCTGAACACCGGGATCACGCCACTGTCGGTGGCGCCGATGGCCGATGCCGGGATCACCGCCTACCGCGCGGCGAAAAAGGCGGCGCGGCTGTCCTATCCCGGGTCCTGGACCGTCCTTCTGGGCATCGGCGGGCTGGGCCATATCGCGCTGCAATGCCTCAAGCACATCAGCGGCGGTCGTGTGATCGCGGTGGACCGCGAACCGGCGGCGCAGAAACTGGCCAAGGATCTGGGTGCCGATGTAGTGCTGGACGGCGGTCCCGACCTGATCGAACAGGTCAAGGACATCACCGGCGGCGGCGCCCATGTGGTGATTGACTTTGTCGGTGAGCTGGGCGTCGAGAACATCTGCTGGAAGCTGCTCCGCCAGGGCGGCGAGCTGATCATGGTCGGCTATGGCGGCAAGATCGAGATCCCGACGCTGGATCTGGTGGCCAACGAAATCAAGATCGGCGGCAGCCTGGTGGGGGACTACATCGAGCTGGTCGAACTGATGGAGTTGAACGCCGACGGCAAGGTGATGATGCACCAGACCGAATACAAGCTGGCGAACATCAACCAGGCCATCGACGATTTCAAGAACCGCCGCTTTACCGGGCGCGGTGTGATCGTTCCCTGAGGTTACTCCCCGACCGTCTTCCCCCTGTGCCGCAAGGCGCGGGGTGGGGCGGTCCTGCCCTGCGGCGTCCTCCCCACGGCCACGCCGCAGGGCCCCTTATACCCAAATACCGAGGACAGACATGGCCAAGGCAATTCATTCCATGATCCGCGTGCTGGACGCGGAACGCTCGATCGCCTTCTACCGCGAGGCATTCGGGCTGGAGGTGGCACAGCGCGTCGATTTCGAGGGGTTCTCGCTGATCTACCTGTCCAACGACGAGTCCGGTTTCGAACTGGAACTGACCGTCAACGCGGGCGCAACCGACCCCTACGACCTGGGCAATGGCTATGGCCACCTGGCTTTCAGCGTCGAGGACGTCGATGCCGAGCACGCACGGTTCACGGAGGCCGGTCTCTCGCCGCGCAAGCTGGTCAGCTTTGACTACGACGGCAAGCCCTTCGCCCGCTTCTTCTTCGTGGCCGATCCCGACGGCTACCAGATCGAAGTGCTTCAGCGCGGCGGCCGTTTCCAGTGACCCGCATCCAAGGAGGAGGAGAGACGATGTCCAACACAATGAAAACCCTGACACGCCGCCAGTTGCTGTCGCAAAGCGCGGCGCTTGGCGCCAGCTTTGCCATCGGCGCGGGTTTTGTCGCCGGTCGGGCAGAGGCCGAGAACTGGGCGATGGAGGTGGATCACCTGGCGCCCGGGACGATGGCAGTGCTGATCCAGATGGCGCGGGATATCTACCCGCATGACCAGGTGGCCGACCGGTTCTACGCGCTGGCGGTCAAGGGCTATGACACCGCCGAGGCCGCTCCGGCCATCGAGGCGGGTGTCGCCATGCTGAACGAGGCGGCGAAGGCCACGGGGCATTCCGGCTACCTCGACATCGGCTGGGAACGCGACCGTGTCGCGGTACTGCGCGGCATCGAGGACAGCGCCTTTTTCCAGCAGGTCCGCGGCGGGCTTGTGACCGGGCTTTATAACCAGAAGGCCGTCTGGCCGATCTTCGGTTACGAGGGCGAGAGCTACTCCGAAGGCGGCTACCTGTATCGCGGTTTCGACGACATCAACTGGCTTTGAGGGGGGCAAGAGCAATGACTGCACCATTTGACCTGACCGACGACGGGGTTGTCGTCATCATCGGCACCGGCGCGGGCGGCGGCGTCCTGGCCAATGAACTGGCCCAGAAGGGCGTGTCCGTCGTCGCGCTGGAAGCGGGCGGGCGCTATCTGCCGGACGATTACATCAACGATGAATGGGCCAGCTTTGGCCAGCTGGCCTGGACCGACCCGCGCACCACCTCCGGCGACTGGCGAGTGGCCAAGGATTTCAGCGGCTTGCCCGCATGGATCGTCAAGGCGGTCGGCGGCACCACGACCCATTGGGCGGGGGCCAGCCTGCGGTTCCAGGACCATGAGTGGAAGGCAAAAACCACCTATGGCGAGGTGGCGGGGGCCAACCTGCTGGATTGGCCGATCGACCCGCGCGAGATGGACGATTACTACACCAAGGCCGAGGACAAGCTGGGTGTGACCCGCACCAATGGCCGCGCGGGTCTGCCGGGCAACAACAACTTCAAGGTTTTTGAAAAGGGCGCGCGCGCTCTGGGCTATGAAGAGGTCCACACCGGGCGCATGGCGATCAACTCGGCCGAAAATGACGGCCGGATGGCCTGCCAGCAAACGGGTTTCTGTTTTCAGGGCTGCAAGTGGGGGGCCAAGTGGTCCTCTGCCTATACGGACATCCCGCGCGGCGAGGCGACCGGCAACCTCGAAGTGCGCGAGAACTGCCACGCGGCGCGTATCCTGCATGACGACGATGGCAAGGTGACCGGGGTCGAGTATTTCGACGCGGACGGCAATCTGCAGCTGCAGAAGGCGCGGGTGGTCTGCGTCGCGGGCAACTCTTTCGAAAGCCCGCGGCTGCTGCTCAACTCGGCCTCGTCTATGTTCCCGGACGGGCTGGCCAACAGCTCGGGGCAGGTGGGGCGCAACTATATGCGGCACACCACCGGATCGGTCTACGCGGTCTTTGACCAGCCGGTGCGGATGTGGCGCGGCACCACGATGGCCGGCATCATCCAGGACGAGGCACGCCACGATCCCTCGCGCGGGTTCGTCGGCGGGTATGAGCTGGAGACGCTCTCGCTTGGTCTGCCCTTCATGGCGGCCTTCCTCGATCCGGGCGCCTGGGGGCGCGAGTTCACCACCGCTTTGGACCACTACGAGAACATGGCCGGTATGTGGATCGTGGGCGAGGACATGCCACAGGAAACAAACCGCGTGACCCTGAACAGCGACGTGAAGGACGCCAACGGCCTGCCGGTGGTCAACGTCCATTTCGATGACCACGCCAACGACATCGCCATGCGCGACCATGCCTACAAGCAGGGCGTGGCGATCTACGACGCGGTGGGCGCGACACGGGTCTTCCCGACGCCGCCCTATCCGTCGACGCATAACCTGGGCACCAACCGGATGTCGGCCAATGCGCAGGACGGGGTCGTGAACGCTCATGGCCAGTCCCATGACATCGCCAATCTCTTTGTCTCGGATGGCAGCCAGTTCACCACCGGCGCGTCGGAAAATCCGACGCTGACGATCGTGGCGCTGGCCATCCGCCAGGCGGATTTCATCGCCGCAGAGATGGGCCGGCAGAACATCTGATCGCACGCGATCACGATTTCGGCGGCCCGCGCAGAGCGGGCCGCCGCCACGTCCCCCGGCACGCGGGGGCGGCAAAGCAACAGAATTCCGAACGAGGGAGAAAATGATGGACGGAAACGACATGCGTCAGGCGGGGCAATGCCCCGTGATGCACGGGGCAACCAACGTGGCAGGCACGGGCAACAGGGAATGGTGGCCGAACCAGCTCAACCTGTCGATCCTGCACCAGCATCAGCCCGTGGCCGACCCGGCGCCCGAGGGCTTTGACTATGCCGAAGCATTCAAGGCGCTGGACCTAGATGCGGTCAAGGCGGACCTGACCGCGCTGATGACCGACAGCAAGGATTGGTGGCCCGCAGATTATGGCCACTACGGTCCTTTCTTCATCCGCATGGCCTGGCACAGCGCGGGCACCTACCGCACGGCGGACGGGCGCGGTGGCGCCTCGACCGGGACGCAACGCTTTGCACCGCTGAACTCCTGGCCCGACAATGGCAACCTGGACAAGGCGCGCCGCCTGCTCTGGCCGATCAAGGAAAAATACGGCAACGCGATTTCCTGGGCCGACCTGATGATCCTGGCCGGAAACGTCGCCATCGAGAGCATGGGTGGCCGCACCTTCGGTTTCGCTGGCGGGCGCGAGGATGTCTGGGCGCCCGAAGAGGACATTTATTGGGGGGCAGAGACCGAGTGGTTGGGCGACAGCCGCTATTCCGGTGACCGCGATCTGGCGAACCCGCTGGCCGCCGTGCAGATGGGGCTGATCTACGTCAACCCCGAAGGGCCGAATGGCAATCCCGATCCGCTCGCCTCGGGCCGCGACATCCGCGAGACTTTTGGCCGGATGGCGATGGATGACGAGGAAACCGTGGCACTGGTCGCGGGCGGGCACACCTTTGGCAAGGCGCATGGCGCGGGTGATCCCGCACTTGTGGGCGCCGAACCCGAGGCCGCCGCCCTGCAGGAAATGGGCTTTGGCTGGAAGAACGCGCACAAGAGCGGAAAGGGCGTGGACACCACGACCTCGGGGATCGAGGGGCCGTGGACGGCGAACCCGACACAATGGGACAACGGATATTTCGATGTTCTTTTCGGCTATGACTGGGAACTGACCAAGAGCCCGGCAGGTGCCCACATCTGGCACGCCAAGGGGCTGGCGGACGAGGACCACGCGCCGCAGGTCGATGCCCCGGTCGCCAAGGTGCCGGTGATGATGACCACCGCTGACATGGCCATGCGCATGGACCCGATCTATGGTCCGATTTCCAAGCGGTTCCACGAGAACCCCGAGGATTTTGCCGAGGCTTTTGCGCGCGCCTGGTTCAAGTTGACCCACCGCGACATGGGACCGAAGGCCTGCTACCTGGGCAAGGAAGTCCCTGCCGAGGACCTGATCTGGCAGGACCCGGTGCCGCCGGTGGATCACGTCCTGATCGACCACGACGATATCGCCAATCTGAAGGAACAGATCCTCGGCTCGGGCCTGTCGGTGGCCGATCTGGTCTGGACGGCCTGGGCCTCGGCTTCGACCTTCCGCCGCTCGGACAAGCGCGGCGGCGCCAATGGGGCGCGTATCCGCCTTGCCCCGCAGAAGGACTGGGAGGCGAACGAACCGGCCCGGCTGTCCCGCGTGCTGGAGGTTCTTGACGGCATTCGCACCGCATTCAACCGGGGCGCGTCCGGGGGCAAGATGGTTTCGCTTGCCGACCTGATCGTTCTGGGCGGGACTGCCGCCATCGAAAAGGCGGCCCGTGACGGTGGGCGTGACGTTCGTGTGCCCTTTACGCCGGGCCGCACCGATGCCAGCGCAGACCAGACCGACGCGGCATCGTTCGAACCGATGGAACCGGCCACGGACGGGTTCCGCAACTACGAGAAGACCGCCTTTACCTACCCGGCAGAGGCGCTTCTGGTGGACAGGGCGCAGCTGCTGGGGCTGAGCGCGCCGGAAATGACCGTGCTTGTCGGCGGGCTTCGCGTGCTGGGCGCGACTTACCAGTCCTCGGATACCGGCGTTCTGACGGACCGCCCGGGCGTGCTGGGCAATGACTTCTTCCGCAACATCCTGGACATGACCACCGAGTGGTTGCCGGTCGATACGTCGGAACGGGTGTTCGAAGGCTGCGACCGTGCGAGCGGGGCGAAGAAATGGACCGGGTCGCGCGTGGATCTTGTCTTTGGCTCGAACTCGCAGCTGAGGGCGCTGAGCGAATACTACGCCAGCGGCGGCAACGAGGATCACTTCGTCGCCGATTTCATCGCCGCCTGGGTGAAGGTCATGAACGCGGATCGTTTCGACCTGGCCTGAGGCATAAAAAGGGGGACCGGCCAGTGTGTCGGTCCCCCGACACAGAGGGAGGACCACCGATGGATATCTTTTCAAAGCGCGACGGCCCACGTCCCGAGGACGTCAAGGCCAGGAAACTGTTGCAGGACAACGCTGGCACCATTCGGCGGCTGGCCGACACGATCAGCAACGGCGGCTTCACCAAGATGAAGCAGGACCAGGCCCGCCGCCGCGAAGAGCCAAAGCCCGAAGGACTGATGATCCACGATCTCAAGGCGCCTTCGAAAAGCGAGGTGCCAGAGCCCTACGTCAAGGTCAGCCTGAACAACCGCGTGGTGCTGGCGGACAAGTCCAACGGGCGCCAATTGCAGATGCTGGGAGAGATCCGGGGCAATTCCTTTTCCCGTCGCTTTGTCCTGGCGACCTCGGAAAACGGCTTTTTCTCACCCATCGATGATGAGACGCGTGCCATCATCGGGGCATTGGACAACCAGGAAATCGGGGGCGCAATGACCGAAAAGGCGCTGGCCCGAAAACTGACAGAGCTGCTCGGGCTGGAGGCGGGATAGAGGCGCACATCGGGGTTCGCCGCCGCGCGGATTCCGCAGGCCCCGCTACGTACTCCCGGACTTTGCCGCGCAGCTATTGGGGGCCGTATCGGTGCGCAGGACTGTGATGTTCGTAGCTTTTGCTACAATGCGGCCTGCGAGCTGGTCGAGGCAGGCTGCGGCGGTGACCTGGTGGCATCCGTGACGGGCCAAAGCCTGGCGATGGTCCTGCACTACACCAAGAAGGTGCGCCAGAAGGTCAGGGCGATTGAAGCGCAGAGAATGAGAGCGGAATAAAAGCAAAATCTTTGGCCGGCAGTATCCTGCCGCCTGACTGTTTGTCTAAGTGATTGAAAGTAAATGGAGGCGAGTACCGGAATCGAACCGGTGTACACGGATTTGCAATCCGCTGCGTCACCACTCCGCCAACTCGCCAGAGTGGCCGTCTGATTAGGCGGTACGGTCGTGGGCGTCAAGCAGATATCTCAAACGATCTCCCGGCGGGTCATGCGGTCACATTCGCAAAGTTTGGTGGCTTGGGTCATTGCCGCTACACGGCAGTTGTGGCACAACCTTTCTCAAGCTTCTGAACGAAAGAGTTTAGTGCATGACTGACTTCGCCACCCGCCGCCGGATGATGGTCGACACACAGGTACGCCCGTCGGACGTCACGGAATTCCCGATCATCGACGCAATGTTGAGCGTCCCGCGTGAGGCCTTTGTGCCCAGCGACCGTATCGAGGCCGCCTATGCCAGCGAGCATGTGGACCTCGGGGAGGGACGTGTCCTGCTGGATCCGCGTGTCTTTGCCAAGATCCTGGATGCGCTGAACCTGACCAATGCGGATCTCGTTCTGGATATCGGCGCGGGCTATGGTTATTCCTCTGCCGTCATCGCGCATATCGCCGAGGCCGTCGTCGCGCTCGAAGAGGATGAAAGCCTCGTCGATGAGGCTCAGGCGCTGTTGACGGAACACCATGCGGACAATGTCGTCTTGCAAGCCGGTGCCCTCACCGACGGTGCCGCGGAACACGGGCCCTACGATGCCATCGTGATCGAAGGCGGCGTCGAGGTTCTGCCCGAGGGGCTGGAGGCGCAGCTCAAGGATGGGGGGCGCATCGCGGTCATCTTCATGGAAAACGCGTTGGGCACGGTGAAGATCGGGCACAAGCTGGACGGCCATATCAACTGGCGCTTTGCCTTCAACGGCACGGCGCCCGTTGTTCAGGGTTTTGAGAAAAAGGCTGAATTCGCTCTTTAGTCTGGATGGGCGGATCGGTCGGGGTTGACGGACAGTGGGGATAACGGTGCTGGGCAGGATTCGCAGAACATTTTTTCAGGGTGCTGCGGGCATCGCGCTGGTGGCGGCCTTGGCAACACCTTCCTGGGCCGAAACGCTCGCAGAAGCGCTGACTGCGGCCTATATGAACAGCGGGCTGCTGGATCAGAACCGGGCCACCCTGCGTGCCGCGGACGAGGATGTCGCCCAGGCCCTGGCCGAACTGCGCCCGGTGCTGCGCTGGACCGGGAACATCCGCCGCGAATATGGCTACAGTGGTGGTACAAATACCTTCGGCGTCTTTGTGGAAAGCGGTCGGATCAACCAGACCGCCAGCATCAACCTGATCGCCGAAATCGTTCTGTATGCCGGGGGCCGCAACAAGCTGGGCCTCGACGCCGCCAAGGAACAGGTTCTGGCAACCCGCGCGCAACTGGTCGCGATCGAACAGCAGGTGCTGCTGCGCGCCGCCGCGGCCTTCATGAACATTCGCCGTTTTGGCGAGACCACGGCTTTGCGTCAGAACAACGTGCGCGTGATCCAGCAGGAATTGCGCGCCGCCCGTGACCGTTTCGATGTGGGCGAGGTGACGCGGACCGACGTGGCCCTGGCCGAGGCACGCCTGGCACAGGCCCGTGCCGCGCTGGCCGCCGCGCAGGGGGATCTGATCGTCGCAGGTGAGGAGTATCTCGCCGCCGTCGGGGTCAAGCCGCGCAACCTGGTCAACCCGCGGTCGCTGCCCAAGTTGCCCGCCAGCGTGGCAGAGGCCAAGAAACAGGCGCTGTACCAGCACCCGGAGCTGATTGCCCAACAACATGCGGTCACCGCCTCGGAGCTGGCAATCCTGATCGCCAAGGGCGCAAAGAAACCCACGGTCAGCCTCGAAGGCAGTTATGGGGTCACCGAGAATTTCGACAATTCCGCTTATTCGCACGGCGGCTCGATCACCCTGGGGGCCAGCGGCCCGATCTATTCCGGTGGGGCGCTCGACTCGGCCGAACGTCAGGCCGTGGCCAACCGGGATGCGCAGCGCGGTCGCCTGCATGTGGTTCTGTCCGAGATCGAACAGAACGTCGGTCAGGCCTATGCGAACCTGCGGGTCGCCCGCGCCAACCGCACCTCCTTCGAAGAGCAGGTGCGTGCGGCCACCGTCGCCTTCCGTGGCGTGCGGGAAGAGGCCAAGCTGGGGGCGCGGACAACGCTGGACGTGCTTGATGCCGAACAGGAACTGCTTGACGCCCGTGCCAGCCTTGTCGGGGCGCAGGTGGACGAGGCCATCGCCTCGTATCAGGTGCTGTCGTCTCTGGGCTTGCTGACCGCCGAGGCGCTGCACCTGGATGTGCCCTCGTTCGACCCGTCGGCCTATTACAACCTGGTCAAGAAAGCGCCGCGCAACCGGTCGAAACAGGGGGCCGAGCTGGACCGTGTCCTGAAGGCGCTGGGAAAAGAGTAGTTTTTTTCGCATCTGTTGTGTGCAGTCCCGCTTTGCAGGTACACTCTGCCCTGAGGCAAGAGTGGCAGGAACAATGTCAAATTCCGTAACGAACGTCGAAATAGAGGACGTGCTGTCCTCGATCCGCCGCTTGGTGTCCGAAGAGGGCCGACCGCACCATGGCGCAACGCCTCAGGCGGCAGAGCGTCTGGTCCTGTCGCCCGCGCTGCGCGTACCGGAGGACGAGGAAGATCCTCAGCCCGATCCCCCGATGATGCTGATGGATGCAGCGGATCTGCCCGACGATCAGGATGAGGCACGCGCGCCCGTGGCGACGCTGGTGCTCGGGCAGGACGATGCGGCCGAGGACTTGCCCGAAGTGGCGGACTGGGCAGAGACCCGTATCGCGGAACCGGCGGATGCCGCGCCGACGGTCGACCTGTCCGAGGCGCCCGACGACGTGGTCGAGACTGTCTTGACCGATCTGCCTGATGATCCGGTGCCAGAGGACCTCGCAGAGGCGGAACAGATCGCGGCGCTGCGGGCCAGCCTGACCGATCTCCTGGATCACGATGAGGCCGAAGAGGCAGGGGAGGCACCTGGCCTGGCCGCCGATTACGCCGATTGGACAGAAGACGGTGAACCGCTGGACCTCGACGATGTCCTTGCCGCCGAAGAGGCGGACGCCGGTGAAGATACGCTGGAACGCAAGATCGCCACGCTTGAGGCGATGCTGCAGCGCCAGTCGCAGGACTGGACGCCGGCAAACGATGATGACCCGTCGGATGAGGATTTTGCGCCCGAAGACGTCATTTCTGACTCCGGGTCCGATGAGACGCCGGAAACCGACAGCGTGATCGAGGAGTTGATTGCCGCCGCCGCGCTGGAGACTGTCACCGAGGAGTTCGGCGAACCGGTGGCCGACAAAACCGAAGACCCTGCTGCCGACGCCGGGCTGTCATCGGGTGACCCGTCAGAGACGCCGATTGAGACCTCGGATGCCGAAGACCCGCAGGCAAAACCGGCTTTTGTTCGTCATGCAGAGACGGCAGAGACGCTGGATTGGGAAGATCACACGCCGGATGAACCTTCGGCGGATGCAATGACCGACGCCGACGCGCCCCGCGCCGACACGTCGCTCGCCGAGACGACGGAACACTCCGCTGTGGCGGAATTGAGCGAGGAAGCGTTGCAAGGCATGGTCGCCGATATCGTTCGGCGGGAATTGCAGGGCGCATTGGGAGAGCGGATCACCCGCAATGTGCGCAAACTGGTCCGGCGTGAGATTCACCGCGTCATGATGAACCAGGACTTCGACTGACGCCGGCATCCGGGCGGCGGAGTCTTCTAAAAAGTTCACGCAACGTCATCCATGCTCCCATGAAAAAACGCGCCCCTTGAAGGGCGCGTCAGTTCATAGGTCTTTGAATGGTCTCGGGCCGGTCAGGCGGCTTCGGCCTGCTGCGCCGCATGGCGGCGCTCGCTTTCTTCACGCGACAGGGCAACAGAGGTGCGGACACCTTTGCCCACAAATTCCATCAGTCCCGAAACCACGCGTTCATTGGGGTCGATCCCGGCGCAGGACAGCACTTCGCGGCCATCGCGGGAGCGCGCCCAGCGGGCGATCTGTTCAGGGCCATTGCCGTACTTCTTGTCGTCGGCGATAGCATCGTCCAGTGCAGCCAGCACCACGGCGGCGAACAGCTTGCGGGCGCGGTTGCCTTGCTCTGCGTTGAACGCTGTGCTGTCAACGAAATCCTTCATGTTTCGACCTTTGATTATTGCTCTTGTGTTTTCTGGCGTAACGGGGGTTATGGACCATTCGTTCCGATTCGGATACCCCGATTTGGCATAGCTCCCATGCGCCTCTTGCATGGCTTTCTGCAGGTGCAGCACGAGATACGTTGTCTTGCCAGACGCTAACAGGCCAGATATAGGAACCGTCAACTTATCATCAACCTTTTGCCACGGTTCTGACCATGCCCAAGATCAACGGTAACGAAATCCGCCCCGGCAATGTGCTGGAACATAACGACGGTCTATGGGTCGCGGTCAAAGTCGACCACGTAAAACCCGGCAAGGGCGGCGCCTTTGCCCAGGTCGAGATGAAGAACCTGCGCAACGGGTCCAAGCTGAACGAACGCTTCCGCAGCGCGGACAAGGTCGAGCGCGTGCGCCTGGAACAGAAGGACATGCAATTCCTCTACGAGAGTGACGGCATGCTGACCTTCATGGACACCGAGACATTCGATCAGGTCGAACTGCCCGCGGACATCCTTGGCGAACGCCGCCCCTTCCTGCAGGATGGCATGACCATCGTCGTGGAATTCTACGACACCGAGGCGCTGAACGCGACGCTGCCGCAAAAGGTGGTCTGCAAGATCGCCGAGACAGAGCCGGTGGTCAAAGGACAGACCGCGGCCAACAGCTTCAAGCCCGCCGTGCTGGACAATGGTGTGCGCATCACCGTGCCGCCCTTCGTCGGGCAGGACGAGGATATCGTCGTGAACACCGAAACGATGGAGTATTCCGAGCGCGCCTGACCTCGGGGCCCGCGCGCACATACCCCCGAAACTGCCGGGGGTGACATATCGATGACGAAAGGGCCTCCGGCGCAATGCCAGGAGGCCTTTTTCATGATCGACACCGCAAGCGACAGGGACATTCCCGCGTTGGCAGAGATGCTGTTCGCGCTCAATGCCCACCATGCCACCGACCTGCCGGGACGGTTCCACACCGAGGGGCCGCAGGGTGACCTGCAGGGGTTTTTCGCGGACAAGATGGCCGAAGGCGCCCGGGCGCTGGTCTACCGGACAGAGGGCGTCGCGCGCGCCTACCTGCTGTGGCAGGTGATCGACCAGCCCGCGACCGCGCTGGAACATGCCCGCAAACTGGCCCTGCTGGATCATATCTATGTCGCGCCGATCTGGCGGCACCGAGGGCTGGCCCGCCGTCTGATCGCCCGGTTCGAGGCCGAGAGCGCGGCGCTGGGCTGTACCTCGTGGGTGACCCGCGTCCATGCCTTCAACGAGGCCAGTGCCGCGATGATGCAGGGGGCGGGGGCCAGTCTGGCGGTACAGGTCTTCGAAAAGCCGATTCAGGACCCCAGTTGATCCAGCAATCCCTCGACCAGGCCGCGATAGCCCGCGCCGAACAGGGACAGGTGCACCAGCGCGGGCCAGAGCTGGTAGACCGGGCGGCGTGTCTCGCGGCCCGGGTCGCAGGCGCCGTACCCGGTCCAGAAAGCCGCGTCTGGCCGCCCGAAAAGCTCCAGCATGGTAAGGTCGACCTCGCCATGCCCGTGATAGCAGGCGGGGTCGATCAGGTAGGCTTGGTCGCCGGAAAAGAGCGCATTGCCGGTCCAGAGATCCCCGTGCAAGAGAGCGGGGGCAGGGGTCTTGGGCAGATGCTCTGGCAGGCGCGCGGCCAGCGCCTCGATGCGCCGTGCCAGCGGGGCGGGCAGATCGGGCACGAAGGGCATCAGCCTGCGGTCGGCCCAGAACGCGGGCCAGCTGTCACCGGGCGCGTTGTCGATCCGAACCTTCCCAAAGGCATAGTCCGCGCCCCAGCCATAGCGCGGCGCCTGTGTGGCGTGCAGCCGGGACAGAGCAACGCCCAGGGCGTGCCAGCCCTCTGGCGTGGGCCGCGTTTCCTCCAGCCATTCGAGGCACAGCAGATCGTCCCCGGCCCAGATCACCCGGGGCACAGCCGCCCCTGTTGCCCGCATGGCGGTCAGCATTCGGGCCTCGGTGCCCACCAGCGCCCCCAGCTTGACCGCCACCCGACGCCCATCCGCCAGGTCGGCCCTGAACACCTGCGAGAGGTCGCCGCCCTGCACGGGCATGGCACTGGCAACCCCGGCCCCCAGCGCCTGCGCGATGCGGGCCTGCCAAGTCACTGCGCCAGGCGCACCACGGCATCCCCGGCCCGCATGTCATCCTTGGCCCGATCGAACCGAAGATAGGCGATGCCACGCCCCTCGGCCTGGGTGTAGAGCGTCCCGGCGGTTTTCTCGCCGGCCATGATCTCGGTGCCCAAGGGCGCGGAGCCCTCGACCTCGACCGTGACCAGCCCCTTGCGCAGTTCGGTCTTGTGCTTCATCCGCGCGGTGACTTCCTGGCCCACGAAACATCCCTTGCGGAAATCCACCCCGTGCAGCCGTTCGAACCCGGCTTCGAGGATGAAGGTATCTGGCGTCAGCTCGACACCGGTCCTGGGCACGCAGGCGGCCACGCGCAGGGCCTCCCAGTCGGCCGTTTCGCCCTCCTGTCCGGCATAGCCCCGCCAGCCAAGCGAGGGGTGGCGGGGATCGGCAAATGCGCCCTCCGGCGGCTCTCCGATGCCCCGGCTGACGGTCAGGTCGGTTTCCTCGATCTCCAGCGGGCGGCGCAGCTTGTACATGGTCAGCCGCTGCAGGACCGAGGGCGCCTGGTCCGCGTCCAGATCCAGCAGCACGTTCTCACCCTCGGGCACCATGAAGAAATCGGCCAGGTACTTGCCCTGTGGCGTCAGCAGGGCGGTATAGACCATCCCCCGGTCCAGCCCGGAGACATCGTTTGTCACCAATCCCTGAAGGAAGTCGCGTGCCTCGGCGCCGCGCACCCGCAGGAGCTTTCGCTTTTCGTCTGCCATTCGCTTTTCCTTTTGCCTTTGGGTCGCATATAGGCGCCTAGGCAACAAGCGAACAGGCCAATGCGCGCACCGATTTCCATTGTGATCCCCACCCTCGACGCCGAGGGTGGCCTGCCGGCCTGTCTGGGCAGCCTTGGAGAAGGGTTGCACGCCGGGCTGATCCGCGAACTTGTGATCAGCGACGGTGGCTCTGGCGATGTGACCCTGCGCATCGCGGAACAGGCGGGCGCGCGGATCGTGAAAGGCACGCCTTCGCGCGGGGGGCAGATCGGGCGCGGAATCGCAACGGCAGAGGCCGACTGGCTGCTTGTTCTCCATGCCGACACCCACCTGGCAGAGGGGTGGGCGCAGGCGGTACTGCCCGTGCTGACGCAGCCCGGCGCCTGGCACTTCAGGCTGCGGTTCGATGCGAACGGACTCATGCCGCGCTGGGTTGCGGGCTGGGCCAACCTGCGGTCGCGGTTGTTTCGCCTGCCCTATGGCGACCAGGGTTTGCTGATCCACCGCGACGTGTTGGAGGCGGTCGGCGGCTATCCGGACCTGCCCCTGATGGAGGATGTGGCCCTGGCCCGGCGCCTGAAACGTCGCCTGCGCGCCTTGCCCGCGACCGCCGTGACCTCGGCCGAGAAATACCGCCGACAGGGCTGGTTGCGGCGCGGGGCGTACAACCTTGGCACGCTGGCGCGCTATTTCGCGGGGGCCGATGTGGCCCGGCTGGCGCGACGTTACCGGCGGTAGGCGAAGGTCTTACTCTGCCTCGTCGAACTGCAGGCGGTAGAGATCGGCATAGGCGCCGCCCCGGGCAATCAGCTCATCGTGGGTGCCCGTCTCGACGACCCGGCCCGCTTCCATGACAACGATCCGGTCGGCGTTGCGCACGGTCGACAGCCGGTGTGCGATCACCAGCGTCGTGCGCCCCTGTGACAGCCGTTCCAATGCCGCCTGCACCACGGCCTCGGACTGGGCGTCCAGCGCGCTTGTCGCCTCGTCCAGAAGCAGCACGGGCGTGTCACGCAGCAAGGCCCGGGCGATGGCGACACGCTGGCGCTGGCCACCGGACAGGCGAGAACCGCGCGTGCCGACCTGTGTGTCCAGCCCCGCTTCCAGCCGCGGCAGGAAGTCCGAGACATGCGCCGCATCCAGGGCCTGCTGCAGGTCCGCCTCGGGCACCTCGCGGTCCAGGACGATGTTGTCGCGCAGGCTTTCGTCGAAAAGCAGCGCCTCCTGGCTGACGACAGAGATCATGCCGCGCAGATCCGCCAGCCGCAGGGAGGCCACCGGCACGCCACCTATTTCCACCGCGCCCGCCTGCGGGTCGGCCATGCGGGTCAGCAGGTTGAAGACCGTCGATTTCCCCGCACCGGAGGCCCCGACCAGCGCCGTGGTCTGCCCCGGCGCCGCCTCAAGCGTCATGCCGCGCAAAACCTGCGCCTCGCCATAGCTGAGGTCCACGTCCCGCAGGGTGATCCCGGGCACGCCGACGGGCCGGGGCAGAGGGCTGTCCGGGTCGCGCATGGCGGGCTGCGTGTTCAGCATCTCGATGATCCGCTCGATCGAGGCGGCGGCCACCTGCCAGACGCCGGACACGGCACCGAGGCGACGCAGGGGTTCAAACGCCAGGCCGATGGCCGTGAAGAAGGCCATGAAATCGCCTACGGTCTTTTCGCCGGCCAGGATCTCTCCGCCGCCGAACCACAGCACGCCGACAAAGCCGATCCCCGACATCAGGTCTATCAACCCGGGCAGAGAGGCCTGCCCGGCGGCGCTGCGTGTCTCGACCCGGATGCGGGCCCGCGTCAGGTGGCGGTATTTCCCCGCCATCCAGCCTTCCAGCCGGTTGAGCTTGACCGGTGTGATGCCGTGAAAGACCTCGTTCAGACGGGTCGACAGGCGCGCGGCGATATCGCGGACCTCGCGCGCGTTCCCTCGCACGAACCGTTGCAGCAGCACCGAGGGAAAGACCAGAAGCGGTGCGCCGATCAGTGCGACCAGCGTCCAGCGCCAGTCGATCGCCAACGCCACGCCGAACAGCGAGATCAGCGCGACGACGTCGCGGCCAGCACCGGTGACCAGCGTGCTCCAGACCTTGGCAATCGCGTTCACGTCGCCTTCGACCCGCTGGATCAGGTAGCCCGGTCCGTGTTCCTGGTGAAACCCGGGATCCAGCCGCATCAGGTGTTCCAGCAGGTCCTGCCGAATGTCGCCCATCGACATCTGCGAGACCCGAGTCAGCAGCACCTTCTGCACCACGCTGGCCACGGCCCGCACGAAAAAGATCGCCATGACCGCCAGTCCGACCCAGACCAGCGCATCCGAGTTGCCGCCGACAAAGACATCGTCGAACATCGGCTTCATCATGTAGCTGAGCAGGCCGAACATGCTGCCCTCGATGGACATGAAAACCATCGCCAGCGCCATCAGCCCGGCGTAGCGTTTCAGGTAGTGCCGCCAGAGCCAGCGAAACAGGCCCTTCCGGTTGGGTTCGCCCTTTGGACTAGCCACCCATCATCTCCCGCGCGCAGTCGATTTCGGGGCGCCGTGCTTCCCAGGCAGGCTGGATCGCCTTGGCCCTGTATTCGGTCCGGATCCAGTCCTCGAAGCCGATTTCGCCCAGACCCTGGCGCGCCTCGAAGACGCGCAGGACGTAGTCCTGCACCCCGGTCTTGGTGAAATCCAGGTGCATGTAGCGGATGCTCAGCTGCTTCTTGGCCTCCGCGATGGGGGCGTGTTCGAAGATCAGCAGGTACATGGCCGCGACGAAACCGGCCCGGTCGGCCCCGGACTTGCAGTGGAACATCATCGGCCGTTCCGCGGCCCGTAGGGCGTCGATCACGCCGATGATCCGTTTGCGCGGCGCGGCCTCGCGTGCCCAGAGCTTGGCATCGACCAAGGTCATGCCAAGCGCCTCGACGCTTTCCTTTTCAAAGAGGTAGTGGGCGTAGGTGTCTTCGCCGCGCAGGTTGACGACAGTCCGGATGCCCATCGCGGCATAGCGTTCGAACCGTCGATGTGTCGGCTGGTTCGACCTGTAAACTCCCGGCGCGATCTGAAAGAAATTGGTCCAGAGCACGCGCAGAAAGGCATGGTCGAACAGGTTGTAGTGCAGGGACGACCAGCGCCGTGTCTCGGGCGTCGAGATGTCAGTGCCAAACGAGCGGCGCAGCCTGCGCTCCGCCTTGTCCAGCCTGCTCCAGAGTTTTGCCAGCATGCGCGATAGGATCCCCGACGTTCAGGCGCGCGGTTTACGCGGCATTCCGCGGCCTGTCCAGCAAGGGCAGATATTGACGGCAGGGCGCCGCCCGTTAACGTCGCGCCGCACAGTTACAGGAGTCGCCCATGCCCTTGTCCAACGGCCGCCCCCACATGGCCCTGCCGGGGCCGTCGATGATGCCCGACCGCGTTTTGCAGGCGATGCACCGCCCGGCGCCCGACATCTATTCGCCGGAGCTGCATCAGATGGTGGCGGGCATCGTTCCCGACCTTGCCCATGTGGCGCAGACAAAGGGACAGGTGGCGATGTATATCTGCAACGGCCACGGCGCCTGGGAGGCGGCCCTGTCCAATACCGTGGCCCCGGGCGAAGCGGTGCTTGCGCCCACCACCGGTGCCTTCGGTCACGGTTGGGCCGAGATGGCCCAGGGGCTGGGCGCCGAGGTCGAGATCATCGACCACGGTCGCACGGCACCGATTGACCCCGAGCGGGTCCGCGCCGCCCTGCTGGCGGACAAGGGCCAGCGCATCAAGGCGGTGCTGGCGGTGCATGTCGATACCTCGTCTTCCGTTCGGTCGGACATCGCCGCGTTGCGCGCCGTACTGGACGAGACCGGACACCCGGCGTTGTTGATGGTCGATTGTATCGCCTCGCTGGGCTGCGACGAGTTTCGCATGGACGCCTGGGGGGCCGACGTCATGGTGACCGGCTCGCAAAAGGGGCTGATGGTGCCGCCGGGGCTGGGCTTTGTCTTTTTCAACGCCCGCGCGGCGGAGGTGCGCCGCGCCATGCCGCGCGTCTCGCGCTACTGGGACTGGGGGCCGCGCGCGGATCCGGCGATGTTCTATCAGTATTTCGGGGGCACTGCGCCCACGCACCACCTTTATGGCCTGCGCGCCGCGCTGGACATGATCCGCGAGGAAGGGATCGAGTCGATCTGGGCGCGCCATGCCACCCTGGCGCAGGCGATCTGGGCGGCGGGCGAGGCCTGGTCGACCGAAGGTCCGTTCCGGTTGAACGTGCCCGAGCGCGCGCATCGCTCGCACGCTGTGACGGCAGCGCAGCTTGGCGCGCCTTTGGGGGACCGTTTGCGCCACTGGTGCCGTGACGAGGCGGGCCTCGTGTTGGGCGTCGGGCTGCGCGTCGGCGATCCGGAGGACCCCACCGGCTCGGGCTATTTCCGCTTCGGCCACATGGGGCATGTGAACGCGCATGGCATCCTTGGCCTGATTGGCACCGTCGAGGCCGGTTTGACGGCGCTGGAAATCCCTCACGGGGCAGGGGCGGTGGAGGCTGCCGTCAAGGTCGTGACAGGGTGAAGGACGCGGCGTCGGCTCTGCTGTCGTCGCGACAGATGAGAGATCACCCCGCGTGCAGCCCGCCCGCGTCCAGCCGCAACTGGCGGTCCATCCTGGCCGCAAGCTCCAGGTTGTGCGTCGCGATCAGGCAGGACAGCCCGGTCTCGCGCACCAGCGTCATCAGCGCGCCGAACACCCGGTCCGATGTCGAGGGGTCGAGGTTGCCGGTCGGTTCGTCCGCCAGCAACAGGCGCGGCGTATTGGCCATCGCGCGGCAAAAGGCGACCCGCTGCTGTTCGCCGCCCGAAAGGGCTGCAGGCCGGTGAGCGGCGCGGTCCTTCACGCCGACACTGTCCAGCAGCGCCAGCGCCCTTTCTTCGGCGGCACCACGGGCCACGCCATTGGCCAGCTGCGGCAGCACGATGTTCTCCAGCGCCGTGAATTCGGGCAGCAGGTGGTGGAACTGGTAGACAAAGCCCACGTCCGCGCGCCGTACCGCCGTGCGGCGCCGGTCGCTCTGGCCCTGCATCGCCTCGCCGCCGATCTCGACCGTGCCGGCGTCCGGCGTGTCCAGCAGTCCCGCGATATGCAACAGCGTCGACTTGCCCGCACCAGAGGGGGCGACCAGTGCCACCACCTCACCTCGGGCGACCTCCAGGTCGATGCCGCGTAGGACCTGCACCTCGTTCGGCAGTCCCTTGTTATAGCTCTTCTCGATGCCCGTCAGGCGCAGGACCGTGTCACTCATAGCGCAGTGCCTCCACCGGGTTCATCCGGGCCGCGCGCCGGGCCGGAAAGATCGTGACGATGAAACTCAGCCCCAGTGACAGGCCCACCGCTAACAGCACGTCCTTGAGGTGCAACTCGGCGGGCAGGGCATAGATGCCCCGGATCGACGGATCCCAGACCCCGCCGCCGGAAAGGTAGTTCACGGCGGCAAAGATCGGGTCGATGTAGATTGCGAAAAGGCACCCCAGGAGAACCCCCAGCGCCGTGCCGATCAGCCCGGTGAAAGAGCCGCAGATGAAGAAGACGCGCATGATGGACCCTTCGGTCAGCCCCATCGTGCGCAGGATGCCGATGTCGCGGCCCTTGTTCTTGACCAGCATGATGAGGCCGGAGACGATATTCATGGTCGCAATCAGCACCAGGACTGACAGGATCACGAACATCACGTTGTCCTCGATGTCCAGCGCCCGCAGGAAACCGCCAGAGGCATCCTGCCATGTCCAGACCAGCGCGCCGGGGCCTGCTGCCTCGCCAATGGCGCGGGTATATTTTTCGACCTGCTCGGGGTCCTCGACAGTGATTTCCAGCTCGTCCGCAACGCCCTCGCGGTTGAAATACAGCTGCGCCTCCTCGAAGGGCATGTAGACCCGCGTGCGGTCGATGTCATAGCGCCCGGCGGTAAAGATATAGGTGACCTGGTAACTCTTGACCCGCGGGCTCACCCCGAACGGCGTCTTGACCCCGTTGGGAGAGATCAGGTCGATACTGTCGCCCAGCCCCACGCCCAGCACCTGCGCCACGCCTGACCCGATGGCGATCCCCATGTCGAAATCCACGATATTGCCGATGCCGGTTTCCATGTCGGCGATGCGCGGGATCTCGATCAGGTCGGCCTCGGCGATGCCGAAGACTTCGACACCCGCGTTGCGGCCCTTGCCCGTGGCCATGACCTGCCCCTTGACCAGCGGGGCCACACGGGTCACGCCGTCGACTTGGCGCACGCGCTCGGCCATTGCCTGATAATCGGGCAGGGTGCGCGTCGGCTGGCCATCCTCGCCGGTGCGCTGAATGTGGTAGACTGTGACATGGGCATTCGCACCGACGATGGTATCGACGAATTCCGCCCGAAAACCCGACCGGACCGCCAACGTCGCGATCAGCGCAAAGACCGCCAGCGTGATTCCGATCAGCGAAATCCAGGTCATGACCGACACGCCGCCTTCGGCGCGCTTGGCGCGCAGATAGCGCCAGGCGATCATCCATTCGAAAGGGGCGAAAGGCGGCGGCTGGCGCGTCATCTGCGATCTTTCTTGTGCTGCTCGCGCGGGAAACTGACCTTTTGCCCCGCCGGGGTCAAGCTGTGGTGGCGCTTGTGAGCGGGCCGGCGCAGGTCTATCCTTGGATCATCCCAACAGCGGAGCTGCCCCATGCCCAACTTCAACCGCCTGACCGAGGCGCAGATCCGCAAAGCAGAGGCTGAAGGCAAGCTTCGAAACCTCGAAGGTGAGGGCAAGCCTCTGCCGCAGCGCCCCGGCGATGCGCTGATCGACGCGGGTGAGGCGGTCGGCTATCGCATCATGGCCGAGGCCGGTGCCTTGCCCGAGGAAGTGGGCCTGAAGGCGCAACTGGATGCCGCCCGGGTCGACTGGCAGCGGGCCTCTGATCCGGACGACAAGAAGCGTCTGATGGGCCGCATCGCGGATTTGCAGATGCGGTACGAAATCGCCCGGGACGCGCGGCGCAAATTCATGCGTTGACGCGGGCCGTGCGCGTTTCATAAATGCGCCATGACCGGACCTCGTTATCCCGACCTGATCGCCGCCCTGCCGGAAACCGTGCCCTTCGTCGGGCCCGAGGTGCAGGAGCGCGCCCGTGGCGCCACCTTCAAGGCCCGCCTTGGCGCCAATGAAAGCGTTTTTGGCCCGTCCCCCTTCGCCATTGCCGCGATTCAGGACGAGGCGGCGGAGGTCTGGAAATATGCAGACCCCTCGCACCTGGATCTGAAGGGCGCGCTGGCCGCGCAGATGGCCTGTGCCCCGGACAACATCCTGATCGGAGAGGGGATCGACGGGCTGCTGGGCTATCTCGTTCGGTTGCTGGTTGCGCCGGGTGACGCGGTCGTGACCTCTGACGGCGCCTATCCGACCTTCAACTACCATGTGAACGGCTACGGCGGGGTGCTGCACAGGATCCCCTATGCCGGCGATCACGAGAATCTCGGTGGGCTGATCGAGAAGGCGGCAGAGGTCGACGCCAAGTTGATCTACCTTGCCAATCCCGACAATCCGATGGGCAGCTGGCATTCGGGGGCCGCGATCGAGGCGGCGCTCGACACGCTTCCCGATGGCTGCGTGCTGGCGCTGGACGAGGCCTATATCGAGTTCGCCCCCGATGGCACCGCGCCCCGGATCGACCCCGAGGATGACCGCGTCGTGCGTCTGCGCACCTTCTCCAAGGCCTATGGCATGGCGGGCGCGCGCATCGGCTATGCGATCTCGGCGGCGCCGGTGATCCGCGCCTTTGACAAGATCCGCAACCATTTCGGCATGAACCGCATGGCCCTGGCCGGGGCGCTGGCGGCCTTGCAGGATACCGAATGGCTCGAAGAGGTCTTGCGCCTGACCGAAGAGGCGCGCGACCAGATCACCCGCATCGCCGGGGCGAACGGTCTGACCACGCTGCCCTCCGCGACGAATTTCGTGACCGTGGATTGCGGGCGCGACGGAGATTTCGCCCGCGCGGTGCTGGCCGCCCTGATCGAGCGCGGCGTCTTTGTCCGCATGCCCTTTGTCGCGCCGCAGGATCGCTGTATCCGCATCAGCGCCGGCAGGGCAGAGGATCTGGCCGTGCTGGAAGAGGCGCTGCCCGGAGCACTTGCCGCGGCCCGCGAAAGCGTCTCGGCCTAGGCAAAACGGCGCCCATTAACCGAAATTTCAGCTGATCGCGGAATCCTGACCTGACTTGCAGGCCGGATGCGCTAAAATGGTCTTTGCATGCAGCCGCAGGCAGGAGGCACCGCGATGGAGAACCGTCATCCGCAACCGGTCGAGGATTACACGACCGCCAACATGGTCCTGATCTTCGTCAACCTGCTATGGATCTTTGTGCTGCTGTGGTCGTGGTGGGGGCTGGGGCCGGTTCTCATCCTCTCAGTCTTGCTCAACCATCTGATCACCCGGCTTGACCTGGCCCGACGCCGTCATGAAAGCCGGTTCGACCGGTTCTGACCCCTCCCTTTTCGTTTCGGCAAACGCGCACTAGGGTCCTGCCAAACACGCAGGAGCCGTCCATGCCCGAAATCGCCATTGCCGAAATCCAGCGCCTTTCCGAAACTGCCCTGGCCACGCATGGGGCTGGACCGGCCATCGCCGCCGAAATGGCCCGGGCCATCGCCTGGGCCGAGGCGCGGGGAAACCGGATCTGCGGCCTCTACTACCTGGAAAGCTATTGCCAGCAGCTGACCTCTGGCCGGGTCGATGGCCGGGCCGTGCCGGGTATCAGTCGGCCACGGGCCTCGGAAATCCGTGTCGATGCGGCGCATGGCTTTGCCCAGCCAGCCTTTGCCGCCGCGCTGCCGCTGGCGCTGGAGGCGGCGCAGGAAACCGGAGTTGTCAGCCTGGCCCTGCACCACGCCCATACCTGCACCGCGCTGGGTTATTTCACCGAACAGATCGCACGCGGCGGCGCGTTGGGGCTGGGGCTGACAAATGCTTCGCCCATCGTGGCGGCGCCGGGCGGCAAGACCCGCGTGATCGGCACCAATCCGATCTCTTTCGCCGTGCCCGACGGCAAGGGCGGGGTTGCAATGGTGTTCGATCAGAGCACCACCACCGTGGCTCTGGGCCATATCACGTTGGCCAAGGCGGCGGGGCGCTCGATCCCCGAGGGCTGGGCCGTGGATGCCGAAGGCGCCCCTACCACCGACCCCGAGGCGGCGCTGGCCGGATCGCTGACCAGTGCGGGGGGCTACAAGGGCTGGGGCTTTGGCCTGATGGCCGAGATCCTGGCCGCCTGTCTGGGCGGTGGCGTGCTGAGTTCGGAGGTCAAGCCGCTCAAGGCGCCCGAGGGTGCCCCGCATGATCTTGGCCAGTATTTCCTGCTGATCGACCCGGGACAGGGGGCGTTCTACGATCGGCTTGCGGAACTGGGCCGGGTGGTCACCCAGGACGAGGGCGCAAGGATGCCCGGCGCGGGCCGCGCCGTGCAGCAGGCAATCGACCTGCCCGATGCCCTCTGGCAGCAGTTGCGGTCACTCGCCGGGGCCTGAGACGGACGGTCACGCGCGCTGGGTGATCCAGACCCCCAGCGCCATGACCGCGAGTCCCGTCGCCCGGGTCAGGGTCAGCGGTGAGACCCGCGCCCCGAACAGCCCGAAATGATCGATCGCCGCCGCGCTGATAAGCTGCCCGATCAACACGAAGAAGACCGCGTTACCGACCCCGAAATGCGGCGCGATATAGGTGACGGACAACACGTAGAAAGCCACGAGGCAGCCGCCCAGCAAGAGATGCCTGGGCGCTGTGGCCAGCCCGCCAAAGCCCTTCGCCCCCATCAGCGCCCAGACCGTGCCGGTCGAAATCAGGGCCACGCAGAACAGCACCAGGGCGGCGGCCGCCGGAGAGCCGAGCCGCTGCCCCAGCGCGGCATTGAGCGCGGCCAGCGTCGGAATGCCGATCCCCGCCAGCAACATGATCACCGCGTATTGTGTCATCCCGGGTCCCTTCATGACGGCAGGTAGAACGTGGCACTGGCAGCGGCCACCGTGGCCGCGTCCGGAAGGCGGATCAGCGTTGCCTCGGCAAAGATCATCGCCCGCCCGGCCTTGATCACCCGCGCGGTGCAGCGCACGGCCTCGCCCCGGGCCGCGCTGAGAAATCGGGTTTCCAGGTTGGTGGTGGCCACCGGCTCGAACCGGCCCAGCCGTCCGGCACAGGCAAAGACCATCGCGGTATCCGCCAGCGTTGCCAGCGCCTGCCCGCAGACGATGCCGCCCATGCGGGCGATCTCGGGGCGCACGGGGATCTCGAGCACGGCCTGATCCGGGCCGATCTCGGTAATCTCTGGCTGCAGGGCCTGGACCCAGGGTGCGAAATTCTCTTTCAACAGATGCTGCGCGGTGGCAGGATCGAGCATGTGGACCTCCCGTCTTTCCGGCGCGACTATGCCCGGAGGCGCGGGCACTGTCACGCGGCCTTGGGCCGGGGCGGGGGCAAGGGCGGTCCGCCGGTCCGGTGGGCCGTCCAGGGACCGGACAGGAAAACGGAGCGGGACATGCACATGAGGATACTGGCCGGGGCCGCGCTGATCGCACTGTCCGGCTGCGCGGTGTTCTGGCCGGGGCAGGGGGGAACCAGCCGCAGCTGGTTCGGTCCGTCGCAGGACAGGGGCGAGCCGGTTGAGCCGGGGGCACGGATCTACGCGACCAACTGCGCGGGCTGTCACGGCGCCAAAGGTCGGGGCGATGGCGCGCTGGCCACGGATCTGCCGGTGGCGCCGCCTGACCTGACCGGATTGACCCTGGCCAACGGCGGTGTCTTTCCCGCCGAACGCGTGATGGAGACGATCCACGGCTACCCGGGCAAGTTCCACCGCGGCTCCATGCCCGAATTCGCGGCTGAGCTGAGCGGCCCTGTGGTGGAATGGCGCGCGCCCTCGGGCGAGGTGATCATGACACCCAAGGGGCTTTTGGACGTGGTGGCCCATATCGAGGGGCTGCAAGTCGCCGCCGACGGCTGAACGGGCTTGCCGAGGCGACGGGGCTTTGGCAGGAAGCGGGGGAAGCAGGCATGAAAGGGGCAGGTATGGTCAGAATGACACTCGGACTTGTGGCGGCACTGGCACTGGCGGGCTGCGTCGAGGAGACCGCGATGCCGGGGGCCTCGGACGGACGGTCGCTCTTCATGGAGAATTGCGCGGTCTGTCACGGGGCGGATGCCAAGGGCAACGGGCAGATGGCGCGCGCGATGAGCGTCGCGCCGAAGAACCTGACGCTGATCAAGGTGCGCCACGGCGACGTTTTCCCACGGGCCAAGGTGATGTCGATCATCGACGGCTATGCGCGGTCGGACCGGTCGGCCTCTTGGATGCCGGAGTTTGGAGCCTTGCTGGAGGGCGACCTGGTGCCCTACGACAGCGGCGACGGCAAGCCGACGCCGACGCCGCGCAAGCTGGTAGCGCTGGCCGAATACCTGGAATCGATCCAGGTGGAGCGCTGAGGGCCGCCGGAACGGGACTGTTTGCGGCTGCGCCGCAAAGGCGCCCGCCCGCCGACCCTTTGGAACAGGCTGCGCCTGTTTTTCGCTTCGGGAGTCACCAAGGAACAAGCCTCGCCTGCTCCCCGGAGCCCTCCCTCGCTTTTTGAGGGCCTGAGCCAGCGCGCGGGGCAATGCAAGGGCAAGCCGCCTGTCGGCGGGCCTGCGGCCCCTTGCATTGCCCCCCGCCCCGGCTCTGATCGGCCTCAAGCGATGGAGGGCTCCGGGGAACAGGCTGGACGGACTCTCATTCTGCCGGTTCGATCCGCATTTCCTGGCGCAGTTTGCCGGTGGCGCGGTCGAAGATCAGGATGCGGTCATCCGCCGTGACCACCGCGTACCAGTCGGTTCCCTGCGTGTAGGCACTGGCGGTGGTGCCATCGGGCAGGGTGATGACCTCTGGCAGCGGGGCGCGTGCGTTGCTATAGCGGTGCCAGATCAGGCCGAGGATCCCGATGATCCCGGCAATCATCACCGCCGTCAGAACCGTGACCAGAATGCGCAGGAAGCGCAGGGAGGGCGGTTCGGGCAGATCGTCTTCGGGATCGGGAGAGGCCATGACCATCCTTCGTATCGTGATTTCGGCGGATCCGCCGGTGCGTCTTGATAAGGCGCTGGCGCGTGATGTGCCAGAGGCGGCGGCCCTGTCGCGCACGCGGCTGGGCCGGTTGATCGCCGAGGGCGCTGTCCGCCGCGGTGGCGTCACCGTGACCGATCCCAAGGCACGGGTCGCGGAAGGGGACGAGATCGAGATCACCGTTCCCGAGCCACAGGAGTATGACGTCGTTGCCCAGGACATCCCGCTGACGGTGATCTGGGAAGACGAAGATCTGATCGTCGTGGACAAGCCCGCCGGGATGGTGGTGCATCCCGCACCCGGTTCGCCGGACGGGACGCTTGTGAATGCCTTGCTGCATCACTTTGGCGGGGACCTGTCCGGCGTGGGGGGCGAAAAGCGCCCCGGCATCGTGCACCGGATCGACAAGGACACCAGCGGCTTGCTGGTGGTGGCGAAATCCGACCGGGCGCATCACGGGCTTGCCGCGCAGTTCGAGAAACATAGCGTGCGGCGCGCCTACCTTGCCTTGGCCCACGGCGTGCCCGACCTCGCCGACCCGCGGCTGCTGAACACGCGGGGCGTTTCCGCCGGGGGCGAAGGTGGCGTGACCATCACCAGCGGTCTGGCGCGGCACAAGACCGACCGCCAGCGGCAGGCGGTCTATTTCGACGGTCAGGGGCGGCACGCGATCACCCATGTGAAGCTGTTGGAACGGTTCGGCGTGCCGCCCTGCGTCAGCCTTGTGGAATGTCGGCTGGAGACCGGGCGCACGCACCAGATCCGCGTGCACATGGCCCATGCGGGCCATGCGTTGATCGGCGACCCGGTCTATGGCGGGCGGCGGAAACTGTCTGAAAAGGCGCTGGGCGCGGCCTACGACCTGGCGAAGGGTTTTGACCGGCAGGCGTTGCACGCCGCAGAGCTGGGCTTTGACCACCCGGTGACGGGTGAGGCGCTGATGTTCAACAGTGATCTGCCGGAGGATATGGCGGGGCTGCTGCAGGCCTTGCGCGCGCTCTGAGAGCTTGGCGGATCTCGGCGGGCATGTCACAATCCGTCCCGACTGCAGGGACGGCGACCATGACATACCAACTGCTCTATAGCGACGACGATGGCGAAAGCCATTGGCGAGACGTTGCAGTGCCGTTGTCGAAACAGGTCTTTGCCCCACCCGCGCAGGATATTCTCGTCTCGGGGGGGGAGGCGGCGAAGTCGATGGTCTGGCTGAAACTCGAGGCGGGTTGGGACGAACCTGTTCATCCGACACCAAAGCGGCAGCTCTTGATCTGCCTGTCCGGCCGCATCCGTGTCACCGCCAGCGATGGTGAAGCGCGTGAGTTCGGGCAGGGCGATTGTTGGCGCATGGAAGACACCTTCGGCAAGGGCCACCACACCCGCGTGATCAGCGAAACCGATTTCGACTGCGCAATTGTCCAGTTCGACTAGTCTCTCAGACCCGCCCCGTGATCAGCAGCCAGAGACAAAGCGCGCTCTCGGCCAGGATGCAGACCAGGTAGGCGGGTTGGAAGGCTTCTGACAGCAGGGGGGCGGTCAGGCGCAACAGGCTGCCGGTGAGGTAGACGATTCCCGCGGCCGCGATCCCAAGCGCGACGATCCGGGGGGTGGCGCCCAGCGACAGGAGCCGCGCCATGATCAGGCTGTTCACGCCGAAGAGGATCAGGCCGATGTCATAGCCCAGGGCGTGCATCTCGGTCATGTGGACGGCCATGCGCGGCTGGTCCGCCAGCAGGGCCGGGGCGCTGGCCAGGGCGATCAGGCTGGTGCCGATCAGAACGGCCTGCCCCAGGCGAAAGACCATCGCGGCGCGGGCCAGCGCCTCGGACCGGTTACGCAGCAGGGCGAAGAACAGCAGCGCCAGCGCGATATCCGCCAGCAACATGATGACATCCGCCAGCAGGCTCAGCCGGAACTGCGGCAGGTTTGCGCCAATGGCCCCGGCGATCTCTGGCGGTGACCCGGCAAGCAAGGGACCCCGCAGGGCGATCTCGGCGGTCAGGCCGCAGAGGATGATGACGAGGTAGAGCGCACCGGCTGTGCGAACATGAACATGTGAGGGGGCAATGGCTTGCATGGCGGGGTCTTTCCTTGAAGGAGACGGATGCCCCCTGTTATCCCATGCGAATAAATTTGATTATCCGCGAGATTTGCAGTATGATCATGCATAAATGTATATGTTTCAATTCATCAGGAACCGAGCACGTCTCTGTGACGCTATGACAAAAAGGGTGACGCCGTCACCTGTCGAGCTTAACTGCGCCAAAGCCAACGGATGTGGGACTTGAACTATTCGGTTTAGGTTCCTACCTGATGTTAAAGCCCGTAACATGCGGGTCCGAACGGAGGGAACAGACAAGATGTCGAACTATGCAAATCTCCCGGCACCGTCGCCGGAAGCGGGTCTGAGCCGCTACCTCCAGGAAATCCGGAAGTTCCCGCTTCTGGAGCCGGAAGAAGAATACATGCTGGCCAAGCGCTGGGTCGAGAACGAGGATACCGAGGCCGCGCACCGGATGGTCACCTCGCACCTGCGCCTGGCGGCCAAGATCGCGATGGGCTATCGCGGCTACGGACTGCCGCAGGCCGAGGTGATTTCCGAGGCCAATGTCGGCCTGATGCAGGCGGTGAAACGCTTTGACCCGGAAAAGGGGTTCCGCCTGGCGACCTATGCCATGTGGTGGATCCGCGCCTCGATCCAGGAATATATCCTGCGGTCCTGGAGCCTGGTGAAACTGGGCACCACCAGCGCGCAGAAAAAGCTGTTCTTCAACCTGCGCAAGGCCAAGAGCCGCATCGGCGCGCTGGAAGACGGCGACCTGCGGCCCGAACATGTCGAGAAGATCGCAACCGACCTCGGCGTGACCGAGAAAGAGGTGATCTCGATGAACCGGCGCCTGTCCGGCGGCGATGCCTCGCTGAACGCCACCGTGGGGTCCGAAGGCGAAGGCACCATGCAGTGGCAGGATTGGCTGGAGGACGAAGACGCCGACCAGGCCGAGGATTACGCGGAACGTGACGAGCTTGAGGCGCGCCGCGCCCTGCTGGCCGAGGCGATGGACGTTCTGAATGACCGCGAGAAAGACATTCTGACCCAGCGCCGGCTGGCGGAATCGGCGGTCACTCTGGAAGAACTGTCGGGGCAATACGACGTCTCGCGCGAACGTATCCGCCAGATCGAGGTACGCGCCTTCGAGAAACTGCAAAAGCGGATGCGCGATCTTGCGAAAGAGCAGGGAATGCTGACGTCCGTCTGAGCCTGTTCCCCTCTGTCGGCCGTCAAAGGCGGGGCAATGCCCCGCCTTTTTTCATGTCCGGTGCCTGGGTTCACTTCTCGTAGAGCGGCCCGCGTTTCCAGCCTTCTTCGGCGATGAAACCGGGAAGTTGGCTGCTCATCAGGATGCGGTCGCTGTTGATCCGCAGCATGATGTCGGTCGGTGTCTCCAGCAGCGGCGTGAAATCCGTGACACGGGTGATGTTCATGTAGATCGCCACCAGCTTGGGCAGGTTGGACAGGGCAGAGATATCGGTCACGGGCGTGTCCGAAAAGCTGAGCAATTGTAACGATTGCAGGCCCACGAGCGGCGAGAGGTCGCTGACCTGGCTTCCGGTCAGGAACAGGGTGAGCAGCTTGTTCTTGCCCGCGAGGGCGGAGATATCCGCGATCCGGCTGTTCTTGCCCCGGAGCACTTCCAGGTTGTCCGCCGGAGCCAGGGCCGAAATATCCGTCAGATTGGCGCGTTCGGCCCAAAGCTCGCGGAATGCCGGGCCGACGATCAGGCCGTCGAGGCTGAGGATATCCTCGCCGTCGATGTTCAGCAGTTCCAGCGCCGGGGTCGGGCCAAGGCCCGAGAGATCAGCCAGGGACACATCGTTGAACCCCAGGATCGTGAGGTTGGTCATCGCACCGTCGGCCTTGATGTCGTGCAGGTCTGGGCCGTTCAAGCGCAGATTCTCGATCCGGCCCAGCGTCGCACGGGGCAGATCCGAAAGGCCGAACGAATCCTTTAGCCAGAGCGCCTTGAGCGCGGGCAGATCGTCGAGAAAGGCGAAATCCGTGATTTCATTGTCCCGCAGGCCCAGGGCTTGCAGTGCGGGCAGGTCCAGCCCCTCCCAGCGCGCGCCGGGCAGATCCTGAATTCGCAGGTGACCGAGGTCCGTCAGAACGTTCAGCGCGGCAAGATCGACGACCAGGGCGGGATCGCCATCGCCCACCAGTTCAAGGCTTTGCAGCCACGTGGCCCCGGCAAGTTTCGGCAGCTCGGTCAGTTCCGCGGGCCCAAGGACGACCCGGCTGTCCTCTGGCGAAATGCAGCTGTCGCCTATGGGCAGGCAATCCTGCGCCCCGGCGGGTCCGGCGACGCCTCCCGCAACAAGGCAAAGGGCAATGAGAAGTTTACGCAGCATGGTTTGACACCCAACAATCAGTGATTGCCAAAGCGGATGCCGTGGCGCGAACCAGAGGTCAATGCGGCGTTTTCAGGCCGTTCCGCTTGGGCTAGGGTTGGCGCTAACAAATTTGGGAGAGAGACATGACCGATCACGTCCGCTGGGGGATTCTGGGCGCCGCGAAATTCGCGCGGGAACACATGGGGCCCGCGATTCACATGGGTCGCCGAGGGCGTCTTGCGGCGCTGGCGACCTCTTCGCCCGACAAGGCCGCGCCTTTTGCCGCGCTGGCGCCGGGGCTGACCGTGCATGACAGCTATGATGCTCTGCTGGCGGACCCGGAAATCGACGCGGTCTATGTCCCTTTGCCCAACCACCTGCACGTGGAATGGGCGATGAAGGCTCTGGAGGCGGGCAAACATGTGCTGGTGGAAAAGCCGCTGGCGATGACGGCGGCGGAATTCGACCAGGTGATCGCCAAGCGCGACGAAACCGGGCTGCTGGCGGCAGAGGCCTTTATGATCGTGCACCATCCCCAGTGGCACAAGGCCAGCCAGCTCTACCAGGAGGGCGCCATCGGCAAGCTGCTGCGCGTTTCGGCGGCTTTTTCCTACGACAACCGCTCTGACAGCCAGAACATCCGCAACCGGCCGGACACCGGTGGCGGCGCTGTTCCGGACATCGGTGTCTACATCTACGGCGCGACCCGTTTCGTCACCGGTGAAGAGCCCGATGAAATCCTCTCTGCCGTTGTCGAACGTGAGAACGGCGTCGATGTCTGGACCCATATCACCGCGCGTTTCCCGTCGTTCCACTACACAGGCGTTGTCTCGATGCGGATGGCGCCCTGGCAGGAGGTGGTCTTTCACGGTGAAGACGGGGTGATGAAGCTGACCGCGCCCTTCAATGCCCAGGTCTACGGCGAAGCGCGTGTCATCGTGCAGTCAAAGGACCTGGTCGAGACGGTCCACCGCTTTCCGGCGGACAACCACTATGTCCACCAGGTCGAGGCCTTCAATGCCAGCGTTCTGGACAAGGCGCATTACCCCTGTCCGCTGGAGTTCTCGCGCGGGACGCAGGCGATGATCGACATGGTCTGGGCCAAGGAACAAGGCTGAGGCGCGGGCCTCTGGCCGCCCCGGCTGCGGGACATGCGTCCCGCAGCGGCCCGCCCTCCGGTCCCGCGCCCCGCTTGCGCGTCCGGGCGGGTCAGAGATCGGCGATGGTGATGACCACCTTGCCGGTCGATTTGCGGCTGCGCAGCAACTCCATGCCCTCGGCGGCCCGGTCCAGCGGCAGGACATGGCTGATGTGTGGCTTCAGCCGTCCTGCGCCATGCCAGGCCATGAGCTGCGCCAGCGAGCCGGTCAGCACCTCGGGCCGGAAGGCAAGGTAGCCGCCCCAGTACAGGCCCATGACCGAAAGGTTCTTGACCATCAGGTGATTGGCCTTGATCTGCGGCACGTCCCCGCTGGCGAAACCGATGCTCAGGAGGCGCCCCTCGGGGTTGCAGGACCGGAAGGCGGCGGTGAACTGCTCGCCCCCCACCGGGTCATAGACCACGTCGGCGCCGCCAAGCGCCTTCATCTCGGCCCGGATATCGCCGGTTTCGGCGTCGATCAGGTGATCGGCCCCGGCGGACTTTGCCGCCGCCAGTTTGTCGGCACCGCGTGCGCAGGCGACGACCCGCGCGCCCATCAGCTTGCCGATCTCGACCGCAGTCAGCCCGACGCCACCCGCGGCGCCCAGGACCAGCAAGGTCTCACCGGGCTGCAGGCGCGCCCGGTGATCCAGCGCCAGGTGGCTGGTGCCATAGGCGATCTGGAACCCGGCGGCATCGGTCCATCCCATCGTCTCCGGCAGCTTGACCGCGCGCGCCGCCGAGAAGCAGCCGTAGTCCGCAAGCCCGCCCTGACCGCCAAAGACCGCGACTCGGTCACCGGGCGCAAAGTCATTGACGTCGGGTGCCGTTGCGTCAACGATTCCCGAAACCTCCATTCCCAGCACGAATGGCAGGGCCGGCGTGTCCTGATAGGTGCCTTTCTGCATCAGAAGGTCCGCGAAATTCAGTCCGCAGGCGGCAATCCTCAGGCGGATTTCGCCCTTTGCCGGTTCGGGTACGGCAACATCGCTCAGGCGGGCCGGCGTGTCGTGATCGGTCAGGAAAAAGGCGCGCATTCCATCCTCTGCATATGGTTTTTCAATTGCCTAGCGGAGTTTGCCCCCAAGGCAAAGCGCCCGCAAAAGGGGCTGCGGCAAAATGAAGTGTAACCGAATGCTTTCCGGTCAAGTTCAACTTTGTCGTGTTTTTCCCCGCTGTGCACCATCAATAGGTGGTTGCGCGACTTGATTTTGAGGACCGTTATGATGTAGCACATAAGGCCATAGACGTGTAGGATGATGCTGGTTCTGGGGGATTGGGGTACGGTCCCGGCTCATCTGGTCACACCCATAGAACAGGAAGACATAGATGGCGCACCCCGTGGACGTTCACGTCGGCAAACGCATCAGGCATCGTCGCTGGCTCGTCGGCATGACGCAGCAGCAACTTGCCGAACGCGTTGGCATAAAATTCCAGCAGATCCAGAAGTACGAGACTGGCGCGAACCGCGTCAGCGCCTCGCGGCTCTGGGATATCGCCGAGGCCCTGGACGTTCCGGTCAGCTTCTTCTTCGAGGGCATCGAACATGAGAATGCCGCCGAAGAGGGCGCAGCGGAATCGGTGCCTGCCGACATCATGGGCGACAAGGAAGCCCTGGATCTGGTCCGCTCTTATTACGCGATCCCGGAAAACCAGCGCCGCCGCCTCTTTGAACTGGCGCGCGTCCTGTCCGACGTGGCTTGAGCCCCCAGCGCCGCTGCTGTAGCCCGGAACCGGGTTACAGGAGGGGCGCATGGACCGGATCCCGGCAGAACTCGCACGCGAGTTGATTGATACGGCGGAGGCTTTGGCCGACGCGGCAGGCAAGGCGATTCTGCCCTTTTTTCGCCAGCGTGGGCTGACCGCCGAAAACAAGGATGTGGGCACCGGGTTCGACCCGGTGACCGCCGCAGATCGCGCCGCCGAACAGGCGATGCGCGCGGTGCTGGCAGACCGGCGCCCCGGCGATGCGATTCTGGGCGAGGAATACGGCACGCAGTCCGGCACCTCCGGTCTCACCTGGGCACTTGATCCGATCGATGGCACACGCGCCTTTCTGGCCGGAACCCCGACCTGGGGGGTGCTGATCTCTGTGCGCGATGAAGCCGGCCCGGTCTATGGCATCATCGCCCAGCCCTACACGCAGGAACGGTTTCGCGGCGGCCTGTCGCGCGCGGATTTCACCGGGCCGCATGGCACCGGGCCGCTGGGCGTGCGCGATACGCAGGCCATCGAACAGGCCATCCTCTTCACCACCTTCCCCGAGGTCGGCACCCCTGAGGATCGCGCCGGGTTTGAACGTGTGGCCGCCCAGGCCCGCCTGGTACGTTACGGCATGGATTGCTACGCCTACGCCTTGCTGGCGGCGGGTCAGATCGACCTGGTGATCGAGGCGGGCTTGCAGGCCTACGACATCCAGGCGCCCATCGCGGTGATCGAGGCGGCGGGCGGGATCGTCACCAATTGGGAAGGTGGGCCGGTGCATGAGGGTGGCCGCGCGCTTGCCGCCGCCACGCCCGAGTTGCACGCCGCCGCGCTGGACCTGCTGCGCAACGCAGGCTAAATTGCGCGCGGGCGGTCACGCGTCCTTCCCTTTTCTGGCGTGCCTCACCCCTGTCTCTCACCGAAAAGGGCTTTCGTGAGGGGCTGACATGGCACATTCCACAACCGCACATTCCACAACGGTACAGGCAGAAGTTCTCATCCGCAACGCGCGCACCGTCCTGTGCATGGACGATGACACGCGGGAACTGACCGGCACCGATATCCTGATCCGCGACGGCGTGATCGCGCAGATCGGGCAGGGGGTGACCACCTCCGGGCGCATCGTCGAGGCCGGGTCTTGCGTTGTTACGCCGGGCCTCGTCAACACGCATCACCACCTGTACCAGACCCTGACCCGCGCGGTGCCCGGCGGGCAGGACGCGCTGCTCTTTGGCTGGCTTCAGACGCTCTACCCGATCTGGGCGCGCTTTGGCCCCGAAGAGATGTTCACCTCGGCCCAGATCGGGCTGGCGGAACTGGCCCTTTCGGGCTGCACCATGTCCTCGGACCACCTGTATCTCTATCCCAATGGCGCGCGGCTGGACGATACCATCGCCGCGGCGCGCGAGGTGGGGCTGCGGTTTCACCCTACGCGCGGCGCCATGAGCATCGGCGAAAGCGATGGCGGTCTGCCGCCCGATTCTCTGGTGGAACGTGAGGCGGCGATCCTCGACGATTGCATCCGGGTGATCGACGCCTTTCACGATGCCTCCGAGGGCGCGATGGTGCGCGTGGGCGTTGCCCCCTGTTCGCCCTTTTCCGTCAGCCGCGACCTGATGCGCGACGCGGCGATCCTGGCCCGCGACAAGGGCGTGCGCCTGCACACCCACCTGGCCGAGAATGACGAGGACATTGCCTATTCCCAGGCGCAGTTCGGCTGTCGCCCCGGCCAATACGCCGAGGAGCTGGGCTGGACCGGGGACGACGTCTGGCACGCCCATTGCGTGAAACTGGACGGGCAGGAGATCGACCTCTTTGCCCGCTCGAAAACCGGCGTGGCCCATTGCCCCTGCTCCAACTGCCGTCTCGGCAGCGGAATTGCCCCGGTGCGGGCGATGCGCGACGCGGGTGTGCGCGTCGGCCTGGGCGTGGACGGATCGGCCAGCAATGACGCGGGCAACCTGGCGGCAGAGGCGCGGCAGGCGATGCTGTTGCAACGGGTGACGCGTGGCGCCGATGCCATGAGCGCGCGCGAGGCGCTGTGGATTGCGACGCGCGGCGGCGCAGAGGTGCTGGGCCGCGACGACTGTGGCCAGATCGCCGTGGGCAAACGGGCCGACCTGGCGCTCTGGGATGTCTCTGGGCTGGAAAGCGCCGGTAGCTGGGACCCGGCGGCGCTGCTTCTGGCGGGGCCGCAGCGTGTTCGGTATCTTCTGGTCGAGGGCCGGTTGGTGGTCGAGGACGGGCGGATCGTCAGCTTCGATCTCGACACCGCCGTGGCGCGGCAGACCGCGCTGGCGCGCAAGCTGGCAGAGGCGGTGTAGGGGAGAAGGACATGCGGCTGGTCTGGATGATGGCGCTCTGCGCGGCTGTGGCCTCTTGCGGCTGGGTGCCGCAGGGGCGGTTTTCCGGACAGGGCGGCATGCGTGCCGAACCGGCGTCGCGCGGCTTTGGCGGCTTTGCCGAAGGGCAGGGCGGCGCGGCGCTGAACGCTTTTCGGGCTGAAAACGGCCTGCCGCCGCTGACGCGG
>Ga0208330_1000021_pt1 | contig 108368 bp, 124 predicted proteins | sample DeeseametaMP1896_FD_184180 | JGI IMG/M metagenome (GOLD analysis project Ga0208330, IMG submission 184180) | Marine microbial communities from the Deep Pacific Ocean - MP1896 (SPAdes) | ecosystem: Environmental > Aquatic > Marine > Oceanic | place: East of Hawaii, North Pacific Ocean... | reverse complement strand
CCGCGGCCGCCGAAGACCATCCGGCCCTCGGCGGTGCGCTGGCCGTAGACGATGAGGTGGCGGTGGTCGCTGAACGTCTCGCGCTCGCGCAGCCCGATCCGCTCCCAGGTCGCCTCGGGCAGCGGCTCGGTGGCGATGACCAGGGAGTAGACCGGGGCCAGGGCCCGGCGCAGCCCGGGCAGCCGGGGCGCCCGGAGGCCCGGCCCAACCGCCGCCATCGGGCCAAATGGCAGGACACACGGCACATCACTCCCGCGTGACAGGTCCTGCCCTGGCCTTGCCCAGAGCGAGCAAACCCGCTTTCCCTTCGGCACCAACCGCCAGGAACGCCCCCGATGCCCCCGACCATCCGCTTTGCCCGCCTGCCCGAGATCGACCCCGCGCTGATCCAGGCCCATATGTCCGACCCGCGCGTCGCGGAACACATGCCTTTGCTGACCGGCGCCTGGGATGCGGATACCGTGGCGCAATTCGTCGCCACCAAAGAGGCTTGCTGGCAGCGCGACGGCCTCGGTCACTGGGCCATCCTCGCCGGCGAGGTCTATGTCGGATGGGGTGGATTCCAGAAGGAAGGCGAGGACTGGGATTTCGGCCTCGTGCTGCATCCAGACCGCTTCGGCCTCGGCCTGCGGATCGCACGGCAGGCACTCGACATGGCGCGGCGCGATCCGCGTATCCCCTTCGTCACCTTCCTGTTGCCGCCGTCGCGCAAACATCTCGGCGCACTCCGCCGCATGGGGGCCGACTACCTGGGCGACACGACCTACGGCCAGGAGACCTTCCGCAAGTACCGGCTCGACACCGTCTGAGCCTCAGCCCAGCACCGCATCCGCCGCCCGCCGCACCCGCGCCGCGCGCGCCGCTGCGTCCGGCACCCGCATCGCCCCGGTGACAAGCCGCAGCTGCCAGTCCCCCACCAGCAGATCGACCCAGAGCGCGGCCGCCTCTTCCGGCGGCCCGCCAACCTCACCCGCTGCGCAAAGTCGCTCGAAGACGGACAGGAGCCGGGGAAAGACCGTTCCCCGCCCGGCCTCTGCCAGCACGGCGCCCAGCGTATCGCTGGCATCCGCCGCCGCCGCGCGGTTGAGCGCCACGGCGCGCGGGCTCAGCAGCATGTCCAGCAGCGCCGCCCCCAGCGCCTCCAGCACCTCGCGGCCAGCGCCCCTTTCCGGCAGCGTCTCCAGCTGCGCCGTCACCTGCTCGGCGTTGCGCAGGATCAGCGCCCGGAAGAGCCCGATCTTGTCCCCGTACCAACGATACAGAGTTTCGTTCGAGGCCTTGGCCCGTTTCGCCACCGCCAGCATCGACAATCCCGCAAAGCCCTTTTCCCCAAGGACCGCATAGGCCGCCTCGGCAATCTGCGCCTCTCGCTCCGCTTTGTTCTCTGGTCGCATGACATCTCTCCCTTGACCCCACCCGTATCCATGTGTACGGATTTAGGCAAGGCGTACATAGAAGTACGCTTTATCCCTGGAGACCTGATAATGACCCATGCCTATTTCGACTACTGCAACAGTCACGATCGCCGCAGACTGGACCTGAAAGCGGGGCGGCACCCCCGGCACGCCCCGATTTTCGCGGCACTTGCAGGACACCTGCGCCACGCCATCGCCCGCATCGCGGCGCGCAGACGTCCGGTGTGATCCGATGCCCGATCAGACCCCACGCCGTGCCGCACTCGCCACGCTCTTTATCCTGCAGACCGTCATGTTGGGGGCGCTCTACGCCGGGGTGCCGCCGCATCCGCCGCAGACGATCCCATTGTTCGCGATGGCCCCGCTCCTCGGTGCCGCGCTGAGCCTGTGCAGTGCCGGTTTCATGCTGGCCGATCACCCCCGCGCCAGCGGCCCGCTCTCCGCTCTCGCGACGCTTGCCGCGCTGGTCTCTTTCGGGCCGCAAAAATACCTCGACCCGGCGTTTCCGATGATCTGGCCCGCCGTGATCACCGCGCAGGCCGCCTGTGCCGTGCTGCTGGCCGAGGTCCTGCGGCGCGCCCGGCCCCTGCCCGTGACCTGAGGCCTAGGCCTTCAGCAGGGCTCGCGCCGCCGCGCGGGCCTCTTTCGTGACGGTGTCACCCGAGAGCATCCGCGCGATCTCGTCCTCGCGCTCTCCCTCGGCCAGCGGCACGACCTCGGACAGGGTCACCTCGCCATCCACACGCTTGGCCACGCGCCAGTGATGCCCGCCAAGCGCTGCAACCTGCGGCGAATGGGTGACGACCAGAACCTGACCGCCTTCCGACAGCGCCTTGAGCCGGCGCCCCACGGCATCAGCCGTGGCTCCGCCGACGCCGCGGTCGATCTCGTCAAAGATCATCGTGGCCCCGCGCCCCTGCGCCTCTGTCAGGCAGACCTTCAGCGCCAGCAGGAACCGCGACAGTTCCCCGCCAGAGGCGATCTTGTTCAGCGGCCCCGCCGGGGCGCCCGGATTGGTGGCCACGGTAAAGGCGACCATGTCGCGGCCCTCGGGCCCGGCGGGCGCCTCTGTCACGGCGGTATGGAAAACGGCCCGTTCCATCTTGAGCGGTGCCAGCTCCCCCGCCACCGCCTTGTCCAGTGCCTCGGCCGCCGTCCGGCGCATCTCGGTCAGCGCCGAGGCCGCTGCGTCATATTCCGCCTCGGCCTTGTCCACCGCTTTGCGCAGGTCGCCGATGCGCGCCTCACCCGCATCCAGCGCGGCCAGCTTTTCCGACAGGTCCGCCGCCAGCCCGGGCAGATCGTCCGGCATCACCTGATGCTTGCGCGCCAGACCACGGATCGCGAACAGACGTTCCTCGGCCTCTTCAAGCTCCAGCGGATTGAACTCCAGCGCCTCAAGGCAATCGGCCACGCCATTCGCGGCCTCGTCCAGTTCCGCCATCGCGCGGGCCAGCGCCGCGATCGGCGCCTCCAGACGCCCCTCTGCCTTGTCCGAGGCGCCTTCGAGCCAGCGCAGCGCATTGGCCATCGCCCCCTCTGCCCCATCGTATCCCAACGCGCTGGAGGCCTGGGCGATGTCGTCGCGGATTTTCTCGGCCGATTGCATCATGCGGCGGCGCGCGTCCAGCTCGGATTCCTCGCCGGGCTGCGGGTCCAGCTTGTCCAGTTCATCGACCGCGTGGCGCAGGAATTCCTCTTCGGACTGCACCGCTTCAAGCGCGGCCTGCGCCGTCTCCAGCTCTTTGCGGGCCGCGCCCACGGCGCGCCAGCGGCGGCGCACCTCGGCCAGGCTGTCGCCCGCGCCCGCATAAAGATCCAGGATCGCCCGGTGCCCCCTGGGGTCCAGCAGCCCACGGTCGTCATGCTGGCCGTGCAGTTCCACCAGCGTCTCTGACAGCCGCCGCAGAACCTCGCCCGACACGCGCCGGTCGTTGACCCAGCCGGTCTTGCGCCCGTCCCTGGTGTTCACCCGCCGCAGGATCAGCTCGTCCGAGGCGGGCAGCCCCGCCTCCTCCAGCACCGCCCAGGCGGCATGGGTTTCGGGCAGCTCGAATTCCGCCACCACCTCGCCCTGCTCGGCGCCCGAACGCACCAGTTCCGCCCGCCCGCGCCAGCCCAGCACAAAGCCCAGGCTGTCCAGCAGGATCGACTTGCCGGCACCGGTTTCCCCGGTCAGCACGTTGAGACCCGGCTGGAACTCAAGCTCCAGCCGTTCGATGATCAACATGTCCCTGATTTCAAGCGCGCGCAGCATGGTCCGCCATTGCACCGGGCACGGGCCCGGTGCCTCTTACAGCCACTCGCCCTTGATCATCTGGCGATAGATGGCCGACAGCCAGTTATCGCCAAGCGCCGTGGGCTTCAGCCCCTGCTTCTGCAACAGCTTGTACCCGTCCTCGTACCATTCGGTCGACTGGTAGTTGTAGCCAAGGATCGCCCCCGCTGTCTGCGCCTCGTTCAACAGGCCCAGGGACAGGTAGCTTTCGATCAGGCGGAACAGCGCCTCCGGCGTGTGGGTCGTGGTCTGGAAGTCCTCGACCACCACGCGGAACCGGCTGATCGCGGCGCCGTAATGCTGCCGCTTGAGGTAGTACCGGCCAACCTCCATCTCCTTCGCCGCAAGATGGTCGAAGGCGAGATCGAATTTCAGGATCGAGGAGCGCGCATATTCGCTGTCGGGATAGCGTTCGATCACCGTCCGCAGCGCCTGCAAGGCCTGAAAGGTCAGCCCCTGGTCGCGGCCCACCAGTTCGATCTGGTCGTAGTAGGACAGCGCCAGCAGGTACTGCGCATAGGCCGCATCGTCATCGGCCGGGTAGAAATCGATGAACCGCTGCGCCGCAGAGCGCGCGTTCTCGTAATCCTTGTTCTCGTGATAGGCGTAGGCCTGCATGATCAGCGCGCGCTTGGCCCAGTCCGAATAGGGATAAAGCCGCTCGACCTCGCCAAAGTAGAAGGCCGCGTCCTTCGGGTCCTTGCGCGACAGTTCGTATTCACCACGCTCGAAGATTTGCTTGGCGGTATAGGTCTCAAGCGGGACATTGCCCGGCCCGACCTCGCGCCGCCGCAGCGAATCGCATCCCGGCAGGGCCAGAGCCACCGCCAACGCAACGATCACCAGTTTTCGCGATCTGCCCCCAGACATGCCCGAACACCCTCTACCTCGTTCGACGTCCCCTTGACGGGCCGCCCGTTGCGAGGGGTCTAGCACAGAAAATTCCGGTGCAAAATGTCTTACGGCCCGATTAATGCGTGCCATGCTGCCCATGCGTGCGGCTCAGGCCACAGCGGGTATTTCGTGGCGCCCGACTCCGGCGCCCGGCAACCGTGCCGCCTGCCCGCTGTCGCAGAGCACAACGCGATAGGCATCGGGCGCGGCAAAGAGCGCGCGCAGCAGCGCGTTGGTCATGGCATGGCCCGCCTTGTGGCCCTCGTAGTGGCCCAGGATCGGTGCCCCGGCCAGCGCCAGATCACCCAGGGCATCCAACATCTTGTGGCGCACCGCCTCGTCCGAATGGCGCAACCCGCCCGGGCTCAGCACCCGGTCGCCATCGACCACAACGGCGTTTTCATAGGTTCCGCCCAGGGCCTTGCCCGCGGCGCGCATCGCCTCGACATCCGAGGCGCGGCAAAAGGTGCGGCTGTCGCAGAGTTCCCGCACAAAGGCCCCGTTGGCCAGGTTCATCGTCTTGGTCTGTTCACCGATGGCCGCATCGGAAAAGGCGATATGGAACTGCATCGACAGCCCCTGCCCCGGATGTCCCGGCGACAGACGGGCCCAGCCCGTATCCGTCTTGACCTCGACCGGCGCCAGCACCTCGATGGCGCGCACCGGGGAAGCCAGTTCGCGCAGGCCGCGGGCCAGGAGACCGCGCACGAAAGGCACGGACGACCCGTCGAGGATGGGGGCCTCGGGTCCGTCGATCTCGATCAGGGCATTGTGCACGCCACAGCCGGACAGAGCCGCCATGACATGTTCCACCGTGGACACCGAGGTGCCCGCGCGGTTGACGATCTTCGTGCAGAGCGGAGAGGCCTCGACCGCATCCCACCGGGCGGCAATCATCGTGTCGCCCAGACGGATGTCCGTGCGTTTGAACCAGATGCCGTAATCGGCACTGGCCGGACGGATTGTCAGTCGCGCAGGTTGGCCCGAGTGAAGGCCGACACCTGAGAATGTGATCGAAGACCGAAGCGTGGTTTGCACGAGGCTGCCCCTGTGTTGCGCACGTCCCCCCAACCTGGACGCGGCTTTGGAGACGGGGGTAACCAAGCTGTCGCAGGGCCTCAAATCAAAGATTGTAACCGTGTGAAACATGGTGCGGAAACGGTCGGCAAAACCCCGCCAAGTGCATGAATTTTGCATTATAAGGCACTGTCTTTAAACTGAAAAATTGCGTGTCGAGAGGGCCTGTAACCAGCCGAGTCTCTCCCCTTAAAAACCGGTTTCTTGCCAAAGTGTTGCTGTTTGTGAACACATTGAAACACAGGCTCCCGACATGAAACCGCCCCCTGCCGGGGCAGAGGGCGGTTTCACGAGGTGTGGGAATTTCAGCAGAAAGACTGGTCTCCTGCTGAAATTCCAGGCTTGGTTCAGTTGGCCTGACGGCGCAGGAAGGCCGGGATTTCGATCCGGTCGTCTTCTGCCTCGGGCTCTTGGTCGTGGACCGGCGCCGGGCGATGCGCCTGCACAGGCGGCTGGGCACGGCGCGGTTGCTGCTGCTGAGCCGCATGCTCGCCGTGGCCGGTCATGCGACCGATCAGCGAGTTGACGCTGAAACGCGATTTTTCCTCGACCGGGGCGGGCTGCGGCTGCGGCGCGGGCGCCTGCTGCTGTACTTCTTCACGGGTCCGGGCCGCGGCGGCCTTCAACCGGTCCAGCGTCGCCGGGCTGGGTGTGCCGGGGGCCGCGGGACGCGGGGCCACGAAATCCTGCGGGTCGGCTTCGATCGTATCGGGCGCCGGGCGGAACTCGGCCACCTGCGGGCGGTAGGCCGGCGGCGGCAGGCCATCATCCGCGGCCTGCTCTTCAATCACCTCGTCGTAGTCGCGGGACTGAACCGGCTCGGCATGCTCATGGCTGTCCATCTGACCAAAGAGCGAGGGTTCCGGCTCGGGCGCGCGCTCGGCAACCACCGGCTGCGGTTCGGGCTGCGCCTCGGGTTCGGCGGCGTGGGCCGAATTGCCCAGCGGCTGCGACAGTTTGCGGCGCGGCACCGGCACATCGTGCACATTCTCGGTGGCGTCGATGCCGGTGGCGACGACGGACACGCGCATCTGCCCGGCCATGCTGTCATCCAGCGTCGAGCCGACGATGATGTTTGCGTCTGCGTCCACTTCCTCGCGGATGCGGTTGGCTGCCTCGTCCAGTTCGAACAGGGTCAGGTCGTGGCCGCCGGTGATGTTGATCAGCACGCCCTTGGCGCCTTTGAGGCTGATTTCGTCCAGCAGCGGGTTCGCTATAGCCTTCTCGGCCGCCTGGACCGCGCGATCCTCGCCGTCGCCCTCGCCGGTGCCCATCATGGCCTTGCCCATCTCGTCCATGACCGCGCGGACGTCGGCAAAATCGAGGTTGATGAGGCCCGGACGGACCATCAGGTCGGTCACGCCCTTCACACCCTGGTAGAGGACGTCGTCAGCCATCGAGAAGGCCTCGGTAAAGGTCGTCTTCTCGTTCGCCAGGCGGAACAGGTTCTGGTTCGGAATGATGATCAGCGTGTCGACGACCTTCTGCAGGCTGTCGACGCCCGCCTCGGCCTGTTTCATCCGCTTGGCGCCTTCGAACTGGAAGGGCTTGGTCACGACGCCGACGGTCAGCACGCCCAGTTCACGCGCCGCCTGCGCGATGATCGGCGCGGCGCCCGTCCCGGTGCCGCCGCCCATGCCGGCGGTGATGAAACACATATGCGCGCCGGCCAGATGGTCGACGATCTGCTCGATGCTCTCCTCGGCGGCGGCCGCACCGACGCTGGCGCGCGCCCCGGCGCCCAGACCCTCGGTCACCTTGACGCCCAGCTGCACGCGGCTTTGCGACATGCTCTGCGCCAGCGCCTGGGCATCGGTGTTCGCGACGACGAAATCGACGCCCTCGAGCTGTTTCTCGATCATGTTGTTAACGGCGTTGCCGCCTGCCCCGCCGACGCCAAAGACCGTAATACGGGGCTTCAGCTCGTCCTGCCCGGGCATCGAAAGGTTCAGTGCCATGATATGTCCGCCTGTCTTTTTATTCCGGTTTCAGGCCTGTCCACGGCCTGTTCCCTTGAATCCTACCTTTTGAGGCCCCGTCCGTCACGCGAAAAACGCAAAAAAGCCACAAAATATGGCCATTTTTGCGGCTCAATTCCGCCGATTTGGAAGTTATCCACATATCTGGTGTGATACGCCATATCTGGCGCAAAATACGGTACAGGGCGCAGGGGCAGCCCCTGCGCGGATTCATGTCTCGACAATGTCCGGAGTGCCTGCCCGACCCTCCTGGCGCCTCTTATCCACGGGCACCTGTGCATAACCTAACGCGCCCCCAAACCGGTGTCACCCGCGAAAACGCGCCCCGACCTCAGAATTCTTGCCACACCCAGAGCCGCGCTCAGCCTGCTCCCTGTTGCCCCCTGAAGCAGACAACAGGCGCAGCCTGTTCAACCGGGTCGGCGGGCGGGCGCCTTTGCGGCGCCAGCCGCAAACAGACCCGTCCCGGCGCCCCTCACCAGTTGTCACGGAACCACTGGACCGCCCGCTTCAGCGAGCGCGCCGGCAGCCGGTCCACCGGGATCTCGAAATCCCACCATTCGTCCTGCGGATGCGCCGCGAAAAGGCACAGGCCCACCGCCGTCGCGAACCCCGGCCCTGTCGCCGCCTGCGGCAACCCATGCACGCGCAAGGGCCGGCCCAGCCGCACCTGCTGCCCCAGGATCTTCGAGGCCAGACCGTCCAGCCCAGGGATCTGGGAGGCGCCGCCTGTCAGCACGATCTGCTGCGACGGCAGGTGATCGAACCCCGCCGCGTCCAGCTGCACCCGCACCTCTTCAAGGATCTCCTCGACCCGGGGCCGCATGATCCCGATCAGCTCTGCGCGGCTCACCGTGCGGCGGTCGTGCTCCCAGTCGCCGGTGTCGCCGCCGATCTCGATCATCTCGCGGTCGTCCATGCCGGTGGCCACGAGACCGCCGTAAAAGGTCTTGATCCGCTCCGCCGTCGCCATCGAGACCTTGAGCCCCTGGCTGATGTCGCGGGTGACGTGGTCGCCGCCCATACGGACGGAATCCGCGTATATCATGTGCTTTTTGATGAAGATCGACACGCCGGTCGCGCCGCCGCCCATGTCGATGCAGGCCGCGCCAAGCTCCTGCTCGTCCTCGACCAGCGCCGAAACCCCGCTGACATAGGCCGAGGAGGCCAGGCCCGCCAGTTCCAGGTCGCAGCGCTTGACGCAATGGGCCAGGTTCTGGATCGCCTGCGCCTCGACCGTCAGCATGTGCATGTCGCAGCCCAGTTCGTTGCCGATCTGCCCGCGCGGGTCGATCAGGCCTGACCGGTGGTCCAGCACAAAGTTCACCGGCTGCGCATGCAGCACCTCGCGGCCATGACCGAAATCCGGCACGTCGCAGGCCGACAGCACCCGCGCCACATCCTGTTCGTCCACCGTGGTACCCAGAACGTCCGACTTGCCCGCCAGGCCATAGGACCGTGGCTCGGCGCCCGAGAAGGCGGCGATGACGTGATCCACCCGGATGCCCGCCATCTTCTGCGCCGCCTGAACGGCGGTCCGGATGGCACGCTCGGTGGCGCCCATGTCCTGCACCTCGCCGAAACAGACGCCGCGCGACCGTGTCGTCGCCGCGCCGATCACGCGAAAGCCGGACTGTCCCGCCAGCGAGCCGATGCCATCGTCCGAGGGATCGGTTCCGTCAAAGCGCAACACGAGGCAGGCCACCTTGGACGACCCCACGTCCAGGATGGCCACCACGCCGCGCTGCATCGCCGCGCGCCGCATGTTCCGCATTGCCCTCTGGGACTCGTACAGCTCGATCATTGTTTGACTTCCCTACCCGCCTCGATCGCCTTGATGCGCCGCATCTCCTGCGTGGCTGCATCGGTCATTCGTATCGTCGGCCGCCGTGGCAGCCTCAGGTCGACCGCCACCAGGTCGCGCGCCAGAAGGTCCACTCCTTCCGTCACCGCCATGGCGATCACCTGTTCCAACATCCGTTCAGCGCCCTGTTCGGGCAGCATGATGCGCTGGCCCCGGTCCAGAACCACGTCCCAGCGCCGCGCGCCGATCCGCTCGAACCCGCGCAGCCGGTCGCGGATCGGGCCTGTCAGCGCATCCATGCGCAGGGCCTCCTCGACGACCAGCGCCATGCGGGCCTGCGCCTCTTCGGCCAGTTCGGCCTCTGCCTCGCTCCGCTCCGCCGCGGGCTTCTGCAGCACCGCCGCCGCCTCGGGCTGCAGGATATCCCCCGCGATCACCGGCAGGTCGGCGTAATCCGCGCGATGCTCTGCCCGCGCCACAAAGATCCCGCCCTCGTCCAGCAGGTCCACCCCGGCGGTGGTCCGCCACAGCACCACCGGCTGGCGTTGCACGACGTCCACCTGCAGCACCCCGCCCTGGCGGACGCGCAGCTCGGCGGATTTCACCTCGTCCAGCGCGACCACCCGGCGTTGCAGCCGGTCCAGGTCCATGTCGAACGAGCTGATGGGAAAGTCGAGCGGCAGTTCCGCACGGATCATGTCCGTCAGCGTCTCGTTCGCGCCGTCGACCACCATCATGCGCACCTGGAACTCGGGGCGGTTCTCGACCGCCGCCCGCACTTCCGAGATCATAAGGGTGAAATCCTCGCGGTTCTGCTCGACCGAGAACCAGGCCGCCCCGGCACCGAGGCACAGCGCAAACGGCAGCAGGACCCGCAGGGAAAAGCGAAAGAACGGCGTCAGCATGAGCCGTTCGATCCGGTATTTCAGCCGCGACGCCCGTGGGTCCAGCCGCGCCATTTGCGGATCGTCGCCCTCGCGGAACTCTAGCGATCGCATGAGGCATCCTCCACCATCCAGGCGCAGAACTGGCCGAAGGTCAGCCCGATCAGCCCCGCGTGCTCGGGTGACAGCGAAGTCGGCGTCATGCCCGGCTGCGTGTTGGTCTCCAACAGGATCAACCCGTCGAGGCCCCTTGCCTCGTCCCAGCGGAAATCGGTGCGCGTCACTCCCCGGCAGCCCAGCGCCCGGTGCGCGCGCAAGGCGTAGTCCAGGCAGGCCTCGGTGATCTCCTGCGGGATATCGGCCGGGCAGACGTGGCGCGAGCCACCCGCCTTGTATTTCGCGTCGTAGTCATACCAGCCGTCGGTGACGATATCCGTCACACCCAAGGCGCGGTCGCCCATGACACTGGTCGTCAGCTCGCGCCCCGGCACAAAGGCCTCGACCATGACCACTTCGGGCATGGTCTCGTCCAGAACCGGCGGGCCGTTGGCCTCTTCGTGTACCAGGTAGACCCCGACCGACGATCCTTCGTTATAGGGTTTGACCACATAGGGCGGCGTCATGACGTGGTGCGCCTGCACTTCGGCCTTGTCCGCAAGCAGGCTGTCCGCCACCGGCAACCCCGCGCTGCGGTACACGTCCTTGGTCTTTTCCTTGTCCATCGCCAGGGCCGAGGCCAGAACTCCGGAATGCGTATAGGGGATCCGCAACCATTCCAGCAGCCCCTGGACACAGCCGTCCTCGCCCCAACGCCCGTGCAGGGCGTTGAACACCACGTCCGGCGCGGTCTCCTGCAGACGTGCGGCCACGTCCGGCCCCGCGTCCAGTTCGATCACCTGATACCCTTCGCCCCTCAAAGCGGCGGCGCATTCCCGTCCGGAAACCAGCGAAACCTCGCGCTCTGCAGAGGGTCCGCCCTTTAGCACCACCACTTTCGGGAGTGTCCTGCTCGACATCCCCAAATCGCCTCAACTGCCCGGGGGCCATGCCCCCAATTATGAACGAGGCAGCTTGCACCCCATTCCATCGCGCGGGGTTCACCCCCGTCGCCTTTATCTGTCGCGGGTCATCCCGCGAAATCTGGTGCAACCTGCCTGTGGTCGCCGGGCCCTGCTCTTGCTCTTGTCGTTTAACGGAGGCCCAAATCAGCGCGCCGGCTCACCGACCCGCATGATTTCCCAGTGTAGCTCTATTCCAGAGTGTTGGAAAACCTTTTTTCGCACTTCCTCGCCCAGCCCTTCCAGCTCTGCCGCCGTGGCGCCGCCGGTGTTTACCAGGAAATTCGAATGCTTGGGCGACATCTGTGCCCCGCCCATCGTGGCGCCGCGCATTCCGGCCTCGTCGATCACCTTCCAGGCCTTCAGGTCGTGGCTGTCATCGGCCCGACCCGTCGAGGAAAATCCCGCCGGGTTGCGAAAGGTGCTGCCAGCGGTGCGGTCCTTGGTCGGCTGCGTCTCGTCACGCGTCTTCAACTGCGCGTCCATGCGCGCGGCCAGGTCTTCGGGATCGCCCTCGGCGCCTTCGAACACCGCCTCGACCAGCACCCAGCCCTCGGGCAGGTCGCTTTGACGGTAGGCCAGGTTCAGATCGCCCGCCGGGATTGTCACCAGGGCGCCTGCGCGGGTCACCGCCCGCACCTCGATCAGGTGATCGGCGACATAGGTGCCATAACAGCCCGCGTTCATCCGCACAGCGCCACCGATACTGCCCGGGATGGTGCGCAGGAAGGTCAGATCCACGCCCGCCTCTGCCGCGCGCCGGGCCACATGCGCATCCAGCGCCGCCGCCCCCGCCGTGACGCGGGTGCCCTCGACCGAGATGCCGTTGAACCCGCGTCCCAGCCGGATCACCACCGCCCGCAGCCCGCCGTCCCGGACAATCAGGTTCGATCCCACGCCCATCGGAAAGACCGGCACCTCTGCCGGCAGGTCCGCCAGGAACGCCTGCAGGTCGTCCAGGTCCGCCGGTTGATACAGCCAGTCCGCCGGCCCGCCCACGCGCAGCCAGGTCAGTTCGCTCAAAGGGCGGCCCGGGGTCAGCCGGCCGCGCGGTTCGGGAAGCTCTGTCATGGCAAAGGTGCTAGGCCGCGTCGCGCGCTTCCGCAAGGGGTCAGCTGCGATCCGCCGCCGCCTCGGCCTTGTGCCGCCGGACGCGGCCGATCAGCGCGCCGATCCCCAGCCCCACCAGCGCCGGCAGGACCCCCAGCATCAACCCGATGGCATAGCCAAGCGCGTCCCAGCCCTCGCCCGCCACCTGCAGGCGGTAGATCAGCCAGGCCCCGGCGCAGATCAGGGCCAGGGCCAGCACCGCCGCCGCAGCCGCCATCGCAAACCGCAACAGCACCCAGCCAAGGCCGAGTGCGCCCAGCGCCACAAGGGCGGGTATCAGGTAAATCATCTGTCAGCCCCTCCGGAATGGCGACAATCTCGCCATCCCCGGCGCTGCACGCCAGTCAGGAGCGCCTTACCTTGCGGTCTGCCGCACCCAGCGCAACAGGTAGCGCAGCGGCCAGCGCAGAATGCTCATCCCCGCGAAAAGGACAAAAAGCCCGACCCACGGGCCATTCTGGTAGGTGACATAGCCGACCAGCGGGATCCCCAGCGCGATCAGCACATAGGCGCGCGTCCAGTGATTGTCGCGCGACGGTATCATCGCAAGCACATTGGCCAGCACGGCCCAGGCACAGGCGAGGATCAGAGATAGTGACATTGTCTGCCCTCCGTGCCCCCCAGAGGTACCCATAGAATGCGCCAGCCGCGCGGTTCACACAACCCCTGCGATAGATGCAATTGCAGAAAATGGGTGTGGGCGGCATTGCCGGATCAAGCCATGAAGCTCATCAACCAGTCGACGATCTCGCCCAGCTTGTTCCACCGCCCGTGGTTCTTGATCGCACCGTCAACTGCTTTAGTCGTCCGATGCGCCATCGGTTCCATGCGTTCCGTCAGACGTTTGACTGTCGCCGCACTGCCCGCGAAAGCTCGCGTGAAGCGGCGCCGAAGGTAAGAGCGGCGCTCCTCCGTTTGCGCTTCGGCCAATTGCGATTTCAGGTCTTCGAGCCCTTCGACCAATTCCCGCAGGGCTGTCTCTGCGTCGGGCGCGATGGGCGTCAGCCCCTGCACCTGCGCCGAGGCAAGGGCATCAACGGTTCGACCGAGCACCGTCACGAGCGCATCAGGATCGCTGTCGCCCAGTTCAAAGCGTTCAAGCGGGTCCAGCCGTCGCAGGACCGGCCCCAGATGCTTGCGACAGACTGAACGAAACGCCTCCAAAGCATCGTCCAGCATCCGCGCGTTGGTCTCTCCGACAACACTGCGGTCCACTTCCCCCGCCGCATGCAGTTCCGCATATTGCCCCAATTGAACGAACCGTCGCGCGCGCAGCCTTTCCGCCCCCTCCGCACGTTGGATCTCTTTCAACAGCTTGTCGGCAGACCGCACCATTGGCACAGGGTGGTTGCGGCCCTCTGCCATGTCCCCCGCAAAATCGATGAAGTCCTGCAACTGGTCCCGCAGGTCCTCACAATCTTCGTGAAACGCCCGGATAACCTCGGGATCGCGCAGGTGCGACAGGTCGTCGTCGAAATCCGCCAGCACCATCCACTGGTGGACCGTGTCAAACCGGAAATCGCTGAAGGCCGCCTCAGACAGCGGAGGCACGAACTCCCCTTCGATCTTGGCGATCGCCTCAGCCACCTTGTCCGGGTCTTTCCAGGTCTCGTTGTCGATCCCCTTGACGATGGCCAGCTGCAGCTCCGGATCCAGCGGCTGCCCGGTTTTCACCCCCTCCCACCAGCGCCGCCAGAAGTCCCAGCGGTCAGGTGGATCGGCATCCCAGAAGGCCAACATGTTTTTCTCGGCCTGTGTGAACCATTCTGGCGCCCCCTCGGACCATAAGTCGCTATATCTTTCAGAGTAGAAGGTCGAAATTAATCCGAGGTCGGCGTTAACCGCTTCGAAGCCAAACTCTAACGAAAAAGCAAGCGTCACTAAAGCGTACTCGCGAGCCTGCGCGTCAGCGTGCTGAGCCGCTTTGCGATCAGAACTCAACCGTACTTCCATTTCTACCAACGCATAACGAGCGGCACATACACCCGCGAGACCCACTCCATCGACCTCGCTGCCTTCCGCCGCAATCGCCGCACTTTCCGCCTCGCTTCTAACGTCCACATCAGCTTCCAAAGCTGGAACACCTGAAACGAGCAGACACCTCAAGATGGCGATAGCCTTTGCAACCTCGTCTTGGCCCGGTTCGGCATTCACTCTTCTGAACCAGTTTGGCAGCACCCGCAGCGCAGCCCTACGCGCCAACCAACCGACCTCCCGCCGCGGTCGCTCCTGCAGCCACGCCTCCAGCGTCTTCCGGTCCTTGATCTCCTCGGCCTTCATGCCGTCAGCTTCATCGCCTTCGCGCCGAACCGCAACGGCAAATCCCCGCCCCCGTTTCTTTGGGCTCGAAAATACCTCTGGGGGAGCCCGAAGGGCGGGGGCAAAGCCCCCCCAACAAAAACAGCCCCCGAAGGGGCCATTTTCAAAATCTAACGCCGGACCCCGTAGGGCGGGGTTTACCCCGCCGCCAACCGCTTCGGCAGCCCGTTTGCCCAGGCAGAAATCGTGCCCGCGCCGAGGCAAACCACCATGTCACCAGGCTGCGCCTGTTCGCGCACCAGCCGCTCCAGGTCGTCTTCGTCGCGGATGGCGCGGGCGTAGCGGTGGCCGTGGCGCACCAGCCCGGCCACAAGGTCGTCCCGCGTGGCGCCCGGGATGGGGGCCTCACCGGCGGCAAAGACCTCGGCGATGGCCACGACATCCGCCTCGTTGAAGCAGGAGCAGAACTCCTCGAAATGATGGTGCAGGCGCGTGTAGCGGTGCGGCTGATGCACCGCGATCACCCGGCCCTCGCAGGCCTGGCGCGCGGCTTTCAGCACGGCGGCGATCTCGACGGGATGGTGGCCGTAATCGTCGATTATGGTCACGCCGTTCACCTCGCCCACGCGGGTAAAGCGGCGGTTCACACCGCCAAAGCTCGCCAGCGCCGCGCGGATCTCGTCACCGGACATGCCCAGGTGACGCGCCACGGCAATGGCCGACAGCGCGTTGGACACGTTGTGATCGCCCGGCATCGGCAGGGTGCAGCCCTCGATCGTCTCGCCCGTCTGCTGGAACACCACGTCGAAATGCGCCACGCCCGCCTTGTAGGTCAGCCCCACCGCGCGCACGTCCGCCTGCGCGTTGAAGCCATAGGTGGTCACGCGGCGGTCGGTGACGCGGCCCACCAGCGCCTGCACCTCCGGGTGATCGGTGCAGCAGACCGCCAGCCCGTAGAAGGGAATATTCGACACGAAATCATAGAACCCCTGCCGCAGGTTCTCGATCGTGCCCCAGTGCTCCATGTGCTCGGGGTCGATATTGGTCACGATGGCAATGGTCGCGGGCAGGCGGTTGAAGGTGCCGTCGCTCTCGTCGGCCTCGACCACCATCCATTCGCCCTGCCCCATGCGCGCGTTGGACCCATAGGCATGGATGATCCCGCCGTTGACCACGGTCGGATCGAACTTGCCCGCGTCCAGCAACGTGGCGACCATCGTCGTCGTCGTCGTCTTGCCATGCGTCCCGGCCACGGCGACGTTGGATTTCAGCCGCATCAGCTCGGCCAGCATCTCGGCCCGGCGCACCACCGGCAACCCGCGCCGGCGCGCCTCGTCCAGTTCCGGGTTGCCCGGCTTGATCGCCGAGGAAATCACCACCACCTCGGCCTTGTCCAGGTTTTCGGCCCGCTGGCCTTCAAAGACATGGGCGCCCAACTCTTCCAGCCGCCTGGTGATCTTCGAGGATTTCAGGTCGGACCCCTGCACCTTGTAGCCGTGGTTCAACAGCACCTCGGCGATGCCGGACATGCCGATGCCGCCGATGCCGACGAAGTGGATTGCGCCCACGTCTCCGGGCAGTTTCGTCGCCCCCGTCATGCAGGCCCCCCGCTCAAGCTCCAGATCCTTCATGTCCCGCCTCTCCTTTTTCGAGGTTATTCTTGTCCTGTCCCCGTGGCGCTGCCGCCATCGTTTTCTTGTTCCGGCCCATGATGCCGGTCACGCTCATTCCGTCGTCATCCTGCCAGCGGCCAGTTCCTCGACCAGCCAGGCCAGGTGTTCCGCCGCTTCGGGTTTCGCCACCGACAGCGCCCCGCGCACCATCTGGATGGCCCCTGTCTCGTTCGACAGGATCGCATGGATCGACTCTGTCAGGCTCTCGATGGTCAGCTTGCTTTCCGGAATGCGGATCGCCGCGCCCGCATCCACCAGCGCCTGGGCATTGGCCACCTGGTGATCGCCTGTCGCATGCGGATAAGGGATCAGGATCGAGGGCCGCCCGATCACCGCGATATCCGCCACCGAAGAGGCGCCGGACCGCGAGATTACCAACTGCGCCTCGCTCATCCGCGCGGGCACATCGTGAAAGAAGGGCTGCACATCCGCCGTGAGACCGTGTTCGGCGTAATAGGTCGCCACGCGCTCTTCGTCCTCGTCACGGGCCTGGTGGCTGACGCGCAGGTTGCCCACCATGTCCAGGGGCAGCGCGGCAATTGCCGGCGGCACCACGTCCGAGAGCGTGCGCGCGCCCTGAGATCCGCCGATCACCAGGATCGACATCGGGTAAGGACCGGGCGCGATGTATCCCGCCCCCGCCCGTTCGGCCACGGCACGGCGCACCGGATTGCCGGTGTGGATGCCCTCGACTCCTTCGGGCAGATCCGTGGGCCAGGTGCCGCAGGCCATGACATTCACGCGGGTGGCAAACCAGGTGTTCACCTTGCCCAGCACACCGTTCTGTTCGTGGATCATGCGCGGCAGCTTCAGCAGCCAGGCGGCGGTCAGGGCGGGCACGCTGGGATAGCCGCCAAAGCCCACAACCACGTCCGGCCGGTCGCGCCGCATCCCGAAAATCGCCGACACCACGCCTGAGGCCAGTCGAAACGGCACCGCCAGCTTGGCCAGCGGTCCACCCCGGTCGAAGGTCGCGGCAGAGACCTGCTCGATCTCGACACCCTCGGGAAATCCACCGGTGTAACGTGCGCCCCGCGCGTCGGTCGAAAGCTTCACGCGCCAACCGCGCGCCAGCATGATTTCCGCCAGCGCCTGGGCGGGGAACATATGGCCTCCGGTCCCGCCGGCGGCCATCACCAGCAAAGGCTTGCGCTCGCCCATATTCCTGTCTCCGTCATCGATCCACGCGCCGATATAGCATCCGCGTGCTCACGTCCATGACAAGGGGAATACCGGCAGGTTCCTGCCCATACCGGCCTCATCCGCGCGCCCGTCCCCGCAGGATGTCGCGGATTTCTCCCTGGGGCCGTGTCCGGGTAAAGGCCAGCAACATGCCCACCGCGATACCCCCGGCGATCAGCGACGACCCGCCATAGCTGACAAAGGGCAGCGTCATGCCCTTGGCCGGCAAGAGCCGCACCGCCACGCCCATGTTGATCATCGCCTGCACGCCGAACATCGCCGCAAGCCCGGTGCCCGCCAGCCGGATAAAGGGATCGCGCTCGCGCATCAGCCGGATCAGGCTGCGCATGACGATGGCGGCATAAAGCGTCAGGATCAAAAGCACCAGGATCAGCCCGTATTCCTCGGCCGCCACCGCGATGATGAAATCCGTATGCGCGTCCGGCAGGCTCCATTTCACCTGGCCCTCGCCGACGCCGACGCCAAAGAAGCCGCCTTCGCGGATCGCGTTTTCGGCATAGCCCAGCTGCGAGGTCGGATCGACCTCGGGGTTCAGGAACCCGTCAAAGCGGCGCTGGAAATGCTCGGAGTAATTGTAGGACACCATGCCCGCCAGCACCACCAGCCCGGCCAGCCCGACCAGCAGCAGCATCGGCGCGCCGCCGACGAACCACATCACGCCCCAGCCGAAAAGGATCAGTGCCGCCTGACCGAAATCAGGCTGCATCGCCAGCATCAGCACGATGCTGACCATGATGACAAAGGAATAGCTGCGCCCCGGCGGACCGCCCAGCTCCTGCCCCGCCGCCATCAGCCAGGCGGTGACGATCACGAAGAGCGGTTTCAGGAACTCCGAAGGCTGCACGCTGGCAAAGCCCAGACTGTACCAGCGCACCGCGCCTTTGCCGAAATCTGTGCCCAGAAGCGGCAGAAAAGCCAGCGCGATGAAAGCCGCGAAAAAGCCCAGCACCGCGAAACGCCGCACCATGACCGGCCCCATCATCGAGACCAGCACCAAGACAACCAGCGCCAGCCCGCCGAAGAAGGCCTGTCGCTGGACGTAGTAGAATGGCGGCAACCCGATCCGCTCGGCCAGCGGCGGCGAGGCCGCAAGCCCCAGCAACAGGCCGATCCCGAACAGCATGAAAATGCAGGACAAGGTCCACTTGTCCACCGTGCGCCACCATTTCGGCAACACCGGCTCGCCACCCTTCACGGGCACCGTGCCGTAAACCATCTCTGTCATCTGAACACCGCTACTGCCTCGAACCGCCCGGTTTTCCGGGTCTGACGACCAGTGTAGCGCAGATTTTCCGATCAGGCCAAAGGATTCCGGCGGCTCTTGGGGGATGTGCCCCCGCCGCCACGCGTAGGGCGGGGTTTACCCCGCCGCCCCTCTCAGAACCGCGGGCGCCATTCCACGTCCTCGCCCCGCCGCGCCTTCTCGCGCGCCTCTTCCAGCCAGGTCAGGTGGTTGCCGCGCTCACGCAAAAAGCGCTCACGCTCTTCCCGGTCGCGCTGGTCGATCTCTTCCAGCGCCTGCACATCCCAAGGAGAGACCAGCCCCGCCACAACCTGTCCGCTGCGCGTGATCAGAAAGCGGTCGCCTATCATCTCCAGCTTGCGCAGGTAGCGCGCCATCTCGGCGCGGAACGCGCCTGCGGGCACTTCGGTGGCCCGGAACATCATGATCGGTTTGCGTTTCATGCGGGCACCCTGCCCCGCAAGGGATTAACGCGCCCCTTTCTCACCGCGCGCTGCTCGGTTAAGAGCGCGTTACCGCTTTGTACAAAATGCGGAAATCGACGTACAAAACGTACAAAATGTACAAACTTCGGACCCCCATGCACGTCACGACCCTGATCCTTGGCGCCGGCGCCGCCGGCATGATGGCCGCCGCTTTTGCCGGGCCGGATGTGCTGGTCGTGGACCACGCGAAAAACCCCGGCGAAAAGATCCGCATCTCCGGCGGCGGGCGCTGCAATTTCACGAATATGTATTGTGATTCCAATGCCTTCCTTTCGGAGAACCCGCATTTCTGCAAATCCGCGCTGGCCCGATACACGCAATGGGATTTCCTCGACCTCGTCGGGCAATACGGCATCGCCTGGCACGAAAAGACGCTGGGACAGCTGTTTTGCGACGGAAAGTCCACGCAGATCGTGGACATGCTGCTGAAAGAAATGGAAAAATCCGGTGCAGAGCTCTGGCTTCGGACCCAGGTCAAGGAAGTCCGCCATGCCGACGGCCGCTTTGTCACGTCGCTTGAGCGCGACGGAAAACCCATTGAAATCACGTCGAAAAACCTGATCCTGGCCACGGGCGGCAAGTCCATCCCCAAGATGGGCGCCACGGGGATTGCCTATGACATCGCCCGCCAGTTCGGCCACGACATCACCGAAACCCGCCCCGCACTGGTCCCGCTGACCTTCGGCGACCGTTTTGCCCCGCTGGCGGGTGTCTCGACCAACACCCTGGTTTCAAACGACAAAGCCGGTTTCGAAGAGGCCCTTCTTTTCACCCACCGCGGGCTTTCAGGCCCCGCGATCCTGCAGATTTCCAGCTATTGGCACGAAGGCGAAGAGATCTCGGTCAACCTCTTGCCGGGAAAGGATTTCCCCGAGATCCTCAAGGCCTGCCGCCAGACGGAAGGCCGGCGCGCGCTGACCACGGAACTGGCGACGCATCTGCCCGCGCGCCTTGTCGAGTTTCTGGGACAGGGCATTGATCTGAAAGGAAATATCGCGGACCTCTCCGACAACCGGATTGCCGAACTGTCCCAGGCCCTCACCACATGGCGCCTGAAACCCACCGGGTCCGAAGGCTATCGCACGGCCGAGGTCACGGCGGGCGGTGTCTCGACTGAGGGGATCGACTCCAAGTCCATGATGTCAAAACACCTTCCTGGCCTCTACGTGATCGGAGAGGCGGTGGACGTGACCGGCTGGCTGGGCGGCTACAACTTTCAGTGGGCCTGGGCCTCTGGCGTGGCAGCAGGCCGCCACATCGCCGGATAACCCATTCTATTCCTTTGCCAATTCCGCTTCCACGCAGGCGATGAAATCCTCGCCGCGCTTCTCGAAATTGTCATACTGGTCGAAACTCGCCGCCGCGGGCGCCAGCAGCACCACCTCGCCCGGCTCTGCATCCGCCGCGGCCCGGGCCACGGCCGTGGCCATGTCACCGCAGATTTCCACATCCGTATCAACCAGTTGCAACGCAAAGCTCTCGGGCTCGCGCCCGATCACATAGGCCTTGGACACATGTGCCAGCCCCGGCCGTAGCGCCTCCAGCCCGCCTTCCTTCATCAACCCGCCGCAGACCCAGCGCACCTTCGGGAAGGCCAGCAGTGCCTTCAGGGCCGAATCCACGTTTGTGGCTTTTGAATCATTGACGTAGGTGACGCCCTTCGACTCGCCCACCCGCTGGGAACGATGCGGCAACCCGGTGAAGGTCCGCAGCGCGCCCTCGATCTCGCGCGGGCCAAGTCCGAGGCTGCGGCAGGCGGCATAGGCGGCGCAGGCGTTCTGGTGGTTATGCGCCCCCGGCAGTCCCGCGATCTCGCGCAGGTCGATCGACCCGACCTGCCTCCCCTTGCGCCATTCGGACAGAAATCCTCTGCGCGCAAAGACATACCAACCGGGGCCAGAGAGTTTCTGCCCGCTTGCCACCCGGATCACCCGATCGTCCGCGCGCCCCTCGGACAGTTGCCCCGCCAGGTAGGCCCCTTCAACCTCGTCCACCCCGATCACGGCCCGGTCCGGCCCGCCTTCGGCAAAGAGCCGGCGCTTGGCCGCAAAGTAGCCGCCAAGACCCCCGTGCCGGTCGAGGTGATCTGCGGAAAAATTCGTGAAAACAGCGACATCCGGGGTAAGACTGCGGGCCAGGTCGGTCTGGTAGCTGCTGAGTTCCAGCACCACGACTCCGCCGTCCCCCGGCGGATCGATGTCCAGCACGCCGCGCCCGATGTTGCCCGCCAACTGGCTGTCCCGTCCCGACGCGCTCAGGATGTGATGGATCAACGCCGAGGTTGTCGACTTGCCGTTCGAGCCGGTGACCGCAATCACCTTGGGCGGCTGGTCATAACTGTCCCAGCCATGCCCCAAACTCCTGAAAAACAATCCGATATCGTTATCGACGGGCACACCCGCCCGCAGCGCTGCGGCAATCGCCGCGTTCGGCTGTGGGTAGAGGTGCGGAATCCCTGGAGACGTCACCAGGCAGGCCACGTCGTCGAATGCTTCATCGCGATCCAGCCGCCGCGCCTCGAACCCCTCGGCCTCGGCCCGTTCCCGGGCGGAGGCCGTATCGTCCCAGACCACCACGCGCGCCCCGCCGTCGCGCAGCGCGCGCGCCGCCGAGAGGCCGGATCGCCCCAGCCCGAGTACCGCGACAATTGCACCGTCAAACCCGCGTACCGGGATCATGCGCCCACCCTCGTCACTTCAATTGCACCAGCCAAATGGCTGGAGTCCTTCAACGAACCTTCAGTGTCGCCAGCCCGATGATCGCCAGGATCAGCGAGATGATCCAGAACCGGATCACGATGGTCGGCTCGGCCCAGCCCTTTTTCTCGTAGTGGTGATGGATCGGCGCCATGAGGAAGACACGCTTGCCCGTGCGCTTGAAGTAAAGCACCTGGATGATCACCGACAGCGCCTCGACCACGAAGAGCCCGCCAACGATGGCCAAAACGATCTCGTGCTTGGTCGCCACGGCGATGGCGCCCAGCGCGCCACCCAGCGCCAGCGATCCGGTGTCGCCCATGAAGACGGCGGCAGGAGGCGCGTTGTACCACAGGAACCCCAGCCCCCCACCGACAACCCCCGCAGCGAACACGAGAATTTCCCCGGTCCCGGGCACATAGTGAACGTCCAGATACTCGGTAAAGTCGACACGACCGACCGCGTAGGCGATCACACCCAGGGTCGAGGCCGCGATCATCACGGGCATGATGGCCAACCCGTCCAGCCCGTCGGTCAGGTTGACCGCGTTGGCCGCGCCCACGATCACGATCATGGCGAAGGGGATGAACATGTAGCTGAGGTACAGCAGAGTGTCCTTGAAGATCGGGAAAGCGACGCTGTAGGTCAGTTCCTCGGGATGATAGACCGAGGCCCAGAAGCCCGCGATCCCGGCAATGATGAATCCCAGCAAAAGCCGCAACTTGCCCGACAGACCTGCAGTGTTCTGCTTGCTGACCTTGGCATAATCATCGGCGAACCCGATGGCCGCATAGGCCACCGTCACGAACAGCACCATCCAGACAAAGGCATTGTCCAGACGTGCCCAGAGCAGCGTCGAGGTCACCAGCGCGCCGATGATCAGCAGGCCGCCCATCGTCGGTGTCCCCGCCTTGACGATATGGCCCTCGGGGCCGTCGTCGCGGATCGGCTGGCCCTTGCCCTGCCGCTTGCGCAGCACGTTGATCAAGGGGCGCCCGAAGAGAAAGCCGAAGATCAGCGCAGTCAGAAAAGCCCCGCCCGCACGAAAGGTGATGTAGCGGAAAAGGTTGAAGGCGTCCCCGCCGTCACTGAACTCTGTCAGCCAGAAAAGCATGGCCTGTCCCCTTACCCGTCCAAGTCCGGTGTCGCTTGGCGCAATTTGCGTATGGCGTCAACTACGCGCCCCACCCCCATCGAGAGCGATCCCTTGGCCAATACCACGTCCCCGGCATCCAGATCGCGCGCGACCCGTTCCGCCATCTTGTGGCTGGTCTCGGTCCAGTGCCCGCGCTTCTCCGCAGGCAGTGCGCGCCAGAGGTGTTGCATCAGCGGGCCGATGCAATGCACCATATCGATCTGTTGCAACGCCGGATTGTTGGCAACGGCGCGATGCAGGTCCACCTCGCCCGCGCCCAGTTCCTTCATGTCCCCCAGGTAGGCGATGCGCCTTCCCTTTGCCACGCGCCCGACGTCATGGCGCGGCTGTGCCGCTGCCAGCACCTCCAGTGAGGCCGCAAGCGAGGCCGGGTTCGCGTTATAGGCATCGTCGATCAACTCGACGCTGATCCGTGCATCCACCGGGTCCAGCATGATCTTCTCGCGCAGGCCACGCCCGGCGCCGGGATGCCACTGGCCCAGCCCCATGACCGTCTCCGCCGGGTCGAGCCCAAGCGCATCGGCGACCGCCAGAACACCCAGAGCATTGACCGCAAAGTGCCGCCCGGGGGCCATGACCTTGAAAAGGCGCGGTTCCGGTCCCGCACGCCCGATCGCCACGGTGCAGGCATCGCGCACGGTGACGCGGTACAGACGGTACTGGTTGAATGCGCGCTCGCCAAAGCTCACCGACCAGCGGCGGCCCTCTCCGGCCTTTTCCCGCAGGATCGGGCTGACAGCCAGATCACCGTTGAAGATCGCGGTGCCATAGGGTTCCAGCCCGTTAAAGATCGAGGCCTTTTCATGGGCGATGCCCTCGATGTTCTCGAAGGCGGCCAGGTGCGCGGGGGCGACGGTGGTGATCAGCGCCACATGTGGGCGCGCCATCCGCGCCAGCGGCGCAATCTCGCCAGGGTGGTTCATGCCGATCTCGATCACGGCGAAATCCGCGTCACGCGGCATCCGTGCCAGCGTCAGGGGCACGCCCCAGTGGTTGTTATAGCTTTTCTCGGCCGCATGGACCGAGCCATGCGCATCCAGCGTGGCGCGCAACATCTCCTTGGTCGAGGTCTTGCCCACGGACCCGGTGACCGCCACGACCTGCGCCCGTGTTCGCGCGCGGGCGGCTTTACCCAATGCTTCAAGTCCGGCCTGCACGTCCTTGACGACCAAGAGCGGCGCGGATTCATCCACACCCTCAGGCACGTGGCTGACCAGCGCCGCCGCCGCGCCCTTGTCCAGCGCCTGCTGCACGAAGTCATGCCCGTCCCGCGCGGCCTTCAACGCCACAAAAAGATCGCCCGGTTCCAGCGTCCGGGTGTCGATGGACACGCCCGTCGCCGCCCAGTCGCAGGGCGTGCTGCCCCCCGTCGCCGCGACGGCCTCGGCAGAGGTCCAGAGCGGCTCGCTCACAGGCCCCTCCCGTCCAGCGCCGCCACCGCCACACTCGCCTGTTCGACATCGTCGAAGGGATAAACCGTGTCGCCGATGGTCTGGCCGGTCTCGTGACCCTTGCCGCAGATCAGCAGCGCGTCACCCGGTCCAAGACCGTCGACACCGCGCAAGATCGCCTCGGCCCGGTCGGGCACTTCGAAGGCGGTCGGCGCACCGGCCAATACCTCGGCACGGATCGCCGCCGGGTCCTCGGTGCGCGGATTGTCGTCGGTCACGATCACCGTGTCCGCGTGTTCCGTGGCCGCCATGCCCATCAGGGGGCGTTTGCCCCGGTCGCGGTCGCCCCCGGCGCCGACAATGGCCACAAGGCGCCCCATGACGTGTGGGCGCAAGGCCTGGCAGGCGGTCGCCACCGCGTCGGGCGTGTGGGCGTAATCGACAAAGATCGCCGCGCCATTGTCGCGCTTGGCGGCAAGTTGCATCCGCCCGCGCACGGTCCCCAGCAGGGGCAGGACGTCAAAGACATCTTCGGGATCGCCGCCACAGGCGATCACAAGCCCCGCTGCCACCAGGATATTCTCTGCCTGAAAGCCGCCGATCAGCGACAGCCGCTCCTGCCGGATGACCCCTTCGAAGCTGAGCCGGATTTCCTGCCCCGTGGCGTCGAAACGCTGCGCTTCAAGGCAGAGGTCGGCGGCTTCGCGCCCGACGGTGATGACCTCCTGCCCCCGCGCCCGGGCGATGGCCAACATGTCAACGCCGCGCGGGTCGTCGATGTTGATGACGGCCACGCCGTCCTCGGGCAGGACGCGTGCGAAAAGCCCTGCCTTGGCGGCAAAGTATTCGTCAAAGCTCGCGTGGTAATCCAGGTGATCCTGGGTGAAATTCGTGAACCCCGCCGCCGCCAGCGTCACTCCGTCCAGACGCCGTTGCGCCAAGCCGTGCGAAGAGGCTTCCATCGCCGCATGCGTGACGCCGGATTGCGCCGCCCCCGCCAGAACCCTGTGCAGGGTAATCGGTTCTGGCGTCGTGTGTTTCAGCGGCGTCTGCCAATCCCCCTCGACCCCCGTCGTGCCTACGTTGACCGCGCGCAGGCCCAACTCCTGCCAGATCTGTCGGGTAAAGCTCGCGACGCTGGTCTTGCCGTTGGTCCCGGTCACGGCAACCATCGTGGCGGGCTGCGCGCCGAACCACAGGGCCGAGGTATAGGCCAAGGCCTGACGCGGGTCCTCTGCGATGACCAGAGCTGCGTCCGAGGCGGCCAGTTCCTCGGCGGCGATGCGGGCGCCGTCGGCATCTGTCAGAATCGCGCTTGCCCCCATGCGCAGGGCATACTGGATGAACTCACCCCCATGCACCCGCGTGCCGGGAAGCGCCGCGAACAGGAACCCGTCCTGCACTTCCCGACTGTCCACCGCGAGGCCCGTCACCGTCACATCGCGCCCGCCACGGGCGTGAAGCCCCAGTTCCGACAGGCTTTTTGACAGGATCTTGCGTTCCGACGCCATCTCTCGTTTGCCCCCAAGGTCGTTTGCTTGTCCGCCGGTCCCGGCCATCCGCGACGCGGCGGACGACCTCAGTCCGAGGCCGTCGTCAACGTCTTCACTTGCCCCTTATCATACTCCGGAGGCAAGCCCAGAAGCGGCGCGATCCGCGTGATCATTTCGGCGGCCACCGGCACGGCGGTCCAGCCCGCGGTGCGCCGCGGCCTGGAGCCGGTGGTCTCGACCGGCTCGTCCAGCATCACCACAAGGGCATAACGCGGCGCGTCGGTGGGGAAAAGGGCCGCGAAGGTGGCGATGACCTTGTCCTTGTGATAACCGCCTGTCTTCTTGGGCTTTTCCGCCGTCCCGGTCTTGCCGCCGACACGGTATCCCGGGACCTCGGCAAAGGTGGCCGTCCCTTTCTTGCCGATCACAACCTTGCGCAGCATCTGCAAAGAGGCTTCGGCAACATCGTCCCGCAGCAGCTTGTCACCCACGCGCGGGCGGTCGCGTTTCAGCAGAGTCGGTTCCACGATGTGCCCGCCATTGCCGATCATCGCGTAGGCCGCCGCCAGGTGCAGCGGCGAGACAGAGATGCCGTGGCCATATGAAATCGTCACCGCCGACAGATCCGTCCAGCGCGAAGGCACCAGCGGCTTGGCCCCCTTGGCCTCGACGATTTCCAGTTGCGGCGGCTCGAACATGCCCAGGTTGCGATAGAACTCTTGCTGGCGCCCGCGCCCGATCATCATGACGATCTTGGCCGTGCCCCGGTTCGAGCTTTGCGCAATCACGTCCGTCACCGAGATCGTGCCGTAGTTCTTGCCGTGGAACTCGCCCACCTTGAAGCCCAGCACCTCGTAGGGCGGCGAGGTGTCGATCATTGTTTCCGGATGGACAAGGCCCAGTTGCAACGCCTGCGCGATCGTCAGGATCTTGAAGGTCGAGCCAAGCTCGTACAGGCCCTGCACCGCACGGTTGAACAGCGGGCTGTCGTCCGGCTGCCCCTCGACCGGTGGGCGGGGCCGGTCATTCGGGTCGAAATCGGGCAGCGACGCAATGGCGATCACCTCGCCCGTGTGCACATCCATCAAAACACTGGCAGCCCCACGGGCGTTGAGCATCTTCATGCCAGCGTCCAGCACCTCTTCGGTGGCGGCCTGGACCGACAGGTCGATGGACAGCGCCAGGGGGGCGCCTTCGCGGGCCGGGTCCCGCAGTTCCTCGTCCAGGTATTTCTCGATCCCCGCGGTCCCCACCACCTCGGCCGAGGCAACCCCCTGCCGACCGAAACGTGCGCCGCCAAGGACATGGGAGGCGATGGCGCCATTGGGGTACAGCCGCATCTCGCGCGGGCCGAACAGCAGTCCGGGCTCACCGATGTCGTGCACGGCCTGCATCTGTTCGGGGCTGAGTTTCTGCTTCACCCACAGGAACTTACGCTTGGGATCGGTAAAGCGCCGCGCCAGCGCCTCGGCCTCCATCTCGGGAAAGATCCGGGCCAGTTCCTGGGCCGCGCGCAGCGGGTCGATCATCTGTTGCGGGTGCGCATACAGGCTGTGGGTCGACATGTTGGTGGCCAGGACGCGACCCTGCCGATCCACGATGTCCGCGCGGCTGGCAATGATCGAGGCGCCGCTGGCCTGAGCGCGCGGCTCTTCGGGTTCCGAGGCCGACAATACGCCCATCCGGGCCCCCACCACGCCGTAGGCACAGAGGAACATCATCGCCAGCACCAGCAGGCGACCCTCGGCGCGCAGGCGCATCCGGTCGCGCATTTCCTCGTGGCGCAGCCGCCGGTTCTCTCGCTCGATGACGTCGGGGTTCTCGCCGTTCTGGCGGGCCTCGAGGATACGGGCAAGCGGGCGAAGCGGAATACGGGTCATGGGTTGGTCGCCCCGGCAGAGGTCACGTCGATGGGCTGTGTCAGGTCAAGGATCTGAAGCTGGGGAAAGGCCACCTGGTCGACCTTTGCAAAGTGGTTCGGTGTCAGCGGCAAAAGGCCCAGACGATCAAAGTTCAGCTCGGCCAGATCGCGCAGACGGTCAGGCCGGTTCAGGTAGGCCCATTCCGCGCGAAGGATCGCCAGCCGTTCACGCGCGGCACCGATGTCGCGCCGAAGATCGTCGACGTGGTCAAGCTCTGCCTTGGTGCGGTAATTCTCGTAATAAGCCCAATAGCCGGAGCTGATGACGGCCGCGGCTGCGAGCAGGAACATAAGGCTGCGCATTTCATCTTCTCCTTGTTTTCGGTTTCATCTGGGGGGTGGACAGGTCCGCGGCCTCGACAGGCCGGGACGGGACAGTCGTCCGCCGCCCCACCCGCAGCTTGGCGGAGCGAGCGCGCGGATTGGCCGCCAGTTCATCCGCATCCGGCCCGATGGCCTTTCGGGTCAGAACCTCGAAGGGTTCCGTGGCCTCGGGCGCCTCGGCGGCATACCGGTTCACATGCTCTTTCTTGCCGCCATGCAGCTGGAAGAAGCGTTTCACCATACGATCCTCGACCGAATGGAAGGTCACGACCGCCAGCCGCCCGCCCGGCTTCAGCACCCGTTCGGCGGCCATCAACCCCTGCCACAGCGCGTCGTATTCTCCGTTCACCGCGATCCGCAGCGCCTGAAAGCTGCGGGTGGCCGCATGGGCCTGCCCGGGCTTGGTGCGCCCAATGACGCGCTCGATCAGCTCGGCCAGCGGCAGGGTCCGGTCAAAGGGCCGGTCCTGCACGATGGCCCGCGCAATGCGGCGCGATTGCCGCTCTTCACCATAAATATAAAGGATATCGGCGATTTCCGCCTCGTCACCCGTGTTGACGATATCCGCCGCCGACGGCCCGCCCTGCCCCATGCGCATGTCCAGCGGCCCATCCCTCATGAAGGAGAACCCGCGTTCGGCCCGGTCAAGCTGCATCGAGGAAACACCGAGATCCAGCACCACGCCGTCGACGGCTTCTGCCGCTTCGTCCATCTGTGCGAAATTGCTTTCGACCAGCTCCAGCCGGTCGCCATAGGCCGCACCCCAGTCGCGCGCCATCTCATGTGCCAGCGGGTCACGGTCGATCCCGATCACCTTGTCGGCGCCCGCCTCCAGCAGGCCGCGCGTGTATCCGCCAGCGCCCAGGGTTCCGTCGATCCAGATGCCCTCGACCGGCGCAACCGCCTCTAACAGCGGGCGCAGCAGCACCGGAACATGAGGTGCGCCGCCGTTATGCGCCGCGGGATCGCTCACTCAGACCTCCTCGGCCTCGTCCAGCCACTCCATCGGATCCTCCGGAAGTTCGTCCATCAGGTCATCTTCTTCGATTGCATCGGTCGGCTGATAGCGGTCCGCCGCCCAGATCTGGAACTTGTTGAGACTGGCCACGGCGTAGGTCTCGCCATCGATGCCGTAGCGCCCGCGCAGCTTGGCGGGGATCACGATCCGCCCGGTGTCGTCGACGGAGGCATTGACCGAACCAGAGGAATAGATCTTGGACAACATGCGCTTGCGCTCGCCGGATTTCATCGCGTCGATGCGGTCCTCGATGCGCTCCATCTCTTCGACGGTGTAACATTCAAGGTAAGGCAGTCGCGGGTTGCCATAGACCATGACAAAGCCCGGGTTGCCGTTGTCCTTGGAGTCCTTTTCCCAGTCGGGGTCGCCAGCCTCGAGGACACGACGAAAGGAGGCGGGAATGGACATCCGCCCCTTGCCATCGACCTTCAGTCGATGCTCGCCTCTGAACCTCAGCCTGCGGCTCACTGCCCTCGGCCCCTCTTCCCCCGTTTGAAACGAAATACGGCGGGTTGATCAGCTGCCATTGATCAACCCGCCGCTTGACCCGCTATGCGGGTGTCTCCGACTGCGCGCGCCACCTGGGGGGATGTCTGCTCGCCCGCGCGCCGGATCCTTGTTGTCACGATGAGAGCGAACGCCTGTATGAAACCTGCTCTTTTTGTTTTTGTGAGTTCGGTGCTGGGCCTTGGGTGCCCTTGCCTCCGCGTCTCATCGTGTGGATTATTGATGCCATGACACTTCATGGTAATCAATCCCTTTTTGAGGGAAATCGAGGAATGCGCCGGCAGACAGGGCCTTGGAAATAGGACAAAATCGACACTTCAGGAGAAAATTAGCGCAAACCTAGCGGGATGCGGAAAATTGGGCACAAGATGTAGACACGCTCAGTGGTGAGAAAAAATTCCCCTACGGTCCCACGAAATCCACGAAAAAGGAGCACCAGGCCCTCGCGAACCCAATCTATCGACGCTTGATGCCTGATTTTGACCTGCGAATCACCCTGAATCGGACCGATTCCGGCAGGTTCGGCGGGGTTCTGCCCGACCGGACCAGAATTTCCCACACTGAGTGCCACAAATTCCCAACAAGCAATCGCACCGGGATCTTCCTGGCGGCTTGTAGGGTGACGCAAATTCTTGCTGTAGCGTGACGCTAAGTTTTACAGTGATTTACACTAAGTTTTACAGCAACGGGGTTTTCGAGAGCTGCGCCTCGCAGCCGATTGACCCCCCGCTAAACGCCTGTTTAACACCCGCTCACGGACCCGGCCCGACCAGTGCCGGAGGTCGATCAATCAAGACCCCGCAGCTGCGCTATCGCTGCCGACAGATCCCCAGCCCTCGGGGTTGTAGCTCTCGACCCGCACGCCGTAGGTCGCACCAGCCGTCAGCCCGGTAATGGTGTATGCACGGGCGCGCAGGTCGGTCGCGACGACCGAGTATGTGCCGGCGCCTGGGCTGTCCTCGACGCTGACGCGGTGCGCCTCTACTGGCCGTCTGCCATCGTCAGACGGCATGTCCCATGTGACGTCGATCTCGCCTGACGACGATCCTGTGACCGCAGCCACGGTCTGCGGTGCACCCGGCACCGCCACAGTGCCGGTCATGTCTCCGTTGGCAATCAGAGCGCCGATGATCGCGCGGGCAATGACGATTTTGGCCGTGTCATTCGGGTGCGTACCGTCGCCGGTCTGGCTGCGCGGCCAAATGTCATCCGCGATGTCCGACAGGTCATTTGCGCTGCCATCGTTGAGGCACTGGATCGCGGCCAAGGTGCCCACGAAACAGCCGTCTGGCACCAGCGACTCGGCAAATGTCCTCAGGTCGTTCCAGGCCGTGCGCAAAGCGGCGATCTCAGGATCTCCGTCGCTCTCCGAGCGGATCGGGTTTGCCTCGACAATGTACAGCCTGGCCGTCAGTCGCTCATCAATCCGCGCGAGCGCATTTAGCCACTGATCGCGCGTCTGGGTGCTGGCCAGTTCCCACGCGCCGTCGATATGGACGGTCACCGCGTCCCACATGGCCGGGTAGAGCGCGTGGCGCGCGGCCTGCTCAGTCGCGGTGCTCCCACCTACCCCGTCTGTGCTGGTCAGGGCGTAATCGCCGTAACTGGCCAGCTCCTGCGAGATATACCGTTCAATCTTGTTGCTGGCGGGGAAACTATCCCCCAACAGGTGCACCTTGGCGCTTGTGTCTGCCATGAGCGCGCGCACCTCCGCGTCGGTGTAGCGCCCAGGATAGATCGCCGCGCTGTGCAGTGTGGCGTTGGTGAGCGCGGCTGCGCTGGCCGCATTGGCCCCGGTATGGATGCCGGTAGGAATGTCCATCGCCGTGTAAAACACTGTCGTGTTGCTCTGCGCCGGGCGGCCGTCAGAAAAGAACTCTGGCAGCTGGTCTTGCCGCAGCCGCAGCCCTACCCGATGCCGCCCCCAGCCCACGATGCCTGTGGACTGTCCCGGCCAGTCCAGAACCATGTCCGTGCCCTGGTTCTGGACCGTTGCCTGCACCCGGAATGTGTCAGTGCCGCCGATATTGATCGTCTCGAATGCACAACTGATCACGGTGCCCGCGTCTGACTCTATTTCCAGCAGCGTGCCAGACGGTGATGCCCCCTCTGCAAATTCATAGTCGAGCACGATCAGCATTTCCGGCTCGAACCACGCATCTTCGGCCAGGCTGTAATGACCGCCCCCGTTGTCGGTCAGATCACCCAAGACACGATCAACCCCAGCCCAGGAAAACTCAGAGTTTTCGTAGTCGAGAATGACCGGATTTCCCCCGTTCGGTGTGCGCGAGACGTTCGGGAAGGTCCCCCGGAAAATGTCGGCCCGAATGATCTCTTTCTGGGCGGCAGTCGGGATCGGCCCCCAGTATCCACCGTAGAAACGACCCGTCGGCGCAGACGTGGACGCCGTGTTGCGCGATGTGAAAATGGCGAGCCCCTGCGTATCTGCGCTCACATCGTAGGGCACGATAGTTTTCGTCACGACCGCCGGATTGGCTCCGAGGGGCGCGTTTTGACCATTTGAAATGGTGCAGGTCAGGTCTGCGCCCGTGCGTTCGATATCGACAACGTGTGGTTTACCATAACCCAAGTTACCAGCGATTTGCGTCAGGCTGCCGGCCGCGTTCGGCCAGCGCAGGCCCGCCGCGCCGTCAAACCGCAGCCCGCCATTGGCGGTGCTTGTGGTCCCGAAATAGTAGGTGCCAGCACTGCCAGACTGGTGCCATCCGCCGATGTGGCACCAGTCCGTCCCGAGGTCGAGCACGTTGCTGTTGCTGTCAATGGGGACATAGATCTCGCCGCTGCTGGCGGCCTCAATGTAAAACGAGCCCGCCGCGTCCTGCCGCAGGGTGCCGCGTGCCGCGTCAGAGGTCGCTACCGCACGGTATGTCTCATCGGTGCAGCGGATGCAGCCCACGGCGTCCCCCACCGCCGCTGGCGTCGTCGCTCCGTAATCCGCCTCCTGAAAGCACAGCGTCGGGTCGATGCGCACCAGCAGACCGCCAATAGTGGCCGCGAGCCGCCCAGCGTCACTGCCGACACGCTGCACGACTGGCGTGAGCGTGCCGTCAATATCGGTATAAGTTCCGGTGCGCTCCCACCCAGAAGGGGTCTGCACGCCGAGCGGCTGTACAGCCATCACGCCATAGGGGATACCAGAGCCAGACGCCTCCGTCGCCGCATCAAGCTGTCCCTTGTTGACCGCATGTCCGTCCGCCGTGGCGTCCGGCACCGTCACCGTGTCCGCGCCGGTCATGTCCACGTCGCCCGTGAAGGCCGGTCCTGCCAGTGGGGCCTTGGCATTCAGCGCGGTCTGTGTCGCGGTGCTGACAGGCTTGTCCGCATCGGCGGTATTGTCGACGTTACCCAGGCCCACGTCGCCCTTGACCAGCGTGACCGTGCCGGTCTTGCCTGCGACCGACAGCACCTGTTTGTCCTCCAGCCTGTACCAGTTTCCCGCGTAGGTCGTCGTGCTCGCGGCATCAACCAATGCGACCACCTGGTCACCGACAACGAACGGGATGCCGTCCACCGTGCCAGCGGTATTCACCTCCCAGAGGTCATTGGCCGATGCTGCGGCGGGGAAGCTTCCAGACGACGCATCCCATCCACCCTGTAGGGCAAAGTCACCCACGGCGGCCTCCAGCGCTTCGATGCGTGTCTCGTGATCGTCGGTGACCGTCGTGGGGGCCTTGGCCGCAATCGCATCGGCCACCGCCCCCGTCGCGGCGAGAGCCGTCGCAAGGGCGGTCGAGGACAATGGCCCGGTGGATCCGTTGTGCAGCGCGAAGACAAAATCGAACCCTGCCAAAACGTCCTTGTCGGAAATGCGTATGCCTGTGCTCATGTGGGGCCTCAGATGATTGTGACTGTGGTGGCGGCGGACACGGCCGAGCCGATCCCGTCGCTGTTGAGGGCTGCAAATCGGTATTCAAACGCCCCTTGAGGGGCACTTGCGGCGGTCTCGCGGATCAGGGTCAGGCTCTCGACCGTGCCGTCGAAATCGGAGGTCGACACAACCTCGATCCTGTCATTTCCAGTCACCGCGTCGAGGCTGAAGAGCGCCTGGCCATCGGCACTGATCGCGCTCGTGGGCACGGCGGTCCCGCCCGCCAGCTGCACGGTGACCGACCCGGCCGTCCGGCCGGAAATCGTGACCTGACCCCGGTAGGTCTCTCCTACTGTGAGGCTCAGGGACTGTGACAGGGTGGATGCCGCGCCCGGCGTGTGCGCCGAGGGAAGCGTTGCGCTGCCCCAGCCGCCGCCGTTCGTCCAGGTCGCCGCCAGCAGATCGGCACGGGTGCTGTCGCCATCGGTGAAGGTGACGGGCTGGCCGGAGGGCACTGGTTGGCCGAGGAAATCCTCGTCCGTCTCGGTCTCCGGCGCACCGAGGACATCCGCAACCGGGTCGAAACTGTCGCCGACCGCCGTGCGGAAGATCTGCACGCTCGCGGTGTTCGGATCGCCCACCGCCACGGTGATCAGGGCCACGCCGAGGCCTGCGCTGACACTGGCAGCATCAAGATCGATTTCGGCGGGCAAGGCCCCGAGATCAGCGCCCACGGTGACGGTCGCGGTGGCGGTGTAGTCACCCCAGTCGCCATCGAAGTCGAGCGCACGCGCACGCAGCTCGACCACGTCGTCCTGGTCATAGCTCAGCTCGGCCGAGAGCGCCGTCGCCACCGTGGTCCAGGACCCTGCTCCCTGCAGCCGGTGGTCCAGCTCGAAGGAGGCGATCAGCGCCCGGTCGTCGGGGGCGGTGGCCAGGGTGACCTGCAAGCTCCGCGCGTCGCTGCCGTAGACCCCCTCGGCCGCCGTGGTTTCGATCCCGGCGAAGACCGGCGCCAGCGGGTCGATGCCGACGTCCACGATCTGCCCGACGATGGGGGACCAGGTCTCGGGCACATAGGCATCGGTCAGTTCTTCGATCTCTGGCGCGGCATTGGTCAGCGTGACCGTGGCCGAGAAATCCTCACCCGGCTCGATGTCCAGCACCAGCGCCCGCTCGGAGACGTCCGAGACCGGACCGAAGAGGATCATTGCCCCCTCGGCCGGAACATCGGCCCCGGTGACATGCAGCGTCCTGGTCTGCCCCGGCACCGTCTGCACCGCGCTCAGCACAGACTGCCCCACCGGATCTTCCTCGTCGAAGCCGATGAAGCGGATCGCGTAGCTCTGCCCGGCCTCCATTGTCACCATCTCGTCGAGGATGATCAGCGCGTCCTGGGCGGACAGCACCCATGCCGAGGCCTGCGTGCTGTCCAGGACCGGGTGTGTCAGCCAGACATGATCGCCGCGCGTCTCCACGCGTGCCGCCCCCGATCGTTCGACCGTCCAGCGGTCGCGCCGATGCTCGACCACCAGCATGTCGCGGTAGATCTCGCGGGCGATCTCGGTGGCGTTGGTCTTGCCCGGTTTCTGCCACTCCTCGACCAGGTCATAGGGCGCGCTCTTGCCTGGCCAGGGCACCACGACCTCGCCGTCGAGATAGTCGTTGTCCTCGTCCTTGAAGTGGACCCTTACCGCATCGGGCGTGCGCAGGAAGCTGCGCTGCCCCTGGAAGTTGCGGCTGTTGCGCGGCGCGATATGGGTTCGCTCGCGGGGCGGTTGCCGGTCGATGATCACCGACCAGGCCGCGCCATCGTGCCAGGGGCTGGCCCGGCCGGCGGCGGCGATGACGGTCAGGCGGTCCAGCAGGCTTTCCCAGCGCCGCTGATCGCGGTCATAGTGCAGGCCCTTCGCGGTGCAGAATTCGTGCCAGTCCGCCAGCGCTTCCCAGTCGATCTCCGCGTCGGCGACCGGCTCGGGATTGTCCGGCCCCTGCAGCGCCAAGAGATAGGCCGAGGCCGGGTTCCGGGTCAGCGCCTCGGTCCAGGTCTCGCCATCCCAGTCGAGCGCGTAGCGCTGCACCAGCGCGTTGAGCTGGTCGAGCGTGCCGGAGAGCTGATACGTGGCGCGCATTTTCACCGATATCATCGCAAGCGGCGCGCTCATGCGCTCAAGGTCGATCGGGTATTCCGGCCGGTAGCCCTGCACCGCGGTCAGGTAGACCGTGCGGGAGATCCTCGAATGATCCTCGCTGGAGGAGGTCCGTGTCAGGCGGATCTCCCAGTCCCCGCGCGAGGGCAGCGCCCAAGTGTATTGCCGGCGGAATGGCTTGGCGCTGGCGGCGGAGTATTCCAGCTCGGCGACCTCAGTCCAGCTCACTGACCCGACCTCGCGCTGGTCGAGCCGGAACGTCACGGTGTGGCGCTTGTTCTCCTCCGAGTTCACGTCGAAGCGGTAGAGACCGCCGGGGAAGTTCAGCACGATCCCGCCGCGCACCGCGTCCGATGCCAGCCTCCGGATCACCGGCGTCTCGATCAGCCCACCCGCCTTGTCCGGGTTGCCGTCGTCGTCAAGACCGTAGTCGTGGATCAGCTCGATCTGCTCGGGTTGCTCGATCGCCTGGATCGACGTGATGGTCACCGGATCATCGTCGAGCGCCCCCTCGCGCAACTCGTACTCGATGTCGCTGAACTCGGTGATCGGCGTATCGCCTATGCGGATGTCAGAGATATCAAGACGGCCATAGCCGAAGAGGAACAGCGCCCGGATATACTGATCGTCGCCGACGATCTGCTGGTAGGGTTGCATGGCAAAGACGGGTGCGACCCGGATACGACCCATCGGCATGGGAACGGGCTCGCCGTGGATGGCCTGGTTGCGCAATCCCTCAACCGCGTAATCGGTCTCGGGACCCCCTGGACCATCCGGCGACTGCGGCAACTGGATCAGCGAGTTCAGCGCCGCCGCCCCCAGCGCCGTGACGGCCAGGGCTCCCCCGAATGCGAGGATGTTGACCACCGGCGTGGCCAACCCCAGACCGGAAAGGAAAACCGCAGCCTTGATGGCTAGGGCGCCCACGCCCGGCACCACGCGCAGGGCGACATGGGTGCCGGCGTGCGGCGTGATGCGGCACCACCAAGCGCGCGGGACCGGGCGCCAGTCACGTCCATGCGCCATCGTCACCCGGACCCGGCTCAGCACGCTGTCCGGCGCACCGGGGAACACCCGGTCGACGATCTGAGCGATGGTCAGTGTGGGCGCCAGATCAAAGCTCTGGCGCAGTTGGTCAGGCAACATGCCCCGCGCGGCGATCACATGGACCGGCGCGGGCCGGGCATAGCGGTAGACCCCCATCAGCCGCTTGCGCCACATCGGATCCCGGATCGGGACGGTACAGCTCTCGCTGTGGCCGTGGATGTGCAGCATGTCGCGGGCATCCACGGCCACGGCGACATGGGTGGCATGCGCCCCCACCCGGAACAGCAAGACGTCGAAAGGCGCGATCTCCTCGACCGCGCGCCACGGTCCCTTGTCCCGCTCGCCCGTGATCAACGCGCCCAGTTCCGCCCGTTCCGCCAGGTCCGGGCAGACGTCGGTGTAGCTGGGCAGGTCGATCCCCAGCTCGCCCCAATAAACCAGGCGCACCAGCCCCCAGCAGTCCGCGCCCGCGCGGCTGCGCCCGTGGTCCTGCTGCGGGATCCCGAGGTATTCGACCGACCAGCAGCTCATCGGAACAGTCCCGGGAACCGGTCCTTGGTCATCAGGTCGCGCGGGACGCCACGCTCTTCGATCGCCCGGCGGGCGGAGGTGATGACCAATTGGTCGCTGTAGGAGATGTCCGAGACCTCCAGGCCCCGGTACTCGATCTCGACCGTGTCCGGCGAGGCGGCATAGACAACCGCCAGGTGCGCCGTCGCCGGCGTGATGGTCGAGCGCAACTTCTTGACCAGGGTGTCATCGAAGAGACTGAGGATGACGCGCACGGCCGCAGGCGCATCCTCCTGGTCCCCGGGCATCTGGTAGCTGGCAAAGGCGAACTCGTAATACTCGGTCGCAGGGTCCGCCCCGTTCCAGGTCGACCGTGTGCCGTAAAGCAGCGGGTCGACCGACAGACGTGTCGCGTCCGAGGAGATGCGGATCGGCGCGTCGAGATCCGCATGCTCGAACTGCATCAGCAACACCTCGACCTCGGTGGAACTGCGTGCCTCGTCGTGGCGGCGGGCGGTGATGGAAACAGAGCGGCTCATGGCAGGTCGTAGACGGTGAAGGAATAGTCGACGGAGGTCCCGCGAATGGGGCCACTAAGCGGCGGTTCATCCCCCCAGAGACAGAGCATCACGCGCTCGCCCAGGATCGGCGTGTCATCCTCGAAGAGCAGCGGTGTGCCATCGGTATCGAGCATGGGCAGACCATCGCGGCGCGGGTCCGGCATCCAGAACGGCAAGGTCCCGGTGACCAGGTCGGCCCGGAAGAACCGGTCGAGGATGCCCTGCTGCTCGGGATCCAGCACCAGCTTCAGCTGCAGCAGCGCGGGCACCCCGGAATAGCGGCGGGCATAGCGCGGCACACCATGTTCGGCGGCGCGGCGGCGGCGGTTGTCCTGCAGCGTCTCGGCATAGGCATTCCGCAGGGGCCGGGGCAGTTCGCTGGGCCAGGTCGGGACCGTCATGTGCGCACCAGCGGCTCGCGCAGCCCCTTGCGGCGCAAGGAGCGGCGGGCCTTGCCGCCCGGCAGGTTCATGGCGTCGTTGACCATGTCGGAGGCGACGAAGGCAGTCTGGCGCGACCCGTCGGGACCGGTCTCTTCCACCTGTTCCAGGCGGATGCCCCGGCTGGTCTGGTCGTAGAGGTTGAGGCTCACCTGGGGCGCGGGCGCAACGTAGCTGCCGCCGCCATGCGCGCCCCCCGAGGCAAAGCCGGGGATCGGCGCGCCAGCATTGATCGCCTCCAGCAGCGGGCGATGCTTCTGGGTCGCGCGGGCGTTGACCGTGAACTCGCCAGCCGAGGTCAGGATCGGGATCAGGTCCGCCTTCGGTCCACCCAGACCGTAGTGCATGCCAACCGCATCGTGCCCGCCACCTTCGGCCAGGCCGAAGATCTTGCCGATCCAGCCAAGGGCGCCGCCACCGCCCCCCGAGATCCCGAAGAGCATGTTGACCAGCCCCATCAGGGGTCCCTCGCCCAAGAGCAGCGCCTGCCAGGCGGCTTCCTCCAGCGCCCGGGCCATGCGCTGCCAGGCCGAGGCCGCCTCATCCCCGCCGCGCACCAGGTCCGGGATCAGATCCGCCATGCTGGAACGGAAAAACTCCGAGGATTCCGCCGCCTGCGCCTTGGCCAGCTCCTCCTCCCGGATCGAGGCAATCAGCCCCGCCACCGCCCGCCGCTCGCCCTCCGTCGCCCCGGCGAGGTCCTCGCGCAGGCGGATCATCTCCTGCTGGATCGGGTCGCTCTCGCGCAGGAGAGCCAGTTCATCCCGCTTGGCCGCGATCAGATCCTGGACGGCTTCGCGTTCCTTGCGGCTGGCCTTGGCCGCGCCTCCTGCAGCCCGCCCGGCTTCGGCCTGTTCCTTCCTCCAGGCGATGGTCTTTTGACGCAACTCCTCGACGGCCTTGGCGTTGGCGACATACTCCGCACGCTGTTGTGCCAAAAAATCCTGCGCGAGCGGATCCAGATCCGCATTGGCTCCGACATCGGCGTCGAAGCGTTCGCCCGCCAGCGCGCCTGCCCGTCCGACAGGATCGTCCCGGAACTGCCAGTTGATCTCCGCAGTCCGCATGTCGGCGACGCCCTGGGCAGACAGGGAAATCGCCGCATTCAGCGCACGGCCGAGTTCGCTGGCGAGGCGTGTGGCTTCATCGGCGGCACTGCCAATTCCGCCCGCCAGCTCGATACGCGAGAGCGCCTGCCCGTGCTCGAAGGCAAGACGCATCTCGTCCTTGAGATCGGCGGACACATCCAGACCCGCCAGGACCTCTTCGAATGCCCGACGCTCCGCAGCCGCGCGGGCCTCTGCCAACTCGACACTGTCTTCGCCGAAGGCCAGCGCTGTGGCTCGGAGGTGATTTTCCTCTTGCAGGGTTGCAAGCATCGCCTGGCCCGACTGCCAGGCTTCAATGCGCAGCCGGGCATACTCCTCGACACGCTCTACCGCTCCGGACCAGCCGTCTCGCAAGACGTCCACAACGGCGTTCCCGGCCTGTTGCGCGCGCCGCAATTCCCGTTCGGTATCGAGAACCGCGTCCAGGAACTCCTTCTGCTTGTCACGAGCATCCGCCACCCCGACGGAAACGCCATCGACAACGCGTTTCAGGTTCTCGACGGCCCGTACCTGGTCATCGACAGTCCCGGCATTGTAAAGATCGCCCAGGGCTTCCTGGATTGACCGCCGCCCTTCTGCATCTCCGGAACGCCTCACGATCCGAGATATCTCCAGCGCAAGTCCGCCCGACTCGCGGATCAATGCCTGCGCTGCAGCCCGCGCGTCTGCCTCAACGGCAGACAAGCCCCGATCCCGGATCTGAGCCAGCATCCTGGCCAATTCAGGATTGATGCTACCGAACTGTTCGACGATCTCGGATGCACTCAGGGCCGCGCTCTGCCGCAGGGCGTCGACACCACCGGAAAGCCGCTCAAGGACGTCCTCTACGTTCTCCGCTTCTTCCGAGCTACGGCTAAGCCAGTTTACCAGCGCCCCGCCCATAGCGATGGTGCCGATGGTGATCAGATTGACCGGGCTGATCATCGCCGTGGCGCCCTGCAACAAGAGCTTGAAGGCATCCTTGCCTTTGGCACCAGTTTGCTGGAACACCTGCCCGATCTGCGTCCCCTGCTGGATCGCCAGTTGCAGGGGGTTCTGACCAGCCGCGAGCATCACACCGATATCGTTGAACTGCGAGGTCAGGTTACCGACAGATCCCGCCGCGCTGTTGAAAGGCGCCCTGGTCTCGTTGGCCTTTGTCTTGAGCTTGGTCAGCTCGCCGCGCAGACCGTCGATCTGCTTCTTCGCCGCCGCGTGCTCGGTGCGCAGGTTGACCAGGTCGACCTTGTAGGCCTGCAGCTGCTTCTGCAGGGCCACGAAGTCGGCCGAGGCCTCCTGGCCGCTTTGCCCCAGGGCATCGACGTCGGTCTTCAGCCCGCGCGCGCCCTGGCCCGTCTTTGCCAGTTCCGCCTGCGCCTGCTTGCCGTCAGCCGTGAGGCGCGCATGCATGTTCAGCGTCATGTCACCCCCCGTTCAATCCCCGTTCAAGGCCTCTTTGGCCCCCTGCTCGATCTGCCGGATGTCCGCCCAGAGGTCGGGCGTGACCTCGATCCCCGCCAGGCGCAGCCCGGCCTCGGCGGCGGCGTGGTCCAGGCCCAGCCAGCGGGTCGGGGCACCAAAGCGCGGCTCGATCCGCCACTGGCTGCTGACGACGGCAAAGGCCTCCAGCGCGGCGACATGCTCGGGCCAGAGCGCCTCCTCGGCGTCCTCTGTCCGCAAGAGCTCGGGCGGGATACCCCAGAACGCCGCGTCCTGGTCGATCTGTCGGGCCGGGCCGGACTGGTCCGAGAAATGCCCCTCGATCAGCGCCCGCCCGGCCCATCTCAGTTTCCCCGGCGGGCCTCGATGCGGCCTTCGTTGTAGGCCCGCAGGAGCGCGATCCGCAGGTCGGCAAAGCCGATCACCTGCTCCAGCAGCTCGGGCGAGTGCGGGACCGGCTGCTTGTCCGCGCCCTCGATGTCGTCGAGGCGCCGCACGATCTTGCGCATGATCGCCTTTTCGCCCTCGACGCCCTGGGCTTCGATGCCGGTCATTTCCTCGTCCGGCAGGATGAGGAACTCGGCGCGGAAGTCCTGCCCGTCGGCGGTCTGGACTGTGCGCGTGAAAACACGCTCTTCAGCGATACGAAATGCCATTGCGGGATCTCCGTCAGGTCAGGGTGAGGGTCCACTGGTCGTTGCCGCTGCCGGGCAGCGGGACCAGGTTGAGCGGCCATTCCATGATGCCCTGCGCCTCGGTGGGATTGCCGGGGCGCTGCATCTGGCAGGTCGGGGCCGAGAGCGCCGCGATGCGGCCGGCGCCGGTGCCGTGGGTCAGGGCCACCGCGACAGCGGTCTGGTCCCGCGCCAGCGCCCAGGGGTCGAGGGTCGAGAGGGCCACGGCCTCGACCTGGCATTCGACCATATCGGATCGGTCGACGATGACGATCTCCTCGGCGCCGACCAGGAACCGCCCCTCCACCTGGTTGCCCAAGGCCAGCTTGAAGCTGCGCATCACCATGTCTTCGCTGTTGATGGTGAACGTCGGCGTGGCGGTGTTCGACGCGATGCGCGGTTTTTGCCAGGCACTGTAGTCGGGCGTGGGCAGGGTACCGGCGGCGGGTTTGGTCCAGAGGCCGGTGAAGGTGAACTCCAGCACCGGAATGCCGCTGGCATTGACCGTGATGTCGCAGTTCCCCCGCGCGCCGGTCAGGCTGAAGAGATGCCCGTCGATGTGCAGGTAGAGCGTGACGCTCTCGAAACTGTCCGAGATCGGGTTGTAGACCACGTCGGTGCCGGCACCGACGGTCTCGGCGCAGCCGCAGGCGCGCATGAGCGGCCCCCAGGAAGGCGCGGTCCCGGCGGTGCCGGAGGGTTCCAGCTCCACCTTGAAGCTGATCACGGCATGCAGATCATAGGGGATCGTCGCGTTGGCGCCCAGGTAAGGTGTGTCATGACCCCGGTCCGCATCGGCGCCCTGCATGGGCTGGATGCTGATCTCGGAGGCGAGGATCGCGTTGGCCCCGCCGGTCGGGGTCGGGTCGGTGCCGTAGGTGGTCTCGATCTTGGCCAGCAGGACCTTCTTGCGGAAATACATCGGCATGGGTCAGGCCTCCTTTTTCGGGGCGGGTTTCGGCGCGGGAGGTTTGGGCCGCGGCGCGGGTTTCGGCGGGGCGACGGTCTGCTTCAGCCCTCCCTTCTCGGTGCGGGTGAAGCTGCCTCCGGATTGCGGGAGCCTGGTCATGTGGGGATCCTCAGCTGGTCGTTGATGCGGAACTCGGTGATGTAGGCGAAGAGCCCGTTCTGCGCCGGTGCCTGGCGCTCTGCGACCAGTTCGAAGACGCCGACCTCGTCGCCCGGCGCCCAACCGCAAATCGCCTGCTGGATGTCGGTCAGGAAAGCGTCGATGGTTTCCAGGGCGCGAATGCCGCGCGGGTCGGTGGACTGCAGGAGCGAGGCCACGGTCACACCGCGCCGGACCGTTTGTACGAACATTCCCGCGCCGGTGACCTCGACGGGCAGGCCCTGTGTCGTGCCAGGCAGGACGTAGACATTGACACCGCCGCGCGGCGCCCGTCCGGACTTCAGCGCGGCGGCAAAATCAGACGCCAGACCGACCCGGCCGTCCAGCTCCACGACCCGCGCCTCCAGCCGTGTCTTGATATCGGCCAGCATCAGATGAAGCCCTTGAGGTTGTCAGCCGTGAAGGGGCGGTCGCGGTCGTTGACACGCACGCCGCCGGCCCCGGTCTCGGAGGGGGTGACGCCGTCGGCGTCCAGGATGACGTTGCCCTTGGCAATCTCCTGCAGCGTCTTGATGGCCTGGCTGTAGTCGCGGACGATCTTCTCGTTCGGCTCGTAGACGTGCAGCGTGTAGATCGCGATCTCGCGGCTGATCTTCGGGATCGGGTCCGGCGTCACGGCGAAGGGCAGCCTGTAGCGGCCCTTGACGTAGCCGTCGATCAGCGCGTCCGCCTCGGAGATTGCGCGGGTCACCGTGTCGGCGTCGATGGCGCCCGTGGCCAGCTCGCCCCGGTCGGTCAGGTCGACCAGCAGCTGGGTGCCGTAGCGCTGTTCGAGATCGTCCTGGGTGCAGTAGGACATGTGCAGGACCGTTCAAAAGGGGTGAAAAGCCCCGGCGGCGCGGGGGCGCAACCGCCGGGAAAGTGGCCCGCCGCGCCCCCCGGCACGGCGTGCGGTGTCAGTCTTGAGGCAGACCGGACAGGGTGAGTTTCGGGTCGGCCGCGAGCATCGCGATCTCGTCCTCGGTCAGATCGGCCAGCGGGATCTTCACCGGCTCGGGCGTGAAGTGCCGCCCGGCGCGCCAGCGCCCCTTCTTGGGGCCGGTGACAGTCAGCACGCCCTCGGGCGGCTGTTCCGGGTCGGGGACGGCAGGCTTTGCCGCTTCTTGAGGCGCCGCCGCCACTTCTGCGGCGGGCGCAGCCCCCTGGCCTTCCTCGGCGGCGGATTGTGTGGGGGCGGCGCCTTCGCCCGCCCCCTCCACCGGCCCGGGACCGTCGGAGGCCCCTTCCGGCGTGGTATCCGATCCGGCCTGCTCTGCCTCGGCCTCGGCGATCTTCTCGGCCACCGTCTCGTCCTTCCAGCGCGAGCTGGTGGAGATCCCGAGTTTGGCGGCGCGTGCGTCAAGCTCCTCGCGGGTCATCCCTCACCTCCTCACGCCAGCCAGGGCACGACGAGCAGCTCGGCAGTGCCTTTCCACTCGTTGGTCTCGCCGCCCGAGGCGTACTCGGAGTTGAGGATCTTGCGAGCGGCACTTTCCAGCGAGGGCGGCACCACCAGGAGGTTCGGCATCAGGCCCAGCGGGCGGCCATAGTCGCCCTTCATGCCCGAGAGCGCGGCGCGTGCCGTGGCGTAGTTGGCGGCGTTGAGCGTCTGCTTGGACCCCCAGGCCATCTGCCAGAAGCCGAAGCCCACGTTCATGTAGCCGTCCGCGCCATAGACGAACTCGTCGTTGTCGAAGACGTTGTCGTCCTGGTCCCGGTCCTTGGAGACGAACTTGAACTCCTTGCCGATCTGCAGGATCAGCGGCTTGAGCGCGCGCGAGGTATCCAGCAGGAACCAGGGCGTGCCCGATCCGCCGTCGGTGTTGGCGACCGTGGTGTCGTTGCCTTTCTCGTCCTTCACCGGGTGGTCGGTGTCGAAGAAGTTCTGCTCGTCGTAGCATTCGGTGGTGAAGCCCGCCTTCAGCAGGGAAAAGACCAGCTGTTCCTTCTTGGCCCCGGTGGACCGCCCCATCTCGGTGAACATGGGCGCGTAGATCCCGAGGTTGTCGGTCTCGACGTGGCGGCGCTTGACCGAGACCGTCAGTTCGAAGCCCTTCTCCTCGATGGAGTAGTCGTGCTGTTCGAGGTTCTGGACGGCGCGCGGACCGATCCACTCGCGGACGTTCGGCATCTGGCCCAGCCAGCCGTATTTCTGGCTGGTCTGAGAGGAGCGCACCTCGGTCGCGATCCGGTTCCACTGGCTGGGCGCCATGCCCAGGCCGTTCTTGAAGGCCCCGGAGAAACCGACGCGCAGGTTGTTCAGGTTTGCGGCATTGATGAGCATGTCAGGGTCCTCAGCTCAGGGAAACGGCGGGTTGCGCGGCAGCACCGAGCGCGCCGGTGACGATCCACCCGACGGTGTCGTCGATGTATTCCAGCGTCGCCGTGTCGCCGGCGTCGGCGAATACGATGTCCACGAAGCCGGAACAGGTGGTCGGCGTCAGGGTACCGGCGCCGCCACCGTCGGTGACCAGCGAGACGGTCAGCTTCTGACCCGGCAGGCCATCTGCCAGGGTGAGGGCCTCGGCATCGGCGCCTGTGGTCTTGGCGACGAAGCGGTGCGTTACCGGGATCGCCAGGACATCTGCGGCGATGGCGGTCGAGCCGGTGGTGACAGCCGCGGCCAGCGCTGCTGCAGCGGCGCCTTCGTCCATCGCCACCCAGACGCCGTTGGCATCGACGCCAGCGATGAGGCCGGCGGGCGAACGGGCGCCATCGCCATCCGTCTTGGCGACGGTCTGATCGTCGACCGCGTAACACAGCGCGCCGATCTCGACCTTGGTGATCTCGTCCGCTGCCGAAGAGTTGGCGAAGCGGTAGATGCCAGGGCGGTAATCGCAGGTCAGGTCACCCGCCGACCCTGCGGAGTTGTCGACCCGCTCTTCTGCGCGGCCGGCGCCGACAAGGCCCGTGGCGGTCTGGCCCTCGACCAGGTTGCCCGAGGCATCGCGCATCACCAGGGTGCCGGCATAGATCAGGGTCGAGGCGGCAACGTCGCCCTGGCGGATGTCGCCCTCGAACCGGGGCGTGTTGCGGTCTGCGGTCAATGCGGCCATCAGGCTGCCTCCTCTGCCTGCAGCAGCTCAAGATACTCCTTCTCGGAGTAGCCCATCTGCTCTGCGATCTTCCTCTGGTCGGCGCTCAGTTCGGTGATCGCCTCGCCCTTCGGGGCCGACTTGGCTGTATGGGTCGGGGAGAGCTTCGGCAGGCGGCTCGCCACCTTCTCGGCGCGGTCGGGATTTTCGAGCCAGAGCGCCGAGAGCTCGACGCGGAAGTCGGCATCGATGGCGCGGCCTTCGGCCACCTTCTCGTCCAGCCACCGTTCAGCGCGCAGCTCGCCCAGCTGCTCGGTCAGCTCGGCGACCTGGTCGGCGTCGCCGGCATTCGCCACGGCCGCCTTGGCCAGGACAGTCAGCTCCGCCACGCTGGCGCCCTCCTCGGCCCCCAGCGCAAGCGCCAGGGTGGAGAGCTCGGCGGGCTTTTCCGCGCCTTTCTTCAGCTTGGAGATGGCGGCGAGGATCGCGTCCTCACCGGCATCTTCCGCGAGGCCCAGGGCCTTCGCGATTGCGGCCATGTTCATGTCGTCTGTCTCCTCGGAAAGGGATGCGATGGCCCCGCCCAGGGCGGGGGTATTGGTCAGGGAGGCGTGGAAGATCCGCGCCACCTTGCCGGTGGCCTTGTTGAAGGACATCACCGGCGAAATGCCGTGGTAGGCGCGGTCCGCCATCAGCTCGGCGCCCTTGCTGTTCCAGGTCACACGGCCCCAGATCCCGTCGGGACGACCCTGAAGCTCTTCGATCCAGCCCACGGCTGGCGCATCGCCGCCCTTCGGGGCGGAGCGCGTGGTGGCGTGGTTCACATCGATGAAGATCCGCTCACCGGAGGCGGTGCTTGCGGCGATCAGCTCCTCGGCGCTGTCGTAGAACCAAGGGCCCCGCCCATCGATGGAGCGGAACTTCTTGCCTGGCGCGGGCAGGAGCTGGATCCAATCGGGCGGGGCCTCGCCTTCCAGCGACAGGGCCACCGCCTCGAAGGACGAGATATCGGGACGCGTGTTCATGAGGGCAAAATGCCCGCCAACACGGCCCCGCTACATTGGGAAGGTTGCGCGGACGATCAGTCTTCGATCAGGCCTTGAAGATAGTCTTCAATGGTCTCCAGAATGGCGTTTTCGTCCTCGGGACCGATGCCCACGAAGGGCCGGGCCGGAATGTCGCCCCAGGGGATCGTCATGAAGAAGTCGCGACCGTTCTTGTCCTTGCCGATCCGCGCGCCGAACTGTCCCTGCTCTGCCCCGAACTGCATCACGGCCGCGTAGATCATGTTCGATCCCCAGTCGACATGCCCCGGCGCAACCTCATAGGCAATCGTAGTCGACAGCGCGCGTGTCACCCCGACCAGCGGGCCACCTTTCGGCGTGTCGCCCCGCGCGGCATAGGCGTCCAGCGTTGTCTGGCTGCGCGGTGCCCAGGCCGTACCGTCGGGCGCTGTGCCAGTCTTGAAATTGCCCTTGGTCCGCTCGACCATCAATTCGCCGATGTCCTGAAGGAGCGGCGTCAGGTCGGAAAGCGCCTGTTCTGCCTCGGCCAGGGCGGGGCGCAGCGTGTCCGTGGTGACGTCGACGGTGATCATGCCGGCTCAGAGATCCAGTTCGACCGTTGGTGCGGCGGGATCGAAATCTGCGGACTGCCGCGCCATGAACAGCGCCTCCGACCAGGTGGCGCGTGCCATGTCCTGGTCTTCCTCCGGCAACTGCTCGATCAGCTCCGACAAGCGATCCTCCGCATCCGCCGGCAGTGGCTCCGCGTTGATCAGGTCCATGATCTGCTGCGTGACGTCAGACATTCCGGCGGTCCCTTGCCTTGAACAGAGTGAGCAGCTCGGGCTTGATCCGGGCGTGATACTCCGGCCCCAACATATACAGCACGAAGCTCTCAGCGACAAACTCCTTGAAGTTTGTCGACCCGTAGATCGAAACCGCGAAGTTCCACCCGTCGCGATCCCAGCCTTCAATCGCTGCGTTCACCGCCTCCCAATGGGAAAAGTGGAACTGGTGGCCGGTCTCGTGAATGGCCACGGAGCGTGGATAGTCGTCGCCCCCGATCACCACCGTGTGCTGCCATGTTGCGCGTTCGGCCGCGCGGCGTGCTGGACCATCCGGCAGCTTTGCAATCGCCTTCGCATGTTCCGTTGCCCAGGTCTCCAATCGCTTGGCTTGTGCCTCGGGCGCATACCAGGGCTCCCTGGACAGCCCGACCCTGTTCCAGCCCATGACCTTGTATCCGGGTGCGTACCAGGCACTGGCGTTCGGCGAAGGCTTGAGCCTGCCTCCGGTTGCCGTGGCTATGACCTTCGCGGAGCCCACGGCCTGCAACGGCACCATATCGAAGCGGTTTTTCAACTCCCAGAGCGTTTGCACCACCTCGTTGACCGCATCGAGCTTCACCTTCCCGGGCCAAGCGACCTGTTTCTCGGCCAGCCCGCTTTCCACCACCAGCACCGCCGCATCCTTCAGGGACGTCGCCGGTCGCAGAGGCGGCACGGACGGCGACGGCGGGTCGGCGGCATCTTCGGTCAGCGCCGTGGACAACCCTTCGGGCAAGGCACCGGCCTTGCGCCGGATCTGCTTCCGCACCTCCTCGACCACGCTGCCGCCCGGCGCATATCCCCAGCCCCGGTCGATCCCGTCCGGCTCGCCGGTCTTCGGGCTGAGATCCCGCCAGTTCTCGGGCAGCGTGACGTTCGGGTTGCCGCCTACGCGCCGCGCGCCCCGGATAGAGCGCGCGCCGATGACGTAGCAGCTGCAGCCCCAGCCGTTCGGGGGATAGTGCGTGGCCCAGAACGGGTGGTCCGCCGGCAGGATCAGCCCGTCCCAGGCCAAGTGCTGCTCGCGCGGCTCGATTGAGCCACCGTGGCGATAGACCCAGTATTTGAACCCGCCCTCGACCAGCTGGGCGTGCCGCCCGGCGGCGTAACTGGTGCGCATGTTCGTCTGGTAGATGATCCGGGTGCGCCAGGCCTCGCCCTTCTTCGTGCCCTCGCCGGTCCAGCCGTGCCAGCCGCGCTGCTCCACGATCTTGCGGAAGTCGCGCCGGAACTCTTCCAGGGACGTGCCCTCCGCGATGGCCTTCTCGACAGCCTTGGCCAAATCAGCCAGCAGATCCGCCTTGGCAGCGCCCGCCACCATGAAGGCGCGGTCGTGCTGCGCCTTCCACAGATCGTCCCATTTGGCCGTGGGCACCTGGTTGGCCAGCCGCAGCCGGAAGGCCGTGACCTGCTCCTTGAACGGCTTCCGAAAGGTTGTGGCGAGATCAGCCATCGCCATCCCCGGCCATCAGACGCCCTGCAAGGTCACCCGCGATGAACGCCTGCGCCAGCACCTTTGCCAGCGCGTCCTGCGAGATCGCGGGATAGGCGCCCAGCAGCATCTCGCGCAGCTCGTCCAGGCTCTCGGCCGAGCCCATCATCGCCTCGATCTGCACCAGCATCGCCTCGATCTCGGGCGCGGTCTCCTCGGCCAGCTGGTCGACCGCGATGTCGAGAGGCGCTGTGTCGCCCTCTGAGGAGCCTCTTGCCTCGTCACGGCCCACCGCCGCCGAAAGAGCGGCAAGGGTATTCAATGGGTATTTAACGGCGCTCTCAGGAGGGTTTCCGTCCCCTGCCGCCGGTTGACCTGGCGCCTGCGGCGCATTCTGCCCTCCTGGACGCAGGATTTTGGCCCCTTCGGAGGGCCGGCGCAGGCCGAGCTTGGCATAGACATCGTCCTCTGCCACGGCCAGCCCGCGGTCCACCGCCGCGCCCACGGTCTGCATCCACTTGACCAGGTCCTCGGCCTCGGGCCGGGCAATGACGATCCGGGGGTAACGACCGTGCTCGGGATAGTTCACATCCACCCAAGGCCGCACCAGGTCCCGGTTGAGCGCGCCCGAGAGCGCCTTGGCGTCCGCCCGCTCGATGTCCTCCTGCACCATCCGGTGCTCCTTGCCGGACCCCAGCCCTCCGACCTCGGCGTCTGTGGTCGCGGTCTGGCCCAGCACCGCCTTGGAAACCTGCTTGTCCAGCCAGTCGGCCCGGCTCTCGTAAAGATCCACCGAGGCGCCGACATTCTTCGTCTCGACGAACTCGATCTCCATGCCCTCGGGCATGATCGCGGCGCAGTCCCCGGCGATGTTTGCGACCGCCCGGAACAGAGTGTTCCGGTCATCCTCGGAGGCGCCCACCGGATACCTGCCCACGCGCAGCGGCTGGCCATAGGTCTGGGTGAAGATCGCCCAGTCCCGCAGCGTGTACATCTTGAAGAGATAGGCCCAGGTCACGGCCCGGCAGATCCCCGAGCGCGGCGTGATCCCGCTCTTGGCCCGGATCCGGGGGTGGATGAACTTGTACGCCGGCAGCGGTTCGTCCTGGCCGTTTTCGCCGATCAGCATGGGCGTCTTGAGATCGCGGCGGTCGAAGCGGAACCATCGTGGGTCCCGCGCCTCTAGCCGCACCGGCCAGATCTGACCCGTGCTTTGCTCCCAGATGATCTCCGTGAACGAATACCCCTTGCCGATACTGTCGAGGATGTCGAAGAGTTCCTCCTCCAGCTCGTCTCGCAGGAGCCAGGTGCGCAGTTCCTCGGCGATCCGCTTGTCGGTCGCCTCCGAGCTGGCATCTTCGACCGTGATGTCGAGCTGGGTGACGGACCGCTTCCGCGTGCCCAGGACGCCGACATAGTGGAGGTCGCGCTCTTCCATCGCCTCGGCCAGCTCCAACTGGCGTTCCGGGTGACCCTCGTCCGCTTCGCGCAGGATATTCGCCAGGCGGCGCGGATCGAGCCCGTCGCCGGGATAGCCGGTGAGCGGCGAGCGTACGCCCGTCAGGGACGGCCCGGCCACCTCGCGGGTCAGCTCGCGCCGACGAACCGGGCGGCCCCATTGATCGACCAGTTGGGTCATTGGTCACTCCTTTGCGGGTGGGTCGGCCGAGAGCAGGAAATTCGAGATCAAGAGCTCGCCCCGGCCGGTCTGGGCTACGCCCTTGGCGACGGAATAGGTTGTCCGGACTGACGTCAGCTCGGCCCAGTCGAAGATCTCGCGCACCTCGGGCACGTCGTTGATCGACAGGAGAAACCGCCCCTTTGCGTTGCGGAGCTGATTGGCCAGGTCGCCAAAGCGTTCGCGTGTGAAGGCGTGTTTGCCATAGTCGCCTTCGCTGCCCCAGTAGGGCGGATCGAGGTAGAAGAGCGTCCCTTCGCGGTCGATCCGCCTGATGAACTCGGTGAAGTCCAGGCAGGTCACCGTGACCCCGGTGAGGCGCTCGTGCAGGGCTTCGAGGTCCGGCTCCAGCGTGGTCAGGTTGAACCGGGCGGGACGGTCGGTTGAAAGGCCGAAATTCCGCCCGCTGACCTTGCCGCCGAAAGCGCAGCGCTGCAGGAAGAGGAACCGCGCAGCGCGCTGCATGTCGGTCAGGGTGTCCGGATCGACGGCGATCAGCCGTTCAAACCCTGCCTGGGTCGTGATCTGGAACCGCAGAAGGTCCAGGAAGGCGACGTAGTGTTCCTGGAGGACGCGGAAGAGCGTGTAGACCTCGCAGCTGAAGTCGTTGATGAACTCCGCCCGCACAGCCCGCCGACGGCGTAGGAAGATCCCGCCCATGCCGACGAATGGCTCGGCATAGGTGGTGTGCGGGGTGGCGTCGATGATCGCGCAGATCCGTTTCGCCAGGTTGCGCTTGCCCCCCAGGTAGGGGGCGATGGGTCGCGCCTGGCGCAGTTTTGGATCGCTCATGTCGGTTAACCTCATCTTTGCCGCTTGTCGTGCAGGGTCTGCATCGGGCGGCCGGATGAGTAAGGCGGTCGGCGGGGTGGCATAGCCGGCTCCCCGTGTCGGGAGCACTGGTACTGCTCCCGGCCCCTTCGGGCCTGATGTCAGCGCGGGCATCAAAACACGCCACCGCGCAGGCGCGCGCCCAGCGGCTGGCGCCACCAGGGCCGTTCGGTGTCCCTGTCGTCGGGACCGTCCTGGCGTTCTGTCACCGGCTGGTAGGCGATCTCAGTGCCGGTCTGTCGGCTGGCGTACCAGGCGAGCGCCCCGGCCACGGCGCTGTCGCCGTGACGATCCAGCCCGTCCGATCCCTTGAAGCGGAAGTCGCGCGGCACGCGGATGATCCCATCCACGAACTGCAGCGCCTGGTGATCCGCCAGCACGTCGGCATGCCTGGGCAGCTCGATGGTGCGGTCGGTGAAGGCCTCGATGTACGAGGGCATCTCGGAGGCGTACCATTCGCGGCTGAAGCTGACCTCCTCGATCCGGCTGCCGTAGCGCATGGCCGCCTCCTCGGCGAGGTAGGCACCGTTGCCGGTCGCGTCGACGGCCCCCTTCATGAAGCGGGGCAGCCGGTCGGCGATGTAGAAGAAGACCTGCTTTTGCTGGCCGAAGGGGATGTTGCGCATCTCGACGATCAGCTTGCAGCGCTGGCGCAGGTCCTCGCCCTCTTCCATGATCACGATGTCGGTGGCGTCGCCGGACCGGGCAAAGTCCTCGCCCAGGTTGTGGCGGCGCTTGGGGTCCAGGCTGTCGAGAACCGGTTTCAGGTGTTCCTCGCACCAGGCCAGCGTCTCGGCCTTGCGCTGTTCCTCCGGTGCGTTCTTGAAGGCGTCCGGCTGGTGCCAGCGTTCGAAGGGCGCGCCTTCGACAAGGCAGGCCTCGATCTGCACGCGGGTCAGCGCGGCGCCGGCCATCTCGCTGGGAACGGCGTCCAGCTCCTGCTTCATGGCCGCGTCGCGCGCGCCGTAGGAGCCTCGGATCTGCGCCTCCCAGGCGTCCTGCGCCTCTTGGCTCCACGCGTCGCCCTTCATCAGGCAGACCCGCTTGAAGAGGCCGTTCAACACCGCGTCCGCGAAGGTGTAGGTGTGAACCTTGAAGCCGTTCTTGCCCGCCCGCGCCTCGCGGATCAGCTCGTTGAACGGGTTCAGGTGGCCGTTGTGGGTCGAAATCACCCGCACCTTTCCGCCCCAGATCAGCAGGGCGTTCACGGCGTCGATGACCTCGCGCACGTCCCGGTGGAACGCCGCCTCATCGATCACCACGGTGCCCTGAAGGCCGCGAATGTTCGCCGGGTTCGACGACAGCGCCTCGACCCGGAAACCGGAGGCGAAGCGCACGCGGTAGGCGGCGATCTGCTTGGTCGTGCCGTCGGGCTGCTGATCCTCGAAGAGGAACTCCTCGACCTGCCCCAGCTCGCCGGCCACCACCTTGGCGAAGTGGGCAACATAGCCGATAGCCTCGCGGCCCTTGTCCTTGGTGTCACCGATGTAGAAGCAGTTCTGTCCGCCAGCGGAACGGGACGCGGCGGCGATCAGGGTGCAACCCAGCATCTCGGCAAAGGTAATGCCCGTCCGGCGCCCTTTCTCGCAGACCTTGAGGTCGGAGGTATCCTCCAGCCAGGTCTTCTGGTGCTCCATGAGGATGCCCTCGGCGAGCGGGTCGAGATCCGCAGGGATGTCGCCGCCGCGCGGCAGATCGGCGGGAAGCTCCTCGGGATTGCGGGAGAGGACAGGCTGGGTCATGCGGCGCGAGCCTCCCGCTGAAGACGCTCGATGCAAAGGCGCGCGCGGGTGAAATCGGGATAGCCCTTGACGTGCCAATCGACATCATGCCGCTCCAACCGCAACAACCGCCGGTGCAGCCCGCCCCAAAACCTGCCATCCAGCCGCTTCCCGGCCAGCAGGACCCGGATCGCCCGCGCGGCGTCGCGACATGCGCGTTCGGCGTCTCGGTCACGCCCCGCCCAGAAGCGCGCGTGGGCGTCCATGTCGTTGGCGATTTCGGCTGGAGAGGCCATCACTGGCGAGGCCTGATTGGACTGGGCATCCAGGTAATCAGAACTCCTTCGAAGACACCTTCTCCATGCGCGTCTTTCCAGAACGTGCGAAAGTCACGTTCATCTTCGAAGCCGTCGGAATGGGCGAATGCATCATCCACGACTTGCCAGCGCCATTTCAAAGGGAGCGACTGGTCAGGTACGGCGTACCTGCAAGGTACATCATCAAGAGGAACCCAGATCATTATGGGTGTCACGCCGGTGCAAATCGGATCGTTCACCAGCTTGCGGCAATGTTTGGTCCGCATTCCGAAGTATAGCTGCAGCCACTCGCCCGGGCGCGCATGCCGCTTTCTCTTGGCGCGGATGGTTTGGCGCTTTCGCCATTCGGCCACGTCATCGCAGAACCGCTTTTGAAACGAGTATGCAACCATCACGCCACCTCCCAGTAGCCATCCCGCAGCCAGCCATGCCAGCCGGCGCAGATCTCGTTGCGGTGGACGTTGACCGACGGGTGCAGCGTCGGCTCGGAGCGGGACCCGTTCCAGTTCCAGGTCGCGCCGTGGGCATGCGGCTTGTGCCGGTGGCCGACCGTGATCCGGCTGATCTGGCCGCACCCGCAAGGGCAGACGAACCAGAGCGCGGCTTCCTCGCCCTCCTCGCAGGGCGCGATCCAGATTGAGCCGCAATCAGCTCTGCGGCGATGCTCTTGCCGGTCGGTGAGGACAATGGCGCGCAGCGGTTCGGTCATGTCGCCTCCTTGAGTGTGACCAGGTACGGCTCCCCCTGCCACCAGATCACCTTGGCGACATCGCCCAGGTGGGTGACAAAGACCTCGCGACGGCCAAGACACCAGGCCAGCGCGGCGCGCCACTTCGGCCCCCTGCGCCAGTGGTGGTCGCCAACCAGCAGGATCGCGTCGACCTGTGCGCGCGTCCGGCTCATGACCGCAGCCCCAGCACGCCCTTGCGCAGGCGGTCGAGCATCTCGGCGGACAGCCCGGCCTCGGTCGCCGTAGCCTCCAGCGCCTCGTCCATCTCGGCCTGCGCCGCCTCGCGCGCCTCGCGGGCAACGCGTGCGCGTTCGTCCGCCAAGAGCTTCTCGCGCATGCCGGAGCTGCTCATCAGGTCCTTGAGCATCCGGCCCAGGCTCATCAGGTCTTTCGGGTCGAGATGCTCGTCCTTCTCTCGCACCGACTGGATCATGTGGACCGCGCTCGTGGCGATCATCTGCATCAACACCTTGTGCAGCTCGCCCTCGGCCTCGATATCCATGTCCGAGAGCAGCGTCTCGGCGATGGCGAAAGCCTCACGCTGATCCTTCAGCGCCTTCGAGAAATCGCCGACGGCCGTCTTGCCCACCGACAGTTCAAGACCCGCCTCCTGCAGACGGAAATTCAGCCCCTCGGTGACATCGACAATGTCGGCAAAGCCCCGGTCGCGCAGCTCCTCGGCCAGCCAGCGGCGTAGCTCTTCGGGGATCAGGTCCAACTTTTTGGGAGGGGGCATATCAGGCCCCCGGGCGGCGGGGCTGGATCCCGGGATGTCGAGCGACCCCTTGCGCAACCTCGACCCCCCGGACCGTGGCCGTGGCGACGATAAAGCCGTTCAGGTCCTCTTTCGTGACCAGGTCCTGCTCGGCCAGCCAATGCACCTCCGTCACCACCTGGTCGCGGGTGTAGGCAATGCCGTAGCGGATCAGCAGATCCGTCATCATCGACACATTGGAGGTGTAGCGCGGCGCGTCTTCCAGCATCCGCAGGATCGCGAGGCGGGCGTGCTCGCGCAGCTCTTCGGCGTAGCTCATGGTCAGCTCCCGGCTTTCAGAAGGTAGTTTTCGATCCGTTCGACCGCGACGTAGAGACGCTGCGTCTCCTCCCGGCGCGACGATACGGTCGCCTCGATCCGCGAGAGCATCGTGCTGAACTCGCCAAAGCGCAGCTCAAGCCCGTGCAGATCCTCCTTGGCCGGCAGGCTGGCGACTGTCAGCTCAAGTGTGCTGAGCCGCTTGTCCTGTGCGTCCATGCGGCCCGATCCCGTCTTCAGCCGATCGTCGAGCGCCGACTGGCGCGTGCGCATCACCGCCACCGCCATCGCGACCAGGGAGATGAAAAGAGCGGCCCCATCCAGAAGGATTTTGATCAGGTCGTAACTCACAGCGCATCCCCTTCGGGCGGGAGCGCCTCGGAGAGCGTCTCATAGGTGTCCCCGCTGGCCACCAGGCAGGAGATCCCGTTGGCCATCGTCACGGTGATTGTCCATGTGCCCGTCGCATCCGACGCAAACACCTCCATGATCGCGCCGTTCGCACCCAGGCCAATGGCCTGGCGGGTTTCGCCATATTTCTCAGCCAGCCCCTCGATCAGGGCTGCACGGGGCACGCAGTGGCGCAGGGTCTGCGCCTCGGCAGGCACAGACAGGGAGGCGAAGACGAGGAGCGCAAGGATTGCCCCAAGGCAACAGGCGATCATTCCAAGGGTCGCGGATTTCATGGTCAGTCCTTTCTGGATCACTTCGACGCCCGCCAGGCATCGAGGGCGGGATTGTCGGAAAGCACGGGGGTGGAGGCTTGGGGCGCCTCGTCATCTTCCAGCGCATCCAAGCTTGCACGGCTCTTCAGGACGGCTTGCGTCTGGGTCAGAAGCCCCGCCACGTCGCGCTGGAAATCGAGGCCCTTCACCTGCTGGCGCCCACCGAAGAAGAAGGTGACGATCACCAGGATCACGGCCCAGACGCTCTGCGGGATCACCGCCCAGGCGGCAAAGACCTGCGCCATGAAGACCGGGTCATAGGGGGTCCAGACCAACACCCAGAGCGCCCAGAGCGCCAGCAGCGGCCGGGGCAGACGGTTGAGCCCGTCGATCAGGCTGTCCCACCAGGTGCGCTGCGTCCGCGCGACAAACTCGGCCGCGAATTGGTCCAGCGCCGCGCTGTCGAGATCATGGCCCCTCTTCGACGCCGCCTCTGCGTTGACCCGGAACACCTCGGCCAGTTCGCGCACCGCGTTGCGGTCACCGCCAAAGAGCGTGGCGAAGATCTGGCCGATCAGCCCCATGCCGCCACCCGCGCCTGAAATTGCGCATCGGTCATGTGGTACTCGGGCGAAATGAACTCCTCGGCGCGCTTGATCCAGCCACCCTTGCCGCCCGCGCGAGTGCGGGCGTATTTGCGCGAGGCCGGGCGCCGGTCGGCGATGCGGAAGTAGAAGTTGCGCCGCTCGATCCCGTAGGCATCGACCAGGCGATCACCGGCCCGCTCCCAAGCACGGTTCGCGGCAGCGATGGTCTGCGGGCCGATCACGCCATCGACGGCGATCTCGGGCGGCGCCATCTCGCACAGCAGCCGCTGGAGGAGCTTCACCGCGTTGGCGCCCGCATTGACGTACATGTCGAAGACGGTGGCCTGCAGCGCCTCGGGCAGCTCGTCGATGCGCGGCCCGAAGAAATAGCGCTCCTCGAAAATCAGGATGGCATGGTCCTGCGACAGGGCACGCACGTCCATCACATCGATGTCGCCGTCACCGTCCAGGTCGCCCCAGGGGATGTTGCGCAGCGTGTGGATGGTGACGCCGTACTTGGTCGCGCCGCCGGGATCGTCAGGATCGTTCACGAACGCGCCCTCGCGGGCGACGATCTCCTCGGCCATCCGGCGCACGTCATGTTTCGTGGACATCTGATACCCCCGTTGAACGGGGTCAGAATGCCGGGTTGAAACGGGTGCCTACATTGGGAAGGTTGTCAGAACAGAGACAGCTGATCGGGATCGGCAGAGGGCTTGTCGCCACCGGCCTCGCGCAGGGTCCGCTTGACGTTGGTGCTGCTGGTTTTGAGGGCGCGGCAGATCTGCCCGACCGACAGGCCCTCCGCGTGCAGCGCGCGGATCAGCCAGTTCTTGGGCATCGGGATCTCGGTCAGGTTCGACCGCATGCGCGCGCCGAGCGCCCGCATCTTGTCGGCGCCGATCAACTGCTCGGCCGCACTGCGGCCACGGGGATCGTCCGGGAACCAGAGAGGCGAGCCGCCGAACATGACCAGGAAGCTGACCGCCATGCGCGGCCCCAGGACCTCGATATAGGGGTCCAGGTGCGCCGGGTGGCGTGGATATGCCACCGGCTCGGTCATTCGATGTCGCGTTTCCGGGGCGGGCCACTGTGGCCGCGGTCGGGGCGGTTCTGCTCGAAACAAGTGGTGACATTGCCGCTCTGGCTCAGGCGGAACGAGATGCCCTCGATGTTCACCGCGCACATGCCCTCGAAACCTTCGCAGGCGGCGTCGATCCGTGCGCCCAGCTCACGCCGGACGGCCTCGATGTCGATGCCCTGCGCCCGCTCCAGGTAGCGCAGGACGGCATGATCGGTGACCCTGTGGCGCGGCTTTTTCATTTGCCGATCCTCGACCAGTCGAAATCAATCTCCGCCCGCTTGCCCCATTGGATCAACGCCTGCAGCACCGCGTCGATCTTGTCGTGATCGCGCAGCCCGTCGACGTCGGCGGGGACAAAGCCCCAGGCCTCGCCGAAGCGTTTCTGGATGAACTTGTTCAGCCCCTGCCGTGTCGGGTCCTTCAACTCGCCCGCATGGCCCAACTTGGCCCAGAGGACGTGGACCAGGCGCAGGTCCGCGCGGGGCGCCTTGGCGCGCTTGCCGGAAGAGGGCCGGAACCCGCGCGCCTTCAACTCGTCCAGGACACGCTGCCGCTCATCGTCGGACATATCCGAGAGGCTGGTCTTGCCCACCAGGCGCAACTGCAGATCGTGCCGGGTGTCTGCGTCGATCCCGAGCTGGCGGCAACCGACGTGGATGGAGCGGATCATATTGGCGGTCATGATGCGGCCCTCCGATCAGAGGGCCGCATGAGGTCAGGTAGCAGGGGCCCGAAAATGCTGGAGCGAATGCGCCGCAGGCTCCAGCCGTTCGTGGATGAGACGCAGGATGGCTTCGATCCCGCGCCGGTCCACGTCGCGGTCCTGTTCCGTGAGCAGGTCGATGACGCCCCAAAGCGCCAGTTCGGCGTCGATGACGGCATCACGGGGATCGGCGCCCATAAGGCGCTCGTCATAACCGGTCTGGGGATCAAGCATCGGACACTCCTGCGGCATGCTGCGCCAGATGCGTCGCCATAGCCGGGCTTTCGCGCGAGAACGCGACTTCCAGCAGCGGCGCCACATAGTGCCCAATGTGCCAGCGGGCAAGGGCGTTCGCAAGCGCGCGCCATCCGTCCTTGGACATGGGCTTGCGAAACTCGCCGCCGGCGTTGAGCATCACCGCCACCAGCATGTAGACCGGGATTGTCGGACCATATTTCTCCACCAAATCGTCGGTGGTGTAGGTCTCCCAGTCCTCCGGGGCGTGATAGCCGTAGCTGTCCAGGAAGGCGCGCAGGTCGATCTCGCTGCGCAATGTGCTGCCCTGCGGCACCAGCGACAGCAACCAGGTCTCGATTTCCTTTTCCATCGCTCAGCCCTCCCCGAACAGCGAGGTCTGGCGCGGATCGTCCTTCGGCTCCGGTTCCTTGGCGACACGCGGTGCGGGCAGGTCCGCCGGGGTCCAGTCGATCAGCCCCAGCCGAAAGGCCGCGCGGATGCTGTCCGCGATGCGCCATGCCGGGATCGACGGCTTGGCCGCCGCGCGGATCTGCTGGAAGGTCAGGCCCGACCGGCAGCCCATCAGCACCGCCGGGTGCCAGGACCGCATCGACGTCCACTCGGCCTCGAAGGTCGATATGGTCATCTGGACCGCCGCGACTTCTCCGAACAACCGCTCGCGGTAGTGCGTTGCCAGTACCTCGCGGATTTCTATCCGGGTCCGGCGCAAGGCGTCGCGCGCCTCGGGCTTGACCCGGCTGGGCGTGATATTGCCCAGCCACATCAGGAAGTCCTCGTAGGCCAGATGCAGCATTTCGCGCTGCTTCCCGTCGGCCCCAACCGTCACCTTCATGGTGACGGTTGCCTCCGTTTCCGGGGCCGTCAATTTCCGGTGCTGCGGCTGGTAGGCCAGCCCCAGCCGGTCGCAGACCGGGCGCACCGGGATGAAGGCCTGACGGTCGCGCCAGAGCCATTCGATCCGGGCACCGCCCGCGTTCAGATAGTCGATGATGTCCCCGCGAAAGGGGATGGGGGTGACGGTGTCCGTCATGGGTCGGTTCTCCTTCGGTTACACGGGGGCGGATGCCACCGGGTGTTAGCAAGTCCGCCGAAGGACAGACCCCATGCGCCTTTGGGCCGAAGCCTTGGACATGCGCGCATGGCACCCGGAGAGTGTTCGCATCTTGGGATGCGCCGTCTCGGGGCGTAACCGCCTTCGGTGGACCGTTCGGGGCGCTTGCTACGGCACCGTCGAACGGCGTCACCATGCAGCGGCTCGCCGAGAAAATCAAGTGATTGGTCGAAAGGGGGTAGCGACTCACACTCGGATTGCCGGACCCTGCCAGCATTTGGAGGTGTCCCATGTCGCGTTTTGGAAGTGATTTGCTGCTGACGTTCCTGTCGAAGGCGTGGCCAAATTTCAGGAACTCGCCAATCGAATACGTCACATACAAGGATTTGGCCGAGATGTTCTTCAACACCGCGTCGATGATACGGCAAGTGGCTGTGGATGGCGGAAACAGTTGGACGCCCAGTGCCCCGGCTTTGCTGGACGATTGGTTGGCCTCGGTCGCAAGGTCCGGCGTGTTCGAAGGCGACCTGAAGGTTCCGTCAGACGCAGGTGAGGAACTCTGGAGGCGCTGGCAATACGCCATTGTCGCTTGTGAGTTGGAGGCAACAGAGCGCGAAGCACTTGACGTACCTTTTCCCGCCGATGCGCCCGAGGCGATCCGATCCGGCGCAGCCGTGCTGTATATCATCGGCGGACCCGCGAGGGAGTATCCGGCTGAGATGTTCACGCGCTGACCTCCCTCACGCCCGTGCCAGATCGATGGTGATGGCCTCCCAGGGGGCCTCGCCGTGGTCGCGCTGGTAGCAGCGGACGTAGGTCTTGGACCCGACGACGCGCATGGCGTCCTTGATCGCCTCCATCGCCTTCTTCCAACGCGGGTCCGCGATCTCCAGGCGCAGCAGCATGAAGATCTCGGCGCGGTTGATCTGACCCGCCTTGTCGGTGTTGAAGGCGCGGGTCACGACGGCGCGCAGTTCGTCGCCCGCATCCGCTGCCCATTCATTCAGGCACTCGTCGATCAAGTCTTTCGCGATCTGCAGCTCGGGGCCGAAGTCGATCTGGTCGGCCACCTGGACCTGCACCTTCATGCATCCGTCAAAGCTCATGAAGGTCTTGTTGCCTTTCGCGCCGCCGCGCGTCTCGCCGTATTCCTGAGCCAGAAGGCCCTCGAACTCGCTCAGATCCTCGAAGGTGTGGGTCTTGAAGCGGGCAACCTGGCAGCTCAGCTCCTGGGCATAGCCGATGATCTTGCGGACCACCTCGTCCTGCAGCTGGTCCTGGGCTTTGACGGTCGAGAGCGGCTGCAAGCGGCCCTTGGCGTCCTTCATGTGCGGGGTGCCGTTGATGTAGATGACGGCGGGGTTGGTGTGGTGGGTCATTGGCCGGTTTCCTCTCTCAGCTTGCATTGATGCGCGCGACATGCGCCCGCTGGCAGATCGGGCCTGCGCCCAGGCATTCGATCAGCGCGGCCATCGCGATGGTCTCCGCCATCGTCACCATCGAGGCGCCACGCATTCCACTGCGGTCGATCTTGGCGATGGCCGAGCCAGCCTTGGCCAGCATCTCGGCCTCGGTCATGGGGGGGTTAGGCATTCCGGGTCTCCTTGTTCATGGGGCAGCGATTGCAGGCGCGGAACATCTGGACCGCGCGGGTGTTGCGCGACGAGAAGGCGGTCGAGCGCCCGCGCCAGTCGCGACAGACCTTCTTGTCGATCTCGCCCAGGACCGGGCAGACCAGCGTCTCGCCCATAAGGGCGCCGCGCACCCGCTCCTCGACCGCCGCCATGTCGCCGGAGTAGGTCCGGGACAGGACGGTCGAGACCAGGGAGGCACTACGCCCGATCCGGAGCGCCGCCTTGTTCTGGCTGGTGCGGTCGCACTCCTCGGCCAGTTCGCGGATCCATGCGGGCATCTCCACGCCCCAGCCGATGCGGGCTTTCTCCAGCGCGCTCATGACGCCCCCCCGTTCAACGGCAGGAATTCGCCCTCGTTCGGATCCACCAAGCCCTTGACTCGACGCACCACGGGTGCTTGCGGACCTGTGTTCCGGATCAACTGGTAGCGGGGCTGACGCCGTCCCGGGATCGCCGTCTCCCGCACCTTCAGGTAGCCAGCCGCCAGCAGCGATCGGCAGTAGGAACGGGCTAACTCGACGGTGACATCAACGCCCCCGGCATTGGCGTGCGCCGCCAAGTCGGTCGGGGTGAAGTTCGGCATCCGGCGCATGGCCCGCCACATGTTCCCCTCGGGGGTCGGGTCGGCCTTGACCGACGGCACAACGGGGATTGCCCGGGCTGCGTTGACGTAGATCTTGCGATGGCCGTCCTTGCGGGACACCCGGATCCAGCCCAGGCGCGCCCAGCGGCGCATGAACTTCTGCGCGGTCTCGGCGCACATGTTCATCGCCTCAAGATCGGTCCAATGGAACTCGGCCAGCCCTTCGACTTTACGCCAGGCATCGCGCTCCATCGGGCTGCGGAAGTCCTGGCTCATGCCGCCCCCCGCTTGCGCTGGTTGCCCAACTGGGCGCTGATCGCGCCGCCGATCCCGTGGAGCTTCACCAGCGGCAGGAAGTCTGTGTCGACCTGGCGCTGCCCCCGCCGTCGCGCGGCTTCACGGATCCTCTCGAAGTTGACGCTCAGCTTGCGCGCGCTGCCATCGGTCAGGCGCAGCAACTCGTCCAGGGCGTCGGGCGAGACCTCGACCCCGGCGCAGTAGATGCGTGCCAGGTGGCCTGCATCGGTGGCGTTGCAGGGCAGTGTCTCGGTGCTGACCAGGACACGGTCGTAGATGTTCGGCCACTTGGTCAGGTTCGCTTCGAAGTCCGGCTCCCCCACGAAGATCAGCGGCGTGAAACAGCCCTCGTAGATGTCTCGGGCCACGTCCATCATGCCACTCTTCATGAGGTACTGTGCGTCGTCGATGATCAGCGGGCGGTCGGAGAGCGCCAAGGCGCGGCTGATCGCGTCGGCCTTGCGGGGCAGCGTGCCCTTCACGCCCTTGAGTTCCAGCTCCTCCAGCAGCACGTCGGCCATGTGCTGGCGGGTCCAGGTGCTTTTGGCCTGTACGATATGCGCGTTGTACTCGTTCGCGGCGAGCGTCGTTGCCGAGGTCTTCCCAGCGCCATGCCGCCCGAAGAAAACACCGATCCCAGGAAGGGTAACGCTGCGGTGCTGTAGTTGATCGACCATTTCCAACAGGGCCGCGACGTTACGGAGGGGGGCCAGATCGCCTTGCATGTTCTGCTCCTTTTTCATTCGTTGTTCTTGCCCAGCGCCCGGTGCATCCGCACACGGGAGCGGTATTCCGACGTGGTCTGGTACTGCGCGAGCCAGTCCGCCTGCTCTGCCGTCATGGGCTGGCCGTCGACCTGCATCTGCTCCAGCTCCAGCGCTCGTGCGAAATCCTCATCCGGATCGCGCTCGTCCGGTTTAGGTGAGGCGCGGCGCTGTTCCAGCTTCGTGACCCGGGCCGTCAGGCGCTCTTCCTCCTCGGGAACCTCGGCACGGCGCCGCCCGCCCTTGGGAGCAGCCGGATGGATCTTCGGCAGGCGGATCACGCCCGCATCCGGCAACCCATCGCCCGGCGCATCCTGTCGCGCTGCTGCCAGCCGCTTGGCCGCGGCCGCATCCGTCATCTTCTTTTCGATCCGGGCCTGTTCCCGCGTGATCCGCTTGAATGCTTTCTTGTCGCGCGCGTGCTCCTTGGCATCCGCCACCGAGAAGAAGTCGCCGGGCTTCAGGACCGGTGCGTCGCCCAGGAAGGTGCCGTCCATCTCGTAGACAGACAGGCCCGCTTGCAGATCGTCCGGATCGAACCGGACGGTGACGTCCTTGCCCGCGATCTGCCACATCCACTCGGCCCAGTAACGCGAGCCGTAGATCGAGACCTCGCCATTCTTGCGATCTGCCCGGACGCCCTCGGCACGCATCAGCCAGAGGCGCTGTTGTTCCTCGGTCGCCTTGGTAATCGGCGAGGCCGCGTAGCTCTCGTTGAACACCTCGTTGAAGGACCGTTGATTGGCCACTTCCGACCGCCGTCCCCGCCGTGCGTTGTGCGCCGCGATCTCGCGCTCCAGGACCGCGCGGAACTCTTCAAGGGTGACCGCCCGAGCGCCGTGGTTCTCCGGCTTCTCGACCGTGTTGCGCCCGGTGTAGGCCCCGACAAAGGCCGGGTTCTTGGCCACGCGGTCGCAAAGGTCGCGGAAGGCGCGCTCGATCGGCTTTGCCTGGCCCCAGCCCGGCTGCGCAAAATGCAACCCGATCCCCAGCAGCGGGAACAGGCCCAACACCTCGCCCTGCACCAGCTTGAACCGCTTCCGATGCTCGGTCTGGCCGGTCATCACCTTGTTGACGAATTCGTGCCCGTTATCCATCAGGCAGTGCTGCGGGATGCCATAGCGGCGCACCAGGTCGCCGAACGCCAGCTGCACCGTGTGCCCGTTCGCCGTCTCCGACAGACGGTAGGCCAGGAACTTGCCGCTGTAGATGTCCGAGATCGCGATCATCTGGATCCGCCCCGGCTTCTTGCGGTCCGGGAATTGGATGAAGACGTCGAACTTGTGATAGTCGGTCTGCACCGCCTCCATCGCATGCAGGTAGGTCTTGTCGCGGGTCTGGTGCGGGAAGTACCGGCTCAGCGCATGGGCGCCCTTCCGCAGGTAGACCTGCACATGCTCTGGCACGGTCTCGGCAATGGTGCGGCGCACCTTCCAGAGCGGCGCAACGGCGATCCCCTCTTTCCGCGCCACCTCCTCGGCCCAGTCATAAGCGGCGGTCAAAGGCGGCTGCGACTTGGTCAGGAAATACTCTTTGACGAGGTCGAGGAACTTTTCATCCGGCTGGGTCTGGGATCCGCGCGGCCTGCCGGAGGACGGCGCCAGGTAGGGCAGCCAATCCTCGGGCGCGATGCCCTCGATCAGGGCCAGCCAGTTCCAGATCGTCTTTTCCGATTTGCCGGTCTGCCGGACCACGGCGCGGACCGCCTCGGTGCGGGTCATGCCCGCGCGTTCCAGCGCATCGACCTCGCGCAGCGCCGCAAGGCGCGTCTCGGCGATGCCCTTTGCCTTCGCCTTCAACTTGTCGAACTCCGCCCAGGCCTGGTCGCGGGACCGCTTGGGCGCCTCCGCCCGGGCCTCCTGTCCAAGCCGCGTGAGCGCCACCTTGGCCCGCGTCGGGAACAGGCTGACGTGATATTCCAGGCCCCCGCCCTGACCCTTGCGGCGGCGCACCTTGCCGGGCTGGCTGGCCCAGCCTTGACGACGGGCGAGATCATTCACGCGCCGCTTGGTCGTGGGCATGTCGGGCAGCCGGGCCTCGGCAATCTCGGCGGCGGTCCACCAGGTCTGGGCGGGGGCGTCGGTCATGCGTCGTCGCCCCCGATCTCGTCGAGCAGCCCGCGCACGTCAGCGCCGTGCTCTTCCAGGAACCGACGGCGCGCCGCCTTGTTGGCCCGTGTCCAGGCATCGGACAGACGGGTATGGGCCGCGTCGGTGGCATCCTTGGGGGCCGGGCCTTCGCCGCGCGCAGCCTTCACCTGGCGGACAGCGTCGGCGGCGCTCTTGGCCTCGCCTTTGGACATCAGATCGACCACGTCGTAACGCGTCACCGGATCGGCGATCTTTCCCAATTGCATCAGGTCGACGACACCGACCGGCTTGGGCGCCTTGCGAAGGTCTACGACCTCTTTCGCGCCCAAGGCCTGACCCGCCCTAATGAAATTCCGAACGTGTCTTGGCGTCACCCCCATCTGCTCGGCAATCGCTTCGGCGAACGATACGACGGAAATCGTTTCCGCCGTATCCCAGCGCTTGGCCACCAGGCCCGCCCCGATCTGGGCCTTGGCCTCCGGGTGCATCCGCTCGTAAACCGCCTTGCGGCGCGCCAGGAAGACAGCCGTATCCAGAGCCGACAGCTCGGCCCCCGCCAGGTTGTCGTCGATCTCCATCAGCTGGGCGAAGTCGTCGGTGCAGCTCCAGCAGGTGACCTTGATCGTCTCGTAGCCCTCGACCCCTTCGTCGCGCAGCTCGCGCGCGGCGGTCAGCCGGTGCCCGCCCGCCAAAAGGACGATCTTGCCGCCCTTCTTCAGTTTGCGGACATGGATCGGGTCCTTGATCACGCCAAGTTCGCGAATAGACGTCTTGAGCGCCTCGACCCCGGCGGCGCTGACCGGCCGCAGGCGATTGCCCATGTCGATCTCGTCCACCGGCATTTCGGTGATCGTTGTGAGGATCTTACCCATCGCCGCGCGGCCCTTTCGTCATCTTGTAGTACCAGCGGGGCTCACCGTTCGGCCCGTCGTGGCGGCGGGTGCAGTCGATCCGGGCGCCGATGCACCGCAGCTCGGAAATGATCGCGCTGACGGCGGGCGCGCTGGCCCGTGTCATGATCTCCAGCGTGGAATGCTCGCGCTTGTCGCTCAGCACCTTGAGGACACGCTGCAACCGCGCCGACTTGATCGTGGCGTGCTTCATGCAAACAGCCCCTGGCGGCGGTCGAAGGGATCAGCCCCGCTGCGGCAGGGATTGCACATGCGGTTGTGCGGTCCTTCGCTGATGAAGGCCGCGCCGCAGCATAGGCAGGGGCGGAGACGCCGCCGCGCCTCGTGGTTCAACTGCGTGCAGCGCTCATCGGCGACGCTTCGCGAACTGACCTGTTGGCTGACTTTCTTGCGCGTCCGGCGGTCGAACACCGCCCAGCCGAAACCGGTCTTCTTGACTTCAAACGGATCAGACATGGCGCCGCTCCCTTGCATAGCTGGTGGCACTGGCGACCAGCGCCTCGATGGCGATCAGAGTGCCGCTGGCCTCCAGCGCATCCAGCCGATCAAGCGCCTCGCGCTCCAGCGCCAGGGCAAGGCCCATGTGACAGGCGGCAGTGGCCATCTGGCCCGCTGCCCGGGCCTCTTCGGATTTGCGCCGGTTGGCGCGCACCTTGGACATCAACAGGCGCAGGGTGATCAGGTCTGTCCGGGTTTCAGGGGGCATTGAACACTCCTTCAAACGGGCAGGAACAGCGGCGCGAAGAGCGCGGCGAAGAGCAGGATCACCAGGCAAAATCCGCCGATCCCGTGACCCAGCGAGTGGTCATCCATCCGCGAGGCGGCCTCGAAAATCTGGTCCCGCACCGCGCGCCGCCGGGAGGATGTGGCGGCACGCGGGGCGGGCTGCGGCACCGGGGCACCGCAGGATCCGGACAGGCCCATCTGCTCGAAAGCCTTGCCTGTGCCAGGCCCGTCCGGTGTTTCGAGGTCAAAGAAAGCGTCCCGCAGCGCCTCGGCATGGTCGCGCAGATGCGTGACCGAATAGGCAAGCTCGGGGTGATAGCGGGGGTCGATCACCGTCTCGATCAGCGTCGCGCCCAGGGCGATCCGCTCGCGGTCGGTGAGGCCCGCGCCGATCATGTGCGCGCGCAGGACGATGTCGGCACGGGTCAGCATCACACGCCCTCCCCGTTGGCGGGGCGGTTGTGCCAGGGGTAGGATGTGCCCGACTCACCCAAAGGACGCCCACATGCGCAGCACAGACCTGTCCGACCATCATCGCGCCGTGCTTGGCGTCGCAGATGAGCTTCTAGAATTGCTGCCCTTCGATGCTCGTCAGGAGATGTACGAGATTTGGAAGGACGACTGGGACGATCTGCTCGACAACTGCCTTCCCCCGCGTCCAGATGTGCACGCATTCTTGTCACTGCCCGATCATAAGCAGCGCGAGCGACTGGATCGTCTGGACGCAGTTGGATGTCGAATGCTGTGGTTTCAGGCACGCTTCGCGGCGCTTCGAGCAGCCAACGCGCTACGCCTTGCAGCGGACGCCCAGATGCACATTCCAGGGAACTCGGCACGAGAGACGCTCCGGTATATGTCCGAAGCCGTGTCACAAGAGCCTTCCGTGCCCTCCTTGGAAGACGTCTTGCTGCAAACGCCAGGTTGGTGATCACCCGTTCCACCACGATGAAGGGGATCGCGATCCGGGGGTAATCACCCAGCGGATCCTGGTAGGGGAAAACCCGGTCCAGTAGCATCACAGCACTCCTGTCAGCTTGAGAACGGCCAGCCAGAGGCAAAGTCCGGCAATGGCCAAGGGGATGATCCACCAGCCGTGGGGCATCAGGCGCTCTCCTTCTTTGAGGGGTTGGAGGCCGGGCGCGGAATGTCCGCCGGCCATTCCAGGTCCGTCGGCCAAAACTCCGAAAAGTGGCCGAGGGCTTTTTCATAGGTGTCCGACCGAGGATGACCGCCATCGTGGAGGCGCTTGAAAAAGTCACCCTTGCCAAACAGCCGCATTGAGATGGCCCAATGCGTGACGCCCTGATGCGAAGCCAGATCGGTCGCGAGGCGGATCAAATTTGTTCTTGCGCTGCTCATACCCCTTATCTGGCCCAATTGGGCTCGACATGTCAAGCCCAATTGGGCTATATAAAATCATTGCTTTAAGGACTAGCCCTTTTGGGCTAAGCGGATTTTATGGATGAGATAATCAAGGCGATTGATGACGCGCTGGAGCGTCGCCAGATGTCAGCCTCCGCCGCTTCGCTTGAAGCCGTGGGTAACAATGCCTTTATTAAGAACTTACGAAACCGGAGAGCTGAACAAGGTCGCCCACATGCAATCGAAAGTCTTAAAGCGGTTGCCGATGTTCTTGGGCTAGAGTTCTATTTTGGACCGCCTCGCCCCCAGCCAAGCGCGAGCGGCTTCGCCGAAGCTGCCAAGGCTTACCTAGCTGTAGATGGCGAGACATCGGCCTTTGACCAGGGCTACATTCCGATCCCTTACCATCGCGCCGATCTGGCACACCGGGATCTTTCGCATGTCGCGTTCTCGCGGTCCTGGCTAGAGGGGGAAGGTCTTGACCCGGACACCCTCTATGCTGTCGGCATGCCAAATGACGATATGTACCCCGCGATCTCTCAGGGCGCTCTGCTCTTGGTCGACACGCGGACCGAACCCGACCCCGAAGCGGAACTTATGGCCTGCACCGTCGATGGACATCTTCGGATCGGTTGGATTGTCCTGCCCAAGGCTGGCAGCCTGGTCATGTTTTTCAACCGACCCTACAGCCCGCCTGCAGTGATGAACGGCTCCAAGGGATCGCGGATCGAGCCGTTGGGCCGTATAGCCGCCCGGCTGGATCTCGATCCCGCGCCCTGGATAGACCGCGAGGAAAAGACGCGGCTGCTGAAGGCAGCGAAAGATCTGGTCCGCTCCGGCGGGTAGTTGCCCTGGGCATCTGGCGTTGTCCCGCGCCCTGGTCTTTGGCTTTGTACCCTCTCAGTTGCAGCGTGCGATGCGGCTCTTCAAGGCGATGACTTCGCCCTTGCTAACTGCAATGTCCTTCTTTCTGTTCTTGCCGCTGACAGAACTGACAGGGACCAGGACAACAGCGACGCCGATGGCGTCATTGCGGGCCGACTTTTCCTGCTCCGCAGTGAGCTTCGCCAGCTTCGTTTCTTCCTGGGCGAGGCGGGCAATGGCCGCCTTGCAGCTGAGGCCCGAATAGTCATTCTGGGCCGGGGTTGGTTTGATCTGGGATGGCAGTGGCGCGCAAGCCGATACCGCAATGACGGCGCAAATGACGGTGGTCGAAATGGTGTTCATGGAAACCCCTCACGTTTTGATACGACGACACTATACCGGCTTCAATCTGATCTGAACGCCCAAAAATCGCGTCCCACTTAACTCGAAGGCCTGGCAGGGTGCCGAACCTGTCAGGCCTTTGTTTTTGCGTCCATAATCGTTATCTGGGACGCTGAAAGGGAACTGGGCGCCCACCGTCCCAGTTCCCGGCCCTCGAAACACCCGCTCAAAGCCGGTTTACAGCCCCCTGAAACGCCGATTAAACCAGTATTGAAAGGGGTTTGCGCGTTCCGGCCTTCCACCACCCTGGTTTCGGCCCCTGATGCCTGGATCCGCCCGATTTGCCCGTTTTCAGGGGTTACTGAAAAACTCCGGTGCGGCGCGCTGGGTCACTCTCTATCCCTGTGAAAGTCCTTATTTTATTGGCCGATCCGGCTTCTGCCGCCTTCATCGAGCCTCTTCCGCCTTCACTGTAAGAATAAGTGTCACCTAACACTTGCCGTAAATTACACCAGGTTTTACAGCGACGCAATTTCGATGACCCTCCCCGGCCTGAGAAGGCGTTATTGTTGCGACCGAAGATGGAGACGTTGCTGGCGGCGGGCGTCGCCGAGTAGTCGACCCAGTTGACGGCCCGGATGGCGCCGCCGTTGTGGACCAGGCGCAGCCCGGTGTCGTCCTCGATCACGACCACGCTGTTCCAGACATTGGGCGCGATCGAACTGACGTCCACGTTCTGGTTCGCGCCGTCGTTGAAGTTCAGCGCCAGGCTGTCGCTGGACAGCAGGTTGACTCCGTTCGATGTGCCGAAGATGGTCTGCGCCCGGCTGGTGTCCGGCAGCGTGGCAATCCCGTCCGCCCAGGTGGCGACATTGCCGCCGGTTACGGTGGACTGGTCGGTCATGACGGGGCCGCCCGTGACGCTGTTCGCGGCGATGTCGGCCGTCATCTTGATGCTGTCGATCCGGCCGGGGTGCAGGTCAGCGCCTCGCTCCAGCTCACGCCATCCCAGCCGGGCGCGTCGCGCTGCATCAGGGCGCTGAGCTGGTCGAGCCTGCCGGAGAGCCGGTAAGCCGCATTCATTCGGATCGCGCGAAGAGCCAGCAGCACGCACAGGCTCACTGTTGCCGCCCCTCGCCAACCCTGTGGCCTTTCGCTTATCCGCGGTCGACAGGCAACCTAGACCCGCTTCCGCCTTCCGCTGTAAGAATAAGTGCTCTTTAAAAGGGGAACGGCAGGTCTCGCCCCGCGGGCGGTTTCGTGAGAACACTGTCACAGGCCCCGATCGTTGCGCCAGAAAGACCAGACCATGATGTCCAGCCTGAGCAGCCTCACACAGCTTCTTGATCGCGGCGGCCCCGCACTCTGGGCCATCGCGATCCTGTCGGTGTTGACGCTTACCCTCATCCTTTGGAAACTCTGGCAACTCCTGCGTCTGGGCACCTGGAAACGCGCCGGGGCCGAAACGGCCCTGCGCTTTTGGGGCCAGGGGCAGACCACCCTGGCAATGAGCCACATTTCCTTTGATCCGGCGCCGCGGTCCCGCGTGGCCCAGGCCGCCATGCAGGCGCGCCTGTCGATCCCCGAGGAAGACGCCCGTGAAGAGGCCGCACGCCAGGCGCGCGCGGTTCTGAACGAAACCCGGCTGGGCCTGCGCATGCTTGATCTGGTCGTGACCATCGCGCCCCTGATCGGGTTGCTGGGCACGGTGCTGGGCATGATCGACGCCTTCCAGGCGCTGCAGGACAGCGGCCAGCAGGCCGACCCGGCGGCGCTGGCCGGCGGTATCTGGGAGGCTCTTCTGACAACCGCTGCCGGCATGGCCGTTGCCATTCCAACCAGCGTCATGCTCTCGGTCTTTGACGGCATGGCGGATCGGCTGGCCCATGATCTCGAGGACATCGTGACCCGTGTCTTCACCACCCCCTGGGCCTATGCCGAGGAAGAAGAGGAAGAGCCGGACACCGCCTGACCATGCTGAACCTTCCCACTTCCCCGCGCCGCCGCCGCCCCAGCCTGACGCCGATGATCGACGTGGTCTTTCTGCTGCTGGTCTTTTTCATGCTGGTGGCCCGGTTCGGCGGGACCGATGGGCTGTCGCTGTTGCTGTCCAGCCCCGATGGCGGCAACGCCTATAGCGGGCCGCCCCGCCTGGTCAGCGTATTGCCCGAGGGCGTTACACTCAATGGCCAGCCCATCACGGACCTGCCCGCCGCACTGCGCCCCCTGATGACCTCTCCGCAGGACATCGTCGTGCTGCGCCCGGCCTCCGGCACCGGGGTCGCGCGGCTGGTCGAGGTGCTGGAGACATTGCGCAAGGCCGGGCTGACCGGGCTGACGGTGGTGGAATAGCGCCATGTTCCCTTCGCGTCTCAGCACCCCACGCCGCTTCTGGCCCGGCCCACCGAAACCCAGCCGCGAACCCGTGGTGCCGATGATCAACGTGGTCTTCCTGCTGCTCATCTTCTTTCTTCTGGCGGCGCAGTTCGGCGATCCCGGCAGCGCAGGACGCAGCCAGTTGGCCGTCGATGAGCCCGCAGAGATGCGGCCTGTTCTGATCCTCGCGCCGTCGGGCATGGTCACCTTTGGCACAATGCGCGGGGAAGAGGCCATTCGCGCAGCTGCCTCGGAAGGCATGGTGCGCCTGCAGACCGGACCAGAAACACAGGCAGCCCTGCTGGCCCGTCTTCTGACCCGCCTGGCCCAGGCCGGGGCGGGACGGGTCGATCTTGTGACCACAGAGGAGGCCGAGGAATGACAGGGCGGCGCGTCTTCGAGGCCCTGCTCTGCCTGGGGCTGGCGCTGATCGTGCATGCCGGGGTGCTTGCCCTGATTGCCCTGCCCGACGGGGACTCCTCCGATCCGGCCTTGAAGCTGGTCCCGGTCTCTCCGGAACTGGGAGAGCTTGTCGCCGCCTGGGATCGACCGCCGGACACCGACGTGCCGGAAACGCCCGATGCGCCCCCGGACGAGGCCGCGCCCGTGGCGCCCGCCAACGGCCCGCTGACGCCCACACGCACGCCGGTGCCCCGGGCACCCGGCATGCCGTCTGTCCCGCGCGCGCCGCCCGAGGCCGATCCGACACCCCGGCCACGGCCCGTCTCGAGCGGCCCGGCGCCCGAAGCTCCGCGCTTGCCCACGCCCTTTGCCGCGACAGAGTTGCAGACCTCGCGCGCGGCCCTTCGCGGTGCGCCCGCCGCCCCGCGTACACCCGGCACAGGGATCGTGGCCCCAACCACCGGCGCCCTGCCGCGGATCGACACGCAGCCCGCCGCGCCGCCCCCGGCAGAGCCGGTCCGCGAAGCGGCCCCCGCGATCACACCCGATCCCCAGCCAACACCGGAAACACCCCCAGACCCGTCCCCCCAACCCGCGCCAGAGCCGGAACCGGCCCGACGCCCCGCACCCGAACCTGATCCGCAACCCGAACCCGAGCCAAGACCGGACCCGCAACCGTCAGACCCTGCGCCGACACCTCCTGCGCCGTCCCTCGCCGCACCGGATCCGCAGGTCCCGGACCCGGAGCTTGGTCCGCCCACGGCACAGGCACCCGTGACCACGCTGCGTCCGATCGCACGCCCCTTTGTCCGGCCCGATCCGTTCCTGCCGCGACCGGTTGCGCGACCCCAGGGACTGGGCGCCCCCTGACCGGCGCCCCCACCTTGACCCTCCCGGCGGCATCCTAGATACCACCCTCAACCAAGGAGCCGTCATGACCGTTCCCGCCATTACCGACAGCCATTGCCACCTCGATTTCCCCGACTTCGACCAGGAGCGCCCCGAGGTGATCGACCGCGCCCTGCGCGCGGGCGTGCATCGCATGGTGACCATCTGCACCCGCCTCAGGAACGAACCCCAGGTCCGGGCCATCGCCGAGGCGCACGCGCCGGTCTTTTATGCGGCCGGGACACATCCGATGTCCGCCGCCGAAGAGCCCCTCGCCACGGTGGACGAGCTGGTTGCGCTGTCGAAGCATCCGAAATTCGTCGGCATCGGCGAAACCGGGCTGGACTATCACTACACCGCCGAAAGCGCCGAGGTGCAGAAGACCAGCCTGCGTATCCATATCGAGGCGGCGCAGGAAACCGGCCTGCCGCTCATCATCCACGCCCGCGACGCCGATGACGACATGGCCCGCATCCTGACCGAAGGCTACAAGGCGCAGGAATACAGCTGCGTGATGCACTGTTTCTCATCCAGTGCCGCTCTGGGGAAGGCCGCGCTGGACCTCGGATTCTACCTGTCCATGTCGGGCATCGCCGCTTTCCCCAAGTCGCGGGACCTGCGCGACATCTTTGCCAGCGCGCCGCTTGACCGTATCCTCGTGGAAACCGACAGCCCCTATCTTGCGCCGCCGCCCCATCGTGGCAAGCGCAATGAACCGGCCTATGTCGCCCATACCGCGCAGAAGGGCGCCGAGGTCTTTGGCCTGCCCTACGAGGAATTCGCGCGCCGGACAGAGTCGAATTTCGACGCGCTCTTTGCCAAGGCCGCCCGCTGGGAGCGCGCTGCATGACAGGTGAGCTGCGTTTCACGATCCTTGGCTGCGGATCTTCCGGCGGCGTGCCCCGGCTGGGCGGCAACTGGGGCGCCTGCGATCCGCAGAACCCGAAAAACCGCCGCCGCCGCTGTTCCATGCTGGTGGAACGCGAAACCGCGGAGGGCACCACAACGGTGCTGATCGACACAACGCCCGACATGCGCGCCCAGCTGCTGGACGCCGGGATCGGGCGGCTGGACGCGGTGCTCTGGACCCATGCCCACGCGGATCACACCCACGGGCTGGACGACCTGCGCCAGATCGTCTTCAACACGCGCGAGCGGCTGAACGTCTGGGCCGATGGCGACACGCAGGACGACCTTCTGTCCCGCTTCGCCTACGCCTTTGTCCAGCCCGAAGGCTCTCCCTATCCGCCGATCCTGAACCTGCATACGATCAATGGCCCCGTCACGATCGAGGGCGCCGGTGGCGCCGTGACCCTGAGCCCCTTCGAGGTCAACCACGGCAGCATCGACGCGCTGGGGTTCCGCATCGGTGACCTGGCCTACCTGCCTGACGTGGCCACCATTCCCGACGACGCCTGGCCGCACCTCGAAAACCTAGATTGCTGGGTGCTGGACGCGCTGCGCCGCACCCCGCACCCGACGCATGCCCATCTTGACCTTGCGCTGGAATGGATTGCCCGTGCCGCGCCCCGGCATGCGGTGCTGACCAACATGCACATCGACCTCGACTATGCCGAGGTGAAGGCCGAGACCGCAGACCACATCACCCCCGCCTACGACGGCATGGTGATCCGCTACCCTCTGTAACCACTTTCTCTGGCAAGACTGGCCGCCCCGGCCTATTCCCAGCAAGAATGCTCGGGGATGGCGGACTGCCTGCAGGCGGCGCTGCCGCCAACGGACGCACGATCGTCGGCACGGGCAAGGGAGACGGGCTGACGACGCGAAAACTGAGAGACGAGGGCGGCGACGAGAAATACAGGCTGACGCGCAAGGAAATGCCCATCCACACTGCCATTCCATCAGGCTGGTGCAAAAAAACCAACCAAGGACCGGACAATCGCGTGCAGCACGCGGCCCCTTACGGGGGCAGTCATTGGCCCTGCTTGACGACCAGCGGAGGGGACAAGCCGCATATCAACAGGCCGCCCTTCCTCGCGCTGACCTGTTGCGAACGCATGTAGCGTCACAGCCCGGGGACCAGCAGTTGCACCTTGGGGCAAGCTATGTGAGGTTGCCCGCGCGCATTCCGCGCCTCTGACGCATTCATTCCCCAAGGCTTCCCGACATGCAGGCGCTGCTCGACGTGATCCTGCCGGTCTTTCTGGTGATCGGCGCCGGCTATGCCGCGGTCTGGAAAGGCTGGTTCTCCGAGGGCGGCGTCGACGGGCTGATGAGCTTTACCCAGACCTTCGCCATCCCCTGCCTGCTGTTCCGGGCCATCTGGACGCTGGAGCTGGGACCGGACTTCAATCCCTGGCTGCTGGTCAGCTTCTACAGCGGGTCGGCCACGGGCTTTGTCGCCGGGCTGCTGGGGGCGCGCTATTTCTTCAATCGCGACTGGGAAGATGCGGTGGCCATCGGGTTCTGCTGCCTCTTCGCCAACTCGCTGATGATGGGGCTTGCCATCACCGAACGCGCCTATGGCAGCGATGCCCTGCAGGCCAACTACGTGATCGTCGCGATGCATTCGCCCTTTTGCTACGGCATCGGCATCACCGCGATGGAGATTGCCCGCGCAAGAACCGCCGGGACGTCAAACCGCGCCTTGCCGGCCAAGGTGGCCCGGGCGATGTTCCGCAACGCGCTGGTGATCGGCATCGGACTGGGGGTGATCGCGAACCTCCTGAACCTCTCGCTGCCCGCCGTCGCCACCGACGCGCTGGACATGATCATCCGCACCGCCCTGCCCGCTGCCCTCTTTGGCATGGGCGGCGTGCTCTGCCGCTACAAGCCGCAGGGCGACGGGCGGGTGATCGCCTATATCTGCGCGATCTCGCTGCTGCTGCACCCGGCGATCACCTGGACGTTGGGGACGATCACAGACCTGTCGACCTCGGCCTTCCGCTCGGCGGTGCTGACTGCGGCGATGGCGCCCGGGATCAATTCCTACGTCTTCGCCAATCTCTACGGTCGCGCCCGGCGCGTGGCCGCCTCGGCGGTGCTGATCGCCACCGCGCTCTCTGTGCTGACCGCCTGGATATGGCTGTCGATCCTGCCATGACCTTGCCCCTCACCCGTTGCCCGGCCGCGACCACCTGTCGCCGTCGCATTTCGACAAGACCCGATTGCAAGGCGCGCCGATCCTGCCGCCAGTTCTGCGAGGCCCCATGACCACCCAGACCCAACAAAGCGTCGACCGAACGACCATCGGCATCCTCTTCATGCTGGCCTTCTGCACCTTTGCGCCAATGATGGACGCATTGGCCAAGGCCACCCCGGCAGAGGTGCCCGTGCCGCAGATCCTGGCCTTTCGCTTTGCGATCCAGGTGGCGATCCTGATGCCGCTTGCCGTGGTTCTGGGCCACAGCCACCGGGTTACACTGGGCGATCTTGTCCGCCACGTCGCCCGCGCCGCCGCGCTGCTGGCGGCCACGGGCTGTTTCTTTACCGCGCTGCGCTACATGCCCATCGCCGATGCGATCTCGATCTTCTTTGTCGAGCCTTTCGTGCTGATCCTCATGGGCGCCGTCTTTCTAGGAGAGCCGGTCGGCTGGCGCCGGCTCAGCGCCTGTGCCGTGGGTTTCGGCGGCGCGCTGCTGGTGATCCGGCCCAGCTTTTCCGACCTCGGGCTCGTCGCGTTCCTGCCGCTGGTGACTGCGGCTCTGTTCGCCATCTACATGCTGATGACGCGCGCTATGGCCCGGCGCCTGCACCCGCTTGTCCTGCAGGGGCACACCGCCCTGGCCGCGACCGTGCTGATCGTGCCGCCCCTGCTGCTGATGGAGGGCACGGGCAACGCTCTGTTCGAACCGGTGTGGCCCCAAGGCCTTGCGATCTGGACGCTTGCCGGAGTCGGCGTGGTCGCGACGATCTCTCACCTCTTCCTGACCTATGCCCTGCGCCTGGCCCCTGCCGGGACCATCGCGCCGCTGCAATACCTGGAAATCGTCGGCGCCACGGTGATCGGCTACTTCGCCTTTGGCGATTTCCCGACCCCGCTGACATGGGTCGGCATCGCGGTGATCGTCGCCTCCGGGCTATACGTGTTTGAACGCGAACGGCGGCTGGAGCTGCGCACCAAGACACCCCCGCCGCCGGTCTGAGACCCTAGCGCGCGGGGGTGATGACCTCGGCCTCTGTCACGATCAGGTCCAGCGGCTGGTCGGTTTCCTCCAGCGGCAGATCGACATCCTCCTGCGCGCCAAAGGCAAAGCCGATCGCCAGCGTCGGCCGCCGCGACCGGAGGATTTCCAGCGTCCGGTCATAGAACCCGCCGCCATAGCCCAACCGCCCGCCATCGCGGGAAAAGGCGACCAGCGGCACGATCAGGACCTCCGGTTCGAAATAGATCTGCGTTTCCGGGATCTGCGCCCCGAACGGCCCGTCGACCAGCGTGCACTCCGGCTCCCAGCGGGCGAATTTCAGCGGCTGGCCATTCGCCTCGATCACCGGCACGCCGACGGGGCCGTGCGCCGAAGCCTCGGCCATCGCGGGCACCGGGTCGATTTCCGTGCGGATCGGCAGAAAGCCGGACAGAGGCGCCCCGCGATACCCCGCGAGCACCTCGCTCAACTTGCCTGCTGCACCGGGTGCCTGCCTGGCAAAGGCCTCTTTGCGGCGGGCAAAGGCCGCCTTGCGCGCCGCCGCCTTGCGGTCTTCCAAAATCGTCATAGCAACACCATCACTGCCAGTCCCAGAAAGGCGAAAAAGCCGACCACATCCGTCACCGTGGTCACAAAGGCCCCGGAGGCCAGCGCCGGGTCCACACCGACCTTTTCCAGGATCACGGGAATAACGATCCCGGCCAGACCCGCGATCACCAGGTTGATCACCATCGCCGTGGCGATCACCCCGCCCAGCTGCGGCGACCCGAACCAGAGGATACCCACGATCCCCATGATGACGGCAAAAGCCAGCCCGTTGATCAGCCCCACCGCCACCTCGCGCCGGATCACCCGCCAGAGGTTGGCGCCGGTAAGGTCCTTGGTCGCCAATGCGCGCACCGCGACGGTCAGCGACTGGGTGCCCGCGTTGCCGCCCATCGAGGCCACGATGGGCATCAGGACGGCCAGTGCGACCACCTGCGCGATGGCCGCCTCGAACTGCGCGATCACCAGCGAGGCCAGCACCGCCGTCACCAGGTTGACCGCCAGCCAAGGGAATCGACGCTTCGTCGTCTCGATCACCCGGTCGGAAAGGCGGCTTTCGCCGTCGACGCCGGCCAGGCGCAGGATGTCTTCCTCGTTTTCCTCGTCCAGCACCGCCATCGCGTCGTCGATGGTGATCACGCCCACCAGCCGCTCGTTGTCGTCCACGACAGGCGCCGAGATCAGGTGGTACTGGTTGAAGGCATAGGCCACCTCGCCCTCGTCCCGCGTGACAGGGATGGTGTGAAAGGTCTCTTCGACGATGGATTTCAGCAGCACATCGCGTCGCGACGACATGATCTTGCCCAGCGTCACGTTGCCCACGGGGCGCAACCGGGGGTCCACCAGAACGACGTGATAGAACTGCTCCGGCAGCCGGTCGGAGCTGCGCATGTAGTCGATGGCGTCACCCACGCTCCAGTGTTCGGGCGCCATGACTACCTCGCGCTGCATCAGGCGCCCGGCGGAGAATTCGGGATAGCTCAGCGACTGTCGCACCGCCGCCGCGTCACCGGCTTCCAGCGCGTCGAGGATCGCGTCCTGCTGGTCGCTTTCCAGATCCTCGACAAGGTCTACGACGTCGTCGGTGTCCAGCTCGCGCACGGCATCGGCCAGGACCGAGGGCGTCAGCGCGGCAAAGACCTCTTCGCGCAGCGTCTCGTCCAGTTCCGACAGGATCTCGCCGTCGAATTCCTTGTCGTAGAGCCGGATCAGCCGGCCGCGATCATAGGCGTTGATCTGTTCCAGCAAGTCGGCGATGTCGGCCGCGTGCAGCGGCTCCATCAGCTCGACAAGCTGGTCCCTGTCCTCGACATCCACCGCGTAGAGAATCGCCGCGACGGCCTTGCGGTCGAGCGCATAGGCGTCGTCGGTCTCGGTGGTTTCTGCCTCCAGCTCTTCGGCCATGCCCTGCCCTCCACCTGTCGTCGCCCGACCCTATGACAAGCTGTTGGCGGGCGACAGGGGGGACTATGGCGATTTACCTTTCTTCGCGACCTGCCTAGGATTTTCTGCATGAGCAAACGTCACCTGCACCTGGGTCAGACACTGACATTCACCGCCGATCCCTTTGTCGAGGGGCCGGGTGCGGCCCGGCACGACACGCAAGGCGCGCTGGTGGTCGAGGATGGCGTCATCACGCAAGTCGGAGAGGCCGGGGCGCTGCGGCAGGGCGAATTTGCCAGCGTCACCGACCACGGGCAGGCCCTGCTGCTCCCCGGCTTCATCGACGCGCATGCGCATTACCCGCAGACCGCCATGATCGCCAGCTGGGGCAAGCGGCTGATCGACTGGCTGAACACCTATACCTTCCCCGAGGAAATGCGCTTTGGCGACCCGGACTATGCCGCCGAGATCGCGGGTCGATACCTCGACCTGCTGCTGGCGCAGGGCACGACCACGGTTTGCAGCTATTGCACCATCCACCCGACGTCGGTCACCGCCTTCTTCGAGGCCGCCGAGACACGGGGAATGCGCGTGCTGGCGGGCAAGACCTGCATGGATCGCAACGCACCCGAGGGGCTGCGCGACACGGCGCAAAGCGCCTATGACGACAGCAAGGCGCTACTGGGCCGCTGGCATGGGCAAGGCCGCGCCTCTTACGTCATCACGCCGCGCTTTTCACCCACCTCGACGCCGGATCAGCTGTCCGCCCTCGGCGCGCTCTGGGCCGAACATCCCGATTGCCTGATGCAGACGCATCTCAGCGAACAGACCGACGAGATCGCCTGGGTCAAATCGCTATATCCGCAGGCGCGCGATTACCTCGACACCTACGAAGCGCATGGCCTGCTGGGCGCAAATGGCCTCTACGGCCATGCCATCCACCTTGAGCCGCGCGAAAAGGATCGCCTGCGCGAGGTCGATGCCGCGCTGATCCATTGCCCGACCTCGAACACCTTTATCGGGTCCGGTCTTTTCGACATGGACGGGCTGACGCGCGCGGGCCACCGCGTCGGTCTCGCCACCGATACCGGAGGCGGCTCGTCCTTTTCCATGTTGCGCAGCATGGCCGCCGCCTACGAGATCGCCCAGTTGCGCGGGCGCGCCCTGCATCCGGCGGAACTCATCTGGCTGGCCACCACCGGCTCTGCCCGTGCCTTGCGGCTGGATGACCGCATCGGCAGCCTCGCGCCGGGGATGGAGGCGGATTTCATTGCGCTCGACCTCGCCTCGACCACCGCCATCGCCCAGCGCAGCGCGCGGGCCAATGACCTCTGGGAGGCGCTGTTTCCGACCATCATGATGGGGGACGACCGCGCCATCGCCGCAACCTATGTCGCCGGGCGGCGCGTGGACTGAGGCTCAGCCGATCCGCACAGGCGCCCCGTGCGGCGTGCTCAGGTAGGCCGCTTCCCAGGCGTCGCGCAGCGCGCGCAGGTCTTCAGCCCCGGCGATGCCCTTTTCGGCACAGATCCGTTCCAGCGCCGCAACCCAGGCGTTGAAATAGTCATCGCCACCGTCCAGCTCCCTGGACAGGCCATGTTCGGCCAGAACCCCACCAAAGATCCGCGTCCATTCCGGCCATGTGAAGGCGCCCCGCGCCTCCAGCGAGACGGCAAGGGCAAAGGCCTGCGCGTGCCAGGGCGCCTCAAAGACCGGCTCTGTCACGTCTCTGCCTCCAGGTAGCTTTCCCAGAGATCGCAGCTGACCGTGTCCCCCGGCGCCTCCGCCGCGCCCCAGACCTCTCCTGCATCGAAAACCACGGTGTACAGCGGTTCCGGCTGTTCGCCCAATCCATGCGCGTTGGCATCGGCAAAGACGTGACAGCCATGCACCCGCTCGACCACGCCGCGCAGCCCGGCGGCATAGCCCGGCAGACGCGTGTGCCCGCCAATGACGGCCAGGTTGCGCGCGGGCCGCCGCGTGCGCACCCGATCCCCGGGCGCAAAGCGCGACGCGGGACCGTCGCGCAGGACCGGCCCGCCACGCGCCAGCGCCCCGGCAACCGCATCGGCCTGCAACCGGCGCCCGGCCAGCGGCGATGGCGCAGTCTCTGCCCCGCTCAGCTCGGCCCGGGTAACAACGCCATGCGCAACCAGAAGATCGGCCAAGCCGGCCAACCATTTCTCATAATAGGAAAACGCCAGGTAATCAGCGGGGGCTAGGCATTCGCGCGCATGGCGCGACGCGTCCAGCGTCCATTGCCCCAGCGCCCCGGACACCAGCGTCACCGCAAGCGCCCGCGCGTGCCAGTCCTCCGCAAAGACCGGGGCATCCTCGGACCCGGGCACCACCGACCCATCACCGAAACGTCCGCCCATGTCATGCACCCGGCTCATCGGGGCGCCTCCACCAGCGCCGTGCCGATCATCGAGTCGCGGCTGACCAGCGCCGCCAGCGCGCTTTCGTCCAGCCCGTCCGTCCCCACCGGCCGCATGGGCAGCACCAGATACCGCACCTCGGCGGTCGAATCCCAGACCCGCACGCGCTGCCCCTCTGGCAAGGTCACACCGAACTCTGCCAGCACCTTTCGCGGCTCGCGGACCGCCCGCGCCCGGTAGGCGTCGGACTTGTACCAGCCGGGCGGGATGCCCAGCAGAGGCCACGGGTAGCAACTGCACAGGGTACAGACGACCATGTTGTGCTGTTCCGCTGTGTTCTCCACCGCCACCACATGTTCCCCTTGGCGCCCGGTAAAGCCCATCTCGGCCACCGCCGCCGTCGCATCCTCCAGCAGCCGCCTGCGGAACTCCGGATCGGCCCAGGCCCGCGCCACGACCGCCGCGCCGTTCCTTGGCCCGACCTTGTGGGCATAGGTCTCGATGATCTCGTCCAGCGCGGCAGGGTCGATCAGCCCCTTGCGTGTCAGAAGCGTTTCCAGCGCCCTGACCCGCAAGGCGGGTTCGGGCGGCAAGAGGCTATGCGGCGGGGCATCATCGGCGTGATCGTGAGGCATGGGAGAACCCTGCCCTGATGGGCCCGCCCGCGCAAGCACCCCGGGCGGGCGCGGCTACGCGTGACAGCTGTTGCCTCCTGTGTCAGGGTCGCCAAAGCAACAGGCCATTTTGAAGGACAGTCGCATTTCATGATCCATGCATTCCACGCGCCCGCACTCTTTCTTGCCCTTACACTGGGCGCCGGCCCGGCCTCTGCGGTCGTCACGTTCGACCTCACGGATACGCGCGCCGCGGAACTGATTGCCATATGCGAGGCCGAGGATGGCGCCCCCTGGACACACTCAGACGGCCCGGCGGTGGTGAACTGCTGCATCCCCGGCCAGGACTGGTGCGTGGTCTGCACGGCCGGCACTCCAGAAGACCCAACCGGCTGCATGTCTCTTGGCGTCCCGCCCGTCAAACCTGCAGAGTGACCGAACGGGTGCCGGGCAGCTTGCGGTTTCATTGCTTGCACCGGGGCAGCGCTTCGCCTACATGACCCCGAAACCGACCCAACAGGCGCAGGCCCCATGGAAAACGTCATCCTCATTGTCCACCTTCTTCTGGCTCTCGGCCTGATCGGCGTCGTGCTGCTTCAGCGCAGCGAAGGCGGCGGCCTGGGGATCGGCGGTGGCGGCGGCGCCATGAGCCAGCGGGCCCCGCTGAGCGCGCTCGGCAAGCTGACCTGGATCCTTGCGGTCGGATTTATCATCACCTCGATCACGCTGACGATCATCGCCGCCCAGAACGCCTCGGGCAGCTCGATCCTGGATCGCCTCGGCACGCAGGAGCCTGCCACCGATGCACCGGCCCCCGCCCCCGGCCTTGACGGGATCGACCCGAACGCGCTGGTCCCGCCGCCCTCGGCGGACGGCGGCGACCCCGACGCGCCGCTGGTGCCGCGCGCCGACTGAACCGGACTGTGACATTCTTGGAAAGGCGGCCTTCGGGGCCGCCTTTTTCGTTTCTGGATCGATTTCGCCTCCGGACCGATCAGAACAACCCATCGTCCCAGGCAAGCCCAAGATCCGTCTCGCTGTCTTCGGCAAACCGCCGGACCGGCACATAGCGCCATTCGGGATCGGAACTGACCGGGCTCCCGCCCGGGTCGCCGGAGTTCAGGTCGCGCCACTCCGGTGTATGCTTCGGTGTATGCGCGGTGCCGTCACGATACTCGGCCACCGTCACCTCTACCCCCAGACCGGAGACATCGGAGAACCCACCCGGGGGCGCCTTCCCGCCGCTGGCAAAGACAAATGCATCCGTCTCGGAGATGTCGCGCACTGCCTGCACCAACTCTCCGTCCGAACGCAGCCGTGCGCCGCCTTGCTTTGCCTCCCTCTCGGCGAGAGCCTCGCCGTTCAGGGTTCCCTCAAGGTAAATTTCCAGTGCCATATCCTGTCTCCTGCATGGCGGCGCGCACCGGGTTCAGCTCCAAGGACAAAGCCGTCACAGGCACCGCGCGCGGTTCCGAATTCCGTGCCAAGAATACCAGTTGCCCCCTGTAAACCAGCAGTCAGGAATACCCCGACAAGGCGGCAGACCGCCTACAATCCCTTGCAGATCGCCCATGCTGCGCAACAGCATCTAGCGGTCATCTGGACAAATCCGCGCGAATCCACTATGTCTCAAATCCCGTGTTGCAGCTGGTGCCACATCCGGTACAAGCCGCGTCTGAACTTGCAGGAACGCAGGCAATTGCCTGCAAAAATCACGGGGTTACCCAGATGGCGCGCTTCATCTTCATCACCGGCGGTGTGGTCTCTTCGCTTGGCAAGGGCCTTGCCTCTGCCGCTCTTGGCGCTCTTCTCCAGGCGCGCGGTTTTTCCGTCCGCCTGCGCAAGCTGGACCCCTATCTGAACGTCGATCCCGGCACCATGTCGCCCTTTGAGCATGGCGAGGTCTTTGTCACCGACGACGGCGCCGAGACCGATCTGGACCTGGGCCATTACGAACGTTTCACCGGCGTGCCTGCGCGCAAGACCGATTCCATCTCTTCGGGGCGGGTCTACACCAACGTGCTGGAGAAAGAGCGGCGGGGCGACTACCTGGGCAAGACGATCCAAGTCATTCCGCACGTCACTGACGAGATCAAGAACTTCATCTCGATCGGTGAGGACGAGGTGGATTTCATGTTGTGCGAGATCGGCGGCACCGTCGGTGACATCGAGGGCCTGCCCTTCTTCGAGGCGATCCGCCAGTTTTCCCAGGACAAGCCGCGCGGCCAGTGCGTCTTCATGCACCTCACCCTGCTGCCCTGGATCAAGGCCAGCGGTGAGCTCAAGACCAAGCCGACCCAGCACTCGGTCAAGGAGCTGCGCAGCATCGGCCTTGCGCCGGACATCCTCGTCTGCCGGTCCGAGGGGCCGATCCCGCAGAAAGAGCGCGAGAAACTGGCGCTCTTCTGCAACGTCCGCCCCGATGCCGTGATTGCCGCGCAGGACCTGTCGTCGATTTACGACGCGCCGTTGGCCTATCACCGCGAGGGGATGGACCAGGCGGTTCTGGACGCCTTCCAGATCAGCCCGGCGCCCAAGCCCGACCTGTCGAAATGGGAGGACGTCAGCGACCGCATCCACAACCCCGAGGGCGAGGTCAACGTCGCCATCGTCGGCAAATACGTCCAGCTTGAAGACGCCTACAAGTCCATCGCCGAGGCGCTGACCCACGGCGGCATGGCGAACCGGGTCAAGGTCAAGGTCGAATGGGTCGATGCCGAGATCTTTGACCGCGAGGACCCGGCGCCGCATCTGGAGAAATTCGATGCCATCCTTGTCCCCGGCGGCTTTGGCGAGCGCGGGACCGAGGGCAAGATCAAGGCGGCGCAATTCGCCCGCGAACACAAGGTGCCGTATCTGGGCATTTGCCTGGGCATGCAGATGGCGGTGATCGAGGCCGCGCGCAACGTGGCCGGCGTAAAAAAGGCCGGGTCCGAGGAATTCGACCACGAGGCCGGGGAAAAGCGGTTCGAACCCGTTGTTTACCACCTGAAAGAGTGGGTGCAGGGCAACGAGAAGGTCAACCGCCGCCCGGACGACGCCAAGGGCGGCACCATGCGGCTGGGCGCCTATGACGCGGTGCTCAAGGAGGGGTCAAAGGTGGCGCAGGTCTATGGCAAGACGGCCATCGACGAACGCCACCGCCACCGCTACGAGGTCGACATCAAGTACCGCGAGCAGCTGGAAACCTGCGGGCTGGTCTTCTCCGGCATGTCCCCGGACGGCCGCCTGCCCGAGATCGTGGAATGGCCGGACCATCCGTGGTTCATCGGCGTCCAGTTCCACCCCGAGCTGAAGTCGAAACCCTTTGACCCGCATCCGCTTTTCCGGGATTTTGTGAGGGCGGCGAAAGAGGTGAGTAGGCTTGTCTAAGCCGAATCCACCGAATAAACATCATTACCTACCTGAGTTTTATCTAAAGAAATGGGCCGGTAAGGATGGAAGACTATGCCAATTCTCGAGGCCCTACGGGAACACCGTAAAACCCAGACGCGTTTTCCCGTCGCAAACAGCATATGTTGAACGACTTTACGAACTCCGGGGGCTTCCTGAACACCTTAGGCAAACTCTCGAACAAGACTTCTTCAAAGCGCTTGATAATGATGCCGCAGTAGCACTAGATCAGCTACTGGAGTTCGAAGGTCGCGTATGCTTGTCAAATCGACACAGGAGCGCTTGGACCTTTTTTCTCATTAGTCTTCTGCAACGCTCCCCACGTGATGTCGCGAACGCACGGGAAATGTGGGAAATTGCCTTGAAAGTGCCCGTTCCAGAATTGGAGGATCAGTACAGGAAGGAACGGAATCAGACTGATCCCGAGAGTATTGTCGAACTCATGGCGACTGCGGATATTCGCTACCGAGAGCAAGGATTCGCTATATTTTTCTCTGGAGGAATCGCTGGTGAACTCACGACTAAACTAATTCTCGATCTGGATTGGTACGTCCTTGACATGGCGTCGTCAGGAATCCAGTTGATGACCAGTGACAAATCAGTCCTTTTTCTTGGGCCAATCGGCAAGCCCAAAGGCAAGGTAATTTTCCCGCTGTCGCCCTCTCGCCTTTTTATTGAAAAGCCCAGGTCAGAATACGCGGACCTCAGAATAAAGAGATCTCTGTCTCAGCTCGCCAAGTGGATCAATAGAAAAGTAACGCAGCATTGCTCGGATTATTGCTATGCCACCAGCGATACAAACTTGCTATTCGTCCAAAAACACTTTGGTCAGACCCAACAGCTTCGATTGACCGACGAAGTCTTGCGCCATATGCGAGAAGAGTTCGCTGACCATCTCTGAGAACGGCAAGCCGTGAGATTTCTGCTCGCACGGTCCACCCTCTGCGGAACTCCACCCAAGCCGTGCCAGCGCCGACACGCGGGAAGGCGCTCCAACACCTGAACGGCTGCACTTTATCGGGACACACCCTCGGTCCGGGGCTCCGCCCGTTCGGGGCTGCAAGGCGCACTGGCGCCTTTCCGGGACACCCCTCAGCCTCAAAGGCCAGCACTCAGCCCAACCAAAGCGCCGCCCGTCTCGCCGGAGGCGAGCTAAGATGACTGGCGCACCTTTGGTGCGACGGGGCGGGTCATGCCGGAGGCATGCTCTCAGCATGACGCTGGCGCGGCGCCCTGCGGGCTTGTTCCGCGCCCGGGAGCTTCGCGCTCGATTCAGATCACTAGGTCACTATAGGAAGCCAACTGCCCCTTCCCGCTCCACACAATCCGCCCTACCCTTCCGCCATGTTCCGCCGCGCCCTGCCCTCCGCCCTGCTGGTCCTCCTGGCCCTGATGGTGCTGCCCTTTGCCTTGCACGCGCTCACCCGGCCCGTGCTGGCCCTCCAAGACGTGCCCGAGGCGCTGGGGCGGCTGTTTCATCCCGGCGCGGCGCTCTCGAACCTCGCGATCTATGCCCATATGATCACCGGCGCCGTCATCACCGCCACCGTGCCGCTGCAGCTCTTGCCGGTGCTCCGGCGCCGGGCGCCGCGTTTGCACCGGATCTCCGGCTATACGCTGGCCACGACCTCCGTCTTCACCGGCCTCGCCGGACTGCTCTATATCGCGCTGCAGGGCACGGTCGGTGGCCCCTGGATGTCGGGCTGGTTCGCGCTGTACGGCGCGCTGATGATCCTCGCCGCCGCCAGTTCGGTCTATTATGCCATCGACAAGGATTTCACCCGGCACCGCCGCTGGGCGCTGCGCCTGATGGTGCTGGCGGTCGGCTCCTACCTCTACCGGCTGCACTACGGGCTATGGTTCGCCACGACGGGTGGCATCGGGGTGGAGGATTTCCACGGCCCCTTCGACCGCGCGATGGTCTGGGCCTTCTACCTGCCCTATCTCGCCTTGCTGGAACTCTGGTTCGCAGGCGAACGGCGTCTCAGCCGAAGACCTGCGTAAAGACGCAGTTCCAGCCGCCCTCTGCCGTGCCGGGCGCACAAAAGCCTGTGCCAATCCGCCCCACCATCATGTAGAGCATCCCGCCGAAGGCCGCGCCATGCGTGAGCCAGACCAGCCGGGGGCGTTTGTCATGCGCGGTGCGGGTCAGGGCACCGTTGATGTCCGGGAAAGAGCGGTTGAGGCGCCGAAACTCGCGGCTCATGGTGATCGCAAGGTCATAGTGCTGCCGCAACGCCTGCCCGTTCACATAGGTAAAGATCGCGATGGCCAGCACGAACATCCCGGCGAAACTGCCCCCCATCTCGCCCTGGTAGAAATGCAGAAAGCCGAAGAGCGGAATGTAGGAGGTCAGGAACATGCCCCAGATGAAGTCGATCTTTTGCCAGATCATGACGTAGACGCGCAGGTACTCCAGCAGCTCCTTTTCCCGCGCCTCGCGGTCAATCACGCCCTGCACGCCGCCCTGTGCCATCAATCCGCCTCGCCAAGTTCCTTTGGGTCTGCAATACCGCATGAGATACCGGGTTGCGGGCGATGCGCAAGCGGCCAGCGCCGCAGGCCCTTGCCAGCCCCGCCGCAAACTCTTAGGCCGCTCACATGCTGTCCTATCAACACGCCTATCATGCCGGGAACCTTGCCGACGTGCACAAGCACGCCGCCCTGGCCTGGATGCTGGACTATCTGACCCGCAAGCCGAAACCGCTGAGCTATATCGAAACGCACGCGGGGCGCGGGCTCTATGACCTGGCGGGGGCCGAGGCGGTCAAGACCGGCGAGGCGGCACAGGGGATCGCCCGGGCCGAAAGCTGGTTCGGCGCCGATCATCCCTATGCCCGGGCGCTGACCCGGGTGCGCGCTGAGCGGGGACCGACGGCCTATCCCGGTTCGCCCCTGATCGCGCAAAGCCTGTTGCGCGAGGACGACCGGCTGCACCTGGCCGAACTGCATCCTCAGGAACACGAGGCGCTGGCCCGTGCGGTGCGGGCGCCCAATACGCGGGTCTACAAGCAGGACGGGTACGAGATGGCGCAAAGCCTCTGCCCGCCCGATCCCCGCCGCGGGCTGATGCTGATCGACCCAAGCTGGGAAGTGAAAGCGGATTACGCCAGTGTGCCCCGGACCATGCAGGCGCTCGCCCGCAAATGGAACGTGGGCATCCTGGCGCTGTGGTATCCGCTGCTGCGGGACGGGACACATGCGCCCATGCTGCGCCAGTTGGAGGCCGCGTTTCCCGAGGCCCTGCGCCATGAAGTCCGTTTTCCGCCCGCCCGTGACGGGCACCGGATGATCGGTTCCGGACTGTTCGTGGTGAACCCGCCCTGGGGGTTGGACGCTGCACTGAAACCACTCTCGGCCCAATTCGCGAAGACCGCAACACCAGGCAGGTGACGTGGCCTCTGGCGCCGTGCTACGCCTTTGCCGAACCATCAGGAGGCCGGCCATGTTCGAGCGGTTGAAAGCCTTTTTCCACCACGGTCCGCGCCAGCCCGCGCCGCTGCCGGAGCCGGATGCCAAGCTGGCGCTTGGCACGCTTCTGGTCCGCGTGGCGCGGGCGGACGATACCTATCTCTTCGAGGAAATCAGCCAGATCGACCGGACGCTGTCGGCGGCTTTCGGGTTGAACCCCGTCGAGGCCGCCAAGATGCGCGCCACCTGTGAAAGACTGGCCCGCGAGATCAAGGATGACGCGAAGATGATGGCTCTGATCCGCGAAAACGTGGACTATGCCCACCGCGTCGAAACCGTTCAGGCGCTCTGGCAGGTGGCCTGGGCCGATGGGATCACCGACGCCCGCGAGGCGGCACTGGTGCAACTGGTCGAAGAGGCGCTTGGTGTCGCGCCGCATGACAACGAAGCGGCGCGCAGCGCGGCCGTCATCCCCTGAGGAATTGTGTCCGCCCGAAACCGGGCCTATATCGCAGTTCATGTTCGCAGATTTCCTCAAGCGCCTGACGGCGACCGACTCCGCCCCCTTGCCCGACGAAGACGCCCGACTTGCGCTGACCGCGCTCTTGGTCAGGGTCGCCCGCTCCGATGGTTCCTTCGACGACAGCGAGCGGGACCGCATCGACCGCATCATCGCCACGCGCTATGGGCTGTCCCCCTTCGAGGCCGCGCGCCTGCGTGGCGAAGCCGAGGGGCTGGAGGCAGAGGCACCCGACACCGTGCGCTTTACCCGCGCGATCAAGGATGCCGTCCCGTACGAGCACCGCATCGCGGTGATCGAGGCGCTCTGGCAGGTGGTTCTGGCCGATGGCGTGCGCGAGGCCGAGGAGGACGCGCTCTTGCGGCTGGTTTCGAACCTCCTGGGGATCAACGACCGGGACAGCGCGCTGGCGCGGCAACGGGTCGAGCAAAAGAAATGATCGCCAGCCTGCCGATGTACTGGCGGGAAGAGAACGCGCGGTCCTGGCGCGACTTCTGGTCGTGCGTGCAATCGGCGGGCGGCCGCCACGGGTTGGAGTTGCCGGACCTGACACCGCCGGACGCGATCCCCGAACCGTGGAGCGATCACTGGTTGCGGGACGATCTGGCCGTGTCGATGACCTGCGGCTTGCCTTTTCGGACGGTGCTGAAGAACAGGGTGACCTACGTGGGAACGCTCGGCTTCGGCCTGAACTGCACGCCGGGACACTATTACTCGCGCGTCTTGAGGCACCTTGGTCGCCATGATCCGCGTGACGTGAAGGGGATCGACGGCCTGCGCCTCGCCTACAATTCCTCCGACAGCCAGTCCGGTTGGGCGGCTTCGCAAGGGGGCACGCCCTTTGCCAGGGTGCCGACTTACAGTGCATTCGTCCAAACCGGCTCCCATGCCGGTTCGCTTGATGCGGTGGCTCAGGGACACGCGGATATCGCATTTGTCGATGCGGTGACCTGGCGTCTGCTCAAGCGTTTTGAGCCAGCCTCCGCCAAGGTCCATGTTGCCGGCCATACAGCGGCCACACCGGGATTGCCCTTGATAGCCTCCCGAGGCACTGATCCTGCGCCGCTTCGGGCGGCGCTGCTTGACGCGGTCGTTGACTTTGTTCCGCAAGGCGACCCTTACGAGATGGGCGGCCCGCTTTCCTTCCACGTCTTCGACCCCCAACGCTATTTCGACCTGCCTGTCCCGGCATCACCGCCCACCTGACCCGAGGTCACGCAGGGCTTTTTGCGACCCTCCCCCTTGCCAAGCCCGCACGATTGCGTGTTGATACCGGGCATCCCGCGATCTGCCCGAGGCTCCGCTTGTCCGAAACGCCCGTCATCGAAATCCGAAACCTGCACAAGGCCTATGGGTCGCTCGAAGTGCTCAAGGGCGTGGATATCACGGCGCGCAAGGGCGATGTCGTCTCGCTGATCGGTTCGTCGGGATCCGGCAAGTCGACGCTGCTGCGCTGCTGCAACCTGCTTGAAGACAGCCAGCAAGGAGAGATCCTGTTCAAGGGTGAACCGGTCCGCTGGAAGGGCGACGGCCACAACCGCCGCCCGGCGGACGCCAAGCAGGTCCTGCGCATCCGCACGAACCTGTCGATGGTGTTCCAGCAGTTCAACCTTTGGGCTCATATGACCATCCTGCAGAACGTCATGGAGGCACCGGTCACGGTGCTTGGCCGCGACCGGGCGCAGGTGGAAGAGGCCGCGCGCGGCTACCTGGACAAGGTGGGAATCGGCGACAAGTGCGACGCCTACCCGGCCCAGTTGTCCGGCGGCCAGCAACAGCGCGCCGCCATTGCCCGCGCGCTCTGCATGGAGCCAGAGGCGCTCCTCTTCGACGAGCCGACCAGCGCGCTGGACCCGGAACTGGAGCAGGAGGTCGTACGGGTGATCAAGTCGCTCGCACAAGAGGGGCGCACGATGCTGATCGTGACCCATGACATGAAGATGGCCTCTGATGTCAGCGACCACGTGGTGTTCCTGCACCAGGGGCTGATCGAGGAACAGGGCCCGCCGGAGACACTCTTCGGCGCGCCGAAATCGGAGCGGCTTCGGGGGTTCCTGAAGTCGACCGTCCATGCCTAGGCCCCCAGGGCCAGCAACCAAAAACCGGCGGGACAGCCGCCGGAAGACCAACAGGGAGTAACGAAATGAAGACGTTTTTGATCGGCACCGTGGCGCTGACGATGTTCGCCGGTGCGGCCTTCGCGGAAAGCCATTCGGTGGTCCGTCTCGGCACCGAGGGCGCCTACCCTCCGTACAACTACATCGACGATGACGGCGAAGTGGCCGGCTTTGAACGCGAGCTTGGCGACGAATTGTGCAAGCGCGCCGAGCTGACCTGCGAATGGGTCACGAACGAGTGGGATTCGATCATCCCCAACCTCGTCTCCGGCAACTACGACACGATCATCGCGGGCATGTCGATCACGGATGAACGGGACGAGGTCATCGACTTCACCCAGAACTACACCCAGCCCGACCCCTCCGCCTTCCTGGCAATGGACGGGATGGACCTGGACATGGAAGGCGGCATCTTTGCCGCGCAGGCGGGCACAATTCAGGCCTCCTACATCGCCGAGATGGACGCCACGCTGGTCGAATTCGCAACGCCGGATGAAACCATCGCCGCCGTGCGCAATGGCGAAGCCGACGCTGTGCTGGCCGACAAGGCCTACCTGGCGCCCATCGCCGAGGAAAGCGCCGATCTGGCCTTTGTCGGTGACGACGTCCTGATCGGCGGTGGCATCGGCATGGGCCTGCGCGAAAGCGACGGCGAGCTGCGCGCCAAGTTCGACGCGGCCATCCAGTCGATGAAGGACGACGGCACGCTGAACGCGCTGATCGAGAAATGGGAAGTCGGCGAGACTTTCTGAAGTTTCGGGCCGCGCGGTGCGTGCCGCGCGGCCATTCCCTCAGCCTAGCAACGGGTCTTCAAAAGCCGGCGGCACAAAACCCTCATCGGTAAAGGATTCGCCCGCAATGTCGGGAATCTTGAGGTAGGCGTAGGGGGTGAATGCGCCCTGCTGAAAGACCGGCGGACCGGACTTGCCCAGCAGCGGGTCTTCGAAGGTATCGATTGCGGGGGGCTGGAACATGCCCGATCCATTGTCGACGACAGCGGGGATCGGCTTTTTGAACACGAATTCGTCCGGCATTTTGGCCTCCTGAAAAAAATGAGTTGAATGGACACATCGTGCCGGGGAACTCTGCGACGGTCAACAAAGAAGGCGAAACAGGTGGACCTGACCGGGACGGAGAAAAGGTGACAGTGGGGACGCACAGGGGGCACGATGTTCGGTTTCTGCACTGATCCCGAAACGCTCTCGGACATCGCATGGATGGCTTGCTACCTGACCACGGGCAAGCACATGGCCATCTACTTTTCGGTGGGTACGGTCCTGCTGCTCCTTGCGATCACGGCCCCCGCCGCGCTGGCTTTCGGCTTTGCCGGGGCCTCGGCGGCCCGGTCGCGCATCCTGCCGATCAGCTGGCTGGGACGTGGGTACATCGCCGTGGTGCGCGGCGTCCCGGACATCGCCTTTTTCCTGTTCTTCGTGATCGCGCTCGACCAGTTCTTTGAATGGATCCGGCACGAGGTGAAATGCCCCGATTGGGATCAGCCGATCCGGCAGGGCAATGATTTCGTTGTCTGCGCCGCGGCCAAGCTGCCACAGGGCAACGCGGCACAATGGGTACACGAAACCTATGGGTTCTTCTTGGCGGTGCTGACTTTTGCCATTGTTTTCGGGGCCTTCGCGGCCAATGTCCTGTATGGCGCGATGCGGGCCGTGCCCCGCGCCCAGATGGAAACCGCCGAGGCCTATGGCATGAGCCCGCGCCAATGTTACTGGCGCATCCTGGTGCCGCAGATGTGGGTCTTTGCCCTGCCCGGCCTGTCGAACCTCTGGATGGTGCTGATCAAGGCGACACCGCTGCTGTTTCTCCTCGGCGTCGAGGATATCGTCTACTGGGCGCGCGAACTGGGCGGGACCAAGACAGCCCGGTTCACCGACTATCCACATGGCGACTGGCGCATGTGGTATTTCCTGGCCCTGCTGGTTTTCTACCTGCTGTTCACGCGGGCGTCGGAGATCGTACTCGACCGGATCATGAAGCGGTTGACCCACGGCCAGGCGACCTCCGGCGGCGAAGCGCAGAGGAAAGCGGCATGAGCTGTTTGCAGACCATCGCCGACTATGGCTTGCGCTCCATCGGCATCGGCGAGCGGTTGTTGCCGCGCGAGGATTTCACGCTCTGCCAGCAGTTTACGCTGATCGGCTCGGGGATGATCTGGAACGTCTACTTCGGGTTGATCGCCCTCTTGACCGGGTTCTTCCTGGCGACGGTGGTGGCGCTGGGAAAGGCGTCCTCGAACCCGCTGGCGCGCAAACCCTCGGAATGGTTCATCTTTGTTTTCCGTGGTAGCCCGCTGTTTATCCAGTTCTTCTTTGCCTATTTCGCCTTCCTCAGCCTGAAATCCGTCTCGCCCGTCTTCGACCCCTTCACCTCGGCCTGGTTGGGGGCGGCGATCGTGCTGTTCCTGAACACCGCCGCCTATTCCGGTGAAATCTTCTATGGCGCGCTGCTCTCGATCCCCAAGGGCGACACGGAGGCGGCGGATGCCTATGGATTCTCGGGGCTGACCAAGTTCCGCAAGATCACCTGGCCCACCATGTTGCGGCTGGCCTGGCCCGCCTACACGAACGAAGCGATCTTTCTCTTTCACGCCACGACGCTGGTCTATTTCTCGGGCTTTCCGGCGTGGCGACAAAAGGGCGACGCGCTCTACTACGCCAATTACTTCGCTGACAAGACCTTCAACCCCTTTGTCCCATACCCGATCCTGGCGGGGTATTTCATCCTGGTGACGCTGGTTATCATCACCTGTTTCGGGCTGGTGAACCGGCGGCTGAACCGGCACCTGCCGCAAGAGGTGCGGGGGCGGTTGAAGATGCGGATGAACCTGATCCGCTGAAATTCCCCAAAGGGGGGCTGCAGCTAGATAAGGAAATCACGATGACCGCCACGATCACTTTTCGCTCTGTCGTAGATCCGTCCGACTGCGACTTCCTGGGGCACATGAATGTCTCGCGCTACTTCGCCGCCTGTTCGGACGGGGTCATTGCAATCCAGTCCGAAATGGGCCTGACCGCCGAGGACATGCGCCGCGGGCGACAACTATCCTTTGCGGTGGTCCATGCTGAGAGCGACTTTCTTGCCGAACTGGAGGCGGGCGACAGCATTCGACTGGAAAGCGAAGTGCTGGCGATCGGGAGCAAGTCGATGACCTTCCGGCATCGGCTGATCCGCTGCGGCGATGAAAAACTGGCCTTTGAAACACTGTTCAAGTGCGTAATGCTCTCTCTGGAAGCCCGGCGGGCGATGGATGTGCCCGACGATGTGCGGGAGAAGGCGCGGGCCTTCATGCCGGAGTAACCAGACCCGGCGGCAGGTGGTGCGCCCTGTACGTTTTGTACAAAACGTACGTCGATTCCGGCAAAACGTACAAACCGGCAAGGAACGGTTAACCCGGGCCAAACTGTGCCCGCAAAAGGGGCGGCCAGCCGCGTCCCGCGACGTAGCGGACACGCCCCCCTTGCCCAACGGCGCGGGCTCGCCTATGAATTTGATCAAATTCTGAAAGCACGAGATCCCCATGCCCGCCCCCAGCGCCGACTGGCTGCACGACCGCCCGCAAATCCGCACCATCCGAGCCGCCGCCTGTGACGTGAATGGCGTCGCCCGGGGCAAACGCATGCCCATCCCCAGCGCCGTCAAGATGCTCACGGGCGGCACGCGCTTTCCCTTCTCGGCGCTGAACGTCGACATCTGGGGCGAGGACATCGCCGACAGCCCGCTGGTCTTCGACAGTGGCGACCGTGATGCGATCCTGTTCCCGACCGAACGCGGTTTTGTCCCCATGCCCTGGCTGGAGGCGCCGACCGCCCTGCTGCCGATCTGGATGTTCCACGAGGACGGCCGCCCCTACGAGGGTGATCCGCGCCACGCGCTGTCCTTCGTGCAGAAACGCTTTGCCGAAAAGGGGCTGACTCCGGTTGTCGCGGTCGAGCTGGAATTCTACCTGATCGACGACAGCACGCGGCGCCTGCAGGTGCCGATCAGTCCCCGCTCGGGCAAGCGGCGGGACGCGGCGGAGGTGCTGTCGATCCGGGCGCTGGATGCCTTCGACATCTTCTTTACCGACCTCTACGAGGCCTGCGAGGTCATGGACATTCCCGCCGACACGCTGATTTCCGAGGCGGGAATCGGCCAGTTCGAGGTCAACCTGATGCACCAGGCGGACCCGTTGAAAGCCGCCGACGATGCCTGGCTGTTCAAGCAGCTGGTCAAGGGGCTGGCCCGGAAACACGGCTTTGCCGCCAGCTTCATGGCGAAACCCTATGAGGATTATTCGGGCAACGGGATGCATGCGCATTTCTCGGTGCTGGACAAGGACGGCAAGAACATCTTCGACAACGGCGGGCCTGAGGGCACGGATGCGCTGCGCCATGCCATCGGCGGCTGTCTTGCGGCGCTGTCGGACAGCGCGCTGGTCTATGCCCCGCATCTGAACAGCTATGAGCGCATCGTGCCCGGCTCTCACGCGCCCTCGGCGATCTGCTGGGCCTATGACAACCGCACGGCGGCGGTGCGCGTGCCCTCTGGCCCGCCGGCGGCACGCCGGATCGAACACAGGGTCGCGGGCGGTGACGTGAACCCCTACCTGGCACTGGCGGCCATCCTGGGTGCCGCGCTGATGGGCATGGAAGACGGCACAGAGCCGCCCGAGCGCATCACCGGCAACGCCTACGACCAGGACCTGCCGCATATCCCGCGTGACTGGGGCAGCGCCATCGAGGCCTTTGCCGACAGCAAGGTGATCCCCCGGATCTTTCCGCAGGAGCTGATCCGCAATTTTGTCCTGACCAAGCGGCAGGAGTTGCGCGACCTGGCCGAGTTGACCAAGCACGAACAGATGGACCTTTACCTGGATACGGTCTGAGCTTGCAGGTCGCGCGGCGCGCGCCTAGCTTGCGGGCCAGGAACATGGGTGTTTCATGAAAATCGGCATATTGCAGACGGGCATCGTGGTGCCGGAACTGGCGCAGGAGTACGGCCAGTACCCGGAAATGTTCATGGATCGCCTGTCCCACGCCGGGTTCGCGTTCGAGACCTGGTCCGTGGTCAACGGGGAATTTCCGCCGGGACCGGAGGCCGCCGACGGCTGGCTGATCACCGGCTCGCGCCACGGGGTCTATGAGGATCACGCCTGGCTGCCGCCGCTCGAAGAGTTGATCCGGCAGATCGTCGCGGCGGGCAAGCCGCTGGTGGGGATCTGTTTCGGTCACCAGGTCATCGCGCAAGCGCTGGGGGGCCGGGCCGTGAAATATCCCGGCGGCTGGGCCGTGGGGCCGCAGACCTATGACTTTGCGGGACGCGGGCCGAAAACGGTCATGGCTTGGCACCAGGACCAGGTGACGGAGCCGCCAAAGGGCGCGGTGACGCTGGCCAGCAATGAGTTCTGCAGACATGCGGCCCTGCTCTATCCCGGCAAGGCCTACACGGTGCAGCCCCACCCCGAGTTCGACCGCGCCTTTACCAAGGGCCTGATCGACAAGCGCGGTCGCGGCGTGGTGCCCGACGAGATCCTGCAAGAGGCCGAGGCCGGGCTGGATGCGCCCCTGGACAGTGCCGAACTGATCGACGACCTGATTTTCTTCCTGAAACACAAGCGGCTGCCAGAGCGCGCCGCCTGAAACGCAAAGGACATTCCGTGGACACGAGCGCCCCGAAAGATTGGACCGAAAGCCTGCCCGAACCGGCCCGCGCCTACCTGGAGGGGCGCCGCCTGGACGAGGTCGAATGCATCGTCTCGGACCTGCCCGGGATCGCGCGGGGCAAGGCGGTGCCGGCCTCGAAATTCGCCCGGATGGACTATTTCCACCTGCCGGATTCGATCTTCTTCCAGACCATCACCGGCGACTGGGGCGAGGCCGCGGGAGAGGACGGGTTCATCGAACGGGACATGATCCTGAAGCCCGACATGAGCACCGCGACCGCCGCGCCCTGGACCGGCGACTGGACCCTGCAGGTGATCCACGACGCCTATGACCGGCACGACGTGCCGGTGCCCTTTTCCCCGCGCAACATCCTGAAACGGGTGATGGGGCTCTACGAGGCGCAGGGCTGGAAACCCGTGGTGGCGCCGGAAATGGAGTTTTACCTGGTGGCGCGCAACGTCGACCCGGCCAAGGACATCGAGCCGATGATGGGCCGCTCCGGCCGCCCTGCCGCCGCGCGCCAGGCCTATTCGATGACCGCCGTGGACGAGTTCGGCCCGGTGATCGACGATATCTATGACTTCGCCGAGGCGCAGGGATTCGAGATCGACGGCATCACCCAGGAAGGCGGCGCCGGGCAGTTGGAGATCAACCTGCGGCATGGCTCGCCCGTCAAGCTGGCGGACGAGGTGTTCTACTTCAAGCGGCTGATCCGCGAGGCGGCGCTGCGGCACGATTGTTTCGCCACTTTCATGGCCAAGCCCATCGCCGACGAACCGGGCAGCGCGATGCACATCCACCACTCGGTGCTGGACCTCGAGACCGGGAAGAACCTGTTTTCCGGCCCGCAGGGCGGTGAAACAGATGCCTTTTTCCATTTCATCGGCGGGCTGCAGGCGTATCTGCCCTCGGCCATCGCGGTGCTGGCGCCTTACGTGAACAGCTATCGACGCTACGTGAAGGACCACGCGGCGCCGATCAACCTGGAATGGGGACGCGACAACCGCACGACAGGCATCCGCATCCCCCTGTCCGGCCCAGAGGCGCGGCGGGTGGAGAACCGGCTGGCGGGCATGGACTGCAACCCCTATCTCGGCATCGCGGCCTCGCTGGCCTGCGGTTATCTGGGCCTGATGGAAGAGCGGCGCCCGTCGAAGCAGTTTCGCGGCGATGCCTACGAGGGCGAGGGCGACATTCCCCGGGTTCTGGGCCAGGCGCTGGACATCTTCGACGGAGCCGACGCGCTGCACGAGGTGCTGGGGCCGGAGTTTGCGCGGGTCTATTCCATCGTCAAGCGTACGGAATACGAGGAATTCCTGCAGGTGATCTCTCCGTGGGAGCGAGAGCACCTGTTGTTGAACGTGTAATCCAGCGGTGCGCGCTGACGCGCGCGCAGGTGGTGGGATGGGGGCTCTGCCCCCGGCTCTGCGAGCCTCCCCCGGAGGTATTTTCAGCCCAAAGAAACCGGGAGTTGTCCTGTGAACCTTCTGTTTTCCAATGACCGGCGCGGGGCCTATCCCGAGAGTTGGTATGCGACGGTGACCCCGGAATTGCCGCCCTACCCGGTGCTGAAGGGCGAGGTGCGGGCCGATGTCTGCGTCGTGGGCGGTGGGTTCACTGGGCTGTCGGCGGCGCTGCACCTGGCCGAAGCAGGATTGGACGTGGTGCTGGTCGAGGCGCATCGGGTAGGCTTTGGCGCCTCGGGACGCAACGGCGGGCAGCTGGGCAGCGGCCAGCGGCAGGACCAGGTCAAACTGGAGAAGATGGTGGGGCGCGAAGAGGCGCGCCGGTTCTGGGACCTGGGTGAGGCGGCCAAGGCGCTGGTGCGGGACCTGGCGGCCCGGCACGGGATCGACTGTGATCTGCGCGACGGCATCGCCTGGGCCGGATCCTCGGACGGATCGGTGCGCGAGCTGCACGACTATGCCGCGCATATGGACCGTCACTATGGCTATGCGCTGGAGGTGCTGGACATGGAGGCCTTTGCGGCGCTCTGCCCCTCTCCGGCCTATCGCGGCGGGGTGCTGGACCGGGGGGCGGCGCATCTGAACCCGCTGAAACTGGCGTTGGGGCTGGCACGGGCAGCAGAAGGCGCCGGGGCGCGGATTTTCGAGCGCAGCCATGTGCATCACATCCGGCATGGCAAGACGGTGACCGTGCAGACCGACGCTGGGCGCGTGGTGTCCGATCACCTGGTTCTGGGCTGCAACGGCTACCTGGGCGGGTTGGACCGGCAGGTGGCGGCGCGGGTCATGCCGATCAACAATTTCGTGGTGGCGACGGAACCGCTGGGGGCAGAGACCGGACGCGTGCTGCGTGAGGAAATCGCAGTGTCGGACGACCGCTTTGTCGTCAATTACTTCCGGTTGTCGCCGGAGGGGCGGCTGCTGTTCGGCGGGGGCGAGAGCTATGGTTATCGCTTCCCCGCAGACATCCGCGCGACGGTGCGCAAGCCGATGCTGGAGATCTTTCCGCATCTGCGCGACGTAGAACTGACGCATGCCTGGGGCGGGACGCTGGCAATCACCATGAAACGCCTGCCGCATCTGGCCCGGCTTGCGCCTAATGTGCTGAGCGCCTCGGGCTATTCCGGGCACGGGGTGGGCAACGCGGTGCAGGCCGGCCTGTTGATGGCCGAGGCGGTGCGCGGACAATCGTCAGGCTTTGACGCCTTCGCCGCCCTGCCCAGCCCCGCCTTTCCGGGCGGCGCCGCGTTCCGGTCGCCCCTGCTGGTGCTGGCGATGACCTGGTACGCGATGCGCGACCGGCTGGGCCTGTAGCCTGCACTCACTCCGACACTTGGGATAACTGGAGCGGATCCGTGGAGCGGATCCGATGCCGTGCCCGCGACCAAACGCACCGCGCGCCGGAAGGGCCTGCGACGCTTTGGGGCTTCCCTCACACCCTTAACTGTTTTACATTTTCGAAAACCGAACTTCAGGATTTTGAAAACATGCTTCCGAACATGCACGATGCTGAGCCGATCCCGGCCGAGGCCCGCGCCGAGATCGACCGCCTTTTGCAGTCCGGCGACCTGTTCCGGTACACCGCCCCCGAAGATGCCCCCGTTGCCCTGCTGGAACGCGAGTTCGCCGAGTTCATGGGCGTGAAATACGCCCTTGCGGTGTCGAGCTGTTCGGCGGCCCTGTTCCTGTCGCTGGTGGCGCTGGACCTGCCCAGGGGCGCGCGCGTCATGATCCCCGGCTTTACCTTTGCCGCCGTGCCCTCGTCGATCGTGCACGCGGGGCTGGTGCCGGTGCTCTGCGAGGTGGGCGAGGATTACCGCATCGACATGAAGGATTTCGCCGCCCGCCTGCCCGGCGTGCAGGCGGTTATCGTCAGCCACATGCGCGGCCATACCTCGGACATGGACGCGATCCTGGCGCTTTGCGCCGAGGCGGATGTGCCGGTAATCGAGGATGCGGCACACAGCCTGGGCACCACCTGGCACGGGCGCAAGATCGGCACGCTGGGCCGTGTCGGCTGTTTCAGCTTCCAGAGCTACAAGCTGGTGAACGCGGGCGAAGGTGGCATCCTGGTGACCGACGACGCCGAGATCGTGGCCCGCGCCGTGATCCTGTCGGGCGCCTATGAGCACGCCTGGAAAAAGCACCTGCGCCCCGGCGACAATACCGCCGAGCTGGAAGAGGCCTTTGCCCGCTGGCAGAACAAGCTGCCGCTCTACAACCTGCGCATGTCGAACCTCTCGGCAGCGGTGATCCGGCCGCAACTGCCGCATATCGACCGTCGGGTAACGGACGGGCGCCGCAACCATGACCATGTCGCGGCGCAGATCGACCGCAGCCCCTGGATCGCGGTCCCGGCAAAGCTGGCGCCCGAGGAACGCGCGCCGGATTCGCTGCAGTTCAACCTGTGCGGCATGAGTGACGCCGAGGTGCGCGCCTTTGTCGAGGCCGCCGGGGCCGAGGGCGTCAAGGTGCAGGTCTTTGGCCTGAGCCGCGACAATGCCCGCGCCTATTGGAACTGGCAGTTCCTGCCCGAAATGCCCGAGTTGCCGCGGACCCGCGCGATGCTGATGCGTGCCTGCGACACCCGCCTGCCCGCCCGCCTCTCACTCACGGACTGTGACGCCGTGGCCGCGGTGCTGACACGCGCCGCAGAACAGGCCATGACGCCGCAACGCGCCTACGGCACCTGAGGCGGTCAGGCCGCGCCCCTGTCGCCGCAACGAGGGCGGCCGGGGCGCCCCCGGCCGGATAGATCACTTGTCGAGCTTGGACAGCTTGTTCTGCAGGTCGGACAGCTGTTTCTTGATGGTCTCGAGGTCTTCCTTGCTTTCCTGCGCGGGCTTGTCGCCCTCTTCACCGGGAAGCTGACCGCCCATCGCCTTGAGGAAAGCCTCTTGCTGGGCCTGCATCGCCTCGAACCCCTTGGCCATCGGGTTCATGGAATTGACGTTCTCGAACCACTTGGACTGGCTGTCGCGGAACATCTCGAAACTGGCGGCCAGGAACTGCGGCACGGCGCTGGTGGCCTGGGTAGTATAGCTGCGCACCAGGTCGGTCAGCACGTTGATGGGCAGGACGCTCTGGCCCTTGCTTTCGTGCTCGGCCACGATCTGCAGCAGGTACTGGCGGGTCAGGTCGTCGCCGGATTTCAGGTCGACGATCTTGACGTCGCGCCCGTCGCGGATGAACCCGGCGATGTCCTCGAGCGTGACATAGTCGGAGGTCTCGGTGTTATAGAGCCGCCGGCTGGCATATCGCTTGATCAGCAGCGGTTTTTCACTCTCGGCCACAGGCGCCCTCCCCGGCATTGGTGCAATGCAGCGAATCCTATGCGAGTGCAGAAGAAAAGGAAAGCCTGCGGGCGGTTGTGACGCAGAATGAAGGTTCGGAGCTAGAACAGGCTGCCCTGTTCCGGCGGTTTCGGCTTGGCCGATTTTCGGGGTGAGGAACGCCCGCCAAGTTTGAGCGTGCCATCGGCAAATTCGATTTCGAGCCCCGTGGCGCCCTCGGCGGCGGCCCTGGTCGTGACCACATGCCCGTCGCCACGCACCACGGCGTAGCCGCGCCGCAGCGTTTCGCGGTAACCCAGCGTCTCGTGCAGGCGCATCAGCGCATCCAGTTTTCGGCGCTTTTCGCCCTGGCGGGCGGTCATCGCCTCGTCCAGCCGGCGGGTCAGGCCCGCCAGCCGTTCCTGCCCCACCGCGATCTCGCGCGTGACCTGGCGCGGGCTGAGCCGGTCGGCGCGGCGGCCCAGCGCCTCGCGTCGGGCCGCGACCAGGCGGGCCAGCGCCGGAGCAAGGCGTGCGGCGCGATCCTCCAGCCGCCGCTGCTCCACGGCGATGGCGCGGGTCAGGACGCCGGGGCGCAGGCTACCGGCGGTCTCTGACAGATGCAGCTTGCGCCGTTCCACCGACCGCGACAGGGCCAGCGGCAGGCGTTCGCCGTGCAGGTCCAGCCGTTGGCGCGGCCCATCCAGCAGTTCCTCGGGGCGCGGCAGAGCACGAGAGAGATCGCGTAGCCGTTGGCCCCGGACCTCCAGCCGCTGCGACATGGCGCGTTCCATCCGGGTGCCGAAATCGCGCACCGCGCCGATCAGCTCCATGCGCACGGGCACGGCCAGTTCCGCCGCCGCGGTGGGCGTCGGCGCCCGCCGGTCGGACACGAAATCGATCAGGGTGGTATCGGTTTCATGCCCCACCGCCGAGATCAGCGGGATGTCAGAGGCCGCCGCCGCCCGCGCCACCACTTCCTCGTTGAAGCCCCAGAGATCCTCGACCGAGCCACCGCCGCGCGCGACAATCAGCAGGTCGGGGCGCGGCAAGGCGCCGCCGGGGGTCAGCCGGTTGAACCCCTCGATGGCGCGGGCCACCTCGGGGGCGCATTTCGCGCCCTGCACCGCCACCGGCCAGATCAGCACCTTGCGCGGGAACCGGTCGCGCAGACGGTGCAGGATATCGCGGATCACGGCGCCGCTGGGCGAGGTCACGACGCCGATGATTGCCGGCAGGTACGGCAAGCGTTTCTTGCGTTCGGGCGCAAACAGCCCCTCGGCCTGAAGGGCGGCCTTGCGCTTTTCCAGCATCGCCATGAGCGCGCCTGCGCCCGCCGGGCGGATGTCCTCGATCACGATCTGGTACTTGGACTGGCCGGGGAAGGTTGTCAGGCGCCCGGTGGCGATGACTTCCATCCCCTCTTCGGGCTGGGTCTGCAGACGGGCGGCGACCCCTTTCCACATCACGCCCGAGATCACCGAACGGTCGTCCTTGAGGTCAAGGTAGACATGCCCCGAGCGCGGCCGCGACACGCGTCCAACCTCTCCCCGCACCCGGACAAAGCCGAATTCGCCCTCGATCACGCGCTTGACCGCGCCCGACAGTTCGCTGACGCTGAATTCCGGCGTGTTGCCCTCTGGTCCGTCGTCGATCAGGTCCATGCCGCCTCGCTTGCTCTTGCCTGCCGCTGACCTTAAACGACGGCCAACCGCCCGAAAAGATGCCCCCGGCGTCTTCTTGGTCCAAATCCCCGGGGAAGCGACGGGTCCGCCTGCCCCCCGGCCAGCATAGGAGTGCGCCCGTGAACATCCTCATCCTCGGCAGCGGCGGCCGCGAACACAGCCTCGCCTGGGCCACCTTGCAGAACCCGAAATGCGACAAGCTGATCGTTGCCCCGGGCAACGCGGGGATCGCACAGATCGCCGAATGCGCGCGGCTGAATATCGAGGACCCGGGCGCAGTGACGGAGTTTGCGGGCGAAAATGCCATCGACCTTGTCATCATCGGCCCCGAGGCGCCACTGGCCGCAGGTGTGGCCGACCGCCTGCGCGAGGCGGGCATCCTTGTCTTCGGGCCCTCGGCGGCGGCGGCCCAACTGGAGTCGTCGAAGAAATTCACCAAGGAAATCTGCGACGCGGCGGATGCGCCGCAGGCCAGCTGGGTGGCCTTCAACGGCCCCTCTGGCGCACATCACTACATCGAAGCGGTGGGCGCGCCGATCGTGGTCAAGGCCGACGGGCTGGCGGCCGGCAAGGGCGTCGTTGTGGCGATGGACGAGGAAACCGCCAAAGCCGCCGTGGACGAGATGTTCGGCGGGGCCTTTGGCGAGGCCGGGGCCGAAATCGTCATCGAGGATTTCATGCAGGGCGAAGAGGCGAGTTTCTTTGTGCTGATCGACGGCGAGACCTGCCTGCCCATCGGCACCGCGCAGGATCACAAGCGCATCGGTGAAGGCGACACCGGCCCCAACACCGGCGGCATGGGGGCCTATTCGCCCGCGCCCGTCATGACAGACGAGGTCACGCAAAAGGCGCTGGAGGAAATCGTGCGCCCGACGATGGCCGAGATGGCCCGGCGCGGGATGCCCTACCAGGGTGTGCTTTACGTTGGCTTGATGATCGAGAACGGCCAGCCCCGGCTTGTGGAATACAACGTCCGTTTCGGCGACCCCGAGTGCCAGGTGCTGATGCTGCGGCTGGGCGCGCAGGCGCTGGACCTGATGCATGCCTGTGCGGATGGACGTCTGGCCGAAGCGCAGGTCACCTGGGCCGAAGATCACGCGATGACCGTGGTCCTGGCCGCCGAGGGCTATCCCGGCGATTATACCAAGGGCACCGAGATCCGCGGGCTGGACGCCCTGCCCGAGGACAGTTTCCACATGATGTTCCACGCCGGGACAAAGGCGGAGGGCGGCAAGGTGCTGGCCAATGGCGGGCGGGTGCTGAATGCCACCGCGCGCGGCGCAACGCTGCAAGAGGCGCGCGACCGCGCCTATAGGCTGGTGGATGCGGTCGACTGGCCCGAGGGTGTACATCGCCGTGACATCGGCTGGCGCGCGCTTGGCTGAGACCTATCGCTTTTGTCCCGCGCCGCTGCGCGGGCCGCAGGATTGGCAGCTGGACGGAGACATGCTGACCGGGCCGCAGGGGGCCCTTGATTTGTCGACGGTCGATCAGGCCACCCTTGTCGACTCGAAGGTCCAGCTGATGCGGTTGCGGCGGCTGGACCTGACAGCACCATCGGGCCTGATCCGGATTGCCATCAACAGCCGCCTAGGCCTGCCCGGCGACCACCCGGATCGGGCCGCCCACCGCGCGCTCTGCAGCGCCGTGGCCGAGCGGCTGGCCCGTCATGCCCCGGACCTGCCGGTGCGGATCGGCGAAACCGGCAAGCTGCGCATGGTCTGGTTCGGGATCGGGGTCCTGGCGCTGGTGATGGGGCTGGGCATCGGGATCGCGGCGCTGGCCACCGGGGTCGAGACCGACCGGCTGGTCGGCATGGTGGTGCCGGTCGCCGTGCTGACCCTGTTCGGAGCTGTGACCCTGCACAGCTACGCCCCCTGGCGCCGCAGTCCGGAACTGCCCGTCGCCACGCTACCCGCCTTGCTGGAGACCCTGGACCGCCCCGACGGCAGCTAGGCGCTTTTGCCGTTTCGCCCCAGTCACCCCAGCGCTAGGGTCCGCGCATGAGCAGCACCGATCTTGATCGCCCCATGATGGGCATTTCCCTGATGCTGGCGTTTTGCCTGCTGGCGCCCTTTGCCGATGCGCTGGCGAAACTGCTGGGGCCCGAGATGGCGGTGGGCCAACTGGTGACGCTGCGCTTTGCCTTTCAGGCGGCGATCCTGGTGCCTCTGACCGTGGCGACACGCCGGGTCTGGCGGATGGACGGGCGCATCCTGTTCTATGTCACCCTGCGCACACTCTTGCATATCGCCGGGATCTCGCTGGTCTTTACCTCGCTTCTGTACCTGCCGCTGGCCGATGCCATCGCCATCGCCTATGTGATGCCCTTCATCCTGCTGCTGCTGGGGTTCTGGTTCCTGGGAGAAGAAGTGGGCTGGCGGCGGCTGGCGGCCAGCGCGGTGGGGTTCATCGGCACGCTCATGGTGGTGCAGCCCGCCTTTTCCCAGGTTGGCTGGCCCGCGCTTTTGCCGCTGGGCGTGGCGGTGGTCTTTGCGCTCTTCATGCTGGTGACGCGGCGCATCGCCGGAGAGACCGATCCCATCGCGATGCAGGCGGTCTCGGCCTTGATCGCGCTGGGGATCATGGTGCCGGTCATGGCGCTGACCCCGCGCGACGCGGTCGAGGAGCTGGCCTGGATCGCGCCCTCGGCCCGCGGATGGGGCCTGATCACGGCGATGGGCGTCGCGGGGACGCTGGCGCACCTGTTGATGACATGGTCGCTGCGCTATGCGCCCGCCTCGACCCTGGCGCCGATGCAGTACCTGGAAATCCCCTTTGCCACCGCCGTGGGCTATGTGATCTTCGGCGACCTGCCGGGGCCGCTGGCGACGCTGGGGATCGGTGTCACCATCGCCGCCGGGCTGTATATCGTCATGCGCGAGCGGGCCATCCATCGGGCGCGGCGGCCAGTCCCGCAAGCAGTGCATTCAGGCATTCCACCGGCAGGATGAGCAGAATCGCGGGCGCATCCATCGACAGGCGTACCGGCCCCGTCACCTCGTTCGAGGTGCCCACCGGGCCGGAGGGCGCAAAGTTCAGCCCGTCGATGGGCCAGCGCAGCCCCTCTGACCGGCCCGTGACCGGCGCCATCGGGAACAGCGACAGCCGCGTGCCCGGAGCAAGGTCCAGCACCAGCTCGGGCGGGCAAAGCAGCGTCACGTCCTCGGCCCCGATCAGCACGCAGCGTACATCGGCGCGCGCGACCAGCACCGTCATGGCTGCAAGCTGGTGATCCAGCCGCTTGCCCAGAAACCCGTAGCCAAAGACCAGCGGCGCCGAGATATGGCGCAGGCATTTGTCGAAATCGGTGCTGTCCTGTTCCGCGATGGGCCGCAGCACGCCGGGATCCAGCCGGGCTTGCACCTCTGGCGCCAGCGAATCCATGTCACCATAGACCGCGTCGGGCATCCGCCCCTGCGCCAGCACCACGGCCGCGCCGCTGTCGGCCGCAACGACCACCTCCGCCGCCTGCACCGCCCGGGCCAGCACCGCGTCATCGACCTCGCCGCCGCCCACAAGCAGAACCGGCGCATCGCTATGAACAATTTTAGATTTCATGGCGAATTAATGGCGGTTTGGGAAACAGATCACAATCCGGTCACGAAATGATACCCTTCCGGGCACAGATTCGATCAGCTTTCGTCCCGGTCAGCGTGGTAAACACTCTGTTGCAGAACGAAAGAAAGTGAGCAGCACTATGGTGAGTTCGAGCAAGATCCTGACCGTGTCCTACGGCACCTTCTCCTGCACCGCCGAGGGGTTCGACGATCCATTGGAGGCGGTCAAGGAAGCCACACAATTCTTTCGCGGTGTCGTGGGAGAGGACCGGTTCTTTGGTGCCGAACCGCCGCAGTTCGATCCCGAACTGGCTTCGGAGTACCTGCGCGACCGCCTGTCGGAGCCGGGCAGCGGCACGCTGTCGCTGGGCAGCCCGCCGCGCGTCATGGCCGCCGCCGCCTCTGCCGGGGCGATGGCCGCCGCGATGTCGGGCCGCGCCGACGAAACCACTGCCGATGACTTGCTGCCCGATGACGATACCATCGAGGCCACCGCCGTTCTGACCGAAAGACCGGAGCCCGCGACCGCCGACCTCGTCCCCGAGGTCGCGCTGGACGACGTGGCCCCCGACGGGCCGGAGGCTGCGCCTGCTCCGCAGACCTCCGCTCCGGACGATATCACCGCCAAGCTGAACCGGATCCGTGCCGTCGTCGCCTCTGTCGAGGAAGAGGATGCGCAAGAGCCGCCGGTGGCAGAGGTGGAAGAGCCTGAAGAGGCGCCCGAAAGCGACGCACTGGAAACGCTGCTGGACGAACTGGTCGTCGAAAGCGGCGACGCCGACGCGCCTGAGCTTGACGACTCCCTCTTTGCCGAAAAGGACGAAGAGGACTCCGATGTGGGTTCGGGCCTGTCCGCCGAGCTTGAGGAACCGGAAGAGGACCACGACAGCGCGCTGGATGCCGCCGTGGCCAGCCTGATGGCCGAGGACGACGACGAGGAAGATGAGCGGACCACTGACGCCCTGCCCCTGGCCGCCACGACCGCCATCGCCGCTGCAATGGCCACCGGGCCGATGCGCCCGGATGCCGGGCCGGACGAGAGCGATGACCTGGCCGAGGCGCCCGAGGATGATGCAGAGACCGCGCTTGACCGGGCCTGGGCGGCAGAGGCCGCGCCAGACCCGGTGGCAGAAGCGCCCGAACCGGCACAGATGGATGACCTGCCCCCCGAGGATCAACCCGAGCCCGCCCCGGTGCGCGCCCGCATCGTCAAGGTCAAGCGCGCCGTCTTTGAACAGGCCATCGACGAAGGCACGCTGGAAGAAGTGCTGGACGACACCGCCCCCGGGGGCTTCACCCCGGACGAGACCAGCAGCCTCAGCCCCGAGGAAGAAGAGGAACTGGCCCG